>SXGT01676620.1_pt1 | contig 77788 bp, 60 predicted proteins | sample 3176221 | NCBI WGS metagenome assembly SXGT01 (sample SAMN11356862, study PRJNA531348) | freshwater metagenome | isolation source: freshwater sample F1-120 | place: China: Fuxian Lake, Yuxi | collected 2017-12-25 | reverse complement strand
GTCGATGATGTTCACATGGTGGTTGTTCCACTGGCAGTACGTGGCGGCGGACTGGATCGTGATGCCGCGCTCGCGCTCCAGCTCCATCGAGTCCATCTTGGCGCCGACGCCGTCCTTGCCCTTCACCTCGTGAATCGCGTGGATCCGCTTGGTGTAGTAGAGGATGCGCTCGGTTAGCGTGGTCTTGCCGCTGTCGATGTGCGCCGAGATTCCGATGTTTCGGATTTTGGACAGGTCAGTAAGCATTGAGTGCCTCGTGAGGGAGCGGCCCGACCCCTCGGTCGGCGCCAAAGCGGCGCGCTAGATACTCGGCCCCTCCCCCCGTGTCAAACCTGTTCTTTTCGCGCGACGGAGCCGTGGCCCGAGCGGTATGGTGCGCCGGCCCGCGTCGGGGCGAGCTGGAAAGGGAGGACCGCGATGAGCACCAAGCAAGACGGCGAGGAGCTGGACGAACGCTTCTGGGAGGCGAAGGACCTGCTCGAGGACGGCGATCCCGAGTCCGCGCTCGAGCTCGTCGAGGAGCTCCTCGAGGACGAACCGGAAGACCCGGACTACCTCGACCTCAAGGGGCAGGCGCTCCTCGATCTCGGCGATGTGGACGAGGCCCTGGTCACGTTCCGGCAGATACTCGCGCTGGACTCGAGCGACGTCGACGCGCGCGCCGCGATCGCCGAGACGCTCTTGGAGACGGGCGACCTCGATGGAGCCAAGAAGGAAATCACGCGGCTCCAGAAAGACGCGCCGGATTTCCCGGGCGGCTTCGCCCTGCTGGGCTACCACCACGACATCGAGGGCCGCGCCGCGGAGGCCGACGCCGCCTACGGCAAGGCCGCCGAGCTCGACCCCGAGTACGAGCCCCCGACTCGGCTGGACGACGGGGCGTTCCACGAGGTGGTCGAGGCGGCCCGCTCGCGGGTGCCGCCCGAGTTCGACAAGTACTTCGAGAACGTCGCCATCGTGGTGCAGGACTTCCCGTCGCTCGAGATGCTCAGGGATCCCGAGCACACGCTCCGTATGAGCCACCTCGGGTACTTCGACGGCGTGCCCATGGACGGCGGCATCGCCACGGGAGGTCCGCTGCGCGTCTTCGTGTTCAAGCGCGGTCACGAGCGCGCCTTCGAGGGCGAGGAGCTCATCGAAGAGGTCAACCGCACGCTGCTTCACGAGCTCGGCCACGCGCTCGGGCTGGACGAAGACGACATGGAGCGGCTCGGGCTCGACTGACGCTGCTCTGCCGGGTTGAGGTAACCTGCCGCGATGGATCTCCTGAGCCTCTGCTGCCTCGCGTGCCTCACCGAGCCCACCGCGGCCGGCGCGTGGCGCATCGAGGCTGGCGCCGCGTTCGCTGCCCGGGCCCGTACGGACGCCGTCGCCTCCGGGCCCGGGGAGGGCCTGCGCGTCGAGAGCGTCCGCCTCGGGGCGAGGGCCCCGCTCGGGCCCGCGTCGGCCCGCGTGGGCCTCGAAGCCGACCTCAGCCAACCTGACGCGATCGACTGGGCGCGCACCGAGGCGCACGTGTCCGTGCCGCTCGGCGCCGGCTTTCGCGCGACGGTGGGCCGCTTCCGCCTTGGCCCCACCGCGGGGCTGGAGAGCTCGCTGCGGGAGCGCTGCGTACGCGATGCGCCGCTGTCCGCCGAGCGCTTCCTGGGGGCCGAAGGGCTGGTTGACCAGGGGCTCAAGCTCAGCTGGCGGGCGCCGCTCGCCGACCTGCCACTCGAGCTCGCCGTGTGGGCCTCGTCTGGCCAGGGCGTGCAGAGCTTCGATCCACCCGCACCGGACACGGCTGGCGAGGCGTTCGCGTCGGCCATCTATGGCGTGGGCCTTCGCCTCGAGCCCCTCGTATCGTTCGGCCTCCCCATCACGGTCGGCGCCAGCTACTCGTCGGGCGCCAACGCCACCGGCCCCGACAATCGCACGGACCTCTTCTCGCTCGACCTCTTGGGCCGCCACCCCCTGGACGGTGGACTCCAACTGACGTGGACCCTCGAGTGGCTCCACCGCCGGCACAGCGTCCCGTTTGCGCTGGTGGCCGAGGGGGGCCTGTCGTTTCAGCTCGCGCTGGGCGGGTCTGGTTGGCACGCCGCAACCCGGTACGACTTGTTCGGCGCGCCGCTCGCTCCCCTCCGGCCGGCGCTGGCCGAGCCTGGCGCCTCGGTGGAAGATCCCGGGCTCGACGTCGCCTCCCCACCCACGGAAGCCACAGAGCGTCTCCACCGCGTTACGTTCGAGGGCGGCCTCGAGGTGATCCCAGGGATAGCCGTCCGTGCGAGTTATGCCGTGCGCACCGACGCAACGGAGGCGGTGCACGAAGGCGCCCTGATCCTGGACTTCGCCCTCAGCCACGCGGCCGGCCGAGCGCCTCGCGATGAGCAGATGGCCGACGAGCCGCGCAAGAGCCCGCTGGCGAGCCTCCTCGAAGCCGAGCGCGCGCTGGCCGATGGCGCGGCGCTCCGGTCCATCTTCGCGGCGGTGGAGGCCGCACGCCTCGCCCTGCACCGCCCCACCGGGGGCCTGGTCGCCGGAGCGCCAGAGCGCCTGCGCGACGCGGCGCTGGTCTTGGAGCGCGCCATCGCCCTGTCCCGAAGCCCCGAGCTGGTCGACCTCGATCTCGCTCGCGCTGCCGTGGAAGCGGCTCGTCGCCTGGTGGTTCGGGCCTCGCCCGCGCGACCGCCGCCGCGCCGCGAGGGCGCGGCAGAGCCTTCCCGCCTGGCGCCACGTCCGCAGACGCCGGCGGAGCGCCCTGCCCCTCCGCCGGCTCCGGTGGGTCCGGCCCCTGCCCCGCCTCCCCCGGCGGGGGATACCCCGAATCCACCGGCAGAGCAGGCTGCCCCGCCTCCCCCGGCGGGGGACACCCCGAAGCCGCCGGCAGAGCAGCCCGCGCCGCCTCCCCCGGCGGGGGACGCCCCGAAGCCGCCGGCAGAGCAGCCCGCGCCACCTTCCCCAACGAAGGAGGCCCCGAAGCCGCCCGACGCTGAGGCCACGCCGACGCCTCCCGGAGCCTGACCGCTCAGGGCGGAGGCAGGCGGCTCAACGCCTCGTCGAGCCAGGGGATGGGACCCTCGCGGTCGCCGTCGAAGCAGTCGAGGTGGTGGTAGTCGCGCACCAGCCGGTCCGTCACGCCCTCGAGCTGTTGGCTGTCGAGGGCGACGGCGCCGTCACCCCGCCCCAAGCTGACGGTCCCGACCGCATCCGTGAGCTCGAGGAGCAAGGTATAGCCCACCTCGCCCCAGGGGGAGGCTCCCTCGAGCGCGCGGAACAGCACCCCGCGCAGCGCGCCCAAGAGGTCGTCCGGAACGATCGACTTTTTCCCGGCGAACACGGCGTACCGCACACCCGGCGCACGCCGGGTGCCCTCGAAAGCCCGCATCAGCGACGATCCCGGCAGGAGGTCGAAGCTGGCGGCCCCCAGCCCGTCGAAGGGGAAGAGCCCCATCGCGCCGTCGCTGAACAGGTCCCTCACGGTCTCGGGGATCTCCAGGAGGACGTGATAACGCGCCATGGGTGAGCCGTGGAACGGCGGGCTACACGCCAGGAACCGGTCCACGGTCCCACGACTGTAGGGCTCGAGCTCGAGCGCGGCCCGTGTGATCACGCCGCCCATTGAGGTCGTGAGCACCGACACCCCGCGGCCGGTGCGTCGGTGGAGCCCCCTCAATCGAGCCGCCAGATCCCGCGCCGTCGCTCGAACGGAGCCGTCGTTCGGGTATCGGTATGAGTAGACCGCGTACCCGCGCCGCCCGAGCTCATCCGGCGTGCGTCCGAAGGCGCTTGGGCGGCTGTCGAGCCCGTGAACAAGGACCAACGGGGGCCCCCCGGCGCCAGCGACCTTCGAGAGGCCGTACGGGGTCTCCACGCCCCCCACTGAGCGAGCCCACCGCTCGAGGCCGACGACTGAACGCGCGACGCGATCGCGGTCGAGGACTACGGTCAGATCGGTGGGCCTCAGCTCGAACGAGACGCCGTACTGGGCGAGGAGCGCGGAGATCGCGGCCACGGTCGCGAGCCCCGCCGGTCCTGTGGGGATGGGGAGCCGCGACTCGATCGCGGTATCGGGGACGGACACCCCGGATCCCAGCTCCGCGAGGACAACCTCCACGAGATCGCTGAGCCGTACGGCCCCCTCGGGGTCGCGAGCGATCGGATACCGCACCACGGCCTCGGAGGCGGCAGCAGAGCAGGCGAGCAACAGCACCGTGAGTAGGACCCGGAGCATCTCGGCGCATGCTAACGCGCGGCCCCCGGTCCGCAATCCCGGGCGCGTGGTCAGGCGGCGTGCGCGGCCTCGACGCAGGAGCCTATGGAGGGACCTCGGCCGGCAGCCACCTGGGAGTCCACGCGCCGCCTCAGGGCCGCATCCATGGCATCGGTGCAGAGGGCCAAGGCGACGACCGCGCCGTCTGGCAGCGCCTCGTCTGCCAACACCACGCACGGTAGCAAGCAGAGCTCACCACCGAGCGCCACGAGCACGTCGGCGCGCTGCCCGGGCGCGAGCTCGCGGTCGTGTGGGAACCTGACACGGATCGAAAGGCCGGCGCTCGAGAGCTCTTCCAGTGTCGCGGGAAACGGCGGCTGGGTATCGGAGCACACCTTGACCATCTGGGAGCACGGTGCGGACACGGCGGCAACCCGGGCTTGGAGCTCATCCAGTAGGCGCGTCAACTGTTGGTCGTCGAACGCGAAGTCATAGCGGAGGCGGCTCCGGCTGACTGCCCGCGCCGCGACCCAGGCATGAACATGGAGCGGCGCGCCGGCGCCGGCGACATCGAGCTCGACGTGAGCACCGAGGAGCAAGCGGGGGCCGCTGATGCCGTCGAACTCGACGGCCACCGACGAGGGCCCGATGCCGCTGGGCGACCCGAACGTGACACCTGCGCGCGCCATGCACACGCCAATGCGCACACTCGAGCGCTCCACCGCGCTATTGCGGAAGAGCGTGTCCATGAGAGTGATCTCCATCCAGGGCCCGTTGGGGGCGCCGTGATGTGGTGTATCGAGCCGACCCATCGCCTTCTGAAGGCCAAAGACTCCCGTACCTTGACCATGGTCATCCACAGGACCGTCGGGGGCACCGCGGCGACTTTGCGACCAGCACCGGGTTGACAGAGCGCACCGCGTAGCGACGATGCCGCGGCATGGAGGCCCGCATGACCGACGAACAGATCCCCATCATCGATCTCGACGACCTCGCGAGCCACGACCCGCGACGGCGCGAGCGAGGCTGCGACGGCCTCCGACGTGGCTTCGGGGAGCTTGGCCTCGTCTACGTCAAGGGCCACGGAATCCCGGGGGACGAGCTCGACCGCTTCTATGCAGCGTTCACGGAGCTCACCTCGCGCCCGGAGGCCGAGAAGCAACGCCTCGCGCGACCCGAGGTCTGGTACCAGCGCGGCTGGACGCCGCCGAACACCGAGAAGGCCGTGGTCGCGGACGGTCAGCCGGACTTCAAGGAGTGTTATTTCGCTGCGCCAGAGCCGCTGGATCCGGTCTGCCGCGTACAGTACCCACAGATCTACGCGGACAACGTCTGGCCCGAGGGCGGAGAGAACTTCCGCGACGGGCTCCTCGGCCTCGGCCACGAGCTGCACGAGGTGGGGCTACGCCTCCTTCGGGGGTGCGCGGCGGCGCTAGGCCTCGCGCCGTACCGCTTCGAGGAGCTGGTCTTCGGTGCGCCCCACGTCACGCGCGCGCTGCGGTACCTGCCGCTCGGCCCGCACCAGGTCGGGACGGGGATCTTGTGGGGCGAGGAGCACACCGACTTCAACCTCCTCACCCTGCTCCCCGGCGGCCGGTTCTTCGACCCCACCGGCGCCGCCTGCCGAAAGCCCGACGACGAGTCCGGGCTCTACCTGCGAACCCGCGGGACCAGCGAGAACCCGCAGGGCCGCATGGTGCCGGGGCGCGCCCCGGACGGGTGCGTCGTCGCGCAGGTGGGGCAGCAGCTCGAGATCCTGACCGGGGGCACGTTCCTGGCCACCCCGCACGTCATCAAGGCGCCGAAGACGCCGGGCTACTCGCGCATGGCGGTGGCCCACTTCATTCACGCGCACTCCATGAGCGTCTTGTTCCCGCTCGAGCCGTTCCGCTCGGATGCGGTGGTCGAGGCCTATAGCCCCCCCGTGCTGGCGGGCACCTACGGCACGAAGACGCTCGTCGACCTCGGGCTAGCGCCCGCGTCAGCGCTCGACGCGCTCGGATATCGCCACTACGACCGCCTGGCGCTCCAGCGCCGGTAATCCCCCCGAGAGCGCGGTGACTTCGTGAGGGGAGGTCGCCCCTGCCGACGTTATCGCGCGCCCCAACAAGCTCCGACTGGGAGTCCGGTCCCGGATTTGTTATCTCTTCGCGCCGCAGCCTGGGTGAGGTCGTCCGTCTCCGCGACGTCCACCCATTCCGGCGCCCTGGTCCCCGACCTCACGAGCTTCATCGTCTATGAGCACACTCGCCCCACTCGGCTTCTTTGCGCGCCTCGGCTTCGCCTTCTCCCTGTTCTTCAAGGTGGTGTTCGACGGCCTGTTCGCTGCCAGAGCCGCCGCGATGGCCGACCAGCGCCTCCCCGAAACGGCGGGGGATGCGGCAGGGGCCCCCGGGCCGGCCACGAAGGAGAGCAGCGCCGCCGCAGCTCCCCCACGACCGCAGGCCGTCCCGGAGGCACCGGTGCGTGCGGCCGAGCCCCAGCCCGCCGCCGAGACCTCGGCGCTCCAGCTCTTGTCCGCGTTCCAGCGTGAGGGACGGTTCCTCGACTTCGTCAAAGAGGACGTCGCCACCGTCGCAGATGGCGATCTCGCGGGCGTGGCCCGCCTCGTCCACGCCGGCTGCCGGCGCGTAGTCGATGGCTGGTTCACCCTGGAGCCCGTGTGGCCCGGTGAAGAGGGGGCCAAGGCCACCGTCCCGGCGGGATATGACGGGCGTCGAGTGCGCCTCACGGGGAACGTGACGGGCGAGCCTCCGTTCACCGGCACACTCACCCACCACGGTTGGCGCGCGAGCGCGCCCCGCCTGCCCACCCTGTCCGCGGGCTCGGATCCCGCGATCCTCGCCCCCGCAGAGGTCGAGCTATGAGCCAGTACGTCGTGGGGATCGACCTCGGCACCTCCAACTCGGCGCTCGCTTATGCGCCGCTGGATGAGGCGCGCCTGCCCATCGGGCTGCTCGAGCTCCCGCAGCTGGTCGATGTGGGCGTGGTGGAGCGCCGTCGGCTCCTGCCGTCGTTTCTCTACATCCCGGCGGAGGCAGAGACGCAAGCTGGTGGCCTGGGGGTGCCTTGGGACGCCTCGGGCAAGCTGGTCGTCGGGGCGTTCGCCCGCGACCACGGCGCGCAGGTCCCCGATCGGCTCGTGAGCTCGGCCAAGAGCTGGCTGTGCCACGCGGCGGTCGACCGGCGCGGCCCTATCCTCCCCTGGGGCAAGGGAGACGACGGCGTCCGCAAGGTCTCGCCGCTCGAGGCCACCGCGCGGTATCTCCTACACCTCCGCCGCGCCTTCGAAGCCGCCCACCCGGAGGCGCCGCTGGGCCAGCAGCGCGTGATCCTCACGGTCCCCGCGTCCTTCGATCCGGGCGCCCGCGAGCTCACCGTGGAGGCCGCGCGCGCCGCAGGGCTCCCCAACGTGGTGCTGCTCGAGGAGCCTCAGGCCGCGGTCTATGCGTGGCTCGAGAAGCGCGGCGAGTCGTGGCGCAAGGAGCTCTCGGTCGGCGATCGCGTGCTCGTGGTGGATATCGGTGGGGGAACCACCGACTTCTCGCTCATCGACACCGTCGACGAGGAGGGGAGCCTCGGGCTCCGCCGGGTGGCCGTGGGCGACCACATCCTCCTCGGCGGCGACAACATGGACTACGCGTTGGCGTTCGCGCTCAAGAAGGAGCTCGAGGAGGGCGGAGCGGCCCTCGACGCCTGGCAGATGCGGGTGCTGGTGCAGGCGTGCCGCGCGGCCAAGGAGGCGCTGCTCCTGGACGAGGACGCCGGCGGACCGACCAGCCAGGCCATTCTGGTGCCCAATCGGGGCGCCAAGCTCTTCAAGAAGAACCTGAAGGCCGAGCTCACGCGCGAGCGCGTCCTCGAGGTGGTGCTCCAGGGCTTCTTCCCCAGCTGCGGGCCGGACGCCACGCCGGAGCAGCGGCGCGTGGGGCTCACGCAGCTCGGCCTGCCCTACGCCACCGACCCGGCGATCACCCGTCACCTGGCGCAGTTCCTCACGCGCCACGCGCGTGAGGGCGAAGCGTTCGCGTTGCCCACGGCCATCCTGTTCAACGGGGGTGTGCTCGGCTCGCCAGCGATCCAGCAGCGGATCACCCAGGTGATCTCTACCTGGCTCGCGGAGGCCGACGCCCCTGAGGCGCGGGTGCTGTCCGGGGCCGAGCTCGACGTGGCCGTCGCGCGGGGAGCCGCCGCGTATGGCCAGGCGCGTGAGGGCGGCGGCCTCCGGATTCGCGGCGGAACGGCGAGGACCTACTACGTCGGTGTGGAGCAACCCATGCCTGCGGTTCCGGGCTACGAGCCACCGGTCACCGCGGTGTGCGTGGCGCCCTTCGGGATGGAAGAGGGCACCGCCCTCGACCTGCCGGCGCAGCGCTTCGGGCTGGTCGTGGGCCAGCCGGCCCGGTTCCGGTTCTTCTCCAGCAGCGTGCGGAAGACCGATCCCATCGGCAGCGAGCTGGATCCGCTCCCGCCAGATCTGGAGGAGCTCGCTCCGATCGAGACCACGCTGGACGGCACAGCAGGCGCCGTGGTCGAGGTCGGTCTCAGCGCGGCGGTCACGCCGGTGGGCACGCTCGAGCTCTCGTGCGTGGACGCGGCGGCCGAGAGGCGTTGGAAGCTCGAGTTCGACGTTCGGGACCGGGCGGCGTGAGCGGCGCGTCGGAAACCCCGGCGGCGACCTACGTCGTCGGCATCGATCTCGGCACCACCAACTCGGCGGTAGCCTTCGCCCGTATCGCCGACGCCCGCCGCCAGGGACCGCGCGCGGTTCGCTCTTTTGCGGTCGCCCAGCTCACCGGCCAATCGGTGGTGGAGGCGCGCCCGCTAATCCCCTCGGCGCTCTACCTGCCGCCGCCCGGCGAGGTGATCGGAGCCCTGCCGTTCGCCACCCAGGACGTGGTCGGGGTGTTCGCACGCGAGATGGGGGCGCGGGTCGCGGGCCGGCTCGTCGTTTCGGCGAAGTCGTGGCTGTGCCACGGGGGGGTCGACCGGCGCAGCGCGATCCTGCCTCCGGCGGCGCCGGCGGACGTGCCGCGTCTGTCGCCCGTCGAGGCCTCCGCCAGGATCCTCGCTCACCTACGCGCCGCGTGGGACGCCGAGCACACCGACGCGCCGCTCGCCGGTCAAGACGTGGTCCTTGCGGTGCCGGCTTCGTTCGACGCCGTCGCCCGCTCCCTCACGGTGGAGGCGGCGCGCGCCGCCGGTCTCGACCGGTTCACCCTCGTCGAGGAGCCCCAGGCCGCGTTCTACGACTACCACGCGGCGCACGAGGCCGCAGGTGGCGAGTCGCCGGACCGCCTGGTCCTGGTCGTGGACGTAGGCGGGGGCACCAGCGACTTCACCCTCATCAAGGTGTCCCGCGACGGTGAGACCCCCGTGCTCGTCCGCCTGGCCGTGGGCGACCACATCCTGCTCGGCGGCGACAACATGGACATGGCGCTGGCGCGGCGGTGCGAGGAGCGCCTCGGCCAGAAGCTCGAGCCCTCGCGTTGGGCCCTCCTCGTGGAGGCGTGCCGAAGCGCCAAGGAGACGCTCCTCAGTGGCGCGGAGGCCCCGAACGCGGTGCGGATCGTCGTCCCGAGCCGCGGCTCGAAGCTGTTCGGCGGGTCGCTGTCCACCGAGCTCACGCGCGCCGAGGTCGAAGCGGTCCTCGTGGATGGCTTCTTCCCCGTGGTCAGCGTCGACGCGCGCCCCCAACGCGCCGTCCGGTCGGGCCTGGCCCAGCTCGGTCTGCCCTACGAGCACGATCCCGGCCTCTCCCGCCACATCGCGGCCTTCCTGGCCCGACACGACGGCGCCCGACCCGACGCCGTGCTCCTCAACGGCGGCGTTTTTAACAGTCCCCGCCTGCGTGAGCGGCTCTTCGAGGTCCTCACGGGCCTCGGCCTCAGCCCCGAGCTCCTGCCCCACGGGTCGCTGGATCTCTCGGTGGCGCGAGGGGCGGCCGCGTACGGCCTGGTCCGCATGGGCCTTGGAACGCGGATCGGCGGCGGGTCACCGCGCGCCTATTACGTGGAGGTCGCGGCCCCGCTGGGCGAGCAGGGACGACGCGCGATCTGCCTGATCCCGAAGGGGCACGACAGCGTCGATCCCATCGTGCTCGCGAGCCGGACGTTTCAGCTCCGGGTAGGTCGCCCGGTGGAGTTCAAGATCTTCACCTCGAGCGGGGCGCGAACGGACGCCTCGGGCGACCTCATCTCATGGTCCGCCGGGAAGTCGGCCGTCCCCGGATCGGGGGGCGCGGCCGCGCTGGACGTCGACTTCGAGGTGCTGCCCGTCGTACAGACCCTCCTGCCCTCGGATGGGCGTGCGGAGATCCCGGTCCTCCTCTCGGCCACGCTCGACGACACGGGGGTGCTCGACCTCGCGTGCCTGGCGGTCGACCGCGACAAGCGCTGGCGCCTGGAGTTCGATCTTCGCGGGACGAACCCCGTCCCGGCGTTTGTCGACGATGGCGACGCCGCCCCGCGAGCCGGGAGGATGGGCCTCAGTCCGGCGCAAGAGCAGCGCGCGGCGGAGGCGATCGAGCGGATCTTCGGCAAGGCCACCACCGGCGACGTGAAGGCGAAGGACGTTCGGCAGCTGCGCGAGTCCCTGCGTGTGGCCCTGTGCCTCCCCCGCGAGGAGTGGACGCTGCCGATGCTGCGCGCGTTGTGGGAGCTGCTGGCCCCCCACGTGAAGCGGCGGCGGCGCACGGCGGACCACGAGGCCGTGTTCCTGAACCTGGCCGGGTACTTCCTGCGCCCCGGCTTCGGGTACCCGATGGACGAGTGGCGGATCAAGGAGCTCTGGCAGCTGTTCGCCCAGGACGTGCAGTACCACCAAGATGACGCCGTCTGGCACGCATGGTGGGTCCTGTGGCGGCGGATCGTCGGGGGCCTGGACGCCGCTCAGCAGAAGCAGCTCCTCGGAGCGGTGCGCGTGTGGTTGCGCCCCACGGAGGCCGAGAATCGCGCCAACGCCAAGGCCAAGCGACAGCTCAAGGGCCAGGAGGAGATGCTGCGGCTCGTGGGCTCCCTGGAGCGCCTCGACCCCATGACCAAGGCCGACTGGGGCGAGTGGCTGTTGGCGGAGATCGAGGCGGGACGGGCCAGCTCCACGGCGGTTTGGACCTTCGCGCGTCTCGGGGCGCGCGCGCCCTTCTCGAGCACTGCGACCAACGTCGTGGACTCGGAGCGAGTCGAGCTCTGGCTCGAGCGGCTCATGGCGCTCAACTGGTCGAAGCTCGAGAACGCCGCGTTCGCCGCGGCTCACCTCGCCCGCCGCACGGACGACCGCCTCCGAGACGTGTCCGACGAGTGCCGAGAGAAGGTCCTCGCGCGCCTCGAGCGTGAGCGCGCCCAGGATCTCGCCCCGGTGGTGCGCGATGCGCTTCCCCTGGAGGCGCTCGACGAGTCGAAGTTCGTGGGCGACGCACTCCCGCCCGGCCTCGTGCTCGGGTGAGGTGGCGCGGTGGCTGAGCCCACGTCGAACTGGGGCCGGAACCACCGGTTCTCCCCATCTCGGTGGGTCCACCCAGCTCACGAGGACGAGGTCGCCGAGATCGTACGCCGCGTGAACGCCGAGGGAGGTCGCCTGAAGCCCTTGGGCGGCGGGCACTCGTGGAGCGACGCGGCGGTCACGACAGGGGTTCAGGTCCGCCTCGATCGGATGAACCGGCTGCTCGAGGTCGGGCCTGGGGAGGCGCTCGCGGAGGCCGGGATGCGGCTCCGCGACTTCAACGACGCCCTCGCCGACGCGGGCTACGCGCTCTCGGTGGTGGGCTCGATCGACCAGCAGCACCTGGGCGGCATCATCGCCACGGGCACCCACGGGTCGAGCCTCATCCACGGCAACCTGTCTTCCGCGGTCACCCGACTCGCGCTGGTCACTGGCGCCGGAGACCCCGAGGACCTCGGTCCCGAGCACCCGCACCTGCCGGCCGCGCGTGTCGGACTGGGCGCCCTCGGGATCGTCACTCGCGTCGGGATGCGGGTCGAGCCCGCGTTTCGCATCGCGGAGACCACGGAGCGCGTCACCTTCGCCCGTGGCGTCGAGTCGCTCGCCACGTTCGGACGCGAGGCGGAGTGGGCCAAGGTCTGGTGGCTGCCTCACACGGACGCGGTGCTCCTCTTCCGCGGGGAACGGACCACAGCGGCGTCCACCTTCTCGCCGCGGATGCGGGCCTTCGAGGAGGCAGTGCTCCACGCACACGTCTTCGGCGGCGTAGTGCGTCTGGGCGACAAGGTGCGGTCGGCGGTCCCGACCCTCAACCGGCTCGTAGCGGCGATCCACTTCCGCCCGAGGAAGGTCGTGGGGCGCTCGGACCACGTGCTCACCATGGGAATGCCCCCCATGCACCGGGAGAGCGAGTGGGCGGTGCCGGTCGAGCGCGGTGCCGAGTTCGTCCAGCGCTTACGCGACGAAATCGAGCGCTTGCGATTGCGAGTGAACTTTGTGGTGGAGGCGCGCTACGTCCGTGGCGACTCCGCCTGGATGAGCCCAGCATACGGGCGGGACAGCCTCCAGGTGGGGATCTACATCGGCGACTCGGCCGACCTCCCGGCCTACTACGCGCTTGGCGCCCGGTTGGCCGAGGAGCTGGATGGGCGCCCCCATTGGGGCAAGGAAGCGGAAGTCGACGCCGCGACCGTGGCGCGTGTCTTTCCGCGGGCGGCCGACTTCCGCGCGTTGTCGGAGGCGCTGGATCCACGGGGCGTGTTGCGGAACCCGTTCCTCGATCGCGTGCTAGGCCCTAGGACAACGACGTAGGGCGCGAGAGGCACTCGGCCCCGCTCCCGAGCGGGGACGCGGCTCAGCGGCGCCGACCCGACTTCGAGGTGACGTCCCAGCGACCCACGGCGTAGGGCCCGGACCGCTGTATGGCTCGGAGCGCGCTGAGGAAGGTGTCCGCGTCACCGGTGCACGGCAAGCTGTGCGGGGTCTGCGTCGCGAGCACCCGCCAGCGCTCGAGCCCCACGGGCTCGACGATGATGTTGTTCGGGTCGATCTTGTGGTTCTTGTTGGGGCTGAGCTCCAGGTTCTGGAACGGGATGAACACCGACCCCTCGGGGCCTATCCAGAACAGCGTGACGAAGGCGCGCTCGTTCGTGCGGAAGAAGTAGTAGATGTCGTCCAATACATAATAAATCCGCGCATTTCCCCACGCCTCTATATAGAAGTCGTCGGACGGCGACTTCAGCGCGAGGAGCGCGTTCCGAAAGCGGGGCGCGCTCTGCACGCCGCACTTCAGCGGGTTGAGCAGGTTGATGGTGGAGCTGCCCCCTCCCCCGCCGTCCTCGATCGGGCGCCGACCGACCCGGTCATCACCAGACCCGCGGCGCCGAGACTCGCCCTCTTCGTCGCCGCGCCCCTCGGCCTCGCCGCCGGGACCGTCACTGAGCAGGCGCAAGCCCGTCTCTCTTTGTTCGTGAGACGTGGCAGTGGCCGAGACGAGCACGAGCAGCGAGGCGAGGAAGCGCGGCATCACAGGGAACAACGCCGCAGCTCGTGTGGCGATTCCAATCATCAGGGAGCGTAGTCCTCGATTCGGGTCTTGGCGCCAACCACGTCCGAGGTCGCGTAGGGGATCTTCGGGGCCTGATTCTCCAGCCAGAGGGGGGCCTGATCGGAGTAGTGCTTGTGGTGGGGAGCCTCGGACTGCCCACCCGGCAGCGCGCCGTAGCGCGAGACGGGCTCGGTGAGCTCCATGACGTGCCGAATCGCCGGTCCGTGGGTGTAGGTGAAGTTGCGGTCGTTCATCCCGGGCGAGCTGGCGTCCACACCGAAGTTGTCACCGGGCCGAGGGTATCCGTCCGGGTACGCCGCGGGGCTCGGTACGTTGAACTGCGCCACCAGGTTGTGCTTGAACGTGAGCGTGTGCAGCTTGCCCCAGCGCCACGCGTTGACGTCCGCCGTTCCGAAGCCTCCATTCTGCTTCGGCCCGATCTTCTCCGGGTCGCTGAGGAACGCCACGGCCTGAGCAAACGCCAGCGTCATCACCTCGGCGCGGGTCTCGACGGCGTCCGTGGTGGCCACGAGATCCCAGAGGCGCGAGTCCTGCGTGGCTGTATCGAAGGTGACCATGTTCTCGGGCGCCTCGACCATCGCCAGGATGAGGCGCACGCGCAGGCGGTCGCCGATGCTCGAGAGCCCCTCTTTCTCGTTCAGGACGGTCTGGATTAGGTAAGTCACCCAGACGTTGAACACGGCCGCGGACGCCGCCGACTCAGCCTCCGGTGAGCCGTCGGCGGCGGTGGCCCCGCTCGTGGCCTCGAGGTCCCAACCCGCCAGCAGGTCGCGCAGCGGAGCGAACTCGGCCTTCCAATGCGCGGCTGCGCGCTCGTCCTTGCCCGACGCTGCGCGATCGAGCGCTTCGACCAGCGCGTCGCGGAGCCGAACGCCGAGGGCCGATTGTTTGTCGGCCTGAGCGGCGATCATGTCTTCCGGCACGATGTTCCCCTGAGCGACCAGCTCCATGACGCGCTCAGTGGAGCGCGCCGTGCGGAACCCAGCGTCCCAGAACCCGTTGACGTAGATGCCGTCGTTCATGACATCGCCGTCGAACGAGTAGCCGCGCGGGTCCGAGTTGGCCGTGACCAACACGCCCGACTCGGGATTGTACGAAACCGGGAGCTCGCTCCGCGGCACATCGCCGGTCCACTCGGCCTCGCCACCGCCCGGCAGGGGCAGGTACGGCGGGTAGAGCTTCGCGTTGTCGCGCGTGGGCAGCCGATGCGTGGGGTACCAGCCGATGTTTCCGGCCGTGTCGGCGTACATGAAGTTCTGCGAGCCGACGCCGAAGTGGTCCATGGCGGCCTTCCAGTCGGTCCAGTTGTCCGTCTGGAACGCCCGCTGGAACGCCACGATCTCGTGCGACACCTCGAAGCCCGTCCAGCGCAGGCTGAGGCCGCTGCGCACCCCGTTTTCGTCCTTGGTGAGGGTCCATGGCACGAGCGGCCCGTGGTGCGGCACCTCCTCGAACTCCACGGTGACGGTGCAGAAGACGCCGTCTGCTGACTTCTCGGCCTTGGTCTGGACGCCCTTGACCCAGCTCCCCGCGTAAGCGTCGCACTCGGGGTCGGCTTTCGGGAACGTGAACTTCTCCGCGCGAATCTCGAGCGGCACGGTGGCGCCCTTGAACACGACCCCCTTCCCGTCCGGCGTGAAGGTCTCGACGTACTGGTCGGTGGCGTCTCCATAGAAGACGGTGGCGGCCATGGAGAGGGTGCCGTTGGTCCCGAGGACGATCCCGGGGACCCCCGCGAAGATCACGCCGCTGAGATCGATGTTGCCGCCAGCCTCCTTGGTGTTGAGGTGGACCTGAAAGAACGTGGACGGGTTCCGCAGCGCGAGGTGCGGATCGTTCGACAGGATCGGCTTGCCCGACTTCGTGTGTTTCCCCGAGACGACCCAGTTGTTCGACCCCCACTCCACGTCGCGGAAGAAGTGGTGCGGCATGGTGGCGAGGTCTCGCTTCGCCTCGATGACGCGCTGGGCCTGCGCCTTGGAGACGCGGGCCCCGACCTTGCCGAGCTCCTCCGAGAGGCGTCGCTTGACTGGGCCGTTGCCGGGCTTGCCCGCATCGAGGGTAACCGTGGCCACCTTGGCCGGCGGGACGAGGTGGATGACGTCGTCCTCTACGCCGGCCAGCGGCGTGTCCTTCCAGGCCGCCTCCAGCGTGGACGCGATCGCGGCGAGCTCATCCTCGTCGAGCACCGAGCCGAAGCCGAGGTCGTAGGTGAGGAAGCGGACCGCGGTCATGGAGTCTACTGGGGTCCACGGCTCCTTGACGCCGAGCGCGCTGGTCTCGGTGGCGAGCTCCTTCGAGTCGACCTTCTTGTCTTTGACCTCCTGGATGAAGGTGTTGACGCCGTCGCAGAATCGCTGGAGTGAGGCGTACTCCTCCGGGTGGTTGACCTGCATGTCTGCCGCGATCTTCTCTGCGGTGGCGCGAAGCTTCAGGAGGCGCAGGAAGACGTCGCCCGTGAGGCTATTGGACCCGAGGAGCTCGGCGAGCCGTCCGGAGCCGGCCATCCGGAGGCTGTGCATCTGGAAGAGCCGATGCTTCGCCATCACGTAGCCCTGCACATGGAAGAGGTCGCCGATGTTGGCCGCGTAGATGTGCGGGATGCCGTGGCTGTCGTAGACCACGCGCGCGGGGGCAGAGAGGCCGCTGAGCGCGACAGCCTTCTCCGGCGCGGAGTCGAGCGTGGGGAACCACGCGGGCTTCTCGTAGATGACCGGGGGCGTCCCGTCGGAGGCGTCGGAGCCGTCGGAGCCGTCGGTGGTGTCGGTGGTGTCCGAGCCGTCGGAGCCGTCCGTGCCGTCGGTGCTGTCCGAGCCGTCGCTGCCGTCGCTGTCGCTCGTATCGGAGCCGTCGCTCCCATCGCTGGCATCGGAGCCGTCGCTCTGGGCGTCGGGCTGCCCTGCCACATCAGTGACGCCACCGATGTCCGCGGCGGCGCTGTCCTCAGCTTCCTTGCAACCGAGGGCCAGGGAGAGGGCGGCGCCGAGGGCGCGAGTAAGCGTACGCTTCAGCATTGAATACTCCGAATCGAGAGAGGCCGAGAGGCCGTCAACCGCTGGTGCCGCGCATCGGCTCCGGGTTCTTGCCCAGGGGCTCCGACTGCAGCGAGAGCTGCCCACACCCGCACACGAACGCCTCGACCCGAAGCACACGCGTCGGAGAGACCAAGACCTCGGTACGGCTCCCGGTCTCCGGCACGTCCTCGGCCGGGAGCAGGGCAAAGGCCCCCCTCGAGGTCATGGCGACGCCGCATCGTGGACATTGGAGCGCTGTGGGCATGCAGGGCGGCACGGTACCACAGGGCTGCGCTCCGGTCATGTAGAGACACGGTCCCGCGCCGGTGTTATGGTGGACAGCTCTGCACACGGCTCTCGGGAGGTCGCGGGTGTTGTTCGGCAAGACGGTTGAAAAGCGACACGAGTGCTGGAAGTGCAAGGAGGAGCTGGTCTTCGACACCAAGATCGGCCGGCGCGACATGTGCCCGAACTGCACGGCGTACCTCCACGCCTGCTACAACTGCACGCACCACGACAAGAACGTCCACAACGAGTGCCGCGAGAACCAGGGCGAGTTCATTCGCGACCGGGCGGAGGGCAACTTCTGCTTGTACTTCGAGTTCCGCCCCCTCGCCGGAGGCGCGTCCCCCACCGACGCAGCTCGGCAGAAGCTGGATGCGCTCTTCGGCGGCGGCAGCGGCGGCGCCCAGAAGGCTCCTGTCCTCGATGTGGGCACGCCCAAGACCGAGACCGACGCCAAGGCCAGGCTCGACGCCCTCTTCAAGAAATGAGCGCGCTCGTCTGCCTTTGTACCTGCCCGTCAGAGGACGTGGCGCTCTCTTTGGCGCGTGGCGTGGTCGAGGCCGAGCTCGCGGCCTGCGTCAACGTGGTCCCGGGCGTGCGTTCGATCTACCGCTGGGAGGGACGGGTCAACGAGGACGCCGAGCTACTCCTCGTACTGAAGACCACCGCCGAGGCCTATCCGGCGCTCCAGGCGCACCTCTTGGCCGCCCACCCTTACACGTGCCCCGAGGTCCTCGCGCTGCCGGTAGCGGCGGGAAGCGAGGCCTACCTCGCGTGGCTGCACGGCTCGGTGAGCGCCGGCTCGTCGCAGCTCGGGCGTGGCGACGCCGCCCCTCCCTGAGCTCGAGGCGTCCTCCGGGAGCGCCTTCGTCACCACCTCGGCGCGAGCCGGTGACGGCGAGATCTCCCGGGCACACGCCGTAGCCACGCTCCTTGGCTGGCCCTACGTCCCCCGCACGATGAACCTCGCGCCGCTGCTCGCGCGGCGCGCCGACCCCCTAGCCTACGTCATATCTAGGGCGCGAGAGGCGCTCTGCGCCCCCGGCGCGGAGCTCACCACCGGACCCGGGATGTTTCACCACGTGCTCGACCTCGGCGCGCGCCACCCGCTGGCGATCGCGGTGGGCAACGCCGCGTCGGTGGTGGACGGGACGCTCGGCCTGGCTAAAGACGCCCTGCACATCGCGCAGCTCACCGGCGCCGCCGTCACAGGTCTGGAGGGGAGCCTCCCCCTCGCGACGCTGGCCGAAGCCGGCCTTCAGCGCCTCGCGCGAGAAGGAGCGCCGTGGTCACCGGCCGCAGCGCGCGTCACGGTTGTGGCAGCCGATGCGCGGGAGTGGCTCGCCACGCGCCTCCGGTGTGTCGACGTGGTCTACCTCGACCCGATGTTCGAGACCCCCGGCCAGGCGGCACCGGGCTTCGAGCTCCTGCGCCGGCTCGCGCTGCCCACCCCGCTCGAACACCTGCTGGAGGTGGCGCGGCGGGCCGCGAAGCTCCGCGTGGTGGTGCGCTTGCCGCGGGCCGTGGCCTTGCCGCCGGGCGCCACGCGCGTTCGCGGCCAGGCCGTGGACTACGCCGTGATCCCCGCGGGCTGAAGGCCCCGTCAGAAGACCGGCGGCTCCAGCCCCTGGCGCGTGGTGTAGATAGCCGTCATCACGGGATCCAGCGAGACGATGTCGCCGCCCACGGCCCAGAAGGCGCCCCCCCCGTCCACCCAAACGGCGTGGAAGCCCTGCGCGGTCTCGGGATCGGGCTCGACCCAGCTGCCATCGGTGCCGAGGGCCGCGACGTAGCCCGAGATGCCCCCCGCGACCAAGCCGGTGCCGGGCGCGACGAACAGCCCTTGAGTGATCGTTGGCGGAAACTCGCCCACGGGCACCTGGGACCACTTCCCGCCGTCCCAGTGGATGAGCCGCATCTCATTGAGCCCGCCGATGGCCCAGATGTCGTCAGCAGAGCGACCTGAGACCGTGAAGAGCGCGCCCGCAGTGTCCCCCGTCGGCTCGACTCGCCACGCGGCGCCGTCGTAGTGAAGCGCGAGACCGCTGGAGCCCACGACCACCACGTTGTCCTTGTCGGCGCCCCACACCTTGAACAGGAACTTCTGGGCCGACTCGGGTCGCGCGTCGAGCTCGGGCACCGACTGCCGGGCCCAGGAGGTGCCGTCGTAACGCAGGATCACGTTGCCCTCGGGCGTGACCCCACCCCCCGGCGCGCCCTCCGGACCGCCGACGGCCCAGACGTTGTCCACACCCGTGCCCCAGACCCCGAAGAGGGTGGTGCCGGGTACATCCGTGGCGAGCGGCGTCCACGTGCTGCCGTCGTACCGCGCGGTCACGCCGCCCTCGCCCACGACGAACACAGACCCTCCTGGGACGCCGGTCACCCACCAGAGGCGCCGAGAGAGCCCCGTGTCGTGCCGCTTGAACGTGTTGCCCTTCACCTCGAACACGAGCGGCTCGCTCCGTGTCCCGCCGACCATCCAAACGGACTCGGAGTCGCCGCCGCTGCGGTCGCTCCAGAGCGAGAGGAGCGCCCCCTCAGCGGCGCCATCCACCACCATGGTGCCCCCCTTCACCTCCACGGCTTGCACCGGGATCGGAGCGACGTCCTCCTGACCCTTGGTGCAGGCGGCGGCCATGACGGAGAGGACGGGGATGACCAAGAACAGCAGGTTTTTCATGGCGCTCTCACAGGGGCGGAGTCGTCGGCGCAGGTCAGCTCGAAGCCGGCGCCGCTCGGCGGCGTGCAGTGCACCGCGTGGCACGCGAGGCACCGCGGCAGGTGGGGACCATCTTCGAGCACCCGCTCCTCGGCGTCCAGCCGTTGCCAGCGCCAGTCGAAGGTCCCCGGGGAGTACCCAACGGCCTGGCGCGCAAGGACGGTGTAGCCGAGGAGCTGCGTGCAGTCCTCGTCGTCGTACTGGACCTTCACGAGCGTGGCCCCGGGGAGATAGGGCTGGTCCGCCGACAGGGTGTCGTAAGGGACCTTCGCCAGGTCGTTGGCAAAGACCCGGATGTGGTTCAGCTCGTGTTCGTGGCTGTGTCGACAGTCCCGCGCCTCGTGCCAGCTGGACATGAAGTCCGCCGGATACAGCGCCGCGCGCGGGGCCTCCTCCTCTGCGCAGGCGATGAGCCCCAGAAGGGCCATCGCCGCGCCGAGCGGGACGCGTTGAACCGCCTTCATGGGTCGGTGCACGCCATGTCGCGGCCCTCAGTGCACGAGGTGTGACACGACGTGCAGAGCTTCTTGCGGTCAGCCAATGGCGCTCCCGACGGCGCCGTCTCTTGCCACTCCCAAGCCGAGGCCGAGTTCTCCGCGGCCCCGACCTTCTTCATGGCGGAGACGCTCTCGAGTTCGGTGCACCTCTCGTCCACGTAGATCCCCTTCACGAGCGTGGTGCCCACAGCAAACGGGTAGCTACCCGCCGTGTAGGCCGCCGCCGCCTCCGGGTTCGCATACACCCGAATGAACGAGCCAAAGCCGTGGTCGTTGGTGGGGCGACAGTCGCGGACCTCCGTGTACGTCGCGGCGAAGTCCACCGGATACAGCGGAGGCGTCGTGGGATCGCCCTCTTCGGCGCAGCCGAGCGCGAGCAGGAGCGAGACTGAGAGCAAGGGGAGACAGGCGCGCATGAGGCCGAGTCTACACGAACGAGCACCCGCGATTCCGCTGGCTCAGTCGCGGCTCAGTAGACCCGCTCCACTCGGCTGCCCAGGTAGTAATGCGCCAGGATGTCGGCCGCGCTCCGACCCTTCACCGCCATGCCCATGGCGCCGTACTGGCTCATGCCGACGCCGTGACCGTGGCCGCCCCCGACGAACCGCCAGGCGCTCGGCAGGGGCTGGATCACGAACATCGCGCTCTTGAGCGAGCCGAAGAGCCGCCGGATGGTGAGCTCGCCCTCCACGTCGGCCGTACCCGCCTGGCCGGTGACACGCAGCTTCTTGGCGCGACCGCTGACGCCGCGTTCGAGCACCTCGAGCTGGGTCACCGAGCCCACCTTGAGCTTCGTGGCCACCAGGGAGTCCAGCTTCGCCCGCGGGATGTTCTCGACCCACCGGAACACCGGGTTGGGCCGCGGTGACTCGGTCGGAAAGTAGCCCTTCGGGGTCTCGTTCAGGAACGAGAGCAGCGCCTCGTCCGTGGGGACCGTCCCCTGCGGCCACGGAGGCTGCGCCGAGGCGCCAGCGTCGAGGCGCCCCCGCAGCGTGGGGTTCGGGAGGCCCGCCCAGACGTTCTCGTTGTGCTCGGTGTGACCGCCGCTGTCTGCGTGATAGACGCTGTCGACGATGCGGCCGTCGCCCGTGAACAACATCTGGCCGCGCGTCCGCTCCACCGCAGCGTTCGTGGACGCCTGCTCCTTCGTGAGTCCGCCGTACGCCTGGCACTCCTGCGAGGCACAGGTGAGGTAGGGGTCCGCGATGTTGCGGATGCCTAGCTGAGCGAACAGCTCGCCCCGCGCAGAGATCGCCTGGGCGTCGAGCGCTGCAGCGGGTGCGGTGGGGAAGATCTCTGCCGGCACGATGCCCTTCAACATGTCCTCGAAGCCCACCCGGTTGATCACCGCGAGCTGCCCCGTCTTGCCCACCGCCAGGATGATCGCGCCGCGATACCTGCGAGTCTCGAACTTGTGGGTGGGAAAGCCCTTGTCGACCTCCACGTTCTTCACCTCGATCGGGCCGCCGTCCACGGCCTCGACCGTGAGGAGGTCGCGCTGCTCGATGCGGACGCCCGCCTCCTCGTCGACGGCCACCACCACGCCTTGCGCCCGCGTCACCGGATCTGCGAAGGCCCATGCGGGCCGCTCCAGCGTGGCGTCTGCGCTGATCGCGTTGGCCCGCGCCTGCGCCGCCTCCTTCGTGTCGAGGAATCCGGCCTCGACGACGAGGGCGCGGCGGTTGTCGAGCATTCGCCCGCCGAAGCTGACCACACCGCCGAGCTCCACCACTTCGGTGCGGAGCCCCGCCTTCTCCCACCGCAGCCTGGCCTCGCGCACCGCCTCGAGCGCGCTCCCGGAGTGCCCCTCGAGCACTACGCGATAACGCGTGCGACCCGGCACGCCGTGCTCCACCTGGGCGGTGAGCTCGACGCCCGCCGGGAGCACCACCGCGGCGGCGCCGCCACCGGAGACCGTGACGCGCAGCGGGCCCTTCACCGCAGACAGTGTGGTCGCCGCTTGCTCGTCCATGAGCCCAACCGTGATGAGGGGTTCACCGCTGTCGCTCCAGGCGACCTGCGTCGAGTAGAGGAGCTGGGATTCGTCGTGAGGAGGAAGCAGCATTGCCAGGGCGACAAGGGCGGTCATGCCGCGTTCTATAGGCCCGCGCCTCGCTCGCGGCCAGTTTCCGCGCCGGGCCGGCCCTCAGGGCCCGGGCCCGTCAGCGCTTTGGGCAGTTCTCGCGCCACCAGCCACGCCAGAGGGCGTAGTCGACGGAGAACGTCTGCCCGGTCAGGTGAGTCAGAGCCCGCGAGGCGTCTTCGGCGAGCAGCCGATCTTCGCCGCGCAGCAGCTCGATGAGCGGCGGCACCAGGCGAAGGTCGGACAACATGCGCGACGAGAAGACCGCCGCTCGCCGCAGGCTGATGCGCGGAGACGCCAGAGCGCCGAGGACGGCGGGCGCAGCGCGGTTGTCGCCCACGAGCCCGAGGCTCTGAACCGCAGCCACGGCGACCGTCTCCGATCGGTCCGAGGAGGCGCGAGAGAGGGCCCGCACCAGCCCGACGACCTCACGACCTTCGAGAGTGCGCCCGAGACCCTCGGCGGCGGCGACGCGGATCGGGATCTCTGGGGCCGCCAGCGCCTCGATCAGCGCCCGCTGGACCTCGGGCCCCGGCCGGGAGCCCAACGCTCCCAGCGCCAGGGCGCGGTGGGACGGGGTCCCCTTGCGAGCGACGCGCAAGAGAAACCGGGTGGACGAAGGGCAGCCGATCCGCGCAAAGGCCGTGACAGCCAGGACCTGGCCGGTCGGCGGCAGGCTATCGAACGCGGCCGCGAGCGGCTCGACGGCCTCCTCCCCCCAGTTGGTCAGCCGCGCGAGCGCCGACTGACACAGCGCGTCTTCCACGGAGTGACACGTCGAGAGGTCTTCCACCGCTCGAGCCACGGCGTCCGACGCGAGGGCAGACCGGGAGAAGCCGAGGAGGCAGAGCCCGAGGAGCAGCACGCGGCGGGACGCACCCACCTGCTCGAGGACGTGGCTGGCTACGCGGCGAGTCACGCGGCCCTCGCGGCGGCGACGAACGCCTGGATCAGCGCTGGGCTCTTCGTGGCTCGAGAGGCCCCCGACACCTCCACGCCCGACGCGACGTCTACCCCGGCAGGCCTCACGTCATGCACCACGTCACCCACGTTCTCAGAGTTGAGGCCGCCCGCGACGAACGCGCTGGCGCCGAGGCGGTGACCCACGTCGACGAGCTCGCGGACGCACGAGAGATCGGCGCGCTCCCCCGTCCCGCCCGGGCCCGGCGCGTCGATGAGGAACCAGCCGTGTTCGAGGTAAGGCTGCAGCCGCCCGAGCGACTCGGGCCGGGCCGGGAACGCCTTGAGATACGGTCTGCCATACGACCGACACCTCTCGGGCGACTCGTCGCCGTGGAACTGAAGCCAGTCGACCTCGAGTGCCTGGAGGTACGACTCGACGTGCCCATCCGGTGGATCCGCCACGACGAGGACCACGGCCACTCCCGTGGGGAGGGTGGCGCGGAGGGTGGCGGCCGCCTCCGGCGTGACGTAGCGCCGGCTCCACGGGACGGCGTTCAGACCGATCGCGTCCACGCCCGCGAGCGCGGTTTCGGGGAGCGGCTCGGTGAGACCACAAACCTTGAGCTGCAGCGCCGCCGCGCGCCCGAGGGCTGTGAACGGCCTTCGCACGCCCGGGATGTCGGCGTTCACGTCCAACTCAGCCGACCTCGGCCAGCATCGCTGCCAGCGCGCGGCCCGGGTCGCCGGTGGCCATGAACTGCTCGCCCACGAGGATCGCGTGGTAGCCCGCGTCGCGCATCCGGCGTGCGTCCGCCGCGGTGCGTATCCCGCTCTCCGCCACGCGCACCGCCCCGCTGGGGAAGCGCGCCGCAAGGCGCTCGGCGAGCCCGAGGTCGACCTCGAAGGTGTGGAGATTGCGCGTGTTGACACCGATGAGCCGCGCTCCGACGTTGGCCGCAACCGTGAGCTCGTGTGCGTCGTGGACCTCGACCAGGGGCGTCATGCCGAGCGACTCCGCAAGCGCGTGAAGTCGCGCGAGCTCCGCCGGTGACAGCGCCGCCACGATGAGGAGCACGAGGTCCGCGCCCCACTCACGCGCGAGCAGAACCTGCAGCGGAGAGACGATGAAGTCCTTACAGAGCACCGGGACGTCCACGGCGGCCTTCACTTGCCGCAGGTCGTCCGGGCTCCCCCCGAACCCCTCACCGTCGGTGAGCACACTGATCGCGGCGGCTCCGGCCGCCGAGTAGGCCGCGCCGACTGCGGCCGCGTCGCTCTGCGCTGCAAGCGCGCCCCGCGACGGTGAACGCCGCTTGTGCTCCGCGATGACGCTCAAGCGTCCAGGGGTGCGAAGCCGGGGCAGCACCTCCGTCCGGCACCGCGTCACGCGCTCGGTCAGCGCCCCGAGGTCCACATCTAGGGCGCGGACCTCGCGCCGCTTCCGCTCGAGGATGTCTTCGAGATAAGTCGTCATGGGGTCCTCCGGCGGCGGGCCGCCTCGAGGACGGCCAAGGCGGCGCCGCTGTCCAGCGCACGGCGAGCGAGCTCCAGGCCGGCCACGGGGCTCTCGGCCGCTTCGGCCGCGAAGAGCGCCCAGGCCGCGTTGAGCAAGACAGCGTCCCGACGGGGGCCTACCTGCCCCTCGAGGAGGGCCACGAGGAGGCGCGCGTTGTCCTGGGCGTCACCACCCGCCAGCGCGGAGAGCGGCGAGCTCCCGAGCCCGATGGCCTCGGGGTGGGTATCGAAGACCTCCACTGCCGGGCCCGAGACCACCGCCACGCGGGTGGGGCCCGCGAGGCTGAGCTCGTCGAGCGCACCATCGCCATGGACCACGATGGCGCGGCGCGAGCCGAGGCGCCCGAGGACACGAGCGGTCGGCTCGACGCGCTCCAGGGAGTACACACCCACCAGCTGGTGCGTGGCCCGGGCCGGGTTGACCAGCGGACCGAGCAGATTCATCACGGTGCGAACGCCCAGCTCACGCCGAACGGCGCCCACCGAACGCATAGCGGGGTGCCAGGCCGGCGCGAAGAGAAACGCGAACCGGTCCTCGGAAAGCGCCGCGCGGGCGAGGACCGCGTCGCCGATTAGGGGAACCCCGAGCGCCTCGAGGACGTCCGCGCTGCCCGAGCGGCTGGACACTGCCCGATTGCCGTGTTTGGCCACGGCAACGCCGGCGCCAGCACAAACGAACGCGACCGTGGTGGAGATGTTGAAGGTGCCCGCGCCGTCCCCGCCGGTGCCGCACGTGTCGAGGACGACCGGCAGCTCATGGTGGAGCGGCTGCGCGTGCGCCCGGAGCGAGCGCGCGGCGCCCTCGATCTCGTCGTCGGTCTCGCCACGGAGCCGGAGCGCCGTGAGGAAACCCGCAACCTGCGCGGCCGGGGCGCCGGCCATGACCGCATCGAACGCCGCGCGCGCTTCGTCTACGGAGAGCAGCCCCCCGTCGAGGATCCGCTCGAGCCACGGCCTCAGCATCCCGCGAGCTCGAGGAAGTTGCGGAGGAGCTGGTGGCCGTGCTCGCTGAGGATCGACTCGGGATGGAACTGGACCCCGAAGGTGGGGTGGGTGGTGTGTCGGAGACCCATGATCGTACCGTCGTCGCCCGCGCGCGCCGTGACCGCGAGCGACGCCGGGAGCGAGCCCGGCTCGGCGCACAGGGAGTGGTACCGCGTGGCGGTGAAGGGGCTGGGCAGCCCGGAGAACACGTCGCTGCCGTCGTGAACGATCGGCGACGTCTTGCCGTGCATGATCCTGGAGGCGCGCACCACCCGGCCGCCGAAGGCGTGCGCGATGCTCTGGTGTCCGAGACACACCCCGAGGATCGGGATCACCCCGGAGAGCCTCTGAATCACCGGGACGGAGATCCCCGCCTCAGCAGGCGAGCAGGGGCCCGGGCTCACCACGATGGCACGGGGCCCGAGGGCCACCACGTCGTCGACCGTGAGCGCGTCGTTTCGTTCGACGCGAACGGTCCGTCCGAGCTCGCCGAAGTACTGGACGAGGTTGAACGTGAAGGAGTCGTAGTTGTCGACCATGAGGATCATGGCTCAGGCGCCTCCCAGCTGCCGCGCGAGGCGGATCGCAGCGAGCACGCCACGTGCCTTCTCCCGAGTCTCCTCGAACTCCCGCTCCGGCTCCGAGTCGTAGACCACACCGGCCCCGGTCTGCACCAGGAGCGACGCGGGGAGGCCAACGATCGAGCGGATCGCGATCGCGAGATCCAGCGTGCCGTCATACCCGAGATAACCCACCGCCCCGCCGTAGACGCCGCGGCCCGTGGGCTCGAGTTCCTCGATGATCTCCAGGGCGCGCACCTTCGGCGCACCCGACAGCGTGCCCGCTGGGAAGGTCGCTCGGATCACCGCGTCGGCGCGGGTGTCCTTGGGGACCGTGCCCTCGACCTGACTGACGAGGTGCATCACGTGGCTGTAACGCTCCACAATGAAACGGTCGGTCACGCGGACGGTGCCGGGGACAGCGAGCCGCCCGACGTCGTTGCGCCCGAGGTCGACCAGCATCACGTGCTCGGCCAGCTCCTTGGGATCGGCCCGAAGCTCGGCCTCGATCGCGGCGTCCTCCTCTGGCGTGGGCCCGCGGCGACGGGTACCCGCGATCGGGCGGACGGTGACCGTGTCGGCCTCGCGGCGCACGAGCACCTCGGGGCTGGCCCCGACGACCTCGAAGGCGCTGGTCACGCCGGGCCCGGCCGGGAATCGGAAGCAGAACATGTAGGGCGAAGGGTTCATGAGCCGCAAGGCCCGGTAGAGCTCCAGGGCCTCGACCCCGAAGGGGCGCGGGAGCTCGAGGCGCCGCGAGAGCACCACCTGGATTACGTCACCCGCGGCGATGTACTCCTTGGCGCGGAGGACCGCCCGACAGAACTCCGCGCGATCCAGCGACTCGACCGGTTCGGTCGGGAGCGGTTCGAGGACGATGGCGGCCACGGACTCGGGCTCGACGCCTCGAAGGCGTGCCCGGACCGCGGACAGCGCAGCCTGGGCCTGCTCCCAAGCGGCGGCCAGCTCGGCCTCGGAGTGGGCGCCCCGCTCCACCGGGATGGGACAGATGAGGTTGGCCCGCTGCCGGAGCCCGTCCAGCGCGACCACGACGCCAGGCTCCACGAGGACCGCGTCGGGGAGCGGGAGGTCGCGAATGGCGAGGCGTGGGAGCCGCTCCACGAAGCGGACGACGTCGTACCCCAGCACCCCGACCAGGCCCCCCCAGAAGCGCGGGAGCCCTTCCGTGGCGACGGGTACGAACGCAGCCGCTTCATCGCCGAGGGCAGCGAGCGGATCGGCGCTCTCGATGACCGAGGTCTGTGAGCGGGTGGCGATCGTGAGGCGATTACCGGTGACGACGAGCCGGCGCCGCGTCGCAAGGCCGATGAAGGACCAGCGTGCCCACCGCTCCCCACCCTCGACCGACTCGAGCAGGAAAGGGGGATCCGACGGGTCGCGGTCGAGGCGACGATAGGCGGTGAGCGGCGTGAGGAGGTCGGCGATCATCTCGCAGACCACGGGGACAACCACCCCGCGCGCTTCGGGAGCGAGCGTAGCCATCGCCCGAGTGACGACGCGGATGAATGACTCGCAGTCCTTTGGGGGCAGCTCACTCACGGCGGGCCATCCTGCCGCATCTCGGCGACGACCTCCAGTGACGCGGCCCCCGACTAGCAGGGAACGCCGCACGGGGCTTAAACGGCAGTAGCGCCGAGGCTGCGGTCTCCCGCAGCCCGACGCGTACCGTGAGCATGCACATTTTCATCGAAGATGAGTGCGGACTCTCCCTCCGGAGGTTCACGCGCCGTCATCGACCGGGCAAGCCCGTCGCCTCCCATGCGGGTTCACACGACCCTCGGAGCTTTTCAGCGCCATCGTAGCGAAGGTATTGGGTTCTTCGCTCCCCTCCCGGCGTTTCGACGCCCGCAGGGTTTTCCGATGTTCGCCAACCGCACTCACCGTTGAAGGTGGCGGATTCTCCCTTGGCCTTTGCGCCCGCTGCGGAGACCCCCGGTGCCCCGAGGGGTCCGGTAGCCGATTCCGAGCGGCCTCGGGCGCACGCGACGGTGAACCGTCGTGTCGTCCGAGGCGCCTCCCATGGGGTTTCTCCCCGCTCAGCGTCTCTCAACGAGTGACTTAGCCGCCTTGCGGCGCACTGTGGGCACCCTCACGGGCTCCATCAGCGTCTCGGGTTCCCAACCCCGAGTGCTGCGACCCCTCCCGACCTTCTTTCGGGTCCTCAGGGGCATTAGTAACTCGCCTTGCGGCCATGTTTCGTGCCGCTCCGCTCTCCGGGTTCTTCCCTTCAGAGCTTTTCTCCCCAAGACACCCGTCGTACCGCTCGCGCGGCCGATGCCCCCCTCGGCGTCGTGACCGTTTCCAGTCACCGCCCTCGAGGGTTTGCGGAGTGCCCCGGAGCCGTACCAGGGCTCGACCATGTTGCAGATCGGGTCCGGCCATGTGCTCTCTTGGGCGTTCTCACCGCGAGGGTTGCCCCTCGTTGCGCCACGTTCGGGAGCCGGCTCGCGCCGAATCCCACCGTGGTTGCCGCGACCAGCTGCGGCTAGGCTCCGTGAGGAACCGTTGCCACCACTGGCCGTGCATGCTCGAAGTCGTCGCTTCGCCTGCGAAGCGCCCTCCTCGGAGTCTTGCGACTCTGGCCAGGGTCCCGCCACCTCTCAGTGGACGAGACTGCCTCCCGTGCGGTTACCTGTCCCTCGAAGTCCGACCCACACCTTGCGGCGCAGGCCCCTCCACCACGTAGCGACCCATCGGGTTGCCGCTCCCCCTTCGACGTTCAAGCGTCCTTGGGGTTTTCCGTGGCGGAGCCGCCCTCTCCACGTGCGCCTTGCGGTGCATGTGAACGAGGCGTGCTCCCTCGAACTTTGGCTCCACTTCGGAGACCTGAACCAGAGCCTGCCTTCGGCTTGCGTGCGGCGTGAGCCACAGCAACCAACCGGCATCCTCCCTCGAGGTTTCCGTCCCGTTCAGCGCCCCCAGTAGAAAGAATCGGCATCCCATCCCAAACCGGGCGCCCTCCCCTCTCGGCCTTTCTCAGACCCTCAGGGGCTTCATCCTCTCTCTACCCGTGCCGCGTCACCTCGTCTCCGAGGCCGTCAGCTCGCGCTCATCGGGTTCAACCTTCAGAGCTTTGCTCCTCCCGAACAACCTGTGAGGCTCGTCACCCCACATCCCCTGCTCGCTCTTTGTCGCCACAAGACACGCTCCGGCGAACCGGCGGTCTCTTGCAGCGGTGACCCACCAGGATGTGAGCCGTTCGGGAATCCTTGTCGCGTCGGCCCCTTGCGGGACGTTTGCGACCGATGCTCTCTTGGCTTTTCAATGACCTCCGTGGTTCTCCCGTTGTCCGTCTTCGAGCCGAAGCTCGTCCGCTCACAGCCTTGGGCAGTGTGACCCGCCTGACTCCCAGCGTCTCTCAACGGACCCCGTGGCGTCTCCCGCTGACGCAGGCACCGACCACCGTGGTCTTTCTGGCCTTCCCGGGTGACTTTCGCCTTCCAGGGTGTGGGCCGCTTTCTTCGCCGCGTTGACCGCGACGCTTCGTGCTGATTCTTCTTAGCAGGCACCGTGCCAACACGTAACGCGTTGATTCTGCTTGAGTTCGACCGATATACAGATCGTCCACTGGTTGAACGGGGCTGTGGGCGTCCTGTCTGAAACGGTGGCCGGTGCCGGCCCAGGTGGCGAGTCGCCGCTCAACCTGTTCAGGGAGCGGTCAACTCGTCCACGCTGTGAACACTTACTTGAGCCCGCCCTCGAGCTGGAAGAATCCCTTCGTTTTCTTCAGCGAGATGGCGTCGAGCGCAATCGCGGTGCCCGCCGGAATCCCGGGAGCGAGGCCCGAGAGATCGATCTCCGGGATCTCGATGCCCTGGAGCGCGTCTCCGAGCAGCTGGGTGACCAGGGTGTTCATGAGGCCCTTCAGGAGGTCCTCGATGCCCTGCGGATCGTTCGCGAAGGTGCCCCCGGCCTCGACGACGGTGAGGTCGAACGAGGAGATGCCGTTGACGTTGATCGTGAGCTTGCCTTCGGTGACCACGAGGGCCACGTCGAGCTCGAGGCTGAGGTAGCCGGTGAAGTCGATGAGGATGTCGCCGAGCGGAATGCTCGCGTCGATCCACGCATCACCGAGCTGGAGGCGGAGCGTGCCCTTCGAGTTGCAGTCCGACATGATCGGGGGCAGGAGCGGGTCGAGCGCGATGACGGCGCCGTCGAGGGGAAGGCCGGCCGCGATCGAGCCGAGGGTGTCCCCGTCCAGGGCGAGGTTGAGCCCGCCCGCGTACCAGAAGCCGTATAGGATCTCGTTGATGAAATCCATGCCGAGGGCGACCTCCATGGGGCCGGCCTGGGGCAACGTGTAGACCTCGGGGGTCTCGTCGAGGCAGCTGGCACGCAGGATGGAGCCGAGCGGGTTCCGGTCGACTTTCTTCTCGGCTACCGCCCTGCCCGAGAGGCCGATGCGCCCGCCCTCGTCGACGAACTGAATCTCGTGGATCGCGACGCCCAGGTTGACCGACGCAGGCGGCTGGCCCGGGACGAGCTCGGGCAACGCAATGTCCTGGTCGATGGTGAGCTGCCCCAGCACGCTCTCGAGGAGCTCTCCACCCGCGAGCGCGATCAGGGGATCGAGGATGTCGACCGCGGCGATCTGGAGGACGCCGTTGAGCAGTGGGTCGAGGATGCTCGAGAAGATCGAATCCAGGCCGGAGACGAGCTGCGTGAGGTCGATTGAGCCGAGGTTGATGTTCACTGGGAGCTGGAGGCCCGCCACGCTCACCGCCACGCTGCCGAGCTCGATCGTCACGTTGGCCAGCGGTGACAGGTGGGCGGCGCCCGGCGGCACGTCCAGCCCGACCTGCTGGCCCGCGATGTGGAGCTGGCCGTTCTGGGCGCTGATGTCGAAGCTGGAGTCGATCGTGACCTCAGAGAGCGTCAAGGTGGCCGTGCTCACCGCGTTCGGGGGCGGCTGGAGGGACACCGAGAAGGGCACCTTCACGAAGCCGACGTCGATCTCCCCTGTCACGCCGATGTCGAACTGGAGGTGAACGGACAGCCCGATCTCCAGCGCCTGGCTCTCCGTGTCGGGGACGAGCTTCGCGAGGACGTCGATGCCGCCATCCCGTGAGTCGAGGTTTAGCTGCGCCGTGCCGAACTTGATCGTGGAGATATCGGCCCAGAACTTGAACGACCCGTTCAGCTTTGCGACGCCAAGGTCCACGTCGATGACGTTGGGGAAGTTCTGCTCGAAGAGGACGGGCTTCCCGAGGAGCTCCGCGAAGTCCGCGTAGGTGAGGAGCTGCTCGAGGATGGTGGCGATGTCGTCGATTTTTGGGGTGCAGACCCCCTGCGCGTCGCACTTCACCTCTGCGTGGTCGTAGTCGTCCAGGATCTCCTGGCTCATCCAGACGCGCAGCGCGTTCGGGAGGGTGGCTGCCGCCGGGTCTGACGCATCGGCGACGACCCACTCGGTGGAGTAGTACCAAGCCACGGAGGCCTTGCCGGTGTTACCGTGCTTGTCGGACGCGTGGGCCACGACGAGGTTCAGGCCCTGGCCCGAGGGCACCACGGTCTTGAAGTTGCCGAGCTCGTCGGGCTCGAGCGGCACGCCGTTGACGTCGAGGCTCTTTACACCGCCCCACTCGTCCGTGACCTTGCCGGTGACCGTGATGTCCTTGTTCCCGTCGAACGTCTGCCCGCGCTCGGGGCTGGTGATCACGATCAGCGGGCCAGACCCGTCTACTAGGACCTCTACAGTGTCCGAGAGCGCCGAATCGCCGGTGAGCGTGACCGTGAACGGGTACTTGCCATCGGCGAGCAGGCGATAGACCGCCTCGCTGACGGGCTCGACGTTGGTCGCGGGCGCGGTGATATCAGCGTCGTGGTCAGCGATGATGTTGCCGTAGCCATCCTTCACCTCCCAGACGATCGTGATCTCGTCCGCGGGCTTGTAGACGGGCTTCGCGGGGTCGACCCACACCTCGAGCGTCTTGGGTACCGCCGGCGTGACGGTGAGCGTGCCAGACACGAGCTCCACCGCTGCTGACGCGTCGGCGATGCGGCAGGTGACCTCGTGAGCGCCGGACGAGCGCCCCTCCACGAGGTGCCCGTTGACCCCAACGCCCTCGTCGCTCTCGACGAAAGTCTCCACGTTCATGGTCTTCCCGTTCTGGTCGGTGACCGTGCAGATCACCTCGGTGCTCTCGCCAGCCACGATCGGGTTCTTCGTGAACGTGGTCACGACCTTCGCCGGGCGCGACGAGCCGACGCCGACGACCAGAGTCTCGGGCGTCTTGTCCACGAAGGTGGACTCTGCGATGCGACAAGCGACGGCGTAGTCGCCGTCCTCTCGACCCACGACTGAGCTGCCGACGACGTCGATGCCTGCAGCAGGCGTGACTTCGACCACGAACTCGAGCCCCTGAAGTGGCGACAGCTCGAGGAACGCGCTGCAGCTGACGTCGACCGACTCTCCCACCTGGGATGCGGTCTTCGACAGGGAGGTGGTGACCTCGAGGAGGTCAGCCTGGTCAGGGCCCAGCACCACGAGCTGGGAGGGGGCGGGATCCTTGACCGCACCATCCTCGGTCTGGCAAGCGACCGAGAACGTCCCGGACTTGTCGGGGGTGATAACCCCGTTGACGATGGGCGCGTCAGGGGTTGCCACCGCCTTCGTACGCACCTGGACCGCCTTGCCGGCCGAGTCGATCGCCGTACAGCTGACCTTGGACGTTTGTCCGAGAAGAATGACCGCTGGCGCGATCTTGGTGTCGATGGCCGCGGCTCCAGGGCCGCCGCCGTCGTCGTCGCCACAGCCCGGCAGCGATGCTGCCGCAGGGATGAAGGCGCCAACGAGGGCGAGAGCGAGACGCCGGGCGGACGACTGGCGCTTGGCACGGGGGGCGGGGTTCACACAGTTCGAGTCAGAGGACTCGGAGAGATTTCGGGGCGTAGTCGTCAGTAGGGCTCGCATGGTTCCTCGCAGGGGTCGCTTAGCCGCGCGAGTATATGGACGCGTCCCAGTCGATAAAAGACTTTTCTGGACGAGAGCTTAGCCGAGGCACGCCGCAGCCGCGGGGACGCGCGCCGGTCAGTGGCTCGGTGGATACCCGCGCGCCCCCTGGCCTAGAGCGAGATCACGTCAACTGAACGCAGGCGCCCTTTGACCGGGTGCGCGCCAAGCGGCTGCCCACCCTCGAGGCCCGCCGCCGCCGCCACCGCCGCCGTGACGAGGATCGAGGTGCCGAGCTCCTTGTTCAGCTGCTCGAGGCGAGCGGCGACGTTCACCGTATCGCCAACCACGGCGTACTTGAGGCGCAGCTCGCTCCCCATGGTCCCGGCGACCACCGGGCCCGTGTGAATGCCAATCCTGGCGGCAAGCTCGTGCTCTCCGAGCCACCGGGCCGAAGCCCCGCTCGCTCGCCACCGAACGTTCAGTTCCAAGAGAGCGCGGCGCATCGCGAGCGCACAATCGACCGCGCGGCGCGCGTGATTCGGCACGTTGTTCGGTGCCCCAAATACAGCGAGGATCGCGTCCCCAAGGAACTCGATCACGCACCCCTCGTGGGCCGCAATCACCTCGGTCATCGCCCCGACATAGTCGTTGAGCATGGCGACCACCTGGGGCGGCTCGAGGCGCTCGGCGACCGTTGAGTACCCCGCGAGGTCGGAGAAGAGCACAGTGACCACCCGCTCCTCTCCGGTCGATAGAGTGGCGCTGCGGTCCTTGAGGAGCCGAAGCGCGACGTCGTTGGAGACGAAGCGCCCGAACGTGGTGCGCAGGAACTCTCGCTCTTCGAGGCCCTGAGCCATTGCGTCGAAGTGTCGGCCGAGGACACCAAACTCGTCCTCCCGCACGAGCCCTACGCGCGCCGCCAGACGACCGTCCGCGATCTGGGTGGTGGCGTCGATGACCCGCCAGAGCGGGCCGCGGAGCATCCGTCCGGCGACTCCAGCCACCCCTGCGAGGAGCAGCGCAGCAGCCAGCGACGCGAGGAGGCTGACCCAGAGCACGTCGCGCCGGATGGAGTCTACCGCCGAGGCGTCCACGTCGAACCCGACCACGGCCACCGCCGTGCCGGATGCGTCGAGAACGGGCGCGTAGCCGCTGAGCGTGACGCCGAAAGCGTCGTGCACCGGCGCCTCCTCGGCGACCGCGCCGAAGATTGCCTGTTGGAGGAGCGGGACCCCCGTCGCGTCGTACTCCTTCCCGAACGGCTCGGACGCCTTGCCCCGGGTGTAGTCCCCGACGAACGAGAAGCGCGAGCCGCCGTGTGCCTTGAAGCACCACGCCGAGGTGATGTCAGCGGTGGGAGACGCGACGGCGGCCAGCCGTCGATTCAGGTCGGCTCCGTAGCCGCTGTCGTCGATCCGGGTCGTGTCCACTCCGGACGCGAACGCTGTGGCCAGCGCGACGAGCCGATCACGAAGGTCGTCGATCTCGTCGCTGGCGAGCCGGGCGTAGGCAAACCCACCGAGCGAGCCGAGGACGACGAGCACTGCCGAGGCGTAGAGGAGCGTGAGCCGGACGTGGAACCGGCGAAAGACCCCTAGGCGCTCGGATGACACGCAGTCAGCTCTCCCAGCCCAGCCAGCGCAGCGCGGAGGGCGCCTGCTCGTGGAAGGCGACCGTGTCGAGCCGCGCAAAGGTGATCACGAAGGTGGCGAGCTTGCGCTCCCAGGGCTTCGCGCCCACCACAGCGACCTGCCCGACGCGGGACTTGTTCGTGAGGAGCCACTTGCCCAAGAGGAACTGCGCGCGGATCGGAGAGTCCTTCGCGTCGGAGAGGTCCATGAGCGCGTTGGCCTTCCCGGTGTTCTGTGCGCGGATCGCGAGGTCGAGGAAACGCACCAGCGCATTGGCGCCGTCCATGGTGCCGGAGCCGGACACACGAACCTGCGCGCGAAGCTCGCCGGTGGCCAGCTCCGTGAGCAGGAAGTCGATTCGGCTCTTGCCGTCGTCGTGGCGGTCGGCCAGCAGCGTCTTCATCTCAGGTGACTTCGCATGCGTAGGGGTCACGGTGCAAGGCCCAGATCGGGCGGATTGCCCCGTTCCAGATAGCGCCGTGCGGCGTCGACTGCGTCGGGCCCGACCCACACGGTGACGGCAAGCGCGGCCTCTTCGGGGACCACGGTCGCAGGGGTAGCGGGGACACGATAAGGGCAGAGCGCTGCGTACCGGCTGAGCCACTCGTCGCGCGCGGCCCGGGCCCGTCCAGCGAGGCCGCCGGTGGGGAAGCGGACCGTCACGGGCACCGGAGCGCCGGAGGGCGTTATCGTGACATGGCGGCCGCTCAGGCGATGGGTGGCGATAACGACCACGCCACCCGCGGCCGACTCGAGGCGGGTCTCGAAGGGTCCGAGGGCCACGACGCGCCCGCTCACCTCCGGTGTGGACACGGAGTCGCCTGTACGGAGGCGGCCCGAGAGCGCGAGCGTCATCCCGCCGATGAGGCCGGGCACTCGGCGCAACACGGACAGGATCGCGGCGGCCACGGTGAGAGACGCCGCCGCCGCCGTGAGCAGCGGAGCCGTGTCGATGACCGCGCGAAGCACCAGCATCGAGGCCCACAGGACCACGAACGCACGGACTGCGAACCGCGCTGTCCCGAGGCGGTTCTTCGGGTCCAATCCGAGCCGGGTGAGGCGCCCGCCGATTACGTCGACGAGGACGATGAGCAAGAGACCGAGCGCCACCGCAAGCGCGATACGGGTGGCCGTGCCCACCGTGAGCAAGCCCACGAGCGCGCGAACCTCCTGAGAGGCCAGCTCGGAGAACGCGACGGCGACGCTCAAACCGGGCCCCCGAGTGACTGCTCGATGAAGCCCTCGAGACGCGGGACGAGGCGATACCGCTGGCCCCCTCCCGACGCGCGCCCATCACGCAACGACTCCACGCCGTGGCTCGCGACGCCTTCGACCAGGCCCCCGGCGACCAGCTCCGCCATGACCGCCATCGCGCGATCGACCGCCGTACCGAGCCCCTGAGAGACGAGCTCGAGGTCGAGCGGCCCGAAGGTGCAGAGCAAGCGCAGGGCGGCCCGACTCTCGGCGCGAAGCTGCCGCAGGAACGGCAGCGTGGGGGGCGGGGGAAGCGCCACGTCGACGGTGCGTTCGTCCCGGACATCGAGTGCGGCCACGTGCGCCGCGAGCGCCGCCCGCAGTATGCCGTGGGAGCGCCGCGCGAGGGCTCGGAAGTACCGATCCGACCCGATATGGACGAACGGCAACCAGCCCACCAGGGGCTCGATGGCGGAGTAATCGAAGCGCCACCCCGTCAGGCGCTCTCGCGCTCGGATCACGCGCTCGAGCTCGTCCGCGTCCAGCGCAGGCAGGGTAACGACCCTGCGGAACGTGCTCGAGAACGGCGTCAGCTCATCGAGGGCGTCGCGGGCGAGAGTGGACGTGGAGACGAGCCAGCGCACGTCCGGACCTGCGAGGGTGAAGGTGGACAAGAACGCCGCGAGGGCGGCCACGCCTTCAGGGCTCGGGGAGAGCCAGTGCTCGAGGTTGTCCACGATCAGCACGGTCCGGGAGACGCGCAGCGCGTCGGCGACACCCTGCGCGTCCTCCGGGGTGCCGAGCTCCGCAGCGAGCGCTGCGACCGGCCCGCGGTGTCGGTGCGCCAAGGCCTCGTCGAGGCGGATGACGCGGGCCCCGACGAACCGGAGCTGGGCGAGGTTCAATAGGGTGCTTCGTCCGGACCCGTGGTGACCGACGACCAGCACGCTGTGGGGCTCGGTCCAGTCTGGGCTGGTCACGTCGGCAACCACGCGCTGCAGCGCCTCCTGGTGGGCTGTCGCTTCCCGGCGGTCCGACAACGCCTCGAGCGTAAGCGCGCGAGCGAACGGGGGCGGGAGCGCCGCCTCGACCGGCGGGAAGCGGAGCGCGAGGTAGGCGCGGAGCGCGCTCGAGTCGAGCGTGAGGCGCCCAGACTCGAGCTGACGGTCCAAGAGGCCCGGGCGCGAGAGCAGCTGCCGCCAGCGACCCGCGACGCGCCCGCCCATCTCCCGACCGGCGGCGTTGCCCCAGTCGCCGACGCTGCGCAGCATGCCGATCGCCCAACCGATGGCGCGCGGCCACCGCGTAGCCGACTCCACGCCCTCGGGCCGCAGCTCGTCCTGAAGTTGGCTCAATGCGACGTCCAGGGCCGACTGGACCGAACGGCGCGCGGACTCGACGGCGGCGAGCGGGCCCAGAAGCGCCTCCTCCACGTCGGCGGCGAGCCGCTCAATCGCCCGGGAGAGCGCCTCGTGGCGGGTCTGCTCGTCGTCGAAGCGGCGGCCACGCGCGAGCTCGAGCGTGTAGCTGAGCGCTGCGACCGCCTGCTTCAGCCGGACCGGGATGAGCCCTGTGGAGCGCATGACGGGCTGGAGGGCGTCGGCGCGCGTGCGGGTGACATCGTCGAGCAGGAGCGCCTCGGCGCGCGCGCGCAGCTCGATCGATACGCGGGCGACGCTGCCCGAGACGGCGTCACCGGGGAGCGGCAGCTCGCCAGCCAAGAGGACGAGCCGCTCCGGGCACTGGCCCACGAGCGCGACGAGTCGCTCGCGGAGCACCACGGATTGGCCGGCGCGGCGGAAGCGAGACCGGGCCCCGCGGAACGTGGCCAACGCGTCCACCGACGCCACGTTCTGCGCTCGCGCCGCGAGCCGCTCGAGCGCTGCGTCTTCGCCATGCCCATTCGACTCGGTGACCGGGCCAACCGTCGGGTGGGTGCCCGAGACCAGCCCTCTTCCGCCGGAAGGCCGAGGCACGGCGCGACCCTCCCGCGTGACATTGAGGGGGTCGTCCCCCACCGTGCCCGAGAGGCGCCATTCGTCCACCGCGGCGCGAAGCTCATCGACGCGAGCCCTAACCAGCGCGGCGCCGCGCTCCAGCTCGCGCCGGAGTTCCGCCAACGGCTCGTGAACCTGGGAGGCGGCCACCTCGGTCACGCCCTCGCGGATCGCCTGAAGCTGCTCGGCCGCGCGGGCGCCGTCGAGGCTGGCCAGGATGAGCGGCTGCCACTCGGGGCCGTCCGACTCGAGCCGCGCGAGCCAGACAGCCACCTCGGGCTCCACGACGGAGTACGGCGGCACTCGAAGCGACGAGCGCGCGCCAGCGGCCAAAACGGCTGCGTCGGTCAGGGCGTCGGCCAGCGCCCGTTCCAGCTCACCCCTGAGACGCTCGGCCGTCTCACGCGCCAACGCGGCGAGCTGACCCTCGAGCGCGTCCAGCCCCAGCTTGCCGTCGAGCGCGGCCTTGACCCCTTGGAGGATGCGTACGCGTAGGCGGAGGCGCGTGGCCTGCACCACGACGAGGGCGCGGGCGAACCTCGGCTCGACGGCGCTGCGGACGAGCGAGCGGAGCGGCACCACGACCTCGCGACGCCCCGCGGCGCGGCGTAGGAGGCGACGGACCCGCGCCAACACGCTCTTCATCGAGGTGGGCCCCCGGAGTGGGAGCGGCTGCCGAACGACCGCGAGGGGGGCACCCTGAGCGATCCTCGCCACGTCGCGATACAGGAGCGCGACCCGATCGTGGAGGTCGTCGCCAAGGAGCCGCCGCGCCTCCTCCCATGCCTCGGGCTCGCGGCTCCGCGGAGAGGCCAGCGCGTGGCCGACGCTGGCTTCGGCGGCGGAGCGGCTACTCTCGTCGGCGCAGAAGCGAGTCACCAGGGTCTCGAGCGCGCCACCGATATCTACCAGATCGGGATCGGGGTCGGGCGGAGCGGCGACCGGGACGAGGGCCGCGGCCTCGCGCCGTGCGGGTGCGGGCCCAGACGACAATGCGGACTCGCCGGAGCGACGGATAGCGAACGAGAGCAGCACCGGCCCTACGAGGAGGTGGAGCGCGACCACGGCCATCCCAATGGACAGGATGGCCTCGCGGAGCGCCGGAACCTCACGCGCAGCCAAGACCGTGAGCCCGATGTTGACTGCGGACTGCGGCAGGAAGCCAAGCCAGCCGTGCTCTCGGATCCCCGGTCCCTCTCGCGATGCCGCGGCGCGGTGGGCCAGGAAGAACGCCAGGGCGCGGGCGCCGCTGATGAGCGCCGCCACGGGCAACACCGCTAGGGTGGCGCTGAGATCGACGTTGGCGCCGGCCGTGGTGAAGAACACGACGAAGATCGGGAGGGCGACCTTCCGGAGGGGCTGGAGGAGGTCCGTCTCGTAGGGCGAGAAGTTCCGAACCACGGCGCCGGCAGTGATGAAGACGAGCAGGAGCTCGAGCTGCAGGTTGCGCACGAGCTCCGACACGCCGAGGAGCACGGCTACCGTGAAGACGAGGAGCTCCCGCCCGACGAGCCGGACATACGCGATCAACGCAGCGCCAATTATCGCGCCGGCCAAGAGCGACAGGCCGAGCTCTCCGAGGATGTGCATGAAGAGGCCGCCGTCGGCCGGCGCGCCCGTGATGCTGGCGTTGGCGAAGGGCACTAGGATCGCGAGCCCGATGACCGTCACGACGTCCTTCGCCACGGGCATCCCGAGCACCAGGTCGGTGTACCTGCCCTTGGAGCGGTGTTCGCTCACCACGGCCAACGCCACCGCCATGGACGTGGCCAGGGACAGGACCGCGAAGATCAGCGCGAGCACCACGCCGCCCTCAAACGTGGCGACGCCCTCGATGGGGAGGCGCACCTGCCACAGTACGAGCCCGCCGCCCACGAGGACGAGGAGCAGCGGGACGCCGTAGACGATGGAGAGGAAGAGCGTCCGCGCCACGCGCGCGACCGAGCGGGCGTCGAGTTCGAGGCCCGCCGTCATGGCGATCAGCGAGAGGGCGAGCGTGTTGAAGAACGAGATGTCGCCAATGAGGCGTGGCCCGAAGAGCTCGGCGAAGAGCGGGGACAGCGCGAGCCCGGTGGCGATGTAGCCGGTCACCGAGGGCAGCCCGAGGACCTTCGCGCCCTCGCCGATCGAGAACGCCACCAGGAGGACGAAGCCTATCGCTGCCACAGAGAACGGGTGCGGCCCGAAGTCTTGTACGCCGGAGACGACCAGGTAGAGCGCCAGCATGAGGACCGTGGCGCACAGCAGGACGACGGCTCGGCGGATCACGCGGGGCCCGCCCTTGGTCCGGGCTGGGGGCGCGGCGGCTCGGCGCCGAGGAGGCCCGCGCTGGGCTCAGGTTGCGGGACCAGGTGGAGCTCGCCCGCGTCGGCGAGCACCGCGCGTAGTTGCGCGCCCGCGAGCAGATCCGTGACCAGCAGCGACAGGATCACCGCGTTTACGACGAGGGCGCCGGACGACGGGGCTGCCTCGAGAGCGGAGCCCTCCGCGCCTCCGAGGAGCACGAACTCCAGCGCGATCGCGACGGAGAGGACGCCCACGCCCGCGAGCCCCCGCCCCATGCCGCTTCGATGCCCGAACCGTGCCCCGATACGCACGGCGAGGAGGCGCACCAGCGGGAACGCGACCACAAGGAACCAGCCAGAGCCCGTGAGCGGCGCGAGGGATAGGCCTACGGCCAGCAGCAAGAGGACCTCCAGCGGCGCCTCGAGGCGGTCGACCATGCGATGGAGCGGGTCGCCCACGGGGGTAGACCGCCCGACGAGGATACCGGCGATGATCGTTACGAAGAGCGGACTGAGGCCCAGCGCGAAGGCGATGCCGCTGCCGAAGACGAGGACAGCGACGATGGCCAGGAACTGCTTGTCCTCGCCCTCGTTCTTCTGCACGAACCAGTGGTGAAGGAATCCGGTGGCGCCGCCGACGAGAAGGCTCACGCCGAACCAGGCAACGCCTCCCGGCTGAAAACCCGGCAGGGGCGCGTCGCCGCGCGCCAGCGCCAGCGCGGCGCCGAAGAAGATCACGGCAGTGACGTTCATCGCGGCCGCCGTGGCGAACAGCTGGTCGGTGACAGGGCCGCGGGCCCCGAGGCGCCCAGAGCGGTACCGGATGGCCGTCTCGTTTGCGGTCATCGCGATCGCGCCGAGCTCGACTGCGAACCAGTGGCTAGTGCTGGACCCAAGTTCCAGGAGCTCCTGCGCGAGCAGGGTCACCCCGGTGACGGTGGCTCCGGTGAAGACCGCCGTGAGCACACCCGGTCCGGCGCTCCGCCACGTCCGCGACGGACCGTGGAGGAGCAGGCCCATGCGGAAACCGACGACCCCGAGAATTACGGAGAAGAACGGCGCGAGGGTGGCGAGGGCGCTGCGATCCACCACGGCCGAGACGTGGGGGCCCAGGATGACTCCGAGGAGCAGGTATTCGACGCCGCTGCGCCCTGGCTGCGTGAGCCCGTAGCGTTCGGCGACCCTCGCGAACGCGAAGGACAGCGCCAACGCGAGGACGATGACGAGGCTGATGGACACCGGTCAGCGCGGCGCCCGACGGGTTGGGCCGAGCACCTCGCTGATCACATGATGTTGGGCTCAGGGCGCGGCTTGGGGGGCGGCATGACGCTCCCCGCCGCGGGGGTGGCCGCTGCTGCCGGCATCCCGCCCTGACCCGACTGTTCGAGCTCGCGCCGCGCGCGCTCGCTGGTGGTCATCTGGCAGTTGCCATCGAAGACGACGCCCTGGTCCACGACCAGCGCCGGCGCCGTGATGTTGCCCTTCAGGCGGGCTGGCGCGTGCATCTCGACCGTGTTCTTCGCGCGGACGTTCCCGATGAGGTCGCCGTAGATGATCACGGTGGCCACGTCGACCTCCGCCTTGACGCGAGCGCCCTCACCGATGATGAGCGTGTCGTTCGAGAAGATCTCTCCGGTGAACTTGCCGTCGATGCGGACGGTGCCTTCGAACGTGAGCTTGCCTTCGAACTCGCTGCCGCGACCGAGCAGCGCGTTGACCTCATGGGACGAGTTGGCCATTGGGACTTCGACTCCGACTTGCCGTGGAACGTGATCGACCAAGTGGACCTCGTGGCCTCCGGACCGGCAGTCCGGGTAGTGCCAAGAGGACGCGAACATTGAAGTACATCCGCGAGTTCGGCTTGGAAATCCACAGCCTCACTCGCGTGGCGCGACCATAGCAGGGGGTCCACCGAGTTGGCAACCTTCAGGGCCCGCTGAACTCCCCCAGGGCGCTCGCCCGCGGCCTTCGTGTCAACACATTGGACCCGGGAAATGCGCGCGGCTATTCTCCTCTCGATGGACGTCCCGGCTCTCATGGACGACGTCGTGCGCCGCTACCTCGGCGCGATCCAAGGCGCGCAGACGCGCGTGCGACGTCGTGAACGCGCGAATTGCCTCAGCCTCTTGTCGCTCCTCGGCGACGAGAGCTCGCTAATCCCGAGCGAGCGCCTGATTGAGCAATGGCTCGGCGACGCGTCACACGACACCCGGCGCCACCGCCTGACCACGCTCCGCCGGTTGTTGGCGATCACGCCAGGGGACGACGCTGCGGCGTTGGCCAACTGGGTCGATGAAAACCGTCGCCGCCTCACGAAGTCGATCGACAAGGTCGTTCCGCTGTTCCCGAGTGGCGCGCGTCAGAGGAGTGAAGCCCGACGTGAAGCCACGGAGGCGCTGGACCTTCTGGCGCGGGGAGATGCGGAGCGCGCGCGTTTCCTCGCGGACCACGCGCTCGAGCTGGACCCAGCGTGCATGCCCGCGCACGCCGTCGTGGGGACGATCGAGCTCGATGCGCAGCGCCCGTTCGCGGCGCTCCAGCAGTTCCGGCAGGCCCTCGTCCTCGCAGGCGATCCCAGCGAGCGCGACGGCATCGAGGGGATCCCCGACGTCCTCGCTGGGCTCGGGAGGGCGCTCCTCGTCCTCGGCTGCCTCGACGAAGCCCGCGAGGTCTTCATGCGCCTGTCGCGGGCGGGCAGCGAGTGGCGCAGACACTCGGCCACGCCACTCGGACGCATCGCGTTCGTCCTCGACGAGCCCGAATCGGCCGTGGAGCTCCTCGCCGATGGGCGCCCCATCGATCAGTTCAGCGTGATGCTCGCCCGTCTTCGCCTCGCGGAGCCCCTGAAGGCGGCGATCGCGTTCTATCGCGGCCTCTTGGACAACCCGTTCGTGCCGGCCACGCTGCTGCGGCTCGGCGACAAGCGCTTCGAGAACGCGTTCCCCGCCGAGATGCGCGACGAGAAGCTGCGGGCCGCCAAGGCTTACGCCATCGAGTTCGCGGAGTTCTGGGCGCGTGCCCCCGGGACTCTGCGCCTCCTCCGGCGGCATTGGGACCTGCCGACCACGCGAGCGTTCATGATGCGCACCCTGGCGCTCGAGGGCATCACGCCCGCCTCAGCCCGTGTGGCGGTGTGGGTCCACGCGGCAGCAAAGGCCGCGGTCCAAGAGCTCGGCGCCACAACGAAGGGGGACTCGGCGCCGCACTAGGGGCGCCGGGCGGGTCACGCGAATGTCGAGGGGTGGTGGCCCGCCGCCGCGTCGGCAGGCGAGCGCGGGGCGCTAGACGCGCCTCAGAACGCGGAGCAGAGATTCACTACGATGTGCTCGCCGCCGAAGGTCGTGTTGGCGAAGCCGATGCACTGCTCGCCGCTCTTGCCTGGCGTGATCTCGTCCTGCTCGAACTCGAGATCCTGGAAGTTGGTGTCGAGGAGCGAACATCCCCCCATGATGTCCGCCGACGCGAGGTACTGCGCCTCGGAATCGAACTGACCCGCGAGGGTTTCGGCCTCATAGAGCGCGCAGTACCAGGTCTCGAGATCGTCGATCGTCACCGGAGCGGCGAGCCCGACGGTCGAGATCGGTCGGCACGAGCCCACCTTCTTGCTGATGAAGCAGTTCGCCATGGCCTTCATGAGGGCGATGTAGTCGGCTTGGCCCTTCACCACGACCACGTCGACGCAGGCCCCGCCCGAGCAGGTCTGAATGTCCGAACAGGTAGACGACACGGTGAAACCAACGGCTTCGTCCGCGCAGACCAGCACGTCTTGCCCGTCGCACTCGGTGAGGCCCTTCTTGCAGAGCTTGCAGACCGGGCCGGTCTCCGTGGTGGTGCACCCGGACTTGCAGAACTCCTTGACCTCGAAGGCCGTGCCGCCAGCGTTGCACACCTCGACCCCGAGCGGCCCGCAATGCAACTCACCCGCCTCGCAGCTTGGGACGAAGCACTTGCCGTCGGCGCACGAGTTGGAGCATGGCGCCTCGACCGGCTCCCACCCACTCTGCTTCGAGTTGCACACCTCGACCAGCTTGGGGTTCTCGGTCGAGCAGCGAGTGTCGCCCGGCTTGCACTGCGCCTCCTGGCAGGTGGTGGCGCCCTCGACACAGCCGTGGGGACAGTCCTCTTTGGCGACAGCCGACAGGCCGTCAGCCGCGCACACCATGAGCTTCGAGAGCTCTGGGTCGCAGACCGTCTGGTCGGGGGTGCATACCTTGACGGGCTCCTTGCACGCGCCCACGTCGCAGCCGTTCTCGCAGGGAGACTTCAGCACCTTGCCAGCGGCGTCGCAGGTGACCAACACCGCCCCCTCACAGGCCGTGGTGTTGGGCGTGCACGACTCGACGCAAGCGCCGTCCTTGCAGCCACCCGCGCACGGTGTTGGGGTGAGCTGCGTCCCCGTGGCGTTGCACTCGACCCGCGACGCACCGTTGCAGAACTTCTCGCCGGGCGTGCAAATCTGGGCGGTCCCATCGGTGCCGTCGGTGCCGTCGGTGCCGTCGGTCGCGTCGGTGCCGTCGGTGCCGTCGGTCGCATCGGTCCCGTCGGTCGTGTCGGTGCCGTCGGTCCCGTCGGTCGCGTCGGTCGCGTCGGCTGAGTCAGATCCAGTGGTGGAGCCGAGGGGCTGGTCCTTCTCGGCGCATGCCGACAGCACCGCCGCGGTGACGAGGGGAAGGATCGTCGAGAACTTCAAGAGCGAGCTCCTTGCCCTTTCGGGCGGTCGCGCGGGGGTCAACGGATCCCGCCATCCATGAGGTCGATAATCATGCCCTCGTGCGCGACGCGGGTGCCAGCCCGTCGCGCCGCCGCCTCCTGCGCGATGCGATCGAGGATCTCGTCGGTGTGCGAGGGGTCGTGATGAGTGAGTACCACCCGTCCCACGCCGGCTTCTTCGCCGAGCCAGCAGGCGTGCTCCCAGGTCGAGTGCCCCCACCCGACATAGTCCGGGTACTCCGCCTCGGTGTAGGTGGAGTCGATCGACAGGACATCGGCGCCCCGGGCGAGCTCGAGGAGCGGCGGGTGGAGCGCGCCCTTGTGCTCATGGTCTGAGGCGTGCACGAACGAGTGACCCTGGAACTCGATGCGGAAGGCGGTCGCCCCCCCAGGGTGGTCGAGCGGCGCGGTCCGCACGTGGACCTCCCCGAGACGCACGCTGTCGCCGGGCTCGAGCTCGTGAAAACGCAGCTGAGCGCCCATCGCGTCGAGGCCGATCGGGAACGTGGGACCCGCCATCTGGTCCGTGAGCACTGCGCGCAGGCCCTTGAATACACGCGGCTCGCTGTAGAACGCCAGCCGGTTGTTCTTGTCGAAGGCGGGGCTGAAGAACGGGAAGCCCACGAGGTGGTCGAGGTGCATGTGGCTCACCAGCACCGTGGCGACCACAGGCTGCCCGGCGGCGCTGAGTGCCCGGCCGAGCGGCCGCATACCGGTACCGCAGTCGATGATGATGAGCTCACCGCCCACCCGGACCTCGATACAGGTGGTGTTACCGCCGTATCGCATGGTCTCTGGTCCGGGCGTCGCGATGCTCCCGCGTACCCCCCAGTAGCGGACGAAGAAAGGTTGGCTCTGGCGCACGCTGCGGACTATACGCAAGGTCCGAGTTCGCTCCAGTCCTTTGTGGCAACGGGTGTCCGGCTGCCGCGAACCGGCAGCGTTGATGTAACCTACGGCGCGTGCTCACTTCACTCCTCGCGTTGGTCCTCGCCTCCCGCCCGCCGATCATCGACGCGCACGCGCACCTCTCGTGGAAGGCGGCGGATCGCATCGAGCACATAAGGCGCGCCGCGGGCGTGGTGGCGTACCTCAACCTCTCGGGCGGGAACTACTCGTCGACGTTGGACGGCGTGCCGGCCGGCGTGCGGCTCGCGACCGCGCTCCCGGGGCACATCCTAAACGCCTACACGCCCGACTTCGACGGACTCGATGAGCCGTGGTGGGGCGTCCGCGAGGCCATGGGACTCGAGCGTTCGGTCCGCGAACACGGCTTCGTCGCACTGAAGATCTCGAAGGCCCTGGGGCTCTACCTGCGTGACCCAGCGGGGGCGCTGATCGACGTGGACGACCCGCGGTTCTTCCCCCTCTGGGAGCGCGCGGGAGAGCTCGGAGTGCCCGTGTTCATCCACGTCGCAGACCCCAAGGCGTTCTGGGAGCCCCCGACCCCGCAGAACGAGCGCTGGGACGAGCTGCAGGCCCACCCCGAGTGGTCCTTCTGGGGAACGGACGCGCCCCCGCGGCTCGAGTTGCTCTACGCCCTGGAGCGGGTCATCGAGGCCCACCCTCAGACCACCTTCGTGTGCGTGCACTTCGGCAACAACGCCGAAGATCCGGGCTACGTCAGCGGGCTTCTGGACAGACACCCGAACACCGCGATCGACCTCGGGGCGCGGATCCCGGAGGTCGGCCGCCATCCCCCAGAGGTCGTTCGGGCGTTGTTCGAGCGCCACGCCTCTCGAATCCTGTTCGCCACCGACATCGGGGTCAGCCCGTACGGGCTGGTATTGGGGTCGTCCGGTGGGGAGACCCCAACCGAGCAGGACGCTCAGGTGTTCTACGAGCGCCACTTCCAGTACCTGGAGACGGCCGACCGCGGAATGACGCACCCCACGCCCATTCAGGGACCCTGGACCATCGACGCGATCGCGCTGTCCGAGGAGGTGCTGGAGCGGGTGTACTACCGAAACGCGGCCGAGCTGCTCCGAGTGACGCTGTCGGCGCGTTAGAGTGGACGCAGGACGGGGATCTTCGGCCGCCTTCTCCACAGTTTCTCCACAACATTCGATCCTAAAACTGGAGGCCTTGCGAGCGGGAGCGTAGGGTCCGTGATCCTGAACTTTGGGGTCGGGTCATGAAGGCGTCCATCGCGTCGGTTGGTCCTTATCGGATCGAGGAAGAGGTCGGTCGCGGCGGCATGGCCACCGTCTACCGGGCCATTCGCACGAGCACGCACGGGACCGATCAGGTCGTTGCGGTCAAGGTCCTCGACGCGGAGCTCGCCAACGACCCGCACCACGTGGACACCTTTCACGCGGAGGCTGAGCTCTCCCAGAGGCTCGGTCACAGGACGCTCGTCCCGGTCCTCGACCACGGCACGGCCGAGGGCGTGCACTTCATGGTCATGGAGTTCATCGAGGGCGAGACGCTCTCGGCGCTCCGCCGAAGGTATGGCCGCCGCGCCAAGGGCTTTCCTCTTGGACACGCGCTCTACGTGCTGGCCGAGGTGTTAGACGGGCTCCAGTACGCCCATGAGCTGCGCGACGCCGAAGGGCGCCCCGAACATCTGGTCCACCGCGACGTCAGCCCTCGGAACATCCTCGTGACGCGCACCGGCGCCGTCCGACTCCTCGACTTCGGGATCGCCCGGTTCGAATCGCGGCCCGGCACGACTCAAGTGGGTCTCGTGAAGGGCACCGTCCCGTACATGGCGCCGGAACAGGCGGTGGCGGCCCCGCTCGACCGACGCGCCGACATCTTCGCTGTGGGCGTGATCCTGCACGAGCTCGTCACGGGAGAGACCGTGGTGGAGGACGGGACCACCGATGCACAGCGGCACGCGCTGGCGGGCTTGAAGCTCACGCCGCAGTGGAAGAAGGTCCCGCTCCCCCTGCGACCGGTCCTCGAGAGAGCGATCGCGCCATCGGCCGAGCAGCGCTGGAACACGGCCGCGGAGTTCGCTGGGGCGCTTCGACAGGCGATCCACGTCCTCGAGCCGGACCATGACCCGTTCTTGCTGGGAGGCCTCGTCGAGGGGCTGAGGCCTCGCCCCAAGCCTGACCCCGCGCCCGAGCCGATGGTGGTCCCTGCGAAGCGCCGCCGAGTCGCCCGGCGGAGCGCACCTGAGTGGCTCCGGGCCGCGGTCGCGGAGCATCTGGCCGCGCTGGACGCCCACGGCAGCGCGGGAGCCCGAGAGGCCATGGCGTTCGGCGTGGCACCCGCGCTGGGAATGCTAGCGCTGCTCCTCACGCTGTCTGGGCTCGCCTACACGTTCATCACGGCGGTCTAGCGGCCGCCGCCGGAGCGGACGCTAGGGCCAGGCGTTCAGGGCCAGGCGTTCAGGGCCAGGCGTTCAGGGCCAGGCGTTCAGGGCCAGGCGTTCAGGCCCGGCGCTCGAACTCGCGCATGAACTCGACGAGCGCGGTCACGCTGCTCTCCGGCAGCGCGTTGTAGAGCGACGCACGGAGGCCGCCGAAGGCCCGGTGGCCGCGCAACCCGATGAACCCCGCGGCCTCCGACTCGGCAGCGAAGCGCTGCTCCAGCTCCGCGCTCGGCAAGCGAAACGTGACGTTCATGACGGACCGGCTGTCGACGTCTGCGTGCGCGCGATAGAACGACGACGCGTCGAGCGTCTCGTATAGGGCCTGGGCCTTGCGACGGTTCACCACCTGCATCGCCGCGAGGCCACCCACGGTGTCCTTGAGCCAGCGGGTCACCAGCGTGACGACATACACCGAGAAGCAGGGCGGCGTGTTGTAGAGCGAACGGGACTGGGCGTGGACGGCGTAGCTCATGAGCGCCAGGCGGTCAGGCAGGGCCCGTGCGAGCAGCTCTTCCGAGAGGATCGCGAGCGTGACCCCGGCGGCGCCCGCGTTCTTCTGGGCGCCGGCGTAGAGCATCGCGTACCGCGACACGTCGAGCGGGCGCGCCAGGAAGTCACTGGAGGCGTCGCAGATGATGGGCAGCCCGAGAGCGGGCGGGTCGTCGTGAATCTCCACGCCCTCGATCGTCTCGTTGCTGGTTGCGTGGAGGTACGCGGCTCCCGGCGTGAGCTCGAGCTCTGACCACTTCGGGAGCCGCCGATAACCGACCGCCGCGCCATCGAAGCGAACCGCGACGCGGCCGCACCGCCGGGCGTCCTCGACCGCCTTCTTGCCCCAGGTGCCACCGGCCAGGTAGTCGGCGACGCCGTCTGCGGGCAGGAAGTTGTAGGGCACCATGCCGAACTGGAGCGACGCGCCGCCTTGGAGGAACAGGACGCGGTATCCCCTGGGGATGGCCAGCAGCTCCCTCAGGTTGGCCTCCGCCTCCTCGATCAGCGCCTCGAACACCGGGGTCCGGTGGCTCATCTCGAGGATCGAGATCCCCGTGTCGGCATAGTCAGGGAGATCGTGCCGGATCTGCGCGATGACGGACGCCGGGAGGATACCGGGGCCCGGCGAGAAGTTGTGTCGATGCGTCATCTCTCAATGCCTCCTGGCTCGAGCGTCAGAGCCTCGAGAGGACCTCTTCGGCAGCGCGGATCCCCGCCTCGAGGGCGCCCTCCATGTAGCCGCAGAAGTCCTCGGCGGTCTCGGTCCCGGCCCAATGCACATTGCCGAACGGCTCGCGGAGCCGGTGCCCAGTGGCCGTGAGCAGCCCCGGTGGGAGCCCCGCAACAGGACACCCGCCCGCCCACGCGTCCTCCGACCAGTCATGATCGATGAACTCGACCGGCTCGGCGGCCTGAGGCCCGAAGAACCGCACCAGCTGCTTCAACGCCGCCGTCCGGAGCTCGTCGCCCTTGGGCGCTGCGCGACCCGGCCGGCCGACGCGGAACCCGAGGAGACAAGGCACGCTGCCGTCCCAGCTCGTGTTGTCGACGACGAACGTGAACGGCCCCTCGCTGGAGCCAGCGGCCACGGCCTCGCCCGAGAAGCCGGCCGCCCGCCAGAACGCAGTGGTGTAGACCGCGAAGGTCTTGGCGGTATAGCCCATCTTTGCGCCCTGGAGCAGGCGGAGCCGCTCCGGGTCGAGCGCCGGCTCGAACGTGATCCGAGCGACCTGAGCGGGCGGCGCCGCGACGATGACCAACCGCGCAGCGAAGAGCCCGGCGGCGCTCTCCACCAAGACCCGGTCCCCTTGGTCGGTGATGCTGGTCACGACGGCTCCCGTGACCACCCGGGTGGCCAAGGCGTCGGCGATGCGCTCGGGGACTGCCCCCGCGCCCTCCACGAAGCGGCGCTCCTGGGCCCCGTCTTCGATCTCGATGACCCGGCGGAGTCCCCCGTTGGAGTTCATGTAGAACAGGAAGTAGAGCGCGGAGATCGCGCCCGGCTCAGCGCCAAACACCGTGCGCACCGACGCGTCGAAGAGCGCCGCGACGGGCGCGGTGAGCCCCAGCTCCCGCTTGACGTCCTCAACCGTCTTCCGGTCCCACTCGGAGGCCTTGCGCGCCTCCCAAGGCGCGTCGAGCGGCACGTGTCGGCGCATGGCGTCTGACTTGGAGAGCGCGCGGTGGAGAACCCAGAGGTGCCATAGCGACAGCTTCGGGATGAGCCCCTTCTGGGTCGAGAGGCGCCCGTCGAGGTCGAGCAGCTTGCGCCCCTGATGAAACGTGGGGAACGTCTCCATCCCGAGCTCCGCCGCAAGCTCGAGGAGGCGGCTGTGGCGGGCCCCGATCCACTGGCCTCCGAGGTCGAACGCGGCGCCCCGTACTCCCGTCCGCTGGAGCCGGCCCCCTACCCGCTCCTGGGCCTCGAGCACGACGCAGTCGACGTCGCGGTCCGTGAGCCGGCGCGCGGCCACCAGCCCGGAGAGCCCCCCGCCGACGACGACCACCTCGACCTCGTCGGCGGCGCTGAGGTCGACGTCGAAGCTCACGCGCCTTCCGGGAGGTCGGCCGGGAGGTGCAGCCCTTCGAACGGCGTGGAGCGCGTGTGGTCCGGCACTGGAGCGAGCTGACGGTAGATGGACGAACCGCCGTCGACCCGCATCGTCTCACCCGTGATGTATGCCGCAGCCGGGCTCAGCAGGAACACGACCGCCGCGCTGACCTCGCTCTCCGTCCCGAGGCGCTTGACCGGGATCTGGCTCTTGAAGTCGCTCAGCATATTGATGACGGGCGGGGGGTAGTTCTTGAGGCCGCTCGACCGAATCGTGCCAGGAGCGACGGCATTGAGCCGCATGCCCAGCGGCGCCCACGCGAGCGCGAGGCTGCGCATGAGGTTGGCTACGCCCGCCCGGGCGGCCGAGGTGTGGGCCATGAGCGGCATGCCGTTCCAGAAGTCCGCGACGATGCAGACCACGTTCCCCCCGTTCCGCCCCATCCACGCGGACTTGGCTGCCTGACAGGCGAGGAAGCTCCCGGTGAGGTTGGTCTCGATGACGGCGTTCCAGCCCTTGAGGCTGATCGCGTCGGGCGGAGCGAGGAACTGCCCGCCGGCGTTGTTGACCACGTGGTCGAGGCGCCCGTGGCGCTCGACCGTGGTCTTCATGAGCGCCTGGACCTCGGCCTCGACGCGCATGTTGGCCACGACGACGTCGGCGACGCCGCCGGCGGCCACGATCTCGGCCTCGACCGCTCGTAGCTTTTCCTCCTTGCGGCCAGAGAGGACCACCGTGGCACCCAGGGCGGCCAGCTCGTGCGCGATGCAGCGCCCGATGCCACTACCGCCGCCGGTGACAACCGCCACCTGACCCTTGAAGAGATCCGCGCGAAAGACGGAGTTGAACCCCACGCTCAGCTCGCCGGGTCCGTGACGAAGAGATCCGTGAGGATCGGCCCGCCGGGCGTCACGGCGTAGTGGTCGAAGCTGGTGACCCCACGGCTTCGCAGGAAAGGCTCATCCAGGAGCTGCTGTCCGGTGAGCTCGCCGCTCGGGGTGGTGATCACCGCGTACGCTGCGTCCGCCATGATCTCCGGCGTACGAGCCTGCTTTCCGAGCGCGCTCCCGCCGATGAGGTTCAGCGCCGCAGTCTGGATGATCGTGCGCGGCCACAGGGAGTTCACGGCCACTCCGGCCGCGCGAAGCTCTTCGGCGAGACCAATCGTGGCCATGGTCATCCCATACTTGGAGATCGTGTACGCCGTGTGGTTCTTGAACCAGTGGGGCGAGAGGTCGATCGGCGGCGACAGGCTGAGGATGTGACCGTTGCTGGAGCGCTTCAGGTGCTTAATGGCGTGGTGCGCGCAGGCATAGGCCGCGCGGACGTTGACCTGGAACATCAGATCGACGCGCTTCATCGGGGTGTGTTCGGCCGAAGTGAGGCTGATCGCACCCGCGTTGTTGATGACGACGTCGAGGCCACCGAAGCGCTCGACGGCGGCCTGGATTGCCGCACCGACGCGCTCTTCGTCGCGAACGTCGAGCTGGATCGCGAGCGCCTTGCCCCCGGCCGCTTCGATCTCCGCCGCGACCGAGTGGATCGTGCCGGGGAGCTTCGGGTTCGGCTCGTCGGTTTTTGCCGCGACCACCACGTTCGCGCCGTCTCGGGCCGCACGGAGGGCGATAGCGCGGCCGATACCCCGGCTGGCGCCGGTGATGAAGAGGGTGCGATTGGCGAGGGTGTTCATGTGGGCCGCGAGTCTGCCCGCCTAGCGTCGGCGAGGCAAGGCGCCGCGACCGGTGGAGAACGCGACGCGAGGCCGAAGCGGAGCGAAGCGGGCCGTGCGGTGGCCCGAGCGGCGCACGAGGGAGCTACTCGGCGGTCTCGAGTTGCATGCCACCCGGGTAGGCGTAGCTGACGTCGCAGTCGAACCCATACGCCACGATCCCGAAGGAGACGTCGCTCTTGATGCGGTGGACGCCGTCCTGGAGCTTGACGCGGGACACTGCGTACCCCGTGCCCGCGATGACCTCTTCGGGGGCGGGGACCGGCTGACCGTCCAGAGTGATCACGGCGCCGACCGGGTGAGACACATTCACCCAGTCGTCGCTGTAGCCCGGCGGGGTGAGGAACACGTAGTCGTTGATGTACTGGTCGAGCGCGACGCCGATCGTGAACGCCGGATCCCCGATCCCGGTCTTCACCTGATCGCCGCAGCTGTCGACGTGGCCGGGGTAGTTCGACCCGCTCATGAAGTGCCCCACCTGCACGGGGTTATTGGACTTGATGAGGTGGGACTGCGAGGCGCGGTACTCAATCCACTGGCCGCGCTTCAGGGCAGCGCTGGTGCAGCCATCGATCGCGGGCTCGCAGTTGATGACCGTGCCATCGCGCGACGCCATGACGCGGAAGACGTCGAAGTACCCCGGGGACTCGGCCGAGACATAGGGGGTGGCCGAGCGCGGCTTGAAGAGGTCCGCCACATAGACACGACCCCAAGTGTTCAAGGGCGCGATCTGGTGGCCCATGTGGTCGCAGAACGGGACGTCGATGGACGGCACGAAGCCGCAGTTGTGCGCCCAGAATACTCCCACGGGCTTGTCCGCAGTGACCAACGTCCCGGTGAGGTCGCCCTCCCCTTCGAGCGGCTCCATGGCGTAGTTGAGCACGTCGCCCTCGTCCAGCACGTGAACACGTGTCTGGCCCGAGGGTACGCGACCGAGCGGCGCGCCCACCTTGTCCGCGCCCGCGCGGACATTGGCCGCCGGCGTGATGGTGACCTCCGTTTTCCCGGACGATGTGGCCACGACCGTGACGTAGCTGGTGAAGCCGTACTTCGGGAAGCCCTCCGAGTCCTTGCCCTGGGCGAGCGTCCAGAAGCTCCTCCAGCCCATGACGATGTACTCGGTGCCCAGCGCGTCGTTCGGGAACAGGAGGGTGGCGTCGTTGGAGCGAACGTCGAGGCCGTTCTCGGGGTTGATGAGCGTGACCGTGATCGGCTGGTCGCTCGTGAGCAGCCAGGAGTCCCTGTTGATCTCGGTGGTGAGCTGGGCTTGTCCGAGCGGCAGGAGGAAGGTCTTGAGGTCGTTCTTCGGGACGATGCGCTCCGCGGGCGAGAAGCCGAGGGGCTCGCCGGTCAAGCGCGAGAGGATCTGAACCGTGGCGTCGTCGGAGCCGGAGACGTTGGAGACCACGACCAAGACGGGCTTGTCGGTCTTCGCGTTGACGGCCTCGGACTCGAAGTTGCCGAGGTCGACCAGGGAGTAGATGCAGCCGACGTTGGACGTGCTCTTCTGGAGCGAGTTGCAGGCGGAGACGCACTCGCCATCCTCGCACGAGAGACCCGGGCCGCACTCCTCGGCGATAGCGTAGCCCGAGCCGTCCGGGCGGCACTCGCCGATGACCCGCAGCCCCGTGCACACGCGGTCTCCGGGCACGCACAGCGCGGCCACGCACTCGTCCGCGCCCAGGCAGAGCTCGTTCGCGTTGCAGCCGATCTCGACGAAGGCGGTGCCCTGATCGTTGCAGACCTTCCGGCTGTAGGGCGTGACGCAGCCCAGGGAGACGCCGGGCGGGCACGAGCCCGGGACGGGCGCGGCTGCGTCGTCGGTTCCCGGAGGCGCTGCGGTGTCGGCCGGAGGGACGACGACCTTCTCGGCGGACTCCTGGCAGCTCGTGACGACGCCGAGAAGCGTCGCGAGTCCGAGCGCGACGAGGTGAACCTGCGTGGACTTCATGCGACGGCGCTCCCTTGGCCGCGAAGAGTAGACTTGCCCCCGGACACTTCGGTGCTCGGCGATAAGGCGGTGATCAGGGCGGCGCTGGTGAGCCGGGGTCGCTCGAGACCGAAGAGCTCCACGGCCTCGCGGACATACGCTGGATCGCGCATGCCTACCAGAACCGAAGTGACATCCTCGAGTCCGGCCACGGAGAGCAGCGCGACCTGAGCACTGGAGAGGCTGGGGCCTACGGCTCCGAAGAGCGGCCGCGCCAACTCGGAGAGCGCGGTAACCCGCCCCGATGCCTCCTGCACGCAGCGAGCATGGAGCGCCGAGGTGAGCCCGGTGAGCGCGGTGACGTATCGCTCGAGCCAGAAGCGAAACGCCGCCTTCATGGGCTGAGCGAGGCGCCCCTCGAAGCGCTGAACCGCCTCGCTGAGCTCTGGCGTGAAGCGGACCTCGACCCACTCGGAGAAGCGCACGGGCTCGCGATACTCTTCTGCGCGCCGGGCGAGCTCGTCAGCGAGCGCGACCGTGGGACAGGTACCTGATCCGGTGCTTCGCATGGCTCGCGCGATGCCACTGTCGAGCTCCAGCTCGAGCTGCCGCGCGGTACGAGTAGCGCGTGACAGCGGCGGGCCCAACGGGGTGGGGAGGTCCGCAAGGCGGAGCATGCCCTTGTCTGTCATGGCGTTGAGCGGTCGGTTCGCCACCACGCCGAGCCCTGCTTTTCGGGCGGAGGCCACGACGCCGTCGAGCATCCCGCGCTCCACGAGGTTCACCGGCAGCTGCACCAACGCAAGGTGATGTCTGTCGCCGGCCACCCGCCGAGCCGCATCGAGGAGGCCCTCGATGCTCAGGATCCCGCCATTGCGACCGAACGCGTTGGAGACGACCCCGTAGTGCTGGAGACGCCCAGCCGCGACCTCGCCCTCTAGCGTCTCGAACGCCCGAGCGAAGACCTGAGCCATGGACGCCGCGCCGGGGCTGGCCTTGGACTCGAGGACGGACTCCGGCGTCTGGATCAAAGCGACGTCGAGCGTGCGCATTCGGAGCCGGTCGCGGCTTGCCCGTAGCTCTCGCGCGATGGAGCGGGGGTCCAGGCTGTACCTGACCCCGCGCCCGAGGTCGAAAGACGTGATGGCCTCAGGTCCCTTGAGACCGGGCGTGACGTATCCCACGCGGGTCATTACGACCGTGGAGCCGCGGACACCCAGCCCCTCGACCACGTCCCCTACGGCGAGCTCCGCGTCACCACCTCCGAACGTGGGTGAGGTGTCGATGAGATTGACGCCCCGCTCCAGCGCGAGCGCCAACGCCGAGCGGTGGTTCTCTGCCTGGGAGACCACCCGGAACGTCCCGAAGCCGAGCCGCGACACGAGGAGACCGGTGCCTCCAAGCTCGCTGTACCAAAACGGGGCGGCCCCTCGGCGAACCTCGCGATCGCGCAACGAGCGGGTGGCTTCGGCTGTGGCGGCGTCAATCACGCGGACAACGTACACGAAGCCGAGCGCGACTCCCATAACGGAACCACCAGACCGTAAAGGCTCGGAGGCAGCCGCGGGTTAGAGGCTCAGCCCCAGCCAGACGAGGTGGGGGTCGAGCAACATCCCGGTGTAGCTGAAGACGACCGCGCCTTCGGCGTCGAGCGCCACCGTGGTGGGCAGGGTGGTCACGCCATAAGACCGCGAGACGCCACCAGTGACGTCGTGAAGCTGAGGGAACTCGGCGTCGGCCTCGGCCGCGGCGGCGACGAGCGCCTCGGGCTCGTCATGGGAGATCCCGAGCACCACGACCTCGGGGTGTCGACGCGCGAATCGGCCAAGGGCCGGCAGCTCCAGGCGGCAGGGGCCACACCACGATGCCCAGAAGTTGAGGACCACGGGCCGGCCGCGGTGCGCCTCCAGGGAGACCCGCTGGCCTGTCCTGAGGTCCACCAGATCCACCGGCGGCGCGCTGGCCAATGATGGGCCGCGGAGCCGGCCCACGAGGTAGATGACGAGGAGTACGGTCGCGACCGATACGAGGACGCTCCCCGCGCTGCGAGCGAGGCCCCGCCAGCGCTCACCGCGCATGGCGCTTCGAGCGCGCATAGACGTCCCAGAAGAACCGCACACCGTCAGGCCCGGCCGAAGCGAGCTGGTACTCGACCACGATCGGGATCGGGCTGATGAGGTGGACGGGAGTCTCTCGCCAGTGCTCCAGGGCACCGGCGTCGAGCACGTCGCCCCAGGTGCCGTCGCGCTTGAGGAGCTGCTCGGCGAGTCCGACCGGGTCCTGGAGGCGCAGGCAGCCGTGGCTGTAGGCCCGCCGCGCGCGCCCGAACAGCCGTTTCCCCGGGGTGTCGTGAAGGTACACGCTGTTCCGGTTCTCGAAGATGAGCTTGACCTTGCCGAGGGGGTTCTTGGGCCCCGGCGGCTGTTCGAGGTAGCGGCTCCTCTCCGTTCGTCCGCGCACCTCATATCCCTTCTCTGCCCAGAAGGCCTCGTAGGCCTCGACGTCCGTCTCCAGCGGGCGTCCTTCCGCGTGCTCGACCTCGATCTCCTTGCGGAAGAGGCGCTCGGGGACCACCCAGCGAGGGTTGAAGATCACTGAGCGGATCTTGCTGACGAGGATGGGCGTAGCGTTCACCAATCCGGCGCCCGTGGGCTTTCCGACGATCACTGCATGCCGGCTCAGCTCCTGGCCGCGGTCGACCACGCGGAGGAGGAACTCGGGCAGGTTCACGCGCACGTGATAGCGGTGGTCGTGACGCTTGCTGGTCCTCACCACGGTGAGCGCGCGCTCGAGGGTCTGCAGCCGAACCGCCACCGGGACGTTGAGCGCGTCGAGCAGCGCGCGGTCCAAGACGCCACGCTCCTTTGGCTCGAGCTGGAAACGCTCGCGTGCGCGCCGCAAGGCATCGAGCACGTCGTCTCCGAACAGCGGGTCAGGGTCTCTCCCAACAGCGCCCACGCCGCGTTGGCAGCTCGGGGTGCAGGCGAGCGCGTCCTCTGCGTGAAGCCGCGCTCGCAGCGCGGGGATCGCCGCGTGCTCCTTCTGAAGTCGCGCGCGGAGCACCGCCTTCGGGACCGGAACGAAGCCCCCCTCCGCCGCGAGCTGTCGGTAGAACGCCAGCGCGCCGACGAGGGCCTGGTACTCGCCGGCCGGCGACGGCAGGGCGTTGAAGGCGTACGCGTCAGCGTCCCACCGGAGGAAAGCGAGCAGCGCACGCCGCGCGTGTTCGTTGCGAGTCTCTCCGTCCTCGGGCTCGAGGAGGCCCAGCGCTCCGAAGGCCTCGAGGAAGCCACGCACGAACACGTCCGAGTCGCCTTGGGCGCCGCTCGCGACTGCAAGATAGGCCGCGTGGACAGCCTCCTCCGCCTGCGGTCGCGGCTCCACCCCATGCTCCGGCAGCGCTGCCAGGAGGTCTAGCAGCACGCCATAGTGCTGGGCCTCGGGCGTGGTGTCGGAGAACGGGAGGACCTCGCCGGGCCCGCACGCGGCGGGCTCGAGCGGGCACGGCTCGCGAAGGGCCAGCGCGACCGCGCGACCCTCGAGGGGCTCGTCGGCTCCGGCGAAGGCGCCAGCGACTACGGTGACGAAGAGAAGCGACATCGGCGCGCAAGATAACCGCTGGGCTCCGGGACTCAATCCCGGCGATGGCGCACCGCACGCGATCTCGCGATCGCTGCTTGGCTTGCGAGGCGCTAGCGACGACGCCGTGCTTGCGCGGGTCCGTACGGACGGCTAGCTTCCCCGGCCCCAAGCTCGAGGAGACCCTGTGGAAACCGAACGCACAACGCCCGAGGGCGACTCGGATCTCGCGCCCCTCCTGCAGGCCCGAGTCATGCCGGACGTTGCGAGCGACGCCGCCCCGGCGGTGCGCGGCCGACTCGACCGTGTCGGCATGGAGCGCATCGAGACCCCGGTCATCTTGCTCCGCGATGGGCAGCGCCTCGTGGTCTCGGCAATGGTGGACGTGTCGGTCAGCCTCGACGACGAGTTCGCCAAGGGCGTCCACATGTCGCGTATGTTCCTCACGGTTCAGCGCCACCTCGACGAGGCGCCGCTGAGCGGGACCATGCTCGAAGCGCTGCTCGGCGAGCTCGTGGCGTCGCATGTGGGGCTGTCGACTCGCGCCTCGATTCGGATCGCTTTCGAGTGGCTGGAGCGCCGCCCTGCGCTGCGGAGCGCCAACGCCGGTTGGCGTCGCTACCCCGTAATCGTGGAGGCCACCTCGGGCGGCGCGGGTCTCGACGTGAAGGTGTCGACCACCGTGGTCTACTCCTCGACCTGTCCGTGCTCGGCGGCGCTGGCGCGGCAGCTCATCCAAGAGCAGTTCGAGCGCGACCTCGACGCGGGCCTGCCGCTCACCCGCGAAGCAGTGACTGAGTGGCTGGGGAGCGAGCGCGGCGTCGTGGCAACACCGCACAGCCAGCGCAGCGAGGCGGAGGTGACCGTGCGCCTCGCGTCGGGGGCCGAGCTGTTCCGGCAACCGGGCCTCGGGCACCCCGGAGCCCTGATCGACAGGCTCGAGCGCGCCGTCCGCACAGCGGTCCAGGCGGCGGTGAAGCGCGAGGACGAGCAGGCCTTCGCGCTGCTGAACGGCCAGAACCTGATGTTCTGCGAGGACGCAGCTCGGAGGCTGGCGGCGGCGCTGGAAGTGCCCGAAGTCGCAGACTTCCGGGTGCGCGCGGCCCACTTCGAGAGCCTCCACCCGCACGACGCAGTGGCCATCGTCACCAAGGGCGTTCCCGGCGGGCTGTTGCCGTAGCGAGCACGCCCGGGAGCCGGCGCGGCAACAGACCGCCGTGTCGGAAGCGCTTGCCACGGCCAACTCGGCCGTTAGGCTGAGCGCTGGCGTGGGCGAAGTGACTTCCGATCTTGTGTATCTCGGGGGACCTCTTTGAAGTGCAGCGGCAGTGTTGTCTGGATGGCCGGCGTGTGTCTCGCGATGGCCGTCGTCGCGTGTGGAGGCTCTGACGACGACGCGTCCAACGGCGACGCGGGCTCGGGCCTCGATATGGACGTCACGGGCGACGCTCCGGGCCCCTCCGGCGACATGGCCGCGTCGGACTCGACGTCCGGGCCCGGCAGCGACCTCGACGAACCCGAGCTGCCCCCTCACTTCGGCGAGGCCTGCCAGGCCAACAGCGACTGCGACGGCGGGTGGTGCATCCAGGGCGAGGACGGCTCGGTGTGCACCATCGACTGCCTGGAGAGCTGCCCCGAGGGGTGGACCTGTAAGGGCGTCGCCAACCGGGCCGGCGCAGACCTGCTCCTCGTGTGCGTCCCGCTTCCCGCCGCCACATGCGCGGTGTGCACGTCGCAGCTCGACTGCGACGGCGTCTCGGTCTGCGCCACCAGCGAGGACGGAGGCGACGGGCCCGCCGGCGCCGGCTCACAGGGGCTGTGTCTCCTGAGCTGCAACGGCGAAAAAGCCGTGTGCCCGAGCGGCACCGAGTGCGTGGAGCGCGCTGGGGTGCCGCTCCTCGAGAACCGACGCGTGTGCGCACCCGTCGCGGGCTCGGCCTGCTGCGGGCGCGCGACGGAAGGCGTCTCGCAGAGCTGCGCCACCACCAACGAGCACGGGAGCTGCGGCGGCTCCATGACCTGCCTCGGCGCGGACGGCTGGGCGGAGTGCTCGGCGGTCACGCCGCAGCAGGACGTCTGCAACGGCATCGACGACGACTGCGATGGCCTCACGGACGCCGGCTTCCCGGACAGCAACGGCGACGGAAATGCGGAGTGTGGATCACCGTCCGACCTCGACTCCGACGGGGTGGTCGACGCGCTGGATAACTGCGTGCTCCAGCCCAACCCGGAGCAAGAGGACGCCGATGAGGACGGGGCCGGAGACGTGTGCGACCCCTGCCCAGAGGACCCGGACAACATCGATCCCGACGGGGACGGCGCGTGCGGCAACGCTGACGCTTGCCCGCTGGACGCGGACCCCCTGCAGCTCGACGTGGACCTGGACGGCAAGGGCGACGCCTGCGACCTGTGCCCCGACGTCTCCGACCCGGAGCAGCTGGACGGCGACAACGACGGGGTGGGTGATCTCTGCGACACCTGCCTCGCCGATCCTGCCAACGACAAGGACGCGGACGGTCACTGCGCCGCCGACGACAACTGTCCCTTCCTCCCCAACCCCGCACAGCTCGACACGGACGGCGACGGCAGTGGCGACGCGTGCGACGCCTGTGGGGCGGACGCGATCGACGACGTTGACGGCGACGGTGTCTGTGGCTCGCTCGACGCGTGCCCCGACGTCTCCGACCCCACCCAGCTCGACCTGGACGGCGATGGCAAGGGGGACGCCTGCGACCCCTGCCCGCTCGACCCCGGCAACGACGGCGACGCCGACGGAGTCTGCGGTAACGTAGACGTGTGCCCGGCCGTGTCGGACGCCCAGCAGCTGGACACGGACGGCGACGAGCTCGGCGATGCGTGCGACGCGTGTCCGCTGGACCCGGCCAACGACAAGGACGGCGACGGCGTCTGCGCCGACGTGGACCCGTGCCCGAACGAGCCCGGCCCGGTCTGTACGCCCTGCGCGCTCGACACCGACGAAGACGGCGTGTGCGACCCGGTGGACAACTGCCAGACCATGGGCAACCCCGATCAGAAGAACCTGGACGGTGACGCGCTAGGCGACCTCTGCGACCTTTGCCCGAAGGACGCACAGAACGACGGCGACGGCGACAGCGTCTGCGGCAACGTCGACAACTGCCCGAGCGTGGGCAACACCGACCAGCTGGACGCCGACGCCGACACCAAGGGCGACGTGTGCGAACCGTGCCCACTGGACCCGGGCAACGACAAGGACGGCGACGGCGTCTGCGGTAACCAGGACAACTGCGCCTTCGCGCCCAACCCGGAGCAGCTGGACGGGGACGCCGACGGTAAGGGGGACGCGTGCGACCTGTGCGCGGCCGACCCCGCCAATGACGCCGACAAGGACGGCGCGTGCGCGCCCTTCGACGACTGCCCCACTGTGGCGGACCCGGCGCAGGCCGACAGCGACCACGATGGGCTCGGCGACCTGTGCGATCCCTGCCCGGCCGACGACGACAACGACGCCGACGGTGACAGTCTGTGTGCGGGCGTCGACAACTGCCCCGCGGTGAACAACGCGGATCAGCTCGACACCGACAAAGACGGACAAGGCGACGTCTGCGACGCCTGTCCGGTGGGAGTCGTGGACGACTCGGACAACGACGAGGCGTGCGGCGACGCCGACAACTGCCCAGGGCTCTTCAATCCCTCGCAGGCCGACTCCGACGACGACGGGCTGGGCGACGAGTGCGACCCCTGCCTGCTGGACCCAGCCAACGACGCCGACGGCGACGGGCGCTGCGCCAACGTCGACAACTGCCCCAACCTGCCGAACTCGGACCAGCTGGACATCGACTACGACGGGCTGGGCGACCTGTGCGACGCGTGCCCCAAGGACCCCGCCAACGACCTGGACAAGGACGGTGCTTGCGGCGACGTGGACACCTGCCCCAACGAGGCCAACCCGGAGCAGCTCGACGGAGACGGGGACGGGGCGGGCGACGCCTGCGACCCCTGCCCGCTCGACGCGCCCAACGACCCCGACGGCGACGGCGTGTGCCAGTCACTGGACGTCTGCCCGAAGCAGGCCGATCCCCTCCAGGAGGACGGCGATGGCGACGGGATCGGCGACGCCTGCGACCCCTGTGCGCTGGACTTCGGTCCGGAGACCGACAGCGACGGGGTCTGCACGGCCGTAGACGTGTGCCCGGGGGTGTTCGACCCGAATCAGGCCGATGGCGATCTCGACGGGATGGGGGACGCCTGCGATCCCTGCCCCGGGGACGCACTGGACGACGCCGACGAGGATGGGTTCTGCGCCGACGAGGACAACTGCCCGGACCTCTCCAACGCTCAGCAGGTCGACGCCGACTCCGACGGTCGCGGCGATCTCTGCGACGCGTGTCCGGCCGATCCCGCCAACGACGTCGACTCCGATGGGGTGTGCGGCAACGTCGACAATTGCCCCAGCTCACCCAACCCCGAGCAGTTGGACGCCGATGGCGACGAGGGGGGCGACGCCTGCGACCCATGCCCGTTGGACCCGCAGGACGACGCTGACCACGACTCGATCTGCGGCAACATCGACAATTGCCCGGACCTCGGCAACAAGATCCAGAAGAACCTGGACGGGGACGCGTTCGGCGACTCCTGCGACCCCTGCCCGAAGGATCCGAGCAACGACGGCGACGGCGACGACCTCTGCGCCGACCTCGACAACTGCGCGGGTACCAGCAACCCCGACCAGACCAACCAGGACTTCGATGGCCTGGGCGACGCGTGCGACGCGTGTCCCAACGACCCGCTCAACGACAAGGACGGCGACGGCCTCTGCGGCAACGTGGACATCTGCCCCTTCGTCCCGGACCCGGGCCAGGAGGACCTCGACGGCAACGGCAAGGGCGACGCCTGCGAGAACTGCGGTCCCGACACTGACGGCGATGGCGTGTGCGACCTCTATGACAGCTGCCCGCTAACCAGCAACCCGGGCCAGCACGATCAGGACGACGATGGGCAGGGCGATGCGTGCGACGCGTGCAAACAGGACCCAGCCAACGACAAGGACGGCGATACCGTGTGCGGCAACGTCGACAACTGCCCGTCGGTAGGCAACGCGTCGCAAGCGAACGCGGACGGCGACAACGTGGGCGACGCGTGCGACCCGTGCCCGCTCTCAGCCGTCGGTGATTCGGACGGTGACGGGATCTGCAGCGACGTGGACGTCTGCCCGTCGGTGTTCGATCCGGCGCAGGCGGACAGCGACGCAGACGGACTGGGCAACGCCTGTGACGCGTGCCCTGTGGCCGCCCAGAACGACACGGACCTGGACGGCGTCTGCGACAACCTGGACAACTGCCTCACCGTCCCCAACCCCACGCAGTCGAACAGCGACTTCGACCAACTGGGTGACGTGTGCGACCCGTGCCCCGGCGACGCCATCAACGATGTCGAGGGCGACGGACACTGCGGCAGCACCGATAACTGCCCCACCGAGGCCAACCCCGGCCAGGAGGACGCCGACGGCGACGGCCGTGGCGACGTCTGCGACGCGTGCGTGAGCGACCCCAAGAACGACCAGGACGGCGATGCCTTGTGCGCCGACGCCGACAACTGCCCCACGGTGTACAACCCCACTCAGGCCGACGGCGACGACGACGGCGCGGGCAATCTGTGCGACGCGTGTCCCTTCGACGCGCTGAACGACGAGGACGGCGACGCCATCTGCGGCAACGCGGACAATTGCCCCAGCGTGGCCAACCCCTCGCAGGTGGACGCCGACTTCGACGGGCTCGGCAACCCCTGCGACAGCTGCCCGAAGGACGCAGAGAACGACACCGATGGCGACGGGGTGTGCGGCGACGTGGACAACTGCCCGACCCTAGCCAACCCCAACCAGGCGAATCAGGACGGCGACGCCCGTGGCAACGCCTGCGACTCCTGTGCGTCCGACCCCAACGACGACGAAGATGGCGATGGGGTGTGCGGCGACATCGACAACTGCCCGCTGGTCCCCAACCCGACGCAGGCGGACTCCGACAACAACGGTGTGGGCGACGGTTGCGACAACGTGGCGTGTCCGCCCGGGTGCGGGCTCGGCTGCGCGAACGGCGTGTGCAGCATGGTGTGCACCGGCAAGAACTGCGTGTGCCCACCTGGCTGGGCGTGCGACATCACCTGCACCGGCAAGAAGGGTTGCGAAGGCGTAGTGGACTGCACTCAGGGCCTCCAGTGCTCGGTCGACTGCGCCGCCGACTCGTGCAAGGGCGAGATCCTCTGCGGCGCGGGGCCCTGCGACGTCGACTGCGCCGGGAAGAGCTGCGACAAGGGCGTGGTCTGCGGCGACTCCAGCGACTGCTCCGTCCAGTGCGCCACCGACTCCTGCAAGGGCAACATCGTGTGTGGCACCGGCGACTGCGCCGTGCTCTGCAACGACAAGAGCTGTGACAAAGTGGTGGACTGCTCGGCGGCCGCGAGCTGCGACATCACGTGCCTGGGCGACTCGTGCCGCAACAACGTGTCGTGCGGGCCCGGCCCGTGCGACATTACCTGCGGCGAGAAGTCGTGCGACAAGGGCGTGAGCTGTGTCAACGCCACGGAGTGCACGGTCAACTGCGTGGGGAGCGCGTGCAAGGACGGGGTGCAGTGCGGCGAGGGGCCGTGCGACGTCACCTGCTCCGGCGACTCCTGCGAACACGGCGTGGCCTGCGGCACGGGCACCTGCGACGTCACCTGCAGCGGCACCGCGTGCCGCGATGGCGTCGACTGCGGCCCCGCCTGCGCGTGCGACGTGAGCTGTCTCTCGGGCGCCTGCTCGGTTGGAGGCAGCACGTGCTTGGACGGTTGCACCAAAGCCAACGGCTGCGTCAGCGGACCCGACCCCAGCTGCAACACCTGCCAGTAGCCCTCAGGGCGCCAAGGTCGCGGCGGCGCTTCCGGGCGGCCTCGTGCCGTCCAGCGATCAGCCGGCGAGCTGTCGGGTGTGGAAGCGCGCCACCAGCTCGGCCTGGCTCTTGACGCCCAGCTTCGAGTAGACGGCCTTCAGGTGGTTGCGCACCGTGTGCGCAGAGATGCTCAGCGCGCGCGCCACTTTGTCGACCCGCCCGTGAACCATGAAGGCCTGCACCACCTCGACCTCGCGGCCGGTAAGCGACGCGAATTCGGGCCGCGACTCGAACGAAGCGCGCGCGTCCACAGCGGCGCTCCGGTCGGGCAGCACACCGGCTTGGGCGAGGATACCCGCGATCTGCTCGAGGTACCGGGTGTCCTTTTCTGGACGGTGAGCCGCCAAGGTGAGCGCCAACTCCGCGCTCGCGATGAGCTGCCCCTGGTGGAACGGCTTGATGACGATGCCGATGGCGCCGCCGACCCGAGCGCGCTCGAGGGTCCTCGGGTCCCAGTGGGCCGTGACGAGCACGACGCCTGCGTCGGAGACGATGCGGATGTCCTCCACCAGGGCGATCCCGTCACGCTCGTCGCCGAGGCCCACGTCTACGAACACCAGCGCAGGTTGGTGCGCCCTCACGAGATCGAGCCCAGCCGCTGCGGTCCCGGCTTCGCCGTGCACTGTGAACCCGCCCGTCCTGAGGCCTCGCCCGAGGGCCCTCCTGGCCATGGCGTCATCTTCGACGATCACCGCGGTGCGAGAGATCATGCGGCCCCCGCTTGGGTCATGTCAGCCGCTCTACGGCGCGTGTCGGGCGGCAGACACACCTCAAACCCCCCGCGCTCGGAGCTCGCGTCCACGGTGGCGCCGGCAGGACCGAGCAGCGCGTCCGTGAGGTCGAGCGCGTCCGCCAAGCGTTCGGCATTTCCGAGGAGGCGAAGGAGCGGCCTCGCGTGCGGCGTGAAAATCCTGACCGAGAGCCCCAGCTCGCCGAAGCTCGCGCTCACGCGGACCTCCTCGGATCCCATGCAGCGGTGGAGCAGCACTGTGGCTACGGCGACCCGGACCGCGGCGTCGACCGACACGCACGGCGGCGGCCCGCTCATCCCGGACTTTTCGATGACGCCGAGCTGCGGCAGGACCCGCTGGAGCTCGACGAGGAAGGCGTTCACCGAGACCGAAAGGGCCCCACCAACCACGTTCGAAGGGCGCGCCATCCGATACACGGCCGAGCACGCCGCCAGTAGAACTGCGAAGCGCTCGCTCATCTCCGCGGCGCTCGGCTCGCCCTCGACGTACGGTTCGTCGGTAGCCAAGCTCGCTAGGATTTGAAGGTGGTTCCCGATGTCGTGCCGGGTGCTCCCCATGTCGCCCCTCCTTGATGCGCCGTCTCGTGGCGTCGTCCCAGCTTCCCTCTGCAGCGCCTCGGACCCAGAACCGCTTCCGGCCCCCGAGCGCAGCGGCTAGGTACGCGACGGTTAGATGTCGCTAGATATCGCCCGGCGGCCGGCGCCCTGTAGAAGAACGTCATCACTCGGGACCACTCCACTGCAAATTGACTCACGGAGGCTAGTCAATCAACCCATCGGAGCCATTCACGCGCCCGCCCTCTGCCCCGATGATGAGTTCGACAGTTGCGGCGGGCCTCCAAGCCAAGCCGCTCCCCGGGGCGACGCCCGACCTGCTCGTTCCAGGGGTGACACACGTCAGCTATCGCGGGCTCCCGACGCAGGACCTCCGGGGGGAGGGTCGGCGCCGGGAGCCCGGCCTTCACTTGCCTGCATAGAGAACCTCCCGCACCATGCGCTGCATGCGTCGGCGCCCACCCTGGAGCCTCACCACGGCCCATTCTCTTCGCTTTCGCGCCCGCGAGCTCGGGCGCTCCTTGGGCGTCCCCGCGCTGGCGGTCCGTGCAGCGCTCGCGGCTTGCGTGCTGGTAGTTCAAGCCTGCGCCCCACGCACGCACGGCACGACCGCCACGCCGCCGGACGGCGACGGAGCCATCGGCACCACCACGCTCGTCACAGCCAAGGCGGGCCCCGCCCACATCGGCGACTCCCGTGCGACCTTCTCAGTCGTCGTGCCCTGCAGTGAGACCCGCTACGTCGGTCTCTCACCGCGCACAGCCCTCACGGCGCGGTTCGACGCCATGGGCGACGGCGCGAAGCTCATTCGGGTTCGCGCTCAGCTCCTCGACGGCCGCGGACAGCCGGTGCTGGAACAGCGCTTCGACGTAGGCTCTACCGTAGGTTCTTTCGTCCTCGCGGTGGGCAGCGGGGCTGTAGTACCCGACCATGTGCGCGGCGTGCAGCCGCCGGCCGAGTTCCTCCGGCTCACGGTCGAGAACCCGCACTGCCGGGCCGTGCGCTTCCGCGTCCAGGTCGACTGACGACGCTCGTGTCCACGCGCTACGACGCGGTGGTGGTGGGCTCCGGGCCGAACGGGCTAACGGCCGCTGTGCTGCTCGCACGCCAGGGCCTGAGGGTGCGGGTGCTCGAGGCGGAGCCCGACGCTGGCGGCGGCCTTCGGACCCGTCCCCTCACGCTCCCCGGCTACCAGCACGACCTCTGTTCGGCGATCCACCCCACGGCAGTGCTCTCTCCAGTCTTCGGCGCGCTCGGACTCGAGGTGGAGTGGGCCCCCTTCTCAACGTCCATCGGACACCCGATCGACGAGCGACGCTCGGTGGTCTCCCACCGGTCGCTGGACGCCGCTGCTGACGCCCTCGGGCGAGACGGCGCCGCTTACCGTCGACTCGTGGCCCCCTTCGTCACGTGCGACCTCTTCGAGGACGTGCTGGCGCCGCCGCTCCGCGTGCCGAGACACCCGCTGCTCTTTGCGCGGTTCGGCCTCACGGGCCTACGCTCCGCGAGGTCGCTCGCACAGCGCTTCGCCACCCCGGAGGCGCGCGCGCTGATCGCGGGTTGCGCCGCCCACAGCATCCTCCCGCTGGAGGCCGCCGGGACGGCCGCGATGGCGCTGGTCTTCCTCGCCTCGACGCACCTCGTCGACTGGCCCTGCGTGCGCGGCGGCTCGGGCGCGCTCGCCGCAGCGTTGGTGAACGCCCTGCTGCGCGCCGGGGGCGAAATCGAACTGGGCCGGCGGGTCACGTCCCTCGATGAGCTGCCGCCGCATCGCGTCGCGCTCTTCGATACCTCCCCTCGCGCTCTGTCGGCGATCGCGGGCCACGCCCTGCCGGCTCGCACGCATCGCGCCTTCCAGCGATACCGCTATGGTCCAGGGGTCTTCAAGGTCGACTTCGCGCTCGAGGCGCCGATCCCGTGGCGCCACGAGGGCCTCGCGGAGGCCTCCACGGTGCACGTCGGCGGCACGTTCGAAGAGGTCGCGGACAGCGAACGCGCGATGTGGGCCGGCCCCACCGACCGCGAGCACACCGAGCGCCCCTTTCTGATCGTTTGCCAGCAAAGCCACCAGGATTCGACCCGGGCGCCCCCAGGAAGACACACCGGCTATGCTTACTGCCACGTGCCCGCAGGCTCCACAGCCGACCACCTCCCTGCTGTCATGGCGCAGCTCGAGCGCCACGCGCCGGGTTTCTCGTCGCGGGTCCTCGCGACCCGAGTCAGCGGTCCGGCAGCGCTCGAAGCCGAGAACGCGAACCTCATCGGGGGCGCGATCGCCGGGGGAGCGACCACGCTCGCGCAAGTCTTCGCGCGCCCGACTCTTCGCCTAGACCCCTACCGCACGCCGAACCCGCGGATCTTCCTGTGCTCGGCGTCCACACCACCCGGCGGCGGGGTCCACGGGATGTGCGGCTACTGGGCGGCGCGGTCGGCCCTGAGGGCCCTGGGAGTCAAGGGAGACCTCGGAGCGCCTCGACGAGCGGCCCTTCGCTGAGCCCGCGTCTCTGGACCTCGGCCTCCAGGAACGCCCGCTGCGCGGCCTGTCCCCGGGACTCTCCGATGAAGGCGGCAGCGCGCAACGCCGCGGGATCGAAGTCAGGCATGATGCTGAGCGCGACGAGGCCGTGGCGCACGGCGTCCTCCTTGGCCCCACGTTGGGCGAAGCTCTTCGCGAGCCCGACGTGGGCGTTGAAGCTCCGGGGGTATCCGTCAACCATGTCCAGAAGCATGGTGTGGCTCGAGTCGAAGACGGCGGTCCGCGTGGCGCTCACCCCCGCGAAGACAACGCCCAGTGCCAACGCGCAGGTCCGCGCGAAGATCGCGCTGCGGAGGGGGCGCGCGAGGAACACACCGAGGCCAATGCACGGCCCCGCGGAGGCCAAATAGAGGAACCGCTCGCCACACAGGTCGAAGAAGGTCAGGAAGTGGGCGTAAGGAAGCAGCGCCCCGAGGAGCAGGCCCAGAGAGAGCAGCGTGGCGGGCGCGCGTCGCCAGAGCGCGTAAGCCAGGGCCGCGAGCGCCAACACAAGCAGGGTGAGCCCCAGCACCGCGTCGGGATGCCCGAGGTCGTCGCGGATCGGCATGATGCTCCAGTCGTAGAAGGACGTGAGCGGCCAGGGGAAGACCAGGAGGCGCGCATAGAGCGCCACCACGGTCTGCATGGTCACGAACACCTCCCAGCGGGACGACGTAGCGAAGTAGTCCAGCTTCGGTGGTCCCGTGACGCTCTGGTGGATTACCAAGTAGACGAGCGCAGCTGCGGCGACGGGGAGGTAGGGCGCGACTCGCCGCCAGCCAGGCAGCCCCGCTTCGCCGAGCGCCCACTCGGTGAGCACGAGGAAAGCCGGGAGCATCACGGCGCTCTCTTTGCCCATCACGCCGGCCGCGAGCACCGCCGCCAGAAGGAAGCCGTCTCGGACGCGTAACCCGCCGCGGGCCAGCCGCTGCGCCCACAACACCATGCCCAGCAGCACGGCCGCGTCGGCGAGGAGCGTGGTGCGGTAGGTGGCGAGGTTCACGGCCTCGCTGTGGACCGGGTGCACCGCGAAGGCGAGGCCCGCGCCCAGCGCCGCCAGCGCGGGAGCTGCCGCCACGGACGAGCGGCGCACTACTGCGGCTGCGAGCAGGGCAACCAGCGCCGATGCCAGCGCGTGGAGGAGGTCGTTGGTGACGTGAAAGGGAACGGGGCTCCCGCCGCCCAGGGTCCAGTCCAGGGCGTAGCTGGCCTGAGCCAGGGGGCGCCAATACAGCGCGTTCTGGTCGCGCCCGGACCCTAGGCTCGACCCGGCGCTCCAAGGCTCCGTGAACCACGAGGCCGCCTGGTCGAAGCCGTGGACCGACGGATTACCCTCGATGAGGTAGTCGTCGTCCCAGGCGAACCCGTTGCCGAGGTTGCCGGCGTGCACGGCGAAGCCGACCAAGAAGGCGGTAAGCGCTGCTGTTCGGACGCTGAGCACGTGGTGTGTATGCCCGAGGTCTGCGAGCGCGCCAACCCTTGACCCGGCGGCGCGAAGCGGCAGCGTAGGGCTTCGTGCGCGTCCTCTGCCTCACCACCAGCTTCCCGTGCTCTCCCGAGGATCCCTCCGGGGCCTTCGTCGAGGAGCTGCACTCGGCCCTTCTGCCGTTTGGGATCGACTCGGAGCTCGTGGCCCTTCGCCACCCACCGGGCGCGCTCCGCTCCGCCGCGCAGGGGACGCCGGCCGAACGGCTGGCGCTGGTGGCGCGTGCCGCGCGTGCGGTCCTAGACGTCCGCTCGCGGCGGCGACCCGAGGCCATCGTGGCCCACTGGATCTACACCGGCTGGGCGGCGCGGCTCGCATGGCCGGGCGTGCCCGTGATCGGCGTGGCGCACGGCGGGGATGGCCGCCTGAGGCTGGCTCTGCGTCTCCCCGCGCCGCCCCTCGCTGGCCTCGTCGCAGTAGCGCCGTGGCTCGGCGCCGCGTTCGAGGGCCGGCCGCACTCGCTGGTCTGCCCCATGCCTGTTTGCACCGAACCGGACCACAAAGACGCCCCCGGCGCGCCGCGCACGTCGGGGGGGCACGGGCGGCGGTCGTCCCCCGCAGAGCGCGCCAGCCTCGTCACTGGGCGCCCGCGCGAGAGCGTCCTGCGTGCCACCTTCGTGGGGCGGGATGTCCCCGGCAAAGGGCTCGACATCCTCCTCCACGCCGTCGCCGGCCTCCAAGGACGGGTCGCGCTCACGGTCGTAGGCAGCTCCGGCGCGCAACCCGGCGTCCGGTTCCTCGGCCCCGTTCCGCCCTCCGGGGTGCGCGCCGCCTTGGCCGCATCCGACGTTCTCTGCGTGCCCTCAACTGTGCGCGAGGGCGCTCCGCGCGTGCTGGCCGAGGCCGCTCGTGTGGGCTGCGCCGTACTTGCCTCGGCGGTCGGTGGAATCCCGGACGTCGTGCCAGCTGAGTGCCTCGTGGCGCCCAACACCCCCGCCGCCTGGCGCGACGCGCTGCAACAACGTCGGCTGGTGGTCCCACCCGTCCTCGAGGGCTGGCCCGAGGTCGCCGAGAGGGTCGCGGCGGTGATCCGCGCAGCGCGGGCCTGACGCATGCGCCGCGGTTTGCGTCCACCCCAGAGCCGCGCTATTCCTCGCGTGTGAATCCCTGCCCGACTAGACGTCTGTCCTCGCCTGCCGATGCGGGCCGTAAGCCACGAGCCGCGTCCGGGCGCGCTCTCACCGCCGTGCTGCTGCTGAGCGCCGCCTGCACCGTCGACGCCGTGGTCCTCCCCGAAGGCTACAACGCGCTCACGAACAAGCCGATCGCGGTGGACGGCAGCGTGGAGAAGGGCGCAGTCCGCGGTCTCGGGGGCGTTCAGGGCGGCCCCAAGGAGACGATCTCGGGCGACGACAACCTCTACGAGGAGTTTCAGCTCGGCGCCATCGACCTGCTCCGCCTCCCTGACGGCTACCTCTGCGACTACACGCTGCCCGGGATCTTCCCGAACAAGACGCAGAGCCCCTCGGATCCCGCGCACTATGAATTCGAGGCGATCGACGCAGTGCTGAACGATGCGTCGCTGCTCCCCAACGTCAAGCCCGCTGACGGCGGAGAGCTGGGCCGGGTCCGCCTCTCCTTCCAGGCGATGTTCGATATCGGCCTCGACACATGCGTCGTGGGGGCCGACGGCACGCAGACCGGCCAGCCCATCGCCGACATCGGCAGATGGACGTCCGTCGTCATCGGCGCGCTGAAGCACTTCAACAAGTCGCTGCTCACCGAGAACGACCCGTTCGCAGAGGACGCACGCGACTTCCGGGTGCGCCACGTCGAGTTCCTCCCAGACCCACTGGGCCGCGGTGGGTATCCCTCCGTCGACGCTCTGGTCCCCCACTTCATCTCTTTCGCCGAGGCCGTGCGGGCAACGTTCCCGGTGGTCGGAGACGAGCCCACCATCCGCATCGTGGGCCCAGCATTCCGCGTCACGTCGGAGTCCGAGGTCGACAGCACGATCGGGGCTTTCCTCGATGGGCTCACGTCCGCAGGCAAGAACTCGCTCCTCGACGTGGTGTCGTTCGAGCTCGCGGCCGACAGCCCGAGCAAAGTGCTGGCGGTGGCGTCACGCGTCCGCACCGTAGCCACCGCCAAGGCCCCCAACGCGAAGGTGTGGCTCTCGCGGCTCGAGCCCTCCGCGGGCCTCGTGGACCCGTTGCCCACCACGGAGCCTCCCGACAAAGCCCGAAAGGCCCGATCCAACGTCGTCGGAGCTTTCGCCGTGGGCAGCCGGATCGCGCTTCAGGACGTGGTCGACGAGCTGGTGCTGTGGCGAGGGGACCGCCGCAGCGTCTCCCTATCGGGCAGCAGCGGCGAGTCCGAAGAGGGGGCCTTGTGGCGCAAGAACGGCGAGGAGCTCCCCGGCGGCCTGGCGTACAAGGCGTTCGGTTACCTGAACAGCCCCACACAGGTGCGCCTCGAGACCGGAAAGACCGAGGGCGACGACGCGAAGTCGCTCTGGACCATCGTGACCAAGGAGACGGGCACCGACTGCGGGAACGACGAGCTCACGTGCACGCGGCTCCGGGTCGTGGTCGCCAACTCCCGAAACGACGGCGTGTCGAGCCAGGCCGAGTACCAGCTCACCATCGCCGGGCTCGCTGAGTTCGGTGCAGAGAGCCGGAACGTTACCGTCCGCCGCTACCCGATCGAGGCCGACACGCGGTCCCTGGACGCGCTCTCGGACGAGCAGGCCCAGCTGGTGAACGGCACGCTGTACTTCCGCTTCTCGTCTGGGATCCCCGGCACCGATTACCTCGAGATCTCGCTGGGGACCCCACCGTGATCGGGCGCGCCCAACAGGCGTCCATACCCCTGAGCGCCCGCCGAGGGCTGGCGGCCGCTATGGTGTGCTTCGCGTCCTTGGGCTGCCAGGGGAACGACAAAGAGAAGCTCAAGGAGGAGCTGCGGAAGGAGCTGCGCGAGGAGCTCTTGGCCGAGCTGCGCAAAGAGTCCGCGCTACCCGGCGGCTCGCCGGAAGGCGTCCCTGCCGCGTTCGTCGCCGCAGAGGGACCGGGTGAGCCGGAAGAGCTGGAGGATCGCGCCGACGAGGCGCCAGCCGAGGCCGAACCCACGCCAGAGCCGCCGCCGATCGGTCACGCCCCGCCACCGCGGGAAGAGCCGGCCGCCGAACCGGTCGCCCCAGCAGCCCCCGAGCCGGCGGTCGATCCGGCGGTCTTCGACATGCCAGCTACCGGGCCGGGCGCGCGTGTCCCGGAGCCGGCGGCCGCCGCTCCCGAGGCGGAGGCCCCAGCGCTCGACGCGCCGGTCCGGCGCCCGGACTCCCTCGCCGCGGCCCCTTTCCCGGCAGATGCGCCTCCGGAGTCCCTCGAGGTGGTGCAGTTCGTCCTTGCCGAAGAGGTCGACCGCGAACAGCGCGCCCCCCTGCGGGAAGGCACGCGCTTCCGCGTGTCGCAGGCCAGGCTGTTCGGCTACGCGGTGATCAAGAACCCGGGCCCGGACACGCAGGTTGGGATCGAGTGGGTCCGCGGGGACGAGGTGAAGAGCCGGCTCTTCTTGAAGGTGGGGCGCTCTATCTCGGGATGGCGGACCTGGTCTACGTTGAAGCTCGACCCCGAGGCCGCCGGCCGGTGGACCGCGCGCCTCGTGGACCGCGCAGGCCGCGTGCTCAAGACCGTCCCGTTCACGGTGCGCTGACGTGGAGACGCTCTACGGTGGCCGCTTCGTGAGCCTCGTGAGCCGGGGCCGCTGGGAGTTCGCGGTCCGGACAAACGCCCACGGCATCGTCCTCGTCGTAGCCGTCACGGAGGCTGGCGAGCTGGTGCTCGTGGAGCAAGAGCGCCCGCCCGTGGGCGGCCCGGTCATCGAGCTCCCGGCCGGGCTGGCAGGCGACGAAGACGCGGGCGAGGGGCTTGCGGCCGCGGCCGCCCGTGAGCTCACCGAAGAGACCGGGTTCGTGGCCGAGTCGCTCGAACCCCTCGGAGATGCCGCGCCTTCTCCAGGCCTGGTCTCGGAGATCTATACGTTCTTCCGTGCCCGAGGACTGCGCCGGTTAACGAGCGGCGGCGGCGTCGCAGGCGAGGCCATCACGGTGCACCTCGTGCCTCTGGCGGAGGTTCGCGCCTTCCTCGCCGCCTCCAGGGCTCGGGGAGCCCACGTGGCGCTGGCGGTGCATGCCGCCCTCGGCTTCCTGGCGGCGGAGAGCGCCTGATGACCGCGATCGTGTTCGGCGCTTCGGGTTACACCGGGCGCGCGGTCGTCCGAGCGCTCCGGGAGCGGGGCGTGGCCACGGTGGCCCACCTCCGCCCCGAGTCCGGCAGCTCGTCCGCGCCGGCGGCCGGCGCAACTCCGTCTCCTCGAGAGGCGCTGCGCGCCGAGTGGCTGTCGCTCGGAGCCACCATCGACAGCACGCCGTGGGACGCTGACGCGATCACCGCCATGGTCGTGGCCAGGGCGCCCATCGTGGTCTTCGCGCTCCTAGGCACCACAAAGACGAAGGAACGCGCGGACCGCGCCGCGGGGCGCGATTCGAGCTACGCGGCCGTTGACGTGGGGATGTCGCTCATGGCGCTGGCTGGTGCGCAGGCCGCGGCGAGTCGTCCTCGCTTCGTCTACCTCTCGGCGCTGGGCACCGGACCCACCGCGCTCGGGGCGTACTACGCCGCGCGCTGGCAAGTGGAGCAGGCGGTGGTGGCTTCCGGCCTCCCGTACGTGATCGCTCGCCCGGCGATCATCGGCGGCGACCGAGAGGAGGCGCGCCCGGGGGAGCGCTTCGGCCTGGCGGTCACGGATGGGATTCTGGGCGCGCTCGCTGCCGTGGGTGTCCGAGGCCCCAAGGAGCGCTACGGCTCGCGCACCGCGGCTCAGCTCGGGACCGCGCTGGTCCGCCTCGGGACGGCGGAGGGAACCGCGTCGCGCGTCTACCGGCCCGAGGAGCTCAACCACTGATGGAGCTCCGCTTCATCAGGCCCGAAGGGCCGCTATACGCCGCCGAACGCGCGCTTCGCTGGGAGGTGCTCCGAAAGCCCCTAGGCCGCCCCCAGGGCTCGGAGCTCTTCCCGTTCGAAGACCAGAGCCTCCACCTCGTGCTGCTCGAGGGCGATGAGGTCACCGGCTGCGTCCTCTTTCACCCCGATGGGGGCGACGGTGGCCGCCTCTTCCAGATGGCGGTGCGCGAGTCGCTCCACCGAACCGGCCGCGGAGCTGCGCTGGTGAGGCACCTCGAGGCCGAGCTCGTGCGCCGCGGCGTCCGTGAGGTCACGCTACACGCGCGGCAGGCCGTCGAGGGCTTCTACGCCGCGCTGGGCTACGAGCCCTACGGTGAGCCGTACGAGGAGGTGGGGATCCCGCACGTCTCCATGCGCCGGCAGCTCACCTCTAGAGACGTCTAGATCGGTGTAGGGGCGTCTGGAGACGTCTAGGGACGTATAGGGACGTCTAGGGACGTATGGTTGCGCTCACAGCCGCCGCGACACGCTGACAGGGAAAGGTCGGCGGCCCCAGGGCAGCTCCACCCAGTACGTCGCTTCCACCCTGAGCACGCGCTCTGACGCCCGCAGGGCAGCAGCGCCTGCGTACCCGACATCCACGAGGTTCATCTTGAGGCTCACGGGCAGGTCGGCGTGTCGCATCCTCGGGATGGTGACGTCCTGGGTGGTCTCGCCGCTGCCGAGGCGCTTGTCGTTGATGTAGGCCGTGTAGGTGAGGACATCGACAATCACGTCGATGTCGTTGGGGTTGTGGATCCCCACGGTGACGAGCAGGTCCATCTCGAGGGGGCCGTAGCCCTTGATCGAGATGTCGCGGAGCGTGAACTGACACTCCTGGAGGGCCAGGCGCTGCGCAGGGTTCGGGCAGCCGGCGAGGAGCAGGAGGCCGAACAGCGCGCACCGGAACAACGCGTTCACTCTCCGGCCACCATCATCCGGCTGAGGCGCAGCGACGGGGCGCTCAGCGCCCGCGAGGTGTCGAGGTCCGAGCCGACGGCCTCGATGTCCCGCAGCATGTCGAGGAGGTTCCCCGCGATCGTCACCTCGCTCACCGCGTGATCGAGGGCGCCGTCCTTGATGCGCAGACCTGCGGCGCCCTGCGAGAAGTCACCCGTGGTCACATTGACCCCAAAGCCGATGAGCTCCGTGACGTACAAGCCGTCCGCGATCCCGGCCAAGAGCTGGTCGGGAGACGTCTCACCCGCAGCGAGGTGGAGGTTGGAAGGGGCCGCCGTGGGGGCATCGGCTACGCCGCGCGCGGCGTTCGCGGTGGATCCGTGGCCGACCTTTCGCCCCGAGTACGTGTCGCAGATCCAGGACTCGAGGCGACCCTCCGACACGATCACCGTGCGGCGCGAGCCGAGCCCCTCACCGTCGTAGGGGCGCGTGGCCATCCCCCCACCCAGCGTGCCGTCGTCCACCAGCGTGAGCAGCGGAGAGCCGATCACCGTCCCCAGCCGTGAAGCGAGGACGCTTGCGCCGCGATACACCGTGTAGGCGTTTACGGCGCTGGCGAGGTGGCGGAGCAGCGAGCTGGCGGTAGCGGGATCGAAGACCACGGGGCGCTCCCCGGTGGACAAGCGGCGGGCTCCGAGGCGACGCAGCGTGCGCTCGAGGGCCACCCGGCCCACCTCGGCGGGCTGATCGAGCGCCGCGAGGCGCCGGCGCGCTGTCCACCAGTAGTCGCGCTCCATGGCGCCGTCTTGCTCCGCGATCGGCGTGACCGAACCGGAGAAGCTGCTGGTGCGATATGAACCTGCGACTCCACCCGACGCGCGAAACGCGCGGGTGCCCGAGGCGAAGCCGAACGCGGCGCCCTCGCTGTTCTTTATGCGCGGGTCCGCCATGGCCGCGCGCTCGGCCTCGCGGCACCACTCCACGCCGCGCTCGAGGTCGAAGGCCTCGGCCGCGGGGTCGTATAGCTCCGGGTCGTCCGCGACGTGCCGCGCGGCGGTGCTCGATGGGTCCGGGAGGCCGGCGTTCGGATCCTCGGCGGTGACCCGAGCCATCGCCACGACGCCGTCCACGAAGCGCAGGAGGGCGTCCTCGCGGAGATCGCTCGTGGAGCTCATCGCGGAGCGCTGGCCCACGAAGACCCTGAGGCCGAGCTGACGCTCTTTGGAGCGCGTCAGCTCCTCGATCTCACCCAGGCGAACCCGGACGCTCCCCTCGACGACGTCGAACGCTACGGCGTCCGCCTGAGTGGCCCCGCGGGCCTCCGCGTGCGCCACGACGCGCTCGAGCAGGTGGTTGGTGTCGCTCATCGCGCCGTGCCTCCGACCGTGATGCCATCGACGCGCAGGGTGGGCATGCCCACGCCGACTGGGACGCTCTGGCCCTCCTTGCCGCACATCCCAACGCCGCGGTCGAGCGCGAGGTCGTTGCCTACGGCGGAGACGCGCTTCAACACCTCGGCGCCGCTTCCGATGAGCGTGGCGCCCTTCAGGGGCGCGCCGAGCTGGCCGTCGTTGATCTCGTAGGCCTCGGACATCGAGAACACGAACTTGCCGCTGGTGATGTCGACCTGACCG
>SXGT01945309.1_pt1 | contig 77797 bp, 57 predicted proteins | sample 3176221 | NCBI WGS metagenome assembly SXGT01 (sample SAMN11356862, study PRJNA531348) | freshwater metagenome | isolation source: freshwater sample F1-120 | place: China: Fuxian Lake, Yuxi | collected 2017-12-25 | reverse complement strand
CGGTGGTCACAGCATCCCGATTGACCCCTTCTACCTGACCTGGATAGCGCGCGAATACGGCGTCGCCACCCGCTTCATCGAACTCGCCGGTGAAATCAACACCGCAATGCCCGAACACGTCGTGAGGTCTCTCACGGCCGTGCTCAACGACCAGCGCCGGTCGGTGAAGGGCGCGCGTATCCTGGTCCTCGGCGTTGCCTACAAACCCAACATCGGCGATCCCCGCGAATCCCCAGGACTCACTATTATCGAACTCTTGCAGGATTACGGCGCGGAAGTCGACTACAGCGATCCGTACGTGCCTCTCCTGCCGCGCACGCGAAAGTTCAATCTCGGCCTCAAGTCGGTCGATCTCACAGCCCAGGCCTTGGCCTCCTACGATGCCGTCCTCGTGGTCACCGCGCATGATCGCTTCGACTTCGATTTCATCGTTAAACATGCGAAGCTCGTGCTGGACACGCGAAATGCCACAAAAAACGTTACCGCCGGGCGGGACAAGATTCACAAGGCCTAAGCTGTACCGACGCACGAAGCCGAAGTGGATCGCGATCCGAAACTCGAGGACTCGCTGAAGTGACGGAGGCGCCCACGAAAGTCAGTTTCATCGCCAGCGATCCAAACACGACGAAGCTGGCGGTCATCGCCGAACTCCTCGGCGTGGACCACGAACTGATAACGACGATACCCGTGCAAGCCTCGTGTATCGTGCTCCGGGGCCGCGACTTCGATGCCTTCAAAGCGGACCTCTCGCGGGCCGCGCACTTCGTCCTTGTCTACGACATCGAGTCTTCCCTTCAACTCGCCGCTGAACTCCGCCCCTTTCCTCACTCTCCGTCCAAGCTGAACGTCACGCGGACTCTGTCACTAGTAACCGGCGCCCTCAGTGGACTCAGCATTCCCGGTCGCGGCGAACTGATCGCCTTTCGCGAAGCTCGAGGATACGAGCCGCTTATCGAAGCGGACAGCCATTCGGTCTTCATGACAAACGGCCGCCTATTCATAACCAGCGCTACCGGCATACCCGACCTGAACAGTGCCGCCCAGCCCGGCCACGAACCCTTCCGCGAACTCTTCGCCGAACTCTTCCCTTTCCTCATGTTCCTTCGGCACGCGCTCCCCGATCGCTGCTGGCGCCTCGCAGAGCACTGTGCGACCATGGTCATCGACGATCCTCTCCTCCGCCGCCGATACGGATGCATTGAATTCGACTCTTTTCTCGACGAACTGAAGTCGAACAACCTCGCCGCGACTTTCGCATTCATCCCATGGAACCGTGCGCGGACGGATCCAAAAGTCGCCGGCGTATTCCGCAACAATTCCGATCGCTTGAGCATTTGCGTCCACGGCTGCGATCACACCGGGGGTGAATTTGCCGAAACGGATCCCGCGCGGCTCGACGCAATGCTCGCGACCGCCCTCGCACGAATGCGGCAACACGAAGCCGATCACCGCCTGCCCTTCGACCCCATCATGGTCTTTCCACAAGGAAAATTTTCGCGCGAAGCGCTGGACGCACTCGCGCGCACCTCGTTCACAGCCGCGGTCAATACGAGTGCCTTCCCGGTGAATTACAAGGGCGACCTGCGGATGCGCGACCTGCTCGACCTCGCGCCGGCATACCCCACCGGCATCCCCGTCTGGCGGCGGCGCTATCCGGTCGACACCTTCGACTTCGCCTGCGACCTCTTCCTTCAACGGCCCGTGATCATCGTGCAACATCACCAGGATTTCGCCGCGGGCTTCACGCCGTTGCTCTCGTTCATCGAACAGTTGCGCGCGATCAAACCGGATATCAAATGGAAGCCGCTGGGCCAGGTATTGGTTTCGAGTTTATGGCAGCGCGTGAACGCGGCGGGAGAAACCGCTACACGTACAATGCTCCGCAATCCGAAAGACGGCTACGCTGCATCCCAACGCCAATACACCGCGCGCGATAGCGCCGCGATAGCCTCCCGGCGCTATCTTTCGGAATTCCGCGACGCGTGGGTGTACCGGAAAAGCGCTCTGATCGGTCGAAAATAGGCTTCTTAGCGGGCCCGCCGGATCAGCGCAATACCGATCGTCCCCAAATCAGCCGTCTCCACCACGCGCGAATCCTGCTTCACCGTATGCCACGCCTTTTTCATCCCGTCCGACCAATTCACATCATCGAACACGATGCAGGTCTCGGCCGCCGACACCGCATAGATGTCCTCGAAATACGCCAGCGTCGCGTCGTGATCGTGGTGACCGTCGATGAACGCATAGTCCAGCGGTGTATTTTCGCGAAGCACGCCCGGGAGCGTTTGATCAAATCGGCCCGGCACAACACTCACGTTCTTCAGTCCTAGTTCGGCAAAATGTTTCCGCGACAATTCCACCAGATCAGGCGATCCTTCCAGCGTCACGAATTTCCCTGCGCCGTTCAGCGTCAGCGCGGCGGACTGATACGATGCCGATACCCCACAACAACACCCGAGCTCCACACATCTCTCCGGCTTGAATTCCCGAATGAGGGAAAACAACACGCGGCACCAAAACACCGGCTTGCTCGCATTGCGCGATATTTCTCCCACCGTCCGCGATTTAAGCCGGCCTTTGTGCATTTCATCGCTACTCAACGTCTGTGTCGAATCGCCCGCGCCGAAGTCCGGGATGGTTACCGCTTCTGTTGATGCATTGATTCGCTGGCGCAGCGCCTCGATACGGCTCATCCACGCCGTTTCCTCGGGCGTGAAATCGTTCCGGCGTGCCCGAGCGAGAGCGTCGCCCAGGCGAGTGGACGATTGTACGTTCCGGCTGCGCAGCCGCCGCGCCTCGAGCTCAGTCCGAATATATGCTCTGACGCGAGATAACTGCGCCGCGATGGGTCCCAGGGCCGCCGACATAAATCGCCTCGTCTGAAGCCGGCGGGGAAAGAATCTCCACCCGCCCGCGATAAGATTCCCCAACTACAATCCAAACGGACCCCCCGGATGGAAACGCCGGGAGGATATCCTCAGCCAATGACGGAGTCAAAAAAACACAACCGCGAACAGAATCAGGACACCAACAAATCGCATCGAAATCTCGTCTGCAACCAACTATGTATTCGATTTGATGACAGTATTCGTACAGTGACCGGCGCAGAGGCTCATAGTCGCACGGGTCAACTTTACCTTCCTCTTCCCTAGCAGCACTCTAATCCGACTCAAATCGCTCCTGGTTAAGCTCATCTGCACAACTTCCTCCGTGTAAACCCCAGTTACCATCGCATTAGCGGCAATATTGGTGCTTACGGAGGGAAGACGTTTGTCAGAAGTGGTTATTCTTTGTCAGCGCCTCCTTAACCGTCATTTACGCCTTATTAACCATAAACCATTGAAGCATATAGACTTACACTCGAGTCTCTAAATGGAATACATCTTGCTCACTTGATGCAGTAATGGCAGCGATACTCGCCTGAAAGGATGTAAACGTGTTGCGAATCGGTGTAGTTGGTTACGGGTACTGGGGCCCGAATCTCGCCCGAAATTTCAGTCTGCACCCTAATTTTAAGCTGGTGCGGATTGCTGAAATTGACGCCGACCGCAGGGCCGCTGCGCGCCAAGTCTTCCCCGATGTCGAAATCATCGCGGATGGCCGGCTCCTGTGCTCAGATCCAGACATTGACGTCGTGGTCATCGCTACCCCCGTCTTCACTCATCACGAATTCGCGCGTCAGGCGCTCATGAATGGTAAGCATGTCTGGGTCGAGAAGCCGATGACCTCGACTTCCGATCAGGCGAAGGAACTTATCGACCTCGCGGAAAGCCGCGACCTGGTTCTCATGGTCGACCATACCTTCCTGTTCACCGGCGCGGTCCAGACCATGAAATCGCTCATCGACCGCGGCGAACTCGGCAGCCTCTATTACTACGACTCGATCCGCATCAATCTCGGAATCTTCCAGCATGACATCAACGTCATCTGGGATTTGGCCCCGCACGATCTCTCGATTATGGACTACCTCCTCGGACCGACGGCCCGCGCCGTCTGCGCGACGGGGCGTGGCCACTACGACACAGGCCTCGAGGACGTGGCCTATGTCAGTGTCATGTATGACAATAACCTTATCGCTCACTTCCATCTGAACTGGCTCTCACCGGTGAAAATGCGCCGCACGCTCGTGGGCGGCTCGAAGAAAATGCTCGTCTGGGATGACCTAAACCAGGAAGAAATTCTCAAGGTCTACAACAAGGGTATGGACGTCAAGACCCGCGAAGGCATGTACAAAGTGCTCGCGACGCCGCGCTTCGGCGAAATGCACGCCCCCGTAGTCCCCAACATCGAAGCGCTCAAGACCGAAGTCGGCTACTTCAACAAGTGCATCATGAACGGCGAGCGGCCGCACAACGATGGCAGCGCTGGCTTGCGCGTCGTCAAAATGCTTGAAGCGACCGATCGTTCGTTGGCGAGAGACGGGCGCGTGATCGAGCTAGAGGAAGCATGGGTGTCCAAGTAGGCCCGTACGTCCAGCTCGATCCCAGTGTCGTCTTGGGCGAGGACGTTCGGCTCTTCGGGTTCGCCAATTTGTATGGTTGCCGCATCGGCGATCGCACCAAGATTGGGCCCTTCGTCGAAATTCAGCGCAACGCGACGGTCGGCGTAGATTGCAAGATAAGCAGTCATACATTCGTCTGCGAAGGTGTGTATATCGGGAATCGCGTGTTTATCGGGCACAATGTCACCTTCATCAATGACTTGTATCCGCGCGCGACAAACCCGGACGGCACGCTGCAAACCGCAGACGATTGGAAGTTGGTTCAGACACGTATCGAGGATGGGGCGTCGCTGGGTTCAAGTGTGACGGTCCTCGCCGGCGTGACGGTTGGGGCCGGTGCCATTGTGGGCGCCGGCAGTGTGGTGACGAAATCGGTCGGCCCGGGGGAAATCTGGGCCGGGAACCCCGCGCGATTTATGCGCAAGGTGGACGAGTAATGGAAGTACAATTTCTGGATCTGGTCGCACAGCACGCCGGCCTGAAAAACGAAATCCTGGCGGCCTGGTCCGCTCTGCTCGATCGCGCCGGCTTCATCGGCGGCGCCCCGGTGGCCCAGCTCGAAGAAGAGTTCGCCGCCGCCTGCCAGGCCAAGCACTGCGTCGCGGTCAGCAACGGCACCGATGCCCTGTTTCTTGTATACAAAGCCCTCGGCCTCTCCGCCGGCGACGAAGTGATCGTCCCCGCGAACACCTTTATTGCGACCTCCGAATCCATTACGGCCGCAGGCGGACAAGTGGTTTTCGCCGACTGCCTGCCGGGCACCTACAATCTCGACCCCGCGTCCGTCGAGCGGGCAATCACGCCGCGCACCAAAGGCATCGTCGCCGTCCATCTCTATGGCCAGCCGGCGGACCTCGATTCACTCGGCGCCATCGCTCGCCGCCACAACCTCTGGCTCGTCGAAGACGCGGCGCAGGCGCATCTCAGCGAATACAAAGGCCGCCGCATCGGCTCCATCGGCACGGCCGCGACATTCTCTTTCTATCCCGGCAAAAACATGGGCGCCTGCGGTGACGCCGGCGCAATCACCACCGCCGACGCCGACCTCGCGCGGCGCATTCGCATCCTGCGCGATCATGGCTCCGAGAAAAAGTACGTGCACCTTGTCGAAGGGTTCAATATGCGTTGCGACGCGCTCCAGGCCGCTGCGCTCCGAATCAAATTACGCCACCTCCCCGAGTGGAACGAATCACGCCGCCGCATCGCCGCGCGTTACATGGAGCGCCTGCGCGGAGTGGACGACATCATCCTCCCGGAAGTCTCGCCGGATTGTCTTCCAGTGTGGCATCTCTTCATCGTGCAAGTACCGGCTCGTGATCAAGTACAACAAATTCTCATGAACGCCGGCGTCCATACCGGTCTCCACTACCCCGTGCCGCTGCATCTTCAGGAAGCCTACGAGCACCTCGGCTACGTCGAAGGCGCATTCCCGGTCGCGGAGTCTGTCGCCAAGCGTCTGCTCTCGCTTCCCATGTACGCCGAACTCACCGATGCGCAGGTCGACTACGTATGCGATTGTCTCGTGCGTGCCGTGGCCTCGATCGCGATTCCGGCGCTCTAGCCTCAGTGTGCGTCGGCAGGGCCGGCGCCCTCATAGCGGCGCTTGTCCCGATTTCAGGCTTGATGTAGGCTTGAATCTTCGCAGGGCTCAATTTTCATGACTCCAGCATCCAGCACCCACTCTCGCCCTCGCATCGCGGTCACCATCCTGCTGGCCGTGGCCGCGCTCGTCGCTGGATACATCGCTGGACGTTTCGCGCCGAATTCACTTCCCGGCGGCCAGGTCACGGAAGAACAGGCAGTCCCTGTGTCACCCGTGGATACGATCGATCAGCAGGAGCAGCTCGCCGCTCTCGGTTACACCGCCGGCTCCGTCCCTGCCCCGGCCAAGTCGGGCGTAACCGTTCATAACACCGGGGCCGCCTACGCCTCCTACAACCTCCTCACCTCCGGACACCTTCCTGGTGCGCTCCTCATGACGATGGACGGCCAGGAACTCCATCGTTGGGAGTACAGCTTCGAAAAACTGTGGCCCGGCAAGGACCCCGGCGAAGACGACGTCTCCTTCTGGCGTCGCGTCCATCTTTTCGAGAATGGAGACATTCTCGGAATCATCGAACCCATCGGAATCTTCCGGCTGAACCGCGATTCCAAACTGCTCTGGGAGAATGATTGCGGCGCGCATCATGATTTCTACGTCGCCGACAACGGCCACATCTTCACTCTCGCGCGTAAGTCGAAGCAGTTGGGTTCTGTGCTCGGGGTAGAGCGTCCCGTCCTCGAAGATTTCGTGATTGAACTCGACGAGAACGGCGTCGAACTGCGAAGGGTCAGCATATTGGACGCGCTGGATGGCTCTGACTACCGGCCGCTTCTCCACGACGCGCCGGCCTATTGGGACATCACACACACAAACTCGCTGAAGTTTCTCGGCCCGAATACCCCCACGCGCGTTCCGGCGTTTCAACCGGGCCGTTTCCTGCTGTCCCTGCGCGAACTCGATTCGATCGCCATCCTCGACTTCGACCGCGCGCGGATCGAATGGGCCATCAAAGGCATGTGGCGCCGTCAGCACGAGGCCACGCTGCTCGACTCCGGCAATCTGCTCCTCTTCGACAATCTCGCCGGCGATCACAAAAGCCGCGTGCTCGAAGTCGATCCCGCGACGCAGGCAATCGCGTGGTCTTACGGCAGCACTCCCGAACAAAGCGTGTTCTCCGCGGTTTGCGGTCTCGCGAAGCGCCTGCCGAATGGCAACACGCTGATCACGGAATCCGTCCCGGGCCGCGTCATCGAAGTCGCGCCCGACCACACAATCGCCTGGGAGTTCGTCAATCCGCATCGCGCAAAAAAAAGCGGCGACTTGATCGCCTCCATCTTCGATTTCCAGCGGCTTCCGCAGGACTTTGTCCCGTCCTGGCTCGGGCAGGGATCTTCCGCGCCCGCACACAGCGGCGCAGACTGAGGCCATCTGATGTCGTCTTCCGATTCCCGGCCCAGAGTCGCTCTCGTCGGTTACACCTTTTATCCCTCCGACGGCCGCCTCCACATGTACGTCGACTATCTCGTCTCCGCCGGTTATGACGTGGACGTTGTCGTGCTCGAAAACCCCAAAGCCGCGCCGCCGAAAGACGAAGAACATGTCCGCTTCTTCCTCCCGCGCAAACGCTATTTCGAACGTCAAGGCAAGGTGCAGTACCTCACGGACTACGTGATGTTCACCTTCGCCGTCTGTGCGCTGCTTCTGAAACGCCATTTCGGCGAATCGCGCTATGCCGGCGTCCACGTCAACAACATGCCCAACTTCCTCCTCTTCGGAGCGCTCCCGCTCCGCCTCCTGGGCGTGCGCATCCTGCTCGACCTGCACGACACCATGCCGGAGATCTACAAAGTCCGCGGCGGCCTCGATTCGTCCCACTGGCTCATCCGCTGCCTCTTCATCGAGGAATGGGCGTGTATGAAGCTCGCGGACTACGTCATCACCTCCGAGCACACCAAGCTCGATCGGCTGCACACCAATGGCCTGCGCCCGGCGAAATCTTCCGTCATTCTCAATCTCGCAAACCCAGCCCTCTTCCCCGAATTCCCGCTCGCCAGCGAGGCATCCGCCCCCAATCACCCCTTCCGCATTGTCTATCACGGCACGCTCACCTGGCGCCTCGGCGTCGACACCGTCATCCGCGCGATCGCTCTCGCACGAGAGAAAGTCCCGGGCATCCGCTACGAAATCACCGGTGATGGCGAGCAGCGCGCAGAGCTGGTCGCGCTCGTCAAGGAACTCAATCTCGAATCGACCGTCATTTTCAGCGAAGGCTTCATCCCCGTTGAAGCCCTCGCCGAACGTCTGCGCGGCGCCGATCTCGGTGTACTCGCCTCGCGTCTCAATCCAGCGACTGATCTGATGCTCCCCGTCAAGCTCCTCGAGTACATCCGCCTGGGCATCCCCTGCATCGCCGCGCCCACGAAAACTATCCGCCGCTACTTCACCGAGGACGCCGTCCGCTTTGCCGCGCCGGACGACCCCCAGGCGCTTGCGGACGTCATCGTCGAACTTGCCTCGAACCCAGCCGCGCGTCTGGGCATGGCCCGCGCCGCACGCAAGTTCTACGACCGCTACAATTTCGAGACTCAGCGCAAGACCTACCTCGACATCGTCAACGCTCTCGCCAAATGCGAAACGCCGGCGCCGGGTGCCGCATGATTCTCTTTTTCGTTATCCTCTTCGCTCCATACCGGAGAACTCAATAATGGCTCGTCCCAACTACGTGCTCGTCACCCCGGCCCGGAACGAGGCCCAGTTCCTCGGCCTGACCCTTGCCTCTGTCATTGCGCAGACTCATCGGCCCTTGAAATGGGTCATCGTAAGCGATGCCTCCACGGACGCGACGGACGACCTCGTCCGCGAAGCGGCAGCAAACCATCCCTTTATCGAACTCGTCCGCCGTGAGGCGGATGTAAAGCGCGCCTTCAGCTCGAAGGTCTTTGCGATTCGCGAAGGCGTTAAAAAATTCGAGGGAATGCCCTATGACTACATCGGCAACCTCGACGCCGATCTCTCCTTTGAACCCACGTATTTCGAGGAACTCTTCTCCCGCATGGAGGCCGCGCCAAAATTAGGCATCGCCGGAGGCATGATCCACGAGAGAGAATCGATCACGGGCCATCTGCAACTCATCGAAACCGACAAAAGCGTCGCCGGTGCGGTCCAAATGTTTCGCCGCGCGTGTTACGAACAGATCGGCGGCTACATCCCTTTGCGGTACGGCGGTATTGACGCCGCCGCCGAGTTCAACGCCCGCATGCACGGCTGGGAAACGCGCACTTATATGGATCTCCTCGTCGGCCATCATCGCCGGATGGGCTCCGCCGGCCGCGGGATTTTTCTCTCGTTTTACGATATGGGTATTCGCGAGGCTGCGCTCGGCTACCATCCGCTCTTCGAAGTATTCCGCTCCGCAAATCGCATGAGTGCGTCACCGATGGTCATCGGCGGAATCGTACAATTCGCCGGATACGTCCTCGCCAAGATTCGACGGGAACCCATCGCCCTTTCCCCGGAGTGCGTAAAGCATCTTCACAAGGAACAAATGGCGCGCCTGAAAGGATTCTTCGGACTGAAGCAGCGCTCCCGATCAACGATCTGAAACACGATCGCGAAAGACGTCCTACGTGGACCAAATTCGCCGAAGCGGTTAGTGATTCTTTTCGGTCTCGTCGCGATCGAGGACTAGCTGCGGGGTCGCCTGTCCTGAATTCGTCACAACACGCTCCACATTCCACTGCGACAACCGATTCCGCTCGCGCGCACTCCAGGGCCGCGCCGGTTCAAAAAACCACTTTACCGTACCCCGGTATATCGCAGCCTGGATCCGTGCGTCCTTCGGATCGCGCGCCAATCGCAACATACTGATCGCCTCCCGCGACAACCAGCGCAACACCACGCCGGTAAACGCACTGCACAGTACGACAGTCGCCGCAAAAGGCCCATTGTGCTTGGCAAAGTACTTGTATCGGCTATCGAACCCTGCCTGAAGAGCCGCCTGCGGAATCTTCTTCATCGTCTGTCCGCCGAAATGGGTAATCGTCGCGCCCGGAAAGAAAACCACGCGCCACCCCGACGCCTTCACGCGTCGGCACAGATCGTGCTCCTCGCGAAAGAAATCGAACTGCTCATCGAATCGACCCACCGCGTCAAAAACGCCACGCGGCATAAACATGCACGACCCTTGGACGACATTGATGTCGCACTCCACGTCGTGCGCCCAACTTCTCATCCGTTGTTGAAGCCCAAGCCTTTCCAGAAAAGGCCCTTGCGGCGCCAAATCTTCCACGAGAATCCGTAGCAGAGTCGACTCGCGCGAACACGATGCCTGCAATGTTCCGTCTGGATTGTGAAGACGGCACCCCAGGACTCCGATGCCGTCGTTCCGCTCCATACGCTCGAACATCGCGTCGAACGCCCCGGCGTGTACTACCATATCGTTGTTGAGAACCAGGAAATACCGGCCGCGGCTTACCGCGAAGGCCTGATTGTGCGACGCCCCATAGCCCCGCGGCGTTTCGTTCGCCACAATGCGTACTTCGGGGAATTCGGATCGCAGCATCTCGCACGAACCGTCCGTCGACGCATTGTCGACGACGACCACTTCGTAGCGTACCCGCGCCGTGCCCGATCGAATGGACTCGATACAGCCGCGCAGGAATTCCCGTCCGTTGCGGTTCGCAATGGAGACCGTGAGATCCACGCTCCCGCTATCTCCGCCGGCCGTCATTTATGAATAAATCCGCGCCGCGTTCGGCTTTCGGAAAACGGCAATTTTGTCGCTCTCCCCGCTGACCACCGTAGCCCGCTGCGCAACCAAATAAGGGCACGCGCCCGCCACGGCCATCAGAATGTACAGCAGGCTGCTCGTCTGCCCCAGAGCACCCACCGTGAGCATCGCCACGTTCCATCCAACCAGACCCGCGCTGATGCACCACACCATCCATCTGTCTTCAAAAGTTGTTGCAATCCGCCCCGCGCGGTACAGGCACCAGTAATAACCGCCATTCAACACAAGATACGGAATAAGTCCGACCAATCCCGTACGCGCCAAAATGCCGATGTACAAATTCACCAAGTCAGAGTGCTGCCAGTTAAATCCGTTATGCCCCCACGCCCCGGGACCAAAGCCGATGTAGCCGAACCCCGTCAACCAACGCCCCGACATACCGCCGTCGAGCGCTTCGTTGATCAGGCCAATGCGATAACTCGCCGTACCTTTGTTCAAGGCAAGTCGAGTCAAGACTTCATAAAAGTGCCGATCGCTCGCCACTTCGAGCGTCGCACACACCGCAAAAATCACGATTGCCGCATAGGGCCACGCTCGGCGAAATGGAAACAGCATCACGAAAAACAGGGACATCGCCGCCGAAAACATCGGCGCGCTCGACATCGCCGAAATCAACCCGATAAAGATCGGCACCTGCATGACTGCCAAACGGACCCGTTGCGCGCGGTCTTTTACTTTGGTCCTCGCCAGGTTGAGATACAACACCATCGCGAAAAACAGACCGAAGGAAATCTTTTCTCCGAAGGAAGCGTCGGCCCGGTAGAGGCCGTAGCGGATGTCGATCTCCTGCGGCCGATCTCCGAATGCGTTGTACTCGCGCATCCACGCGTAGGGATTGTGGCCCGTTATCGATTGGTATATGCCGATCGCCGCCAGCGGCATCGCGATGATCACCAGACCCTGGAACAACCGAAACACATCGGCTCGAGTCCGCAGTGACAGACGCGCAACCAGGTACGCCAGCAATGTGTCGAAGAGCCGGCCGCCTTCGCGTTCTATCACCCGCATAGCGACTTCGTTGGTCAAAAGGGACAGCACTGCGGCAAAGAAAGAAACAATCACCAGGATATCGATCCAGCGCCAGCGCGCAAGCGTTGCGTCAATCGGCCGAGTCAATAACCGGACTAGCATCACGAGCACGACAATCCGGCTTACCGAAAGATCAACGGCCCCAATGCTCACGGCAAGGTACTGCGGGTACCAACAAGTCGCCGCCAAATACGCCACGAGGCCTCCGCTCGCTGGCAATATCCACACAGCGGCGGACGCGAATATCGCGACGGATAGCGTGAGTAGAATCATCGCGCCTGTTTACCCTGCGTCACGGGCACTCGTCCGGCGGACGCCTTGCGCCGCGCCAGTTCCTGCTTCCGTCCACGGTAGAGTTTCATCAAAAAACGCGGTGTCAATGCGTACACAAAAGGTTTGAGGTAATGCCCGCTGAGCGGGTGCATCTGCCAACAGGCCAGACCCGTCTTCAACGCGCCAAGCCGCTGACCGGAGAGCACCTGATCGGCCACGCTCGTCGTGAAAATCGAGGCCAGCCCGTTATCTTCGTTCCCCCACCGGCTGCGCCGCCCGCCTTGCAGACCGGGCGCTATTCGCCGCGGCAAGCCGCGCCGGTCGCACATTCTATCGTACAGATCCTGAATAAGCCGATTGCGGCGCGCCGGGTCTTTCTTCGTCACGGAATTCGGATGAATGCGATAACCGTACAAGCACTCGCCAAGCACCATCAGCGGATACTGTTCCCCCACACGCAGAATATAGTCGAATCCTTCGACGATCGGAAGATCCTCGGTATAGGAGATGCCTGACACTTTCGCCATACGGTACATCGCCGTGGGGTCATGGCCCGGCATCCGTCCCGCGTCGATGTCGTCCTTGCACTGGTCGATCGACTTCGCGCTGAACACCGGGGCCAGCTCCCGCGCACCGATCACCACCGTGTACCCGCTAAACACACCCGCCAGCGAAGGGTTCTCCTGCAGGCATTTCAATTGCCGTTCCAAGCGCTGTGGGCGGCTCAGATCGTCCGCATCGTTCAACGCGTAATACTCGCCTCGCGCCGTCGCGAGCGCGCGATTCATCGCCACAGGTTTGCCGGCGTTTTCCTGGCGCATCCGGCGTAACCGGGGATCGGTGATGTCGTCAATCTGAGCAACGCAGCCGTCCGTGCTGCCGTCGTCGATCAGAATTAGTTCCAAATTCCTGTGTGTCTGCGCGAGCACGCTCTCCACCGCGGGTCGCAGAAAGCTCCCGGCGTTGTACACGGGCATGATCACGCTGATCAGCGGTTGTGTGCTCATGATGAACTCGCCCCTGGCTCAGCTGGCGCAACCACGCCCAATATGCGCGACCGGTAAACCCGCCCTACTGTCGATCGCACGCGCGAGTCGACAAGCAATATCGCTAGCACCGCCGCAACGCCCGCGCAGGTCGATCGCAACACTATCCCGACGACGGCCGGCGCCTGCATCCATTCGGTCACCGGCAGCAGCATGATCTGCACCACCGACGCCGCCGCACCCACGGCTAATCCCGGCACCACCGAGGAACCGAGCGCCGCCAGGGACCCTCCCGTGCCGCGCATCATCACCCAGACCGCTATCGGAAGGAACACGCCCGCGTATATCGCAACGCGCGTCCAGGCAATTCCGGAAACTTGCGTCTGCACGTCCGCGTCGCTCAGGAATACTCCCGCCACGGCGAATCCCACGCACAGTGAGGTGACTTGTAATCCCATGATCATCGAAAAGTGTTGCGGACGTCCCAGCGCAACCAGCAGCGGTCCCATGAAAAGGACCAGCGCGCGCAACGCTCCGTAGACACACAAAATGCGAATCACGTCCGAGGCCTGACTCCACTTCGGACCAAACCACTGAACGAGGGCTGGGCTCTCCAAACCGACAATCGCCAATACCGGCAGGGAAAACAGCGCGGAATACCGCAGGCAATCGACAATACGAACACGCAATATGGCCGCATCGCCCTTCGCCTCCGCGAAGTAGGGGAACGATACGTACCAAAGCGCCCGTGTGACGACGGTGATGATCAAATCGATCAGCCGCATCGCCAACCGGTAAATCCCCACCGCGGCCGGACCAAAAAACTTGCCGATGATTAGCGGTTCAGCCTGGGATCCAAAATAGTCGAACAGGGTCGCAGGGAAATACTTGATCGAAAAAATCACCATCTCGCGCGTGTGCTGCCAATGGATACGGAGTTTCGGGATCCAGTGTGCAGCCCGCCACAACATGATCAGGCCGAACACCCCCCGCGCAAGCGATTGGCCCACGAGCGCCCAAACGCCCGCACCCCACACCGCCATCAACAGACCCACCACGGCCCCGCCAATCATCGACAGGTTCGTCCGCAATGCAAGGCTTTTGAAATTCATCTCGCGCGTAAGTTTGGCTTCTTGCACGACCGTGAGGCCGCGAATCAGCACGGACAGCGACAGCGCCTGGATGATCGGAACGAGTCCCGCAATTTCCAGATAGCCCGCCACAAGACCGGCGCAGGCCGCGCCCCCGATGGTCAGCGTCAGGCCGAGCCCAAGAGTAAGCCAGAAGATGGAATCTAAATCGATGTCTTCAAGATCGACGCGCTGTACGATCGCGCCCACGAATCCCATCGACACGAAGAGCTCGATCACACCCACGATGGTAAGGGCAATGACGACCAACCCGAAGTCGCTCGGACCCAGAATTAGCGCCAGAATAATCGTCGTGAGGGCCGAGATCCCGTCCCGTCCCCAGCTCATCAGTGTGGCCCACCCCAATGCAGGGCCCAGCCGCACTTTTGACGTTTTCGTGCCGCTCACGTCAGGATCCGACCTCCGCACGGTTGACTACCCACTGGGGCCGAATGCTGATCCCCGACCACGTACTACTTGTTGTTCGTGGCCGGCGATTTCGCTGCCGCACGTCGCGGCAATAATTCTTTAAGCAGGACGGTGGGCGTGCGCGCGAGTATCTCGAGATCCAGCGCCGGCGACATTTCACGGCTATATCGTACATCAAGCCGGATCATCTCGCTGAACGTCAGGTTGTTTTTTCCCATGACCTGCCACAGCCCCGTAAGGCCTGGAAGCACATCGAAACGGCTCTTGTGCCAGTTCATAAATTCCTGTGCTTCATACGGAATCACCGGGCGCGGACCCACAAGGCTCATATCGCCCTTTAGCACGTTGAACAACTGAGGAAGCTCGTCCAGCGCCGACTTGCGTAGCGCGTTCCCAAACGGAATGATCGCCGGATTCACCCGGTCTTGTTTCAACATCGGCTTTCCGGCCGCATTCGCGCCGCGGATCAGCTCCGTCATGTACTCTTTGTGCGAAGACACGTCCGCGTTCGAACGCATCGTCCGGAATTTGAGGATCGTAAACGGCTTGCCGTGATGACCAACCCGCTCTTGGGCGAACAGCGCCTTGCCCGGCGAAACGATCCGGATGAATATCGCCGTCGCCAGCATCACCGGCGAGGCAATCACAATCAACACCAAGGCCCCGGTAACGTCCATCACGCGTTTCCAGCCGGGCAGTCGGCGCGCGAATGCCTCGCCGCTCTGTTTTACTTCGATTTCGGTCATCATCTCTGATTCCTGCTTCATTTAGCGCGTCTCAACCGGCGCAGCGTCACGCACCGTCTCAGGACTCGAAACCATCACCGCCGCGATCCGTTCCGGATACGGGAACAACTCGCAGCGCAGCCGGAAATCCGGCGTCCAGCTTCCGTTCAAACTGCCGCGCATCAAACCTTCAATCGATCGCAAAAACTCCTCGGCCCCGGCGTGATCCGCCTCCGCCAGAATCACACCGATCCGATCACTGTTTTCGCCAGACACGCCCGCCACGTCGCTCAGTCGCACCCGCTTGGACACCACCGCCGCCAGCTTCTCAAGCGTGCGGTGTCCGGGTTTCAACGCGCCAGTGGAGGCAATGCTGATGACCATCAAAATGAAGCCGCCGCCCCGGCGGTCGCACAAAGCCCGTTGACGCTTAAGCTCGCGCTCGAACGCCGCTCGATTGAGCACCGCCGCGTCAACGTCCGCCGATAACGCGCCACTCTGCGCGCCATTTCGCTTTCCCGTCAACCTCTTAAGCCACTTCATTGCCCACCGCTCCAAATGCTCCCGGACCCCAATGCGCCGGGTTGTAAATTCGCTATATCCGGTCGTAAACCACCTGCGGAATGTGATACCGCTGGTTGTTCAAAATCATCCCCAACAAATTCCCGCCCAACATTTGAAACCGGCGGCTCACGTCTTGCATCGCCTGCCACCGCGTTTCTTCGGCAGCCGCTACCAGCACCACGCCATCCACCTTCGAACCGAGCACCAGACCGTCCGTGAACTCCGTCGCCGGCGGCGCATCGATCAGGATCAGGTCGAAGGTCTCTTTCAGTCGCGTCAGCATGCTGCGGAACTGGCTCGACTCGAACAGCAGCGGCTGGGACGATCCCGTCACCAACAACTGGCTCACCGTCAACCGGCTACCCGGCACGGAATGCAACACCGACTCAATCCGCTCGCGCCGATCCAGCACCGAGTCCCAACCCTGGTCCTGCTGAATCTTGAACTCCCGCGCCTGTGTCGGCGCGTGGTGGTCGGCGTCTAGCAACAGCACCGTCTTCTTCAGTTTCACCGCCGCAACCTTGGCAAACTCACGCGCCAGCGTAGACGTGCCCGCTCCGCGGTGCGGCGAAATAAACTCAACCGTGCGTCCCTTGGTTGACGGCAGCAACGACGCAATGTTGTTGTACAACGCCGTCATCGTATGCTCGAGGTGCAGCGTAAACGGCGCCGGCTCGGTAATTTCCACGAGCTTTTGCACGGACGGCGCCGAAACCGGTTCCGGCGCGGCGGAGTACGCCTGCATGATCGGCGGCTCCACAGGTCGAGTTTCCTCGTCCTGCGTCCGGCCGGCCATCTGTAATGCTTCGTAAATCTTTGACATCCACTCTTTCCAGTATTTCCGCTGCGTCTCTTAGCGGTTCTCGCTCATCGGCCGCCGCATGCGCGGCTCGTTGCTCTGACCCATCACAAGCCCCTTTGGCGCGGTCCTGCTCGCTGCTTCTTCGGGCTCAATACCTTGCAAACGCGTGTCGTTGATATAGTCCAGCAACAGCCGCAACGCCTCGCGCCGAACTTCCGGCGAGGCGTTCGACAACACCGCACCGGCATCCGCCTCCTCAACCACGTCCATGGGCAGCGCCTCACCAGGCCCCGCGGTCTCCAAGGCACGATTGAGAAGCAAGTCCTGGACCACTTCTTCGACCATCGCGGACGTAATTACTTTCTTCTGATATCCAAATCCCGTCACCAGCGCGTTGTCGCACAGGATATTGATAAGCCGCGGATTGCCCCGCGCATTTTCCACGATAAGCTTCTTCGCGCCTTCCGTGAATATCCATACCCGCGGCGCACCCGCCTTGATTAGCCGGTGCTTGATGTAGTCCACGCTCTCGTCGTGGCTCAGCGGCTCGATTACCGCGCGCACCGCGATCCGCTGGCGCAACTGCCTCAATTCGTACCGCGCCAGTTTGCGGTCCAACTCCGGCTGGCCCACCAGCACAATCTGTAGCAGCTTGTCCTTCGTCGTCTCGATGTTTGACAGTATCCGCAAACTTTCCATGGTCTTGACGGGCATGTTCTGCGCCTCGTCGATCAACAGGAAAAGATTCCGGCCCGCGGCGTATTCCTCGATCAAAATCTCGTGCAGCCGGCGCACCATGTCGTCCGTCTGCTGCGGCACGGATTCGACGCCCAACTCGTAAAAAATATTCTTGAGCAGCTCCTTGAAAGACACACTGGGGTGGAAAATATAAATCGGCTTCTCGCGGTCCGCGCGCAGGTGCTGTAGCGCGGATCGCAGCGTAGTCGTCTTGCCGGTGCCGACTTCGCCCGTTACCGAAATGAATCCCTTGCGCTCGCGAATTCCATACACCACCGCCGCCAACGCCTCGCGATGCGTCGGGCTCAGGTACAAAAATTCGGGGTCCGGCGTCACGCCAAAAGGTTCGCGGGCCAGGTTGTAGTGCTTTAGATACACTTGCGGAACTCCCGCTCAGGAACTACCGCAAGTACCGTCATGCCCAGCTTCTTCTCGGCTTCGTCGCGCGACTTTAGGGTCGCGTCGAAAAACTCACGTACGAACGCAATGCTCAGGCCCGCCATCATTCCCGCGAACAGCGCCATCGCCATCATGCGGTTGCGGCGCGGACCCTCCGGCTCGTCCGGCAGCGTCGCCGGCTGCAACACGCTCACGTTGCTCACGCGCGCCTGGTCCAAGGCCACTTCGGCCTCCGACAAATCCAAACCTTCCTGCAAAGCCCGGTACTTCGCGCTGAGGCGATTGACCTCGTTCTCAAGCGTGGAAAGGGGCCATTCGTGCGCCTCGAGCTCTTTCAGCCGCTCCCGTGCAGCGACCAATTCCTCTTCGAGTTTTCGCTTCGTCGCAAGCAACCCGCTGTGTTCTATCTTCTGGTCCTCGAGTGCCAAGGCCGGATCCACCGCGCCGACTTCACCCGTCCCGCCAAGCGGCCGCGGCACCGTCGCCGGCAGCGATTTGATCTTCGCCTCGGTGTCCTCAATCTGCCGGTTGATGCTGCGCAGTTCCGTTCCGCTCACGTAGATAGAATCCAGGCGGACTTTCTCTGCCCGCAAACTATTCAATATCTCGCGCAACGCGACGACTTCCGGGTTCGCAATCTCCATCGGTCCAACCGCCGCATCGACGCCGCGCCCACCCAGGGCTTCCGCAAGCGCATCCAGCCGGCCCTGCGATGCTTCCAGCGCGATCCGTGTGTCCGTAAGCTGCTGGTCAAGATTGCTGACCGCCGCCAGCGTTGCCTCTTTCTCAAGCGTGACCGACGAGATACCATGCTTTTCCTGCAAATCCTTGAGTGCAGCCTGCTTCGTCTCAAGTTCCGCGCTCAGCGTTGCCAACTGTTCGCGGACAAACGCCGGCGAACCCGACGAACTATTCAGTAAGATGTGCCGATCCTGATAGGTGTTTAGAATCTCCGCGACGATCGCCTGCGCGACCGACGGGTCGCCGTGCGTATACGTGATCTCAATCACCTGGCCATCGGTATTGACCTTCAGCGCCTTCGAGAACCCGCTCAACGCGTCGCGCGTCGCCGCCTCGATGGGGTCCGCTTCGCCCGTATAGATTTGTTCGACCGTCTCACCCGGTTTGAATTCGAGCACCTTGGCAGGGCCGACCTTCCGGATCACGTCTTTCGCCAGCTCCTGGCTGGTCAGAATCGCATACGCACTGCCGGTAGGCGCCGTGCTGAATTCCGGCGCCGCCGTCACCAATTCGTCAGACGCCGGATTGATGGCCAGCGATCCACGTTCATCTCTCAGCATCACGCTACCCGAGGAACGGTAGTAGTCCGGCTGTTGCAGCGCGTAAAGGATTCCCACGGTCGAAACCAGGATGAAAACGGCCAGAATGAGCCACTTGTGCCGAAAACCGACGCGAAACACGTCGCGCACAGACGGCATCTTGATTTCGTCGGCAGATGATGCGCCTTCGAACCGTCGTGAATTCTGTGTCTGTCCAGCCTTATCTACCATTTGCCACCTCGTCTAAAAATAAAACCTGCTCCGCCCCTGACACTCCGTCTCGTCAAGAGTCGGAGGCGGCATAAACCTGCCGTCTTCACGCCAGTCGGTGGACCCCTTTGCTCGCGGTAGAAAATCCTCTATCCCGCAAGGCAATATCGGGCCGTATCCAATCCGCCCCAGCAACCCAACGTGTCACACGTGGCGACACAAATACAGCAGTAAGTAGCAATTTGACTGCCGAGCGCGTTGGTTTTGAAATAATCAGGAGATGGAACGCAAATAGGGCTATAAATCGTTTGTTTACAATGGCTTACATGAGTATAAGGAGCAGGTAAGCATCACCCTCAGCTCCGACGACTCAAATTTCTGAAAAAACAAGAGGCAGAGTCTGTCAGAGTTGAATAATTGTTGAACGACGCTGAAAACAGCCGAAATGATTCTAATGCTAAAACCAACTTCGGCACAATAAGGTTTTCGTAAAATATTAGGCCCATATCGCACAAGCTTGAGACGGTGATCAAAGCCCCAAAAAGCCTTTACTAAACCTTCGAGGATTGAGGCGATTTAGTGAGCGAAAGCGTCTGAAGTGACAAACTCGACGACGGTTTTCGCGGCCGCTTCGCTGCCGATCCATCCCGCGTGCGAATCATTCGGGAGATATACATCCTGCGCGCCGTCTGACACCAGCCGCATGAGAACTTCATCGAGTGGCAACACGGTGTCACTTCCGCGCAACGCCGGGAGGAGCGACTTCGGCAAGGAGTCCTTCTCGTGAAGCCACTCTGTATACACGGTTAGTTTGTCCGGAAAAACCACGGCGAGAAACCGCGTGACGCCGTTCGCTTCGACCCTCGATCGCATCACGTCCAAGTGCGAGAGTGCCTGCGCCACGGTCTCGTCGGATACCGCTCTCTTGCCCAAATCGTCCTTCAAGACCAACAAGCTCTCCGCCTTCTTGGAACTGAACATCGGCGACGGCCTATCGATCTCCAACGCCTCTACTTCGGTCAACTTCATCGCTCGCGCGATGGAGCGTTCGATATGGTTAATACTTGTGGATATGCGCGTCTTGAGATCTGCCGTCTCGGGCCGGTGGATCTCCTTGCGCACAGCTACGACGGGCCGTAACTTCGTTGACAGGGCCTCTGGCGAACCTGCGGATGGCTCCACCTCTCCGCTCATCGCAAGGAATCGCTGCATCCAGCTTCTCTCCACCGTTTCGTAAATCAGCAGCGCAGGCGGGTGCGTCCGGAATTCTTCGCTTTGCAGGAACGCTTCCAGCGTGACTTTTCCGCTGAGTGAAAACAGCACGATCTCAAACCCGGTGGCGTCGTGAAGATAACTGAGCCAGTTTGTGTCCGGACGGCTAAGCGAAAACGAATCACCAAAAACCACTACGGTGTGATTCGGTGCATAGTCGCCAAGCTCGTCTCCCAGCAAAAATCCCGGCGAGGCAAAACCGGTTTGTGCCGTGTTCCAGCCGTACTCTTTCTCCACGTATCCGCCAATGCGCGTCAAATCCCCGTCCAACGGGTCGAGCTGCGCTCCGTAAGCGATAAGGAAACCAATCATGGCAACAGCGGCCCCGCCCACGAGCCAGGTATAGCGCGAGTAGCGCTTGGCCGGATGGATAGTCTCGGAACTCGCGTGTGTCCCGATTTTCGTAGACTTTTTCGGTTGATCACTACCCATGGCGGTTTCCGTGTTGCTCCATCTCAAAACTGGTAGTAAAGAAATTCGCTGATCGTGCTGAGCTGAAGAAGCGAATAGGCAAAACACACGAGAATGATCGCCGCCCATGCCACATTCGGACTCCACGTCAGACGGCGCACAGGTGAATCTTTTTCTTCCCAACCCGGTGCAGGAGATTCACGCACGAGCTCCGAGGTGTTCGGAAAGAAAAAAGCAATCGCCGCCAGAGCGGCAATCAGCACAAAGCCCTGCATCGACCCAAAATTAACAAGGCCGTAAGTGGCTACAGGCAGCCCTTCGCCGAGTCCCGTCAATTTTTTCAGCAAGGACACAACCGACGCCGGAACCAGTATCTGGTTCAGACCGGCCATTCCCGCCAACATACTCACCGCTCCATTGAACGTCGTGGCGCGGAAAAAGACCCACGCAACCACAACACAAAGGAACGTGAGCAGCCGACCTGCCCAGCGCCCCACAATCGATGAGCGGCGCGGACCCGGGAATAAGTGTCCCGTAATGGCCTGCCATCCGTGGTTAATCACCAGATACGATCCGTGCAGCGCACCCCAGAGAATGAAATTCCATCCCGCGCCGTGCCAAAGGCCGCCAAGCACCATCGTCACCATCAAATTCACATAGCGGCGGGAACGGCCTTTCCGGTTTCCGCCCAGCGGGATGTACAGGTAGTCGCGGAGAAACTGCGAAAGCGTCATGTGCCAGCGCCGCCAAAAATCGATAATGTTCACCGACTTGTACGGCGAGTAGAAATTCACCGGCAGATTCACACCGAACATGATCCCGAGACCGATGGCCATATCGGAATAGCCCGAGAAATCGAAGTACAGCTGAAAGGTGTAGGCAAGCGCCCCGCCCCACGCCTCGAAAAATGAAAGCGCAACGCCGCTGTCCGCGGCACCAAACGCGCGTATGGCGTAGGGCGATATCGCATCCGCCAGGGCCACTTTTTTGAACATACCCATGACAAAGCACGTCATGCCTATGGCGAAGTTTCTCCAAAAATCGGACGCCGCCTTGCGCTTCACCAGTTGCGGGACCAGATCCCAGTGGTGAACGATCGGACCCGCGATCAAATGCGGGAAGAACAATACGAACAGCGCATAGCTCATCAGGCTATGCCGCGTGGATCGATGCTTATAAGCGTCGACGATGAACGCGATTTGTGTGAACGTATAGAACGAAATACCGAGGGGCAGGATGATGCCTTCTAGCGTGCCCGTAGTCCCCGTCAGCGCAGAAAGATTGGAAATGAAGAAGTTCGCGTATTTGTAGTAGCCCAGAAGAATAAGGTTCGCTGCGATCGCCAACCCCAGCAGAACCTTCCGATAGCGCTCTCCTCGAGCCACCACATGGCCGGCCCAATAGTTGAAGCCGATCGAGATTGCAATGAGTATCAGATAGGGCGGATTCCAAACTCCGTAAAAAACGAGCGAAGTAACAAGGAGCCACAGTAAGGCAGCACGCTGCGCATCGCGCAAAAGAAGTAAATAAAAGCCGACAAGAACGACCGGCAAGAAAAATACGATAAATTCGACCGAATTGAAGAGCACTTCCGGGAACCCCCCAAAAGACAGGCGGTGACGTGCGGAATCACCGTGGAGCCCATTGGTCTATAGAAATATCGACGAAAAACGCCCCCAAGCGTGTGCGAAATATAGTCGAACGCACGGGGCAATTCAAAACAAACGCACGGATTGCTACGCGTAAATCGTGCCAACGGACGACACCGGAAGATATGCCGACTGGAGCGTCTTCAGAAATCCCCCTAGAGACGAACATCAAAAAACTCCATGGATATCTTGGGAGAAATTCTCTTTAGGGCGAGAGTAATAGCGCCTCGCAAATGATCTCCGCGACGATCTTGGAAATTAGAGCGCAGCTCTACATCAGCTCGTAGAACTGAGATCTGGATCCTCGGTGGCGGATGGCATTGTTGAGTGAACACCCGGCCAGCAAGAGTACGGCGGCGGGTTGATTTAAGTGCGACGGCTACCCATCCCTACGAGGATGAAGAGGGAATTTCAATAACGGAATCACTCGAAATGCCCAATTACATGCATATGTTATGTCACGATACGCTCCATAACGGATCAAACGCTTTTGTGAATCTGCTGCGAATAGCGAGCATTCTAGAAGAGTCATTTTTCTTGTATTGTATTTATTGATTTTATTAAATTTTTCTATTGACAGCTACACGTGAGACTGTTAGCATCCGCCTCGATCGGCTGGGGGTTGTTCTGGGGGCGCGGTTCGGGGGCTGCACCGCAAAGACCTAGCGAGCACTGTCTCGCCACGTGTTTTTTGCTGCTAGTCCAAGAAACCTCCCTACGTGCAACATTGAACAAATCTCCCATGCCCTGCGAAATATGCACAATTTTGTGCACTAAACAGAGGAGGCATTGAAGCGTAGGCGGCTTTTAAAGCCATGTGGGCAATAGGGTTACAAAATCTAAAGCTGATTGGGGCACACCCCTTGCTGCGAGGGACCCCACGGTGCAAGGGCTATGCGCCGTCTGGTGGTACCTGGGGGGTACGCCGATCGCAATGATCGGCAATCAGCGGGGAGTATTAAATATGGTGTTGGCTGTAGTTCGAGCAAGTCGAGTGGGGAACGCCCAGCGTCTGCGGACGAGCATCGGGGCGACTATCCTGTCAGTAATCACGCTGTTGATGGGGGGAATGGCTTCTGCCGCGACGATAAACGTCGGGCCGGGCCAAACCATCGCCAGCGGCATCGCGGCGGCTTCAACGGGTGACACAGTCCTCGTTGCCGCCAGCACGCGTAACGAATCCATCGTGCTCAACAAGTCAGTCACGGTCAAAGCCGATGGAGTCGTCACGTTGCGCCCCGGCGGCAGCCGCGGCATTGACATACAAGCAAACAACGCGACGGTGGATGGATTCACCTTCGTGGATTTCTCGCAAGCGGCGGGCGGCGGCAACGTCGATACCCGCGACAACGTGAAGATATTGAACTGCAAATTCACGAACGCCGGTGCGGGGATATGGGTGTGGGGCACGAACTGGACTATCGAGAACGTGATCCTGCATTGCCGGATGCGCGGCGGCGAAGATTATATGAACGCCTTTGGATCGGGCCACACCTTCCGTCGCATCTTTTGCTACGGCGTGCAGCCTAGCGATCTTTTGCAATCCGATGGAACATACAAGCACAACGATTGCATCCAGACGTGGGTAGTCGGCAGCAACACTTTCTTAGGTCTTAGGAACTCCCTGATCGAAGAGTGCATTTTCACTGACTTTGCACAGGGGACATACATCCATAATGAGGATGGTGAATCAGGTGCTGTGGCGAACATCACCATTCGGAACAACGTGTTCTGGGGTGTGGATTTCCCGCGTGCTGGTGGAACACTGCCTTCGCACGGCACGCGGTTGACCGGCCCCGGCGCTGGAACGAACATCATCAAGAACAACCTCTACAAGTACATTTCGAACAATTTTCGCCTTGGTGCGCTGACCGATGTCGCGGTCGAGGGAAACATCGTGATGGACGGTGGCGCCGTATATTCATTGACGAATATGACCTCGGCCAACGTCAAGCGCGGTACGCTCGGCAATCTGATGTGGGCCAACAACAACATGGGGGATATGTCCGGTTCCCCCGACAAAACGAACATCAACCCGCAGGTGCAGAACTCGAGCGCGAAGGGCCTGGCAGTGATCGGACCCGACGGCATTCCCTGGACGGCGGACGATGCGTGGCGTCCAATGAATTCATCGGCCGCCGGGTACGGACCCCAGGTTACGCTCGGGGGCGGCGGTACACCGCCGGACAACACGGTCGTCGCGAACAACGACACCTTCACCGGAATCACCGAAGACACGTCGAGCTTCACGCTCAACGTGTTGTCGAACGACACCATCGTAGCTCGCGCCACGCTCGCCATTGTGAGCGTCACTACACCGAGCCAGGGCGGCTCGGCCCAGATCACGGGCGGCGGAACGTCGCTACTCTACACACCGAAGGCTAACTGGTCCGGGAGTGAGTCGTTCACCTACGTCGCGTCGGATGGCGAAGGCGCATCGGATAGTGCGACGGTCACTGTGACCGTTACAGACGTCAATGACGCTCCCACGGCCGTTGCCAACACTTACTCGGTAGCAGCGAACAGTTCCAATAACTCGTTTACCGTTTTGGCAAACGACTCCTTCGCGCCCGACTCCGGAGAGACGCTGACCATCGCGTCGGTGACGGCGCCCAATCAGGGCGGTACAGCGACGATCAACGCCGGCACCACGCTGCGGTACACGCCGCTCGCGGGCTTTTCCGGCTCGGAGTCGTTTTCCTACACCATCAACGATGGCCGCGGCGGCTCTGCCTCGGCCAACGTGACGGTCACGGTGACCGCCCCGGTGAACAACGCGCCTAACGCAGTCAACGACTCGTATTCCGGAATTCAGCAAAACAGCACAGGTAACGTCCTGAACGTCCGCGCGAACGACACCGACGCCGATGGCGATTCGCTGACCATCAGCAGCCGCACGACGCCCAGCCAGGGCGGCTCGGCGACGATCAGCTCCGGCAGCATCGTCTACGCGCCGGCCGCGAACTTCTCCGGTACGGAAACCTTCTCTTACACCATCAGCGACGGCAAAGGCGGCACCGATACGGCCAGCGTCTCGATCTCGGTTGTAGCCGCACCAAACAACGTGCCGAACGCGGTGAACGATTCCTACTCGGGCATCCAGGAGGACAGCACCGGCAACGTCCTCAATGTCCGCGCGAACGACACCGACGCCGATGGCGACACGCTGACCATCAGCAGCCGCACGACGCCGAGCCAGGGCGGCTCTGCGAGCATAAGCTCCGGCAGCATCGTCTACGCGCCGAAGGCCAACTTCTCCGGCTCGGAAACTTTCTCCTACACCATCAGCGACGGCAAGGGCGGCAGCGATACCGCCACCGTCACCGTCACGGTTGCGGCCGTGAATGACGCGCCCGTCGCCGGCAATGACTCGTACACGGTCGCGATGAACTCGAGCGCAAACGCCTTCGCCGTCAAGTCAAACGACACTGACGCCGAAAACGACACGCTCTCGATCACCGACCTCACCGCCACCGAAAACGGCGGCACCGTGAGCATCTCGGGCAGCGGGCTCAGCTATACGCCCGCGGCGAACTACTCCGGCGCCGATTCATTCACCTATACGCTGAGCGACGGAAATGGCGGCACGGACACTGCGACAGTCACCGTGACCGTCACGGACAACAACCGCGCGCCGGTAGCCGTCGCCGACGCCTTCACGGCATCGAAGAACAGCTCGGCGAATTCGCTCGCGCCCCTCGCCAACGATTCGGACCCGGACTCGGGCGATACCTTCTCGCTCATCGGTCTGGGCGTGCCGAACCGCGGCGGCTCCGTAAGCATCGCCGCAACCAATACCGTCACCTACTCTCCGGCCGCGAACTACGTCGGCACGGAAACCTTCTCCTACACCATTCGCGACTCGCACGGCGCTACGGCGTCCGCGCAGGTCACGATCACCGTGAAGGACACCTCGCCCACTACCCGCCCGGATTGGTTCAAGATCCGCGGCCGCAAGCGAATCCGCGGCGATGAACCAAAACAGTACCGCCTGAGCGTGCTCAAGAACGACAGATCTAATAGCGAGACGCCGCTCACGCTCACCGGCACCTTCCAGGATGCGCGCGCAATCTATGGCGCCATCGCGCTCGACGGAAACGATATCCTCTACACGCCGGCCGAAGATTATCTCGGAAACGAGGTTTTCCTCTACACCGTGCGTGACGGCTTGGGGCAGACGGCCACCGGCGAAGTCACGGTCGAAGTCACAGAGGACATCGGTTCGACCCTCTGCGAAAGCTTCCCCGCGATCCTCGTCCAGATGGCCGAGCTCTACGCCGACTTCGATCTGAAGGGCAATGACATCGACACGGATGGCATCCCGGATGACTTCATGCTTGAAGCCATGCAGATTGTCGATTGCTTCGACACCGATACGCAGCTCGGTATCGCCATCGCGACGGCCTATCAGATCAACCTGAATATGCTGGACAGCGAGGAAAACGCGCTGCTGCTCGCAGACTACCGCGAAGCCATCGCCGCGCTGGCCACCATGAACACGGCCATGCAGGGCGTGCTCAACCAGGCCCTCGATGTCGCCGGGTTGACGCTCTCGCAGACCTACGTATCGGTGTCGTGTGACGATACCGGCATGTGCATGCCGCAGCCGGTCGCGGGTTCGTCGCTCCTTGAAAGCTTCCAGCTCTTCGAGGAAGGCCGTGGCCCGGTCGAGGAACCGTTCTCCGGTGCTGCTGACATGGACCACGACGGCTTCACAAACGTCGAGGAATATGAACGCGTGATCGCCGCCGGCGGTTCGCGCAGCGAATACGCGGCCGCAGTGACCGATCCGCTCCTGGATGGTTCCGCGGCGGCCCCGGGCGGTGGTGGTGGCGGTGGCGGCGGTTGCTTCATCGCGACAGCTGCCTACGGCACGCCGCTGGCCGCGCAGATCGATGTCTTCCGCACGATCCGCGACCGGCAGATGCTGGGTAACGGAATCGGCGCGGCCTTCGTGGATACGTACTACCGCCTGAGCCCGCCGCTGGCGCGCCTGGTGGCGGACTATCCCGCCGTGGCCTCGCTGGTGCGTGTCGCCCTCTGGCCGATTGTGGTGATTGGAAAGGCCTTCCTGGCCGCTCCGATGCTCATCGTCGCCGCTGCCCTCGCGCTCTTCGCGGGGACCGTGATGGGTGTGCGCCGGCGCCGCATGATGGCCTAACCCGCTAGTCGCAATCTTCTGCGGGCCGCTGGACGAAACGTCCGGCGGCCCGCTTCGTTTATCACGGTATCATTGCGGACTACATCATTCGTTCCTCTAATGGCTTGCACGGGAAACTTCAGGCGAGTCGCTCTACGCCCCGTAGGGGCCGAAGGATAATAGCCCACCGCTTCAGCGGTGGGTTCCGGCCCCCACCCAAGTTTAAGTCCCGTAGGGACGGCAGGGTCTGCGTGTTTTCTTCATGGCTTCTTTGTAAATTCCCGCACCACCGCGCCCACCGGAAGAATCTGAATTCCAAACCGGACGCATTCGGACAACAAACCATCGAAGCCCGCCACGGTGCAACCAAACTCCGTGGGCTTCTCCGACACGTCGTGTGTATAAAAAATCGCCCACCCCGGCTCGCCACGCAGCGAATTGAGTACATCCCGATGCTGTGTCGCCGCCTGTTCCCGGTCGATTGAATACGCCCGCAGCGCCGACAAATCGATCTCGCCTCGATTCACCCCCGGGATCACAGTCCGCGCACTCTCATAGCGCGATGACGCCCACCGTTTGCTCGGCACGTCGAAGCTCCCGTAGGGAAACGCCAAATGTCTCAACGTACCGGCATACGCCGCATCAAGCGCGTTCCGGTTCGTGTTGCAATCCTCTTCAAGCCGGGAAACCGGCGTCCGCGCACAGTCCAGATGACTGTACGTGTGACAGCCCAGCTCATGGCCCCGATCGACACACGACTCCATAAATGCGCGGGACCCGATCTTCCCTGTGGCCCATTCCTTATCCGCCAAGCCAAATGCCGCGTAGTACGTTCCGCGCACGCCCGCCGCTTCGAGCATCCCCCCGCCCACCTCAAGCGCGCTGATCGGAAAATCATCGAAGGTAAACGAAACGATGGGACGCTCCACCGAGAGCAACGCCGTCTTCTTGTACGAATGCAGCGCCGCCAGTCGCTTCGCCTTGAAGTATGCGCGGTTAATCAGCGACATCGTGTCCAATCGTGTCCGCAGTTATTGTCCCTGCCGCGCCCATGGAATCAGCTTCTCCCGGGGCCACACCAGCGAATAACACACCGGCGTGTACTTCCCCTCTTCTACCAATTTCCGGCGCGTGGGAGACGTCTGCGTCGCTCGGGTGGTAGGAACCTCGCCCGGCCCATGCCGTAGCACAAAGGCCCCATGCTTCAGGGGATTCGCCATGTACGCAAGTCGCGGACTGACCGTGCCCAGCGCAGGATCGTTTAGCCAGCAGGTAGCGACTATCCCGCGAACGTCCGGATGCATCTCCAACATATCGGCGACCCGCCGATAGGCTCGATCGAAGCCCGTCGCATTCATCTCTTCTTTATAGCGCGGGTCAATGTGCCGCCGAAACCAGGGCTTCCATTGCTGGCCGGCCAGCATACGCGCCGCATTGCCTACAGTCTTAAATCGAACGATACATTTCACCAACGATCCCACGGTAATGATCGACCGTAATTCGACGATCATCGGTCCCGCCGACACACTCAATCCCGCCGCGAACCGCAAATCCTTCAAAAAGAATTCGTTCGCCCCAAAGTAATCCGGCGTCGCCGCCTCGGTAAGCTCTGTTGCCAAGCGTTCTGACGCCAAGGGATAGATTTCCAGGATACTTTGCGAAATCCGCCGTTCCGCGAGACGCCCGCTCAATGTCAATGCCAACGAGGCCACGAGCAGTCGCGAGAATTGGGGCAACACCCCGGCGCCGAACCGGGTCGATATTTCCTGGTCCAGCGATTTCAGCTTGCGGTGAACGTCATCGGCCGAGCTGATCTCGTCCCATCGCGGCAACGCTCCAATGTATCGGCCCAGATACTCGGCTTCGAGCCCCGCGGGAAGCGTGCGCCGCAATCGTTCAGACGCAAGTCCGATGCGTTCGATCGCGCGCTCAGGGATGGGAGTGAAGGAAGAATCCACAAGTTTCATTGTAGACTACGCCACACGGGCTGCAGAGCGCGAGAACATAATTTCCCCTTTTTCAGAATACAGAAGCACGCACAGCAGGTCAACGGCGCCCATCGTGTTGATCGGCCAGCCGCGCGAGGAGTAAAACTGCCGATCAAGTCTAAGCGTCCGTAGTTTAATGCGCAGAAGTAACTCAAGGACTGTTCAATCGTGATCAAGCACGCTCTCCGTATCTCCATCTTCCTGTTCTCCTTCGCCGCCGCCGCGCAGCACGAGGACAAGTTCCGTCAACTCGATGAACTGTGGCCCACACCAAACGCCTATCGCACCGCCTCCGGTGCGCCGGGGCCCGGATATTGGCAGCAGCAGGTGGACTACGACATCGAGGCGACACTCGATGAAGCGACGCACCGTATCACCGGTACGGAGCGCATCACCTATCACAATAACTCTCCGGACACGCTCGCCTATCTCTGGCTCCAGCTCGATCAAAACAATTTCGATCCCAATTCCACTCGGCGTCTCACCGACACCGTGATCAAGTCCGACCGTTTCCCCTCGATCGCCCAGGGCGAAGTCGGCATCAAAAGCCTGGAAGTCATGCTCAGCTCCGGCGACTTCGATGGCGGCTTCAAAATAGCGCGCGTCGCTGCCGAGGACGGCTCGCCTCTCCCCCACACAATCAATGAAACCATGATGCGCGTTGACCTCCCGCAGCCCTTGCGTCCGGGGCAGCAAATGCGCCTCGCGATCGACTGGAACTACATCGTCACCGACAGTCGCACCATCGGCGCGATGCGCTCTGGCCGCGAGTTCTTCAAGAAGGACAACAACTGGCTCTACGAAATTGCCCAGTGGTATCCCCGCCTCGCCGTCTATGACGACGTGAACGGCTGGCAGATCAAACAGTTCATCTCCAGCGAATTCACGCTCGAATTCGGCGACTTCAATGTCCGTCTCACCGTGCCGGACGACCACATTGTCGCCGCGACGGGCGAACTCATGAATGCCGCCGAAGTGCTCACCGAGACCCAGCGCAAGCGGTTCGCCGACGCGCGTACCGCCTTGAAACCCACGTATATCGTCACGCCCGAGGAGGCGGAGATCAACGAATCGCACAAGCCAGCCGGAACCAAGACCTGGGCCTTCTCTGCGAAAAACGTCCGCGACTTCGGCTGGGCCTCGTCCCGCAAGTTCATCTGGGACGCGCAGGGCCACTGGACCGGCGATCACTGCGTCATGGCAATGTCCTTCTGGCCCAAGGAAGGCGAGCCGCTCTGGAGCCAGTACTCCACACAGTCCATCCTGCAAACGCTCGACGTCTATGGAAAAGTCGCCTTCCCCATGCCCTACCCGACGATGATCTCTGTGAACGGCCCCGTCGGCGGTATGGAGTATCCGATGATCACGTTCAACGGCGGCCGACCCGAGGACGACGGCACCTACGGCGAGCGCACCAAATACGGCCTCATCTCCGTCATCATCCACGAGGTCGGCCATAGCTGGTTCCCGATGATCGTCAACACCGACGAGCGCCAGTGGACTTGGATGGACGAAGGCATCAACACCTTTGTGCAGTTCCTCGCCGAGCAGGAGTGGCAGGACAAATACCCCTCCACCCGCGGCGAACCGCGCAAGCTCCTCTCCTACTTCCGCGACAAGACCGCCGTGCCGATCATGACCGACGGCGACTCAGTCCTGCAGCTTGGGAACAACGCCTACGCGAAGCCCGCCGTGGGCCTGAACATCCTGCGCGAGACCATCCTCGGCCGGGAACTCTTCGACTACGCCTTCAAGGAATACTCCAGACGCTGGATGTTCAAGCGCCCCCAGCCCGCCGACTTCTTCCGCACGATGGAAGACGCCTCCGGCATGGATCTCGACTGGTTCTGGCGCGGCTGGTTCTACACGAGCGAGCCCACAGACATCGCGATCGGATCCGTAACCCAGTACACTATGGACACCGGCGACCCGGACCAGAAGGCCGAACGCGACCGCAAGGAAAAAGAAGAAGCCCCCGCAAGCGTCACGCTGCAGCGTAACGACGCGCTGCCCAAGCGGGTCGAAGCACATCCCGAACTGCTCGATTTCTACAACGAGTACGACGAGTTTCAGGTCTTTGATGAGGACCGCGAAAAGTTCAAAAAACTCGTCGATGAGCTCGACGACGCTCAGCGCGCACTGATCCAGTCCGCCAAAAACTTTTACGTGCTCGATCTCACGAACAAGGGCGGCCTCGTCATGCCCGTCATTCTCCAGGTCACCTACGACGACGGCACCACCGGCATGTTCCGCTATCCTGCCGAAATCTGGCGGTATAACAACCAGTCTGTCATGAAACTCGTACTCTCAGACAAGAAAATCGTCCAGTTCGAAGTCGACCCCTATCTCGAAACCGGCGACATCGACATGGACAACAACGCCTTCCCGCCGAAGATCAAACAGAAACGCTTCAAGGTGAAGCTGAAGGAAGACGAAGAGAAAAATCCGATGCAGAAAGCCATCGATCGCGAAGTCGACGATCCCGCCACCCCACCCGAGGTAGAGGAAACCCCGGCGCCAAAACCTGAATAGCTTTGGCTAGAGCCTTTTAAAATAGACAGGGGTACGGCGAGATTTTCGCCGTACCCCTGTCTCACTACAATCGGTATCAATCTGTGTAATCGGTGGGCAAGAGCTTTTCAGTCCGTCCCCTTGTTCCCTTCTTCAAGAAACTGGATCAAGCTCACCAAATCGCCGAAATTCATCGTCTCCAGCAGCCCCTCCGGCATCACCGACGACGCCGACGGGTCCCGTTTCGCAATATCCTTCTTCTTGATGTCGATGCGCTCGCCCGCCGCCGTCAAAATCGTCAAGGCACGATTGTTCTCGCCCATCACCATGCCCGTATAGAAATTGCCGTCCTTCAGCTCAACGTCCACCGCCGTGTACTGGTCGGAAATCACTTTCGATGGATACATGATCGCTTCAAGCATGTCGCGCCGCGTAAACCGGCTCGACGCCGTCGTCAGGTCCGGCCCGCCGCCCTTGCCGATCGATCCGAACAAATGGCACTCCGCGCAACGCGAACGCATGAACACGCGCTCACCGGCCTTCAGGTTCGGCTCGCGGTACGCCATTGGGTCGTATTCGAGATACTCGGCAATTTCCAAAAAATCCCGCTGGGCCAGATCCGAAACCTGTCCCTTCTTCTCTTCTTCCAGTGACGCCATCAGCGCCAGCGCCTTCTCGCGGCGCGCGGCCATGAATTCCGTGCGGTGCGCGGTCGCCGCCGTCTTCTCGTCTTCGGGCAACAATTCCAGCGTCGCTTCCCACAGGTTGTTGACGTACCCATCGAGGCTCACGCCGCCTTCAATCTCCCAACCCCGGTCGAACCACTTCACCAGCCGCTCGCGATCCGGCTTCGTCCAGCCAGCGTGCACGGCGCGCAATCCATACACCGAATGGATCTGCTCCTGTGGATTCTCCGTCTTTTCCAGATACGTAAGAATCGGCCCAATCGCCTCTGCCGCCTGCAATCCACACAGGGTTACCTGCAACTCGCGATTCACGCGCCAGTCGCTGTGCGGAAACTTCGGAAGAAACGCCGCGCTCAACGACTCCACCGCGTCCGCTGGCGCGCCATCGAGCCCGCCCGATCGCATCAGCGCAATCTGCGAGAGCCGCAGCGCGTTCAGCAATTGATCAGGATCGTTCACCGTCTCCGCATAACCCACCAGCTTCGTGAACGCATCTCCCCGGTGCGCCGCGAAATTAGGCGACTCCACCAGCGCCAGCAACCCCTCGAGCGAACCCCGCGGACGCTTCGCCAGGTCGTCTTTCAACACCTGCGGCACCCACGCATCCGGCGAGGTCCGCACAATCGCAAGACGCGCCGCCGTCCGCACAAACTGGTCCGGATGGTCGAGCAACTTGAACAACGCCGCGCCTTCCTTGGAAGCCTTCGTCTCCGGCGTCAACCCCGCGCGCACATACGCCTCGCACGCGCGCCGCGCAACGACGGGACTCGCATCGCCAAGCGCCGCCTCAAGCCGCGAACGCACCTCCGCCAACGGATGCGTGCCCAGCAAATAAACCGCCGCTGCGCGAACGTCCGCATCGGCATCCGTCGCAAACCGGCCTAACTGCGCCACTGTCGGCTCCGGCCCGAGCACCTGCATCAACTCAATCGCGCGTGCGCGTTGCGGACCCGCACGGCCCTTGTCAGCCGCAGCGGCGGAAAGCGCCTTGCCCCACTCCGCGCCCATCGTCGCCTTCAACTCACGCAGGCGCTCTTTGCCCCACGCCGATCGCGGCATTGCCTGGTTCAGCGCGGCATCAATGCCCGACGCAGATGCGGTCGCCGCCGTCGGAGTCCCGGAATACGTCACCTTGTACAGCCCGCCATGCGTCCGCCGGCCGCCCGTCGTGAAATACAGCGCACCGTCCGGACCAACATCAAGATCGGTCACATTCAGCGGCTCGCCGATCAGAAAGTCCTGTGCTTTTCCCGTACACGTCGCACCCGACGCCTGCGGGAAAAGCACACGAATGCGGCCGCGCGACCAGTCGCCGAGAAACAGCGCACCGCGATAATGTGCGGGGTACGCCGAGTGATCGTATATCGCAACGCCTACCGGCGATCCGCGCCCGGTATCGTCCACGCTCGGTACACTCTCAAAGTAATAGAACGGCTTGTTGCTCGATCCGCTGCGCCATCCGTAGTCCAGCCCCGAGATCAAATGCGGAATCCGGCACGGCCGGTACCACGGCAGACCCACGTCCCACTCCATGTCGGAGTCGTAGGTAAAAAACTCGCCGCTTGCGTCGATGTCGAAGTCGTAGGCATTGCGGAATCCGCCGACGAACTGTTCATGCCTCGTGAATGTCGTATCGAAGCGGTGAATCGTCCCGCCCGGCGCATAAATGTCCACCGCATGCCCGCGCGGGTCCCAGTATCGCGGCAGGAAGTCATCTTCATTGACCACGCCCAGCGGCGAAGTCTTCAGGTCTGGCTTGTCCGCGGGATACGAATGGTTGCCATACATGATATATAGGTCGCCGTCCGCGCCCATGCGAATCGCGTGCGGCCCGTGCTCGCCCATGCCCCGGTCGGACGGCAACACCAGCTCGATCGCCTCCGCCTTCATGTCGCCATCTGCATCCGTCGCGCGGAACACTCCCGTCTTCCCGCCAACCACTCCCGATCCTTGAATCAGGTATACGCCCTTTTCAATCTCATACAGACCCTGCACGTTCTGCACTTCAGGCGATAAATCGACAAAGCCGTCGTACTTGCCGTCGCTGTTCCCATCGACGAGCGTGCGCACGCTATGACCCTCGACGCCCAACAGCGGCCGACCCGCATGGTCAAAAGTCAGGTTGATCGCCGAATCCGTCAACTCTTCTCCCGCCACCTGCTCAACAGTGAACCCCTCTGCAACGCGAAATCGCGATCCACGCGGGCCCGCGCGCAGACCATCGTCCGGCGCCGCCGACGCGGATTTCGCCGCAAGCTCCATGATCGAGATGTCCTTAAATCGCACTTCCATCGGCGGCCCCACGTGCAACTGAAGACCGATTCTCCCGGACTTCGCACCGGCGGGATCGCGGATGTCGCAGGTCACCGTGCCGTTCAGCTTAATCACAAGCCGATCGCCTTCGCAGCGCACCTCGAATTCATTCCAGTCGCCTTGCTTGCCGAGCGCGTGGATCTTCGCTTGTTCCTGCGGCGCGAGCTTCTTCCAGTACTCCATGAAGCCGCGGCCCTGCTCTTCATACAGCATCCCAAAATAGGTCTGTTCGGCAAGGTCGGCCTGATATCCCTTCATCGCATATTCGGGGAGTTCCTGGCTGCGAATCTGGATGCCGCTGTTGTTGTTCCGCAGCTTCACCTTCAGCCGCAGCACAAAATCCGCATACTCGCCTTCGGTCATCAGGAAGCTGTTGTGTGCAAAAGTGACGCCCTCGGTCGATCCGACGATCTCACCCTTCTCGACCTTCCAGAGTTTCGCCTCGCCTTTCCAGCCCGTCAGGTCCTTGCCGTTGAACAACGGCACGAAGCCCTCCTCGACCTTCTGCGCCTGCGATGCGATTTGCAGCCCCACAAAAATCCCGGCCGCACAGAGTAGTCCCGCGAGTGTACGATTCATGATGATTGGGTCTCTCCCCTTCGCGCGGCCCGAGCGCCGCGTCAGCGTTTGACAGAGTAACACACGCCCGTCGCCTTGCGGCAAAAAGTGCTGTAGTGGCTGGATGAAATATGACGCGGGTTACTAGTGCTGCACTGGCGGGGGAACGCGGTTCGGCTCGGGCTGGTTCTCGGGGCTCGGCGCAGACGGATCCGGCGCGAAGTGCCGCTCCGGAATTCCCTGTGGCGGCGCGCCTCGCGGCACATCACGATCCGCTGGCACTTGCTTCAACTCATCCAGCGGCCGAAATTCACGGGTCCCTTTATCGCGATCGGATCCGCTGGGCCGCGGCGGGCCGCCCGGGCGCTCTTTGAACGCCCGCTCGCGTGCCTTCTTCCACCACGCCTCCCATTCTTTCTGCTGATCCGGCGTGAGCACGCGCGCGACTTGATCGTGGAAGTCCCGAAAGAATGCCTGCGCCTGCACGCGATGTTGCTTGCGCATCTCGTCCAGTTCGGCGCGGGTATCCTTGAAAATCTTGCCAAGCTCCGTCTTTTGATCCTTCGTCAGCTTTAGATCCTGTTCCATCCGCGCAAGAATGCGGTTCGAGAACATATCCGGACGCTGGCGCATCTCCTGCGCCCACTGGCGAATGCCAATAATCGTCAGCCCGCTCCCGATGACCATCCCCGACGCCAGCACCACCGTACCAAGCAAGACAGTCTTGAGCCACGATCGGCGCGGCATCGGCAGCGAAGCCTGGGGCGATTGTGATGGGAGCGGAGTGTCAGCCATGAAGGGTCAGATGACGGACGTATCCGCCTCGGCCATAAATTCCGTCAAGGGATCAAGCGCACCGCTCAGATACGGCATGGAAATCATCGCAACAACCGCCGCCGCCGCCAGTGCGCCGGCGGCCAGCCAAAGCATCGGACGATCGGACACGCTCTCGCTCGACGAGGTGCGCAAACGCCGCAGCACCGCCGCCGTCACATTCACGCGCGGCGCGGTCTCCGTGCGCGCACGCGCCGCGATCGCCGCGAGCCGTCCGCCCAGTTCGTCCTCAATCCTGCTCATATCCCGCCTCCTCCAGCAACGCACGCAATCGCTTGCGCGCGCGAAACGCTCTTACCTTCGCCAGCGTCCGGGTCCAACCCATCCGCTCCGCGATGCCGTTCATGTCCAAGTCTTCAAAATAGTGCAACGTCAGCACCAGCCGATCTTCCGGCGGCAACTGCGCCAATACCTTATGCAACCACACCGCCGCTTCCGCCGGCGCCGGATTCACCGGCAGCGCGACATCAATCCGCGGCTCTTGCGCCAGCGCGTCTTCCTTGCGCCGATCGCGCGCCTTCACTTTCCAGTGCCGATACCCGACCCGCGTCGCGATCCGCCGAAGCCAGTGCAAAAACGGCGACTGTCCGCGAAACTTCGCCAAGCCGATGTAACACTCGACGAAGGCCTCTTGCACCAGTTCCTCGACGACCACCGGGTCGCGCGAGAACCGCCACATCTGCGCCGCGATCAGTCCCTGATACCGCTCCACAATGCGCGCATACGCGCGTTCATCGCCGCGCAGGCTCGCCTCGATATCGCGGCGGTCGTCACCGCTGACCGGGCCCGTCACCGCCTCGGCCTCCGGGGCACGCTTCCGCCTCATCTATGCGAATAGTGAACAAAACCCAAGAAACGGTTACAGGAAATACCACAAAATTCCCCTTAAACCCCTACGAATCAATAGGTTAGCACGCCCTATAGAGCAAGTCCAATCGGTCTAATCCGCCAAATCCGTGGCTCAAATCTCTTGCTCTTACCCTTCCATCCGGTACGACGAAATGCATCCACTCCCTGCATTACGATAGCACCAAGTCACGACTCCGGAAGGATAACCATGAACAAGATCCCATCCATCATCGCCAGACTCGTCCTCGGACTCCCGCTCGTCGTCTTCGGACTAAACGGATTTCTCCGCGTTATCCCCGTCCCACCCATGACCCCCGAAGCCGAAGCCTTCCTCCGCGCACTCATCGACTCCGGATACATGCTCCAATTCTGGAAAGGCACCGAGGTCATCTGCGGTCTCGCGATCCTCGCCGGACTCTATCTCCCTCTCGCCCTCATCGTCATCACACCCGTCATGCTCAACATCATCGCCTTCCACCTCTGGCTCGAACCCAACCCCGCCACCATCGGCGTCGTCGCTCTCATGTCCGCCGCGCTCGCCTACCTCGCCCAAAAAAACTGGCACGTCTATCGCCCAATGCTCGCCATGCGGCGCACAAAAATCACCCGGCTCCCGTAGCATCGGTCTCTGTCCGATGCAAAGCACATCAGGCGCGTTGCACTTTCATCAAAAATTCATCACTACTCGCTTGTTCCCATAACTCAGTCCAATGAACCACCCTTGTTCCGTGCCTGACCTGTTTGGAGTTCCGCCTTTAGGCGGTGTTCCGCGCAGCGGTGAGCGCGAAACCTCATTCCGATTTCCAGCGAGACCCCTTGTTCCGCAACCGCACTCATCGCGGAGGATGCAACAAGACGCACAGGTATATAGGGACATCACAGGGAGAGATTGGCCGATCCGTGGCAAGAGTGGTTGGGCTCAGTCGAAATCCAGGCTGCTGCGTTTGGGCGGGATCGGTGCGCCGGGGATAGGTTCGGAAAATTCTTGAACAAGTCCTTCGAGTTCGCCGAAGCGGACAAGGCGGAATCGCTCTGCAAACCGTTCTTCGCCGAGTTGGTACAGCGACGCCGTCTCCCGGGCCTGTTCTTTGAAGAAAAGTTCGAGGATCGGGCGCACGCCGTTTTTCATCGCGTCTTCGACGAGTGGCATCCGGCGGCCATAGGTCTCGAGCTGCATGCGAAATTGGTTGATCGTGTTTCGCATCGCCGTCTGGTGCGCGGCGAGCGCGTCGATTTTCTTCCCGATGAACCCGGTGATGTCCTCGGCGTGGTTCGCGTGCGGCAGTGTCCGTCCGTAGTACCACTTCTCGCAGACCGCGTGCGGCTTGAGTCCGTCCTCGAAGTGCTCGGAGTGATGCAGATCGTACTGCGCCACCCAGAACGCCTCGGCAACTGCGCGCGCGACGACCACGTGGTCCATGTTGTCCTCGCCGATGTCGTCCGGGTCGAAGCTGAACACGGCATAGGGCCGGTACCGCCGGATAAGCAGGACCATGCGCTTGCGCATCTCGATGTGCGAAACCTTTGTCAGCGCATCGGCCTGGTAGTCGAGCTCGACGACTTCCTGCGCGCCCATGATCTTCGCCGCTGCGCGCAGCTCGTGGTAATTGCGGACGATCGACTCACTCAGGCTAAGCCCCACCGAGTCCGTCGCATCGTCCGTCACGCGCACAATGACGACGCGCCAGCCTTCCGCGGCGAACTTCGCAATCGTCCCGCCGCAAAACGTCGCCGCATCGTCCGCATGCGGACTAATCACCAACATCGTGTGCAAAATTCATCTCTCCTTATAGAAGCAGCATAACGGCGAGGGAACGGTGAGACAACACGGATGAAGTCGTGAAAGACCAGGGCCGCTGGAAAGAATTAGCGCGATGCTCTAACAAAAAGATGCATCGGTAGCGCAATTTATATCGGCCCTCATACAGTTGGTTGCGCGCGACGGCTGGCGAAACTTATAGTCTAGCGCTCAACCAGCCGACGGAGGCACCAATCATCGTGAGGCGCGAACGTTCGCCCATCATCTCCCTCGTGGAGTCTAGCGGTGCGGAAAAAATCGTCGAGAAAGCCACACGGCTCTTCGCCGAGCATGGCTACCACGGCGTCACGACGCGCCAAATCGCCCTCGCAACCGGCCTGAATGTCGCAACAATCTATCGCCACGTAGGCACCAAGCGCGAGCTCTACCGGCTCGTGGTGGAACGGCTGTATCGTGAAGATCGCGCCATCATCGAGGCGTGGCTCGCGCGGTTTCCGGTCACCTCGATCGAAAGCCTGGAGGGTACGCGCGAAGTCATCACCCGGCTCACCGAGCGTATCTTCCAGAGAATCGAAGAACAACCTATCCTCCCCCGTTTGCACTTGCACCGCTGGTTTGATCCGCCCGACGCATTGACTCCGCTCGAGTCGGAACTCTACCTGAAACTCTACCGGCCCATGGTCGAGTTCCTCGAGCGAATGCGGCAGCGAGGAATTGTCACCTATCGCGGCGATTTTCGAGACTTGTTGCGCAGCTTCGACTGGATCGTCGTGGGCTACTTCGTCGCGGGCCCCATGAGTGCGAAGCAGTTCAGAACCGATCCCCTGAATCCCGAAAGCCTCGCGCGCATCAAGGCCTTCGTCTTGGACTACCTCTTCCAGATGCTTGGGCTGAATCAGGACAACAGCAACCACTAGAGAGTAAAGGTTCTACGTTCGGTCCGGATCGATCCTGCGGCGCCGGACAACGTAGGTGGCAAGGTCCGCCACAGTCTTCCCCAGTGCAAACAGGATCGCCGCGCTGGGGCCGGAAATATTGGCTGGAAGAATCGCCGCCGCAACAACGAGTGGCGTCTGAACAGGTAACACGCGCAGATAAGGTAGAAACATGGCCTCCATGGAGGAGACGAACGCGGCCTCCCGGCGCAGAAAGTCGACGCGATACACGATCACGTGCGCACCAGCGAGTGCCGCCGCGGGAATCATCACAACGAGCCAGAAGAGAGGTTCAACCTCCCAGCGCTCATCAAGAATAGATGACAGGAGCGCGCCATATGCGACGCAAAACGTCCCAAAGTGCGCTACAAAGAAGATGCCCTGGTATCCGCGCGATTTCGCCAGCGCGCCCGGGCGCCGCGCAGACCGAATCTGGAAAAACGCGACCACGCCGACGGCAACAAGCTCAATCCAATATAGGCGGAATAGTTCGCCAAGACCCCATCCCGCGATCCACGCGGTACTGAGTGCGGCGATATTCGCGAACAGTATCGCCGCGACAGGAGCATCAATGGCGATCAGGGACCGTTTCATTTGTGCGTGATCCAGTCTGGAATTCTTGACGCTCTACCGTATCAAATCGTACCCTCATGGCTCCCGCGGCGGCTTGCTCGCGAAGTTTCGGAGGATGCAAAGGCGATGAAGTTTAAGTTGGAGGGCATCCTGCCCGCGATTCTGACCCCGTTCAAGCGGGGTGGCAGCGAAATCGATTTCGACAAGGCCGCCGCATGGGCTGAGGAGTTGGCACGCCGGGGCGTCCATGGAATTTTCATGGCCGGCTCAAGCGGCGAAGGTCTGCTCATGTCGATCGAGGAGCGCAAGCAGCTTGCCTGCGTACTCATGGATGCCGTCGGACGCCAGATCAAGGTCGTCGTACAAACGGGCTGCCTCGATGTTCCCCGCACGATTGATCTGACCCGTCACGCGCTCGAAATCGGCGCGCACGCGGTAAGCGTCTACACGCCCGGTTTCTATCGCTACGATGACGACGCGCTCTACGGTCACTTCGCCCTCGTCGCCAAAGCCGTCCCGGAAATGCCGCTCTTGCTGTACAACATCCCTCGGTACACTGGAAACACACTCTCCCCTGCTCTGATCTTCAAACTCGGCAATGGTTTCGACTCCATCGTCGGCATGAAAGACAGCAGCGGCGACATCGGCCATCTCGGCCGCGTAATCGCCGGCGCGCCGAAAGGATTCACCGTTATCAATGGCGCTGACGAGTTCTCGTATCAAGCTTATCTCACCGGCGCGGCAGGTTCGGTTGCATTGACTGCGAATGTGGTCCCCGATCTCTTTCTCTCCATCTTCGACGATGTAAATAAAGGTAAACTCGACCGCGCCCTCGCCACTCAACGCCGATTGAACGACGTGATCGATGTCCTCGGGGGCGGCGCAAAGATATCGACCTACAAGGAAGCCGTGCGCCTTCTGGGACACGACACCGGGTACGTGCGTCCGCCACAGCGCGAACTCACCGCTGACGAAAAAAAGGCTTTGCGTCAGGCGATGAAGCGGATCGGGCTGATTTAGTCTGCGTCCCGGCGCTCTTGCACACGGCATCCAATCTGCATCAGAATGGACTAGTATTCGGGGGATGCGCAGCGCCGACTTCGCGCCGTGCGAGGGGGATCGATCACCACCTACGACAGCATACGCCGTCTCGTGGAGCACGTGCTTGCGCTCTCCGACGAAGGGCTCGCCACGCTCGGCATTCAGGATGCCGCGCTCTGTCAGGTGTGGTGGAGCAACGGCGGCGCCGGTAACGACCCTCCCGCCAGGATCGAATCGTTGGCTCCACGCATCCAACGCTGGCTGGCTCTGTCAGAACGTCCCGAACGCAAATCCGAGGGCCGGCGGAGTCAGACGCTCCTGCGCGAGCTGATCGATCGTCTTGAAGCCGAACATGTAGACAAGATGGAACGTGACGAGCTTGATCTCCTCGAAGCGGTCTATGGGCTCGCACAAGCGGCCCAGAACCCGGAGACCTTCGAGCGTGTACGCCGCGCGATCGCTCCGAGACGAGCGCGAATCGCAGCGCGCCGGGCGGGCTTGCGCGCCGTTGTAGGCACGCCGACGCTGACAGCGCGCTTCCTCGTTGTGCGAGCAGAAAACATTCTCGCTGCGCCACCGCGCGAAGTACGAGTGATCGCCGGAGTCGAAATGCCCTCTCGCGGACCGGTCATGGCGCACAGCGGTCATGTTCGCGTGCTCGGGGATGTGCCTCAGGGCACTACACTCGTGGTCGAAGAAGGCGCCTGTGTGGTCGATGGATACGTCATCGGCCGCGTCGCCGTGAGCGGAAATTGCGAAGTCCTCGAGAACGTGTCCGGAGTTGTCATTAGTCGGAATGGCGATGTGCGGGCACGTCACATTGTCGATGGAGCGTTTGTCGTCGCCAAGCGTGGCTGGGTTCATTGCAAGCGCACCGCCGGAGCGAAACTCGTATTCGGCGGGAACAGCATCCGAGTCACAGAACGAAGTTCGCGGAGCCGCTTTCTCTCACCGACAATAATCGTCAATGGATGCATCGATGCCGGAGAAATACACGCATCCCGGCGCATCGAGGCATCGGGACTCCGTAGTGCGCCGGACGCCCCGCTCATCATCATTTTTCGCCGGAGCCTCTCCTGCAAAGACTATGGCGAAGACCCCGGAAAGGCAATGGCTACGGAAGTCGCGCGGGCTCTGCGATGTCGCGGCGAACTGGAGCGTCTGCGCCAGCGGCTCCGCCTCGCAATTGGCGAAGCAGAGGCCGCCGCCGAGACAGTACTTACCTATGCGTTGGCAGGAGATGTGGCCGGGAAAATTGCGGGTGAAGTCCTGGCTGCGCAGCGGCGGCTGGACGTACTAAACCGTGTCATGATCGGCCTGCGTACGCTCTACTCCGCGGCGGAGGCTAATGTAGAAGCCGGGGAAGGCTCCGATACGATCACGGATGATGCTGCTTCGGATGGAGATTTTTTCGATCAGCTCGATTCTGAAATCAATCAGCTGATGTCCGAGCAACCCGAAGACGATTCCTTAAAAACATCGTACGAAGAAGTTGTGCAAACTCGCCAGAAGATGAAAAGCACGGGCAACAATCGAAAATTGATGCGGGCAGCCCTTTCAGATATCTCGGATAAAATGGCACGATGGCGTGATGAATTCATACAACTGGAGAATGAAGTGAAAGAAGGCAGGGAAAAAATCCGCAAGTCGGTGCAGTCCGCCGATTTGTTTCAAGACGCAGGCTCTGCACGTTCCCGTGTACTTACGTTGCAGCGGCTAATGCACCGTGCCGCCGAAAATGATGCGAATGACGGACTCCGGAAACGTCTCGAAATGCCTTTCGCCACGCTTCTGTTACGCACAATTGAAAAACGTCTGACACTGAGCCGAAAATTCAAAGACGATGCCGATCGCCTGCAGAAACAATTCGACGAACTCCGGGACCGCGTATGGAACAAATTTCAGATGCGGATCGACTCGGCTGAATCGTCGAGTCTCCGCATTGTCGTCGAGGGACGATTCGAGACCAATGTACGCCTGCTCTCCGATCCGGCATACCTGACATGCCCGCCCGAAGAAGTACCCAGAGGGGGTATGCGGCTCGCCATCTCGTCAGGCGAACACTCAACGCGTTATATGTGTGTCGACGGCCAGATCTCCGAAGAACCCATCGAACAGCCGGCAGAGCCGTCATTGGCGACGGTCTAATCTGTTGATTTGCCGCTGCCGCATGGAATTGCGGAACTTTCACCCGTAAAATTGTGTTTTCAACTGGTTAGAGAACGGGATAGCCAACCGATGACCTCAAGCACACCGAAGAAGCGAATCCTGCTCGTCGCCACAATAGCCGGAATGGCCGCGCTCGTCGTGAGTCTCGCGAACCGCAACGAGGCCGATGCACACACACGTATTACCACAGACGTGAACTGGAGCGAATACATCCGACCAATCTTCATCCAAAAATGCATGCCCTGCCATCACCCCGGCGGGCTCGCGCCAGATTATGTGGACCTGACCATTTACGGCACGGACACAGTACCCGGCGCACGCGCGTGGGCAGCACAAATCGAAGACGAGATCATGCTCGGCCGGATGCCTCCGTGGAACGCAGACGACCGCTTCGGCTCTTTTGCGAATTCGCGCAGCTTGACGAAGGATGAGAAGGATCTCATCATCTCCTGGATTCGCGGTGGCGGTCCTCAGGGTCCTTTCCGCAATCTCCCGCCACCCGATGAATTCGCGCGGCCGGACTGGACCTTGGGCCAGCCCGACGTCATCGTTGGGCTTCCGCAAGGTCATGTCGTGCCGGCAGATCAACGATTCGACGCCGCAGAAGCAACATTAGCGGTTCAGATCGAGAGCGATACCTACATCACGGGATACGAGTTTCTCGTGGGCGACCCGCAAAACGTCTCGCGCGTCACTGCATGGCTGCACGATCCTGAAGGCTTCGAGCCTCAACCCATCGAGATGGAAGTCACAGGCGAATACGATCCGTATGCGCCGGAGACCGAGCGCGAAAAAACACACATGCGCCCAATGCCACGCGGACCGCACTTTCTGGGCCAGTGGGTGAAGGGCGACGGCCCTGTACTCTTCCCTGTAACGGCCGGCCGAAAGCTCTACGCCGGATCGAGCATTCAGCTCCGCATTGAATATGCCCGGCCGGATTGGGCCGATTGGACCAAAGAAATCCGCGACAATACCCGTCTCGGGTTGTTTCTCGGTGCTCCCAATGAAGAATTCGATTTGCTCATAGAATCAGAATTGGTCGAATCCAAACCCTTCATCATCGCCAGCAACACAAAAACCCAGCACCAGATCGAATACACCGTTGAAGAAAACATGCATCTCCTCGGCATAGAGCCGCACCTTGGTCCTGTGGCAAAACAGGCACGCATCGAACTCTTCTATCCGGACGGAATGGTACGCACGCTTGTCTGGGTGCCGGATTACAAGCAGCGTTGGGCTACAAGCTATCGCTTTGAGTCGCCAGTTTCCGCACCAAAGGGTGCACGTCTGGTGATCACCGGAATATTCGACAACACAAAAGACAATCCAGACAATCCGAACAATCCGCCGCTAGATGTGAAGACGGGGCCTGATTATCTCGACGAACGCTTGTTCGCCTACGTGCATTACCAATTGGATGATCATCTCAAGCTACAACCCATCGTCGTCACCAAGCCGGCGGCCGAAGGTGGTGGAATGTTGGGTGGCCTCGGCGGAGATATCCTGACGGCAGCCGGGGGAGCCACCCGGAGTGTTCAAGAGTCCACCGCACAGGTTACTGAGTCACTCGAAACTCCCATCGAGCCTGAGCGCTTTCGCATCACCGCAAATGGTTACCACCAAGTGCAGGGGGTGATGCGCCGTCCGGGAGCGTTTTCGTTATATGTTTACGACGATCGGATGGAGCCGATAGATCCAAGAAATTTCTCGGGAAAACTGCTGCTGGATGGAGGCGCGCGCAGCGTGCCGCTGCTTCACTACTCCCCCGCCGATGATTTCCTCTCTGCATGGCTGGAGCCCACATTCCCACAAACCTTCGAGGCCAAAGTTCAGCTCGGCGGTGTCGAAGAAAAATTTGAGTTCGCATTCGAAACTACTTCTCCAGTCTCCCCGCCTGCGGGCGCCGAGGCCAAGACTTCGTTTGTACCGCCGCCTCACGGCGGTTGGCTGGAAAGTATTGAAGGAACCGGATATCAGGTAGAGGCGGCTCTTCCCGAGCCGGGAGATCTGCGCCTCTACTTTTATGGCCCCGGAATGAAGCCTGTCGATCCACGAAGCTTTAGTGGTGAGGTCGAGATAATCCCTGCGGCGCAGCAATCTTCGGCCAAGTCAGTCATCCCTCTTACGCAACCGTCGCCGCGCGCCGAGTATCTCTCGGCAAAAGTCTCACCCAAGCTGCCAGTCACAGTGCAGACTTCGCTCGCGGTGGGCAATGGACGCCGGGAAATAAAATTTGAGTTTGAAGAAACCACCGAGGCGCCCTGGGATGCGGCAGCCGATGCAGTGCCGGCGCAGCCGATAATCATGGGACCGCACGGCAGTCCAGAGTTGTATTCATCGGCTGACGGATTTCATTTCATCGAGGCAGCGCTACCACGCCCCGGCGAATTGCGGGTTTACTTCTACGACGGATGGAAAAATTCCCTCGATCCAGGACTGTTTGCTGTGGAAATTGAATCGAACGGAGTAAAACAGCCTCTGATGCGCCCAACGCCCGGTGACGACTATGTCGCCGCCTTCCTTCCGCCACAGACACCGCTGCTTGTCAATGCGAGCGTATGGATCGGCGGCAAGGAAGAGAAGTTCGCGTTTAACTTCACCGATGTAACGATCGATCCTGCGTTACTACGAGACGTCGCGGTCGCGCACATGGATCACACGCCGCTACACGGTGGACAGTTCTTCATGGCCGACAACATGTTTCATCATGTCGAGGGCACACTTCCGGCTCCCGGCGAATTTCGCATGTACTTCTATGACGATTTCAGACGGCCGATCGATCCCCGGAACTTTTCCGGTACGGCTCGCATCGAGCATTTGGATGAAAAGTCCGGCGCGGTTACAGAAGACATCTTCAATTTGGAGTTGCTCCGCCCTGGCGACGACTTCCTCACGGCAAAAGTCCCCGCGTCGATGCCCTGTACCTTGTATGCCTTGGTGAAGCTCGGTGGTGTCGACAAACGATTCGATTTTCAGTTTGATCAAGTGACTATTGATACAGGTGGACCGAAGACAATGGCAGGGATGCCGGGGATGATGGCTGGAGGCGGTGCGCCGGGCGGCACCATGCAGCATTCTCACATACGCCTTCCGTTCGTGATCCCTGGGACGCCTGAGGAAATCCTCACTGAACTAGACACCAAACTGGAAGATCTCCGTCAGCGCATTGCCGCCAAGAACTGGTACACGCTGTATCAGCCGGCACTGGACATCCAGGATCTCGTAGCCGCGATCTCGAAACTCGGCACAGGCCTTGATCCGCGCCAGAAGGGCCGGTTGCAAATGATGGTAGGGCCTGTGAATAGAACCGTTAACAACATGGATCGCGCCGGAGATGTGGCTGATATCCCCCGAATCCAGGTGGCTTTCGATGAACTCGCCGCCCATCTACGGGATATCCGCTCAATGTTTCCGGTCAAGAAGTAAGCCGGATACCCGCAAACTCACGATCTCTATTGGAACTTGCGCTCAATATCTGGTGTTTTCTCCAGTAATGAGCGCTCTGGCAGGGTCGATAGTAGGCATTGTAAACGCTTACTGCTAAGCCAGTTACAGGGTGAGTTAAGCCAAACGGCGCATTGGACGCGGGACCGGCGAACACGTATGATTAAAGCCTCGCGCTTGTGTAGGAATAGCGCGCAAGAACAACGGCGGCTCGGCCGATTCTGGGAGGAATCATGAAGCGCAAGTACTCAATTCTGTGTGCATGTGTGGTGGCAGCGGTGTCGGCAGGTGCATGGGTCTATGCACAGGACGCAGCACCCAAGGGCGAGAAGGGCATCATCGTCGGAGACATAGTCGAGTTGGGCACTTTCGCGATGCAGGGCTATACGCCGGACCTGATCGCAGCGCACAAGGCGCGGATCGAGGAAGGCTTTCCGGTCGGAATCGTGGAAGACGAAACCGGTGAAGTATGGGTTTGCGTCTATCGCAACAATGCTCCGGCTTCGCACTTGGAGACGGCCAACAAGCATACGGCTGAGTATGTCGGCAAGAAAGTCACCGTCCAAGGACTGAAGTACAAGGCCAAGGGCGTCAACGTCATTCGGATGAGCGTGATCAGCGAATATTGATCGCGCTTTAGTGTTTTAGGGCATGATGCGCTGGCAACGGCGCGAACACGGTGGGAATTCAACCGGGAGAAATGAAGATGTATAAAGCACCACGGCAAGCCGCTCTCTGGGCGGCGCTGGTCAGCGCCTCGTTCGCTGGCGTAGCAAGCGCGGAAATCACGTTCAACAAGGACGTGCTTCCGATTCTGCAGCAGAAGTGCCAGACCTGTCATCGTCCTTCGGGGATCAATCTCTCCGGGATGGTCGCGCCAATGTCCCTGATGACCTACGAAGAGGTCCGTCCGTGGGCGAAGGCGATGGTCAAGGCGGTGAACGAAAAAGTCATGCCGCCATGGGACGCCTCTGAGCATTTCAACGGCACGTTCCGCAATGAACGCACGCTGACGACTGAGCAGATAGCGCTCTTGAACGATTGGGTCACGCAGGGCGCAAAGCGCGGCAATCCGCAGGATGCCCCGGCGCCGATCCAGTTCTCCGACACCGGCTGGAACTTCGGAAAGCCGGACCTGGTCGTCGATTTCCCTGAGCCCTTCTTCGTGAAGGATGAAGTTCAGGACCTCTACGAGAACATCACGACAAAGCTCACTGAATCTCAGCTCCCGACCGACCGCTGGATTCGCAGCGTCGAATTCAAACCGGGCAGCGATGTCGTGCATCACATTATTGGTCACGCCACCTCGTCTGAGCATGCGGGCGACACCAGCCGCGGCATGATCGGCGGAAATGCGCCGGGCGCGGATCAGTCGCAGTGGGATGAAGGCTTCGGTATGCAGTTGAAGAAAGATTCCGCCATCACGTTCGCGATGCACTACCACAAGGAAGCCGGCCCGGGCACCGGGCAGTGGGACAGCTCGCAGATCGGATTCCAGTTCCATCCCGAGGGCGCGAAGGTCACGCATCCCGTCACGATTTTCCCAATCGCGCACGGCGGCTTTGAAATCCCGCCGAACAACCCGCGCTGGAAAGTCGGCGCGTCGCACACCTTCGAAGAAGACACACTGGTGCTCTCCATGCTGCCGCACATGCACTTGCGCGGCACGGAAGCCAAGTACACGGCTTTCTATCCGGACGGTACGACGGAGATTCTCCTCCACGTTCCGCAGTGGGATTTCAACTGGCAGACGGGTTACGATTACAAGATTCACAAGGATCTGCCCGCGGGCACGCGTGTTGAGATGGAATTTTGGTACGATAATTCGAAGGAGCGCGGCGAAATGGCCGGCTTCGACTCGACCGAATCAATTCGCTTCGGCGGTCCGACCACGGACGAGATGGACTTGGCGTGGATCACCGTGGCGCCGAAAAAAGAACAAGAGATTCCCGGCGACTGAGCCGGCGCGTATAGTTTAGGATGAGGGGAGGGGCCCGGCGAGTGCCGGGTCCCTCCCGATGATATTTGGGGTGCTGCGGCCCGGTATAAATTGTCATAGGCTGCAAGCGGATCGGCCCGGCGTGAGCCGTGGGCCTGAGGAAGGTGTCGAAATCATGCGTAGACAAGTTCAAGCACGAAAGTGGATGGTGCTGGGCGTGGCAGCGCTGGCCGTCACGTGGATGCTCTCGGTCGGGGCCGAAGCGCCTGTACCCTCGAAACTCGACTCGTCCGAAGCCCGCGACTTCATGGGCAAATGGACGGTCACCATCGACATGATGGGCCGCAAGTCGAACTTCGGGCTGACCGTTGTAGACCTTGAAGGCAAAGTGGGCGCGACGATCGATTCCGAGCAGTTGCCGGAGCCGTCGGCGATCGAAGACATCTCCATCGACGAGCGCGGACATATGCTGATGAAATACCCGATGAAGTTCGGTCAGCAGGAGTTCAAAATCACAATCACGGCGGAAGTCGCAGCAGCCGGTCTCGAGGGAACATTTGTAGAAGACAGCGGCCTGTTCAGCGCGCCATTCACCGCCGCCTTGGCGACCGGCGACGACGCCGAGATTCGCGAGACCCGCAGCCGCAATCGGCGTAATGCGTCGAATTCCGCGCGCCTTCGGTTCGGCGAGGAAAAGGTAAATATCAACTTCCATCCGCTGGCGACGGGCTCCGAGGATTACAAGCGCCTGCAAGAAATCAAAGACGGCGAGGTGTTTGAATTTGTCGGCGGGCGCGCGACAAAGCTGATGACCGACGTCGACATGAAGTTTGCGCAGGCCGTCGTGAAGAAAGAAAACGCGGCGCCGGACTACCCCGGCGTGTACAGCCTGTGGCTCCGCAAGACGGGCGACGGATGGGACTTGCTGTTCAACAACGAATCGGATGTCTGGGGAACGATGCACAACCCCGACGCCGATGCGGCGACGGTGAAGCTCGAAGCCGGTTCTGCGGCGGAAGCCTCCGAAACCTTCAAGGTCGAACTTGAGCAAACAACGAACGGCGGCGTCTTGCGCCTCGTCTGGGGCGACAAGCAGTGGTCGGCGCCCTTCGAGGTCGAGGGATTTGTTGCCGCGCCGGCGGCGGCTCCGGCCTCTGCGCCCGCTGCAGCGAGTGCACCGGCGGAAAAAGGTGTCTAAATAACACGGTTCAACCCAGCAACCATATTCGACAAACGGGGCCGGAGATTCTCCGGCCCTTTTTGTTTTTGACTGCTGGTGGCTACGGCTGCGAGGGCGCTGCAGCTTCTTCCGGTTGTTCCACCCACCAATCGTTTTCTGCGTATTTTTTCTTTTCTTCGAGTTGAGCGGCATACCAGGCGTCGAGGGCTTCCTGGGTTTCAACGGTGACGAAGCCGCGCATGGTGTAGTGATTGATGCCGCAGAGCTGGGCGCAGGCGATCTCGAAGTCGCGGTCGGGGTCCCCCGTGCGTTCGCGGAATTCCTCGGTGCTCATGATTGGGCGGAAGGAGACCGGGACGCGCATGCCGGGAATGGCATCTTGTTTCACGCGAAACTCGGGGAGGAAGAAACTGTGAATCACGTCCTTAGAGCTGAGCGAGATTTGCACCATGCGGCCCAGCGGGAGATGAAGCTGGTTGAGCGTGGTGATGTCGTCTGCGGAGGCCGGGTCGTCCTTGTCGAGGCCTAGTGGGTTCAGCACGTCGTCCACCAAGTTGGGCGCGGTGCGTCCGAAGATACCGTCGGGGCCGGAGTAATGTACGTTCCACTGAAACTGTTGTCCGGTCACTCGCACTATATATAGGTCGTCTTTTGTTGCATCCGGGGCGGCGACGATCTCGTCGTGCCAGAAGGGAATCGAGAACCCGATGAGCAGCGAACCTTCGGCGATGGCCATGAGGGCGACGAGGAAATACGGCAGGCGCGTGCGCAGGCCGCGGTAGTCGGCGGCCGGGTGGCGCTTGCGGTGGAAACGCAGCAGCGCGGTGACGAGCCATGCTTCCCAGCCGAGGAAGGCCACTATCATCAGGACGTGAACGATGAGAATGAAGCTGTCGATCTTCGCGCCGTGTTCGGAAGCGATCAGGGGGAACCCGAGCCACTGGTTCATGCGGCGCCTCCCTCCCGCTGCGCCTGCGGGCTGAAGTCGCTCAGCGCCCCGGGCACGCTGTATTCATAAGGTCCGCGAAAAACGGCGGGCACGGTCTCGAAATTTCCGCGCGCGATCGGCGGCGAGGGCGCGGTCCACTCGAGAGTAGTCGCGTCCCAGGGGTTACGCTCAGTGCGTTTGCCGAAGAATGCGCTCCAGGCGAGATTGACGAGAAAGAAAATCTGCACAGCCGCCATCATAAAGGCCGAGTGCGACATGACCTTGTTCAAGATCGCGACATCGGCCGCGTGGGCGTAGGTCGCGCCGCCGTCGTAGAGCCGGCGCGAGACGCCGTGGAAACCTTGCAGCAGCATCGGGAAGAAAATCCCATTCATGCACAAGAACGTCGGCCAAAAGTGCAGGTGGCCCAGCGTCGTATTCAGTCGACGCCCGGTAATTTTCGGGAACCAATGGCAGATACCGCCGAAAATGGCGAAGAGCGTGCCCGGCGCGACGATGTAATGAAAATGGCCGACGACGTAGTAGGTGTCGTGCAGATACACGTCCGACATCGCTAGGCCGAGTGGAAGTCCCGTGAGTCCGCCAATGCCGAACATCGGCAGGAAGGCAATGGCGTAGAGCATTGGCAGCGAGAAGCGAATCGCGCCGCCCCAGAGCGAGGCGACGAGGATCGTCAGCAGCATCACGGAAGGAATCGAGATCGCCATCGTCGTAATTTCGAAGAAGGCGTTGATGGTCGTGCCCATGCCGGTGAGGTACATGTGGTGCGCCCAGACAACGAAGGAGAAGAACGCGACGGCGAGCACCGCGCCGACCGCGCCGCGATAGCCCCAGATGGGACGGCGCGTGTTGTTCGCGATGATCTCCGCGACGATGCCGGCCGCGGGCAGCACGAGCACGTAGACCTCCGGGTGCGCGAGGACCCAGAAGAGGTGCTGCCACAGCAGCGGACTGCCGCCGCCGGTGGCGGCGAGTACTTCGCCGCTAACGACGAGGCCGCTGGGCAGGAAAAAGCTCGTGCCGAGCACGCGATCGGAGAGTTGCAACACGCCAGCGGCTTCGAGCGGCGGGACCGCGAGCAGCAAGAGGAACGCCGCGCCGAATTGCGTCCACACGAAGAGCGGCAGGCGCATGAACGAGAGGCCCTCTGCGCGCATCTGGACGATGGTGACGATCATGTTGATCGAGCCGAAGGTGGAGGCCGCGATGATGAGCAGCATGCCGATGAGCCAGACCGTCTGGCCGTCCGGCGCGATGTCGGCCAGCGGTGGATAGGAGGTCCAGCCGGATTGCGCGGGGCCTTCATCCAAAAGAAAACCGCTCAGCATCGTGAGGCCGCCGGCCACATAGGCCCAGTAGCCCAGCAACGTGAGGCGCGGGAAGGCCATGCCCGGCGCGCCGATTTGCAGCGGGACGAGATACGTGCCGAAGGCGCCGGTAAGCATCGGCACGACGGCGAGGAAAACCATGATGGTGCCGTGCATCGCGCCGAGGGAGTTGTAGAAATTCGACGTCATCCGGCCTTCAGGCATGTGGGTATTGTTGGCGCTGATGTGCTGGCCGACCAGCGGCAAGGGTTCCCCGGGATAGGCGAGCTGCCAGCGAATCAGGAGAACAAACGTGAAGCCGGTGAGCAGGAAGAACGCGGCGGTCAGACCATATTGCACGCCGATGACTTTGTGGTCGGCGGAAAAGAGGTAACGGCTCCAGAAGGGCAGGCGCGCGGCGGCCGTCGTGGATTCGGTGCTCACCTCAGAGAATCCTCATTGCCGCGTTTGTCCCCCACTCTTTTGAATTGTATGCGAAAGGTCCGCGACGCTCCAATGAACGTCCATCGCGAGGTCCCGATCCAAGTTTTCATTTTCGATGTCCTGAATCGAAATCGGGCCGAGCCGAGTCCCAAGTCCCGCGTCCCGTAAGGTTCTTCGCTTTGTGCCCCGGTAGGGGCACTTGATAGTAGCCCGGCGCTTCAGCGCCGGGTACGGGAATCCTCCAGATCAGTCCCGTAGGGACGACTGAACACCGGCTGCTCAGCCGTCCCTACGGGACTTCCAAATCATTTGGGCGCAGACCCGGCACTAAAGTGCCGGGCTACTATCAATCGTCCCTTCGGGACTTGCTGACCTATCCATTTTCCGATGCGTCGCCGAGAGATTTGCCGCCAGCTTCGCTGGCTTCGTGAAGGCGGCAGCTATCGCTGCCGCAGTCCAAGGAGCTTTCGGCTATGGAAATGGCGGATCGAGGATGTGCCGGAGGCTACTGCCGGGCGGGTCGGAGGTTTTCAGGGGCTTGAAGAGTTCCGGGAGAACGTCGGCTATCCCGTCATGATTGCTTCTTCTCAAACACCAAAGCTCGGACGAAGGGGGTTTTGGCGATTTCGTCCACCAGATCTAATCCTGAGCGACTCGCGATTTGGATCCATTCGTGGCGCGGGTAAAAGTGGAGCGCGCCGTGACCAAAGGCTGCAAAGTTCCAACTATTTCTTAAGTGCTCAACAACGATAATGCGGCAACCTTGCCGCGCGATTCTGTGCAGTTCCGAAAAGAAAATCTCCCGCAACGCGCGCGCCCTGATCTCGTGAACGGACATAATTAGAAATATTGCGTCCACGCTGGAATTCTTGAAGGGAAGACTATTAAGCGGCACCGATTTCTGGTTGTCGTGGGTGGCGAATTTTCGGGCTCTTTGGATGGAGGCTTCGGTGAATACGGCGGGATCAAAGATATCGAATGTCGCGCCTTTTCGAGCGTCGAAGATGCCAGTCAATGCACCGCCGGTCTCGTCGTAACCTGCATTGAACGCAACCCAAGTCTCGGGCATCGCAGGCAGCGGTTGAATCAACCATTCCCATCGGTGGAGATCCGACACGTCGTAAATATAGAACGAAGCAGCCAGCGACGATACGAGGAAGAATATGGGAATGCAGGCGAGAGCCGTGACGGCGAGTCGCTGAAAACTTGTGAGCTCGACGCTGGCTAGAAACACGAGGGCCGCAACAATTGTGGCTACTGCTGCAACGTAAAAGGGCCAGTTAAAACGAATGACTCGAAATAGGCCCTCAAATCTGCCGCGGGCCACTTTGCCGGTGCGGGCCCTCATTGTCCGGCCAGTGGCAATTTTTCACGAATACCGCGCAGCCACTTGTAGGAGATATCGTTGACATAGAACGCGTTGGCCAAGATCGGGGACAGACCCGCAAATGGCGGTGAATTGAAAAATGTCTTCTCCGACACTTCGACGCGGATTGGCTTCGGATTCCAATTCGTGCGGGCGCCTTCAATACGAATGATGGAGTGTGTCTGTTTTTCATAGTCGAAGGTAAATGGAAGCGGCCCAGCGTATTTGCGTGCGGTCTTGAGATCTGGAAACGGGGAACCCTCCGGCGGCGTTTCCTGAATCTCAGCGGTATAGACCTTTACACGCAAATCGGCCTCGGCGTTCGGCGTCGTAATTTGGAAATCCAGCTCGCCGTTGTTTTGGCGTACGGTGACATCGGCAACACGATAATTGTAATGGGTCAACATGTTTCCAAAGAAAGCCATCAGACGTCGATTGGTGTCACTTCGCAGGATTCGCAATCCGCGGAGTGCTCGACCGGAGTTGGTCTTGTAGCGCGCGAAGATCCTGTAGCCACTAAGAAAAAAGTCTTGTCCAAGTGCAGCGGGCAAAAATGCGGGCCGTAACGATTTCGTTTGCACGAGTGCAATGGCGACAAAACCCTGACCTTCGTAACTATCGAGAGTCAGGCCGGCCGGCAATAGCGGAAATAGATGTTCTTCGGGGAGAGCGTAGGTGAGTACGACGCTGTGGGCGAAAGTGGCCACGATCGGGATTTGGTGTCGTCGGAGTATGTGCAACACGTTTTTATGGTACGCGCGCGGCAGGGTGAGCCGCAATGACGGGAGGCAAATCGCCGACGTTATGAACGCGGGACTACGGTTTTTTCTGTGGGCGGGTGAAGGTGAAGTTCGCGGTGGCGGGGGTGCCGGTGGTGACAGTTAGTTTGGCGCGCTGGGTGCCCAGGGCTTCGTGCCAGGCTTCGATTTCGTATTCGCCAGCGGGGAGGTTGGGGATGGTGAAGTTGCCGTCGTCTTTGGTGACGGCGAAGTAGGGGTGATCGAAGACGCCGCACCAGGCTTCCATCCAGGCGTGGACGTCGCACTTGATGCGGAAGACGGGTTCGGATTTGGGGAAGGTGTGCGTGAATTCGCGTTCGGTCTTGGACATGGCGCGGTTTACTTCGCGGTTGGTTTTGGGGAGCGGGTGCACGTTGTGTTGGAGACCGTCGGGATTGCTGAAGCGCAGCGTCTGACCGGCGCGCAGGCCGATGACGTGCGGGCCGTAGCGGCAATCTTTTTGGGAGACTTCGACGACCTCGGCGGGGACGGGATAGGTTTTTCCTTCGGGGAGTCCGGCGACGACGTAGACGAGCACGTTGGCTACGGACTGGCCTTCGCCGAGGACGAGGAATTCGGAGAGAAGCGGGTTGTCGCCGTGGAGGGCTTTGCAACCGGGATCGGCTTCGACGGGAAGTGGGCGCATCAGGGGGGCCTTGCCTTCGTAGACGATTTTGCCGGTAATGGCGCCGGAGTCCTCGGAGGAGGCGGTGGGCGCGGGTACGCAGGCGGCTAGCAATAGGCCGAGGAAAAGAGTCGTGACGGCGCGGGTCATTCGCTGTATCTCCCTGTGCTGCATGTGGTTAAACTCCACAATGAATACCAAGTTCCGCCTACAAAATTCGACCTAGTGTCGCCCCTTCAGGGCTCATTTGGCGGGTCACATCCATAACCCAGGGCGTCGCTTCGCTTTGCCCTGGGCTATTCTGTGACGCCCCGTTGGGGCTCAAACGATGATAATGAGGCATTGGACGAAAACGACCACAATTCGATGCAGGCGGCTGCGAGTTGGTGAAATCCGCCTCGGGACCAATTTCACGGATGATGGGCGCTAACCTTTTGGAAATGTTGGGGTTGTACTATAATCCATGCTGAAATTCGGGGTGGCATAGGGTGTGCTTTTGGCGGGATGGGGCAACCGTTCTCCGGTGGCCGGCGTCGAAATCAAGCACGTGACAGATACAGATTAGGAGATGGGGCAATGACGGGCATGAGATTCGTTCGAGTGGTTCCGATGATTTGCGGGACGTTGGCTGCGGCGACGGCCTGGGGCGCGCCGAATCGGCCGACGTACACCAAAGACGTGGCGCCGATCATGAATTCGAAGTGCGTGGTGTGCCATCGCGCGGGCGAGAGCGCGCCGATGTCGCTGACGAGCTTCGAGGAAGTGCGGCCGTGGGCGAAGGCGATCGCGAAGAATGTCGGCGAGCGCGTGATGCCGCCCTGGCACGCTGACAAGGGTGTTGGCGTGTTCACCAACGATCGCAGCCTGAGCGATGATGAAGTCGCGACGATTGTGAAGTGGGTCGAGCAAGGCGCGAAGCAGGGTGACCCGAAGGACATGCCGGCGCTGCCGGAGTTTCCCGCCGGCGAGTGGTCGCTCGGCGAGCCGGACATGGTGGTGTCGTTCAAGAAGATCGATTTGCCCGCGGGCGGTCCTGACCAGTTTTACAATCTTCCCTATCAGCTCGACATGCCCGAGGATCGTTGGCTACGCGCCGTCGAAGTGCGCCCCGACAATCGCAAGGTGACGCACCACGTCATCGTCTATCAGACCGAGGGCAATAATCCGCCGAACGGATGGTTATCGGCGTGGGCTGCGGGTATGGAGCCGATGCAGTTTCCGGAGAAGACGGGCCGCCTCGTGAAGAAGAACGCGACGCTGATCGGCGACATGCACTACCATCCCGCGGACACGGCACAGTCGGACACGACGAGCCTGGGGATGTACTTTGCAAAAGACGCGGACATACAGAAGGAAGTGATCAACCTGTGGATTGCGAATCAGGATTTCAAGATTCCGGCGGGTAATCCGAGCTACAAGGCGCGGTCGACGTTTACCTTCCCGCAGGACAGCGTGATTTTGTCGGTGCTGCCACACATGCATTACCGAGGGAAGAGCTTTTCGTACACGGCCACGTACCCGGACGGCCGCAAAGAACTGCTGATGAGCACAAGCAACTACGACTTTAACTGGCAGACGAGCTATATGTTCAAGGACCCGATCGACGTGCCGAAGGGCACGCGCATCGATTGCATCGCGGAGTGGGACAACAGCGCAGCAAATCTGCGCAATCCGGATCCGACGCGCGACGTGACCGAGGGTTCACAGTCGACCGACGAAATGATGATCGGGTTCGTGGACTACATAGTGAAGGACGGCCTGCGGCCGGTTTCGCCGGAGCAGCAGGTGGCGGAGCGGCGTGTGGCGCTGATCGCGGAGCATCCGGGCGAGGTGTATGACGCGAAGGCGTTCCAAGAGGGCACGCCGATTGCCGGCCCCCTTTTCCTGCCCGCGCAGGGGGCGGGCTCATGGCACCTCGCAATCATGGGCAATATGTATCAGGCGACGGTGAACCAAATCGCCTGGCAGGGCGACAATGTGACCGCGCAGGTTACTGTGGCCGGATTCGGCACTTTCGGTTTTGAGGCAACGCGGAACACCGCAACCGGCGAACTCAAGGGGAAGCTCAAGCTGCCCAATGGCGATGAGGGATTGCCGGTGGAGGGGACGCTCGCGAAGTAGTGCTCGGTTCAGAATACTTTTCAATCAAAAAAAAGATACTGTGTGGATGGGATCGGCGCACAACGGTACATGACATCAACTCAAAATTCGACCGCATCCCGCGTGCTCATCGCGGGATGCGGTTATGTGGGTACGGCCCTCGGCGAGCAGCTTGCTGCCGAGGGCCACGATGTTTTTGGGCTGCGGCGAGAGGTGTCGCTCTTGCCGAAAGCGATTCGTCCGGTGGCTGCGGATCTTTCGCGGGCGGATACCTTGCGTGATCTTCCGGGACCCTTCGATATCGTTTTTTATACCGCTGGTTCTGCAGGACATACGGACGAGGCGTATCGTGCGGCGTATGTCGAGGGACTCCGCAATGTGCTGGACGCGCTTGGTGCACTCCCCTCTCCCCCGCGCCGGGTGATTTTCACGTCGTCGACGGCGGTGTATGCGCAAACGGACGGCGGCTGGGTGGACGAGAATTCGCCGACAGAGCCGGATTCGTTTTCGGGGCGGCGACTGCTCGAAGCGGAGCGGATGCTGGCGGAGTCACCTTTCGAGACGGTGTCGCTGCGGCTCGGCGGGATTTATGGTCCGGGACGGACTGGTTTGATCGATCGCGTTCGACGTGGCGATGCGCGCAGGGAGCTCGGGCGGGTTCGCTATCTCAATCTGATTCACCGGGACGATATTGTTGGCGCGTTGATGCATCTGATGCGAATCGAGAATCCCGGCAATATCTATGTCGGTGTGGATGACGAACCGCAGGAGTACAACGCGCTCGTAGAGTGGATCGCGGAGAAAATCGGCGTGGCCCCTCCTCCATTTTCGGACCAGCCGCAAACGCGCGGACGGGCTGCGCACAGCCGGCGTTGTTCGAATACGCGCTTACGGGAGAGTGGATATTCGTTTGTGTACCCGTCGTGTAAGCAAGGATATGCTGAGTTGATGGGTAAAATACCCTCATGAATCCGGTGCAATCTTGTCCCATGTGGTTTGCGGACGAATTCACGCCTACCTGGCAACTATTACCACGATAGTCGCGCTGATGTCTTTCGCAATATAGGCCATAATGGCGCGTTTTTAGCGTCCTCCGCGCTCCCGGTGCTTGACTTTCCGCTTAAGCTGGCTCAAGCTGTTTGCGCATCGATCACGCTAAACCGGGACTTCGGGAGATCATACCGTGACGCGACAAACCTGGATTGGATGTTGCACGGCACTCAGCGCAGTAGTTCTGACGACAGGCGCATGGTGCGCCGACGCGGTCCCTGGCGAAAATTCCAAGGTGACCTTCACGAAAGACATTCTGCCGATCCTTCAGCAGAACTGTCAGGAATGTCACCGGCCGGGCGGAGACACCGTCGCGGGCGTGGGCGCGCCGATGGCCTTGATTACCTACGAGGAAGTCCGTCCATGGGCCAAGGCGATGGCAGAGAAAGTAGTGGCAAAAGAAATGCCGCCTTGGGACGCGACCGAGGCGACACGGGGACTATTTGTCAACGAACGTAGCCTCACTGCGAAAGAGATCGACACGATTGTGCGATGGACCGCGACCGGAGCGCCTCGCGGAAACCCAACGGACGCGCCGCCGGCGAAGGAATTGCCGGACAATGATGGTTGGGTGATGGGCAAGCCGGATCTTGAGGTTTATCTTGAGGATCCGTATTGGGTCGCGGATGATGTGGTCGACATCCAACCGCGATTCACGATCAAGATCACCGAGGACATGCTGCCGGAGCCGCGGTGGATTCAGGCGGCGGAATGCCGGCCGGCCACGTCGATGGTGCACCACACTTTTAGTACGGTAACGGCGCCCGCGGTTGAAGGGCACCCGGAAGAGATGTACGCATTGGTATCCGCTGCGGCCGGCGAAGACCCGCAACAATTCCCGGACGGTTTCGGCAATCTTTTGCGGCCGGGATCCACGGTGAACATCTCGATGCACTACCACAAGGAACCCGGTCCGGGCAGCGGCAAATGGGACCGCTCGGGCGTCGGTATCAAGTTTTATCCCAAGGGCAAGGAAATTGAACACAAGGTGAATTGGGGCCCGATCGGCGATAACGGTATTGGCAATGCGATGTTCGAAGTGCCGCCAAACCAGGCGAACTGGCCCGTGGGCTGGAGCGGCACCTTTGATTCTGAAACGCTTCTGCTCTCTTTGCATCCGCACATGCACTACCGCGGCAAGAGCATGAAGTACACCGCGTACTATCCGGACGGAACGAGCGAAATGCTGCTCGATGTCGATCGCTACAACTTTGCCTGGCAGACGATCTATTTCTACAAGGAGCCAAAAGTGCTCCCTGCGGGTACACGCATTGACGCGGTGGCTGTCTTCGACAATTCTGAAACGGCCAAGGCGGCGTGGCCGGAAATTGACACCAGCCAGCCGGTGACGTTTGGCGAGGCATCGACGGATGAAATGATGATTCCGTATGTCTCGTGGACACATGCGGATCCGGTGAAGGGCCAGGAATACCGGGACACGATGTTTGGTCATCGCAAGAAGGTCCTTACCGAGGGCGTGGAATAAGCGCTCTTTCCATAAATCTTTGCCATTTCTCGTTTGATCTTCATCGCGCAGATGGGTGTTGATACGCCATCGAACGTCGGGCTATCGTGTCGCATCTGGACCCCGGCTGTTCGTGGAGGTTTTTCTGAATTCATGAAGTACGCGATGTTGATGGTCTGCGCGGCGAGTTACATTTTGTCAGGAACGGCTACGGCGGAACCGCGGCAACCGGGAGCGCATGCGGCGTCGGCCGAGGTGAAGAACCCGGTAGAGGCGACTGAGCAATCGATCAAACAGGGGCAGCTGCAATATGCGCGGTACTGCATCACGTGCCATGCGGCGGACGGTTCAGGCAAGACGGACATGACGGAGATGCTGGATGTTCCGCCAGCGTCGTTCATGGACACGGAGTGGAAGTACGGCACGACGGACGGCGAGCTGTTCAGCGTGATCAAGGACGGCGGGCAGAACGGGATGCAGCCCTTCGTCGGCAAGATTCCGGACGAGCGGATCTGGCATATCGTGAACTACCTGCGCACGTTTGCGAAGACGGCCGAAGGCGGCGCGCCAGCGGCGGCTGACGCGGAAGTGCCGACCAATCCGATCGCGTTTACGCCAGAATCTGCGGCGCTCGGCAAACAGTACTACATGCGATTTTGCGTGAAGTGTCACGGCACGAACGGCAAGGGCGACACGGAGATGCGGGAATTCCTGAGCACGCATCCGAGCGATTTGACCGACGGCGAGTGGAAGTACGGCAACCAGGACGGCAACATCTTTCTCGTCATCAAGAACGGCACGGAATACGAGATGACGCCCTTCAAAGACCTGGCGGACGACGAAAAGATCTGGCACATGGTGAATTTTCTGCGCAGTTTCGAAAAGAAGAAATAGCGCGCAACGGCGCTGCTGGAGGAACGGGCAATGAGCGACAAACGGTCGAGCAAACAATCCAAGCCATCGAACGAGAGCCGGCGCGAATTCATGAAGACGGCAGCGATGGGCGCGGGTGTGGCGGCGGCGCTCGCGCAGAGTTCGGCGAAGGCAGCGGCACCGGACGTCGCTGAGCGCGCGATTGGACGGCCGAAACCGTTTGCCGATCTTGCCACTGTGCCGCCGCCTTCCGAGTTCGCGTTTCCGGCGACCGGCGCGCAGATATTCGCGCAGGCGTGCAAAGAAGAAGGGCTCGCGGCGCTGTTCTGCTGCCCGGGCAATTACAACATCATCAGCGCGATGGCGAATGCCGGCATTCCGAGCTACGGCGGACGCAACGAAGGCCCGATGTGCTCGGCGGCGGACGCGTTCATTCGCGTGACCGGCGAAATTGCTGCCGCGTCGGGGACCGAAGGTCCCGGGTTTACCAATATGATTTGCGCGATCGCGGCCGCCAACGCTTGCCGCACGCCGCTGCTGGTGGTGGCGAGCAACATGACGCTGCGCGGCGACGATACCGAGCGCGGCTTGCAGCGCGCGTATCAACAGCTAACAACCGAGGGCATCAAGAAATACGGTAAACGGGTGGTGACCAAGGAGCGCGTGCATGAGTACGCCGGCTATGCGTTCCGCCAGCTCAAGACGGGCGTGCCGGGGCCGGTGCATCTGGACTTCGTGCAAGAGGCGGCAGGCCGCGAGTCGCAGATCGAAAGCTCCACGGATCTCGATGCGTACTGGGGCCGCGACAAATACCGCACAGATTCGCGGCCGCATCCGTCTCCGAAAGACATCGATCGCGCGATCGACCTGATCAAACAGGCGCAACGCCCGCTGATCGTCGCGAGCACCGGCGTGTTCTACAGCAAAGCGTGGGACGCGCTAAAGGCCTTCGCGGAAAAGGCGCAGATTCCGGTGGCCGAATCGGGCCCGTCCCGCGGACATTTCTCGGATGCGCATCCGCTCTCGGCGAGCACGGCGCCGACGGCGATCTACAGCGTCGACCTCGCCATCTTCGTCGGCCAGTACTGCATGCCAGGCGTGGGCGAGTATCCCTTCGACGTCAACTGCAAGTACATTCGCATTGAACCGGACGGCAAAGACATTGGCCGCAATATTCCGATTGACGTGGGTCTTGTGAGCTGCGAAAAGGCGGCGCTGGAGGCGCTCGCGGACAAGTGTCCGGCGCTGAAACATGACGCGTGGTTGGCCGAAGTGGCGGCAGCACGCGACGCATTTGAAAAGGAAAACGACGAGCACTATGCAATCGGCAAGGGATACACGGACGCAGTGCATCCGGCCGTCATCGCAACGGAGCTCGCGAACTTCCTGTACAAGGGAACGTTGGCTCCCGAACAGACCACGGTCGTGTCGGGCGGGTTCGGCATTGCAAAGTACACGCGGCGCCGCCTGCGCGCGTTCCGTCCGGGTCAGATCTGCAACGGCGCCTATCAATATGGATCGATCGGACCAGACGTGGGCTATACCTTCGGCGCGGGAGTGGCGGTGGATCTCGGCATCGGCGCTCAAAAGGCGTACAAAGGCGGGCCCGTGGTCGGCGTGACTGGGGATGCGGGCTTCGCATACTCCGCGTTCGAAATCGACACGATGGCGAAGTACAAAATTCCGGGGATCATCATCGTATACAACAACAATGCCTGGGGCACGTGGGCCGGGTATTCAGCGATGCCGCGCGCGGGCCACATGCATCTGTTCCAGGAAAACCTGCGGTACGACAAGGTCGCCGAGGGCTTGGGCGGGTATGGCGAATACGTCACGTCGCCGGACCAGTTCACGCCGGCGCTGGAGCGTTGCTGGCAGATTGCGGCGAATGATCGCAAGCCTTGCGTGATCAATTGCCAGGCGAAGAAAGAATTCTGGATCGCGAAGGACTTCCCGCCGGGCATGATCGGTCAGGTCGAACCGGGCGTAATGTCGTACAACCACTAACCTACTTTCTTTTCGAGAAAAGAAAGTAGGCAAAGAAAAGCCGTTATGGAAGCGATTTAATTGTAGGGCGGGTCGAGACCCGCCCTACTTTTTTTTGGAATGGCAATGAAGCGTTCAATGAAATCAAAATCTGCGAAATCACCTGCGCTGGAGCGGCATACGGCGATCGTCCGCGAGATCCTCTCAGCGTATGCGAAACGGGGTGTGTTGCGAGAGTTCGAGGAGCATCCGTTGCGCGGCGGAAAGGTCGAGTTCCGGTTTACGTGGCTGCTGGAACGGCGGTTTCATCTGATCTTCGATCCGGCCGCGGCCGCACTCACATTCAAAGACGTATTACCTGAAGTACCGGCGAAGTCCCGCGTCGAGGACGCCGTCGGGGCGATGATCGAGGGGCGGACTGCGAAGAAGCTGCCGGCGCACCGGCGAGTCGATCCCGCAAAGGCCACCGTGCGCCTTCAGAATCGCAAAGGTTCGATCAGCCTAACCATGACCGTGAAACGCAGCCAATACGCCTATGCTGTTCCGAAATTGCTGAACTTCAGCAACGAACTCTTCGGGCACTTGCACATGTACCACGTCCAGTATTTGTGGGAACACATGGGTGTACCGGAAGAGTGACGGGGCGCATCACGGTCTCGCCTAGTCTCTCCTAGTCTCTCCTAGTCCAAGCCATTTGCACCTGCTACCCCTTGGAATCGCGTCTACCCCCTCCACTACAGGCTGCGCCAGAGCCTCTAACACACATCTAACGTATGCGTAACGGCACTAGAACTCTTCGCATGCATGCTACTGATGGGGGAAAACGGATAGGAGTCGGGGGACATACATGAAAATCGACTTACATTGCCATAGCAAATACTCGAGCCGGCCGACGCTGTGGCTCATGCAGAAACTCAACTGCCCGGAGAGTTTCACCGAGCCCAAGGCGCTGTACCGTCGTGCGCGCGAGCTGGGCATGGACTACGTGACCATTACTGACCACAACGAGATCGGCGGCGCGCTGGAGATTGCCGATTTGCCGAACACAGTGCTCGGGTGCGAGTACACGACTTACTTTCCGGAAGACCGGTGCAAGATTCATGTGCTGGTGTATGGGATGACGGAGGCGCAGCACCGCGAATTGAACGAGGTGCGCGAGAATATCTTCGAGTTCGCCGCATACTTGCAGGATCGTGAATTGAAGCATGTGTGTGCGCACCCGTTTTTCTGGATCAACGATCGGCTGAGCGTGGAGCATGTGGAGCAACTCGTGTTGCTGTTCAAGAACTGGGAGTGGAACGGCGACATGGTGAACGAGATGAACGTGGCGGTGAAGGACCTTGTCGCTTCGCTGACACCGCAGAAGATTGTCGAGCTGTCGAACAAACACGGATTCGAGCCGACGTTTGAGCAGCCGTGGAAAAAGAACATCACGGCGGGATCGGATGATCACAGCTCGCTGCATCTTGCGCGAACCTACACGGAGGTACCGGACGCGCAGACCTGGGAAGAGTTTTGGCTTGGGGTCGAGCACAACCACGCGAAGGTGGTGTATCAACCGGCGACGCCGGAGATGTTCGCCCGCAACGCCTACGGCACGGGATTCCAGTTTTACAAGTCGAAATTCGGACTGGACCGGCATGTGAATACAGATACGATGTTGCGATTTCTGAACCGGGCGCTGACGACTCAGCCGAGCCCCAGTAACGCGTGGTACACCCGAATTAAGCGCGCGCTTGCGCAGAAATTCCGCGGGCCGGGCCCGATTTCGCCGCGATCCTCGTTGATGAACATGGCGCGCCGGGAGGCCGAACAGTTAATCCGATCGCATCCGCGCCTGGCGTTGATCATGGAGCAGGGCACGGACAACACGGTGGACCTGGATCAGGTGTGGGCTGAATTTGTCAGCGAAGTGTCGAACCGGATCCTCGCGCATATCGGTCAACACACGATCGAGCGATTGCAGCACGCGCGCGTGTTCGACCTGTTTCAGTCGATGGGATCGTCCGCCGCGCTGTACTCGCTTATCACACCCTACTTCGTGAGTTACTCCCTGTTCGCGAAAGAGCGCGCGTGGAGCGCGGAGCTGTCGCATCATTTTGGCCTTCGGAGGGAGACGAACGGCACACACGACAGGACGAAAGTCGCACATTTTACCGACACGCTGGACGAAGTGAATGGTGTGGCGGTGACGCTGCAGCAGGAAATCGAGGCGGCGGGACGACTGGAACACGACATGAGCATCCTCATGTGCAGTGCGACGTCGCAACCGCCGCGGCAGCGCGTATACCGATTCGCGCCGCTGGCGTCGCACTCGATACCGGAGTACCCTGAACTGGCGATCCACGTACCGCCATTCTTGAAGATCCTGAAGCACTGTTACGATCAGCGCTACACGCATATCCACGTCGCTACGCCCGGGCCGATGGGACTGGCGGGCATGGCGATCGCGCGGATACTGCACCTGCCGCTTACGGGCACGTATCACACTGCGTTCCCGCAATACGCCCGAGCGCTAACGGAAGATTTGTACGTAGAGCAGATGATGTGGACAGGCATGATGTGGTTTTACGCGCAACTGGACGCGGTGTACGTACCTTCGCATGCTACGGGTGAAGACCTCGCTGCACGCGGGCTCTCTTCCGAGAAAATCCGGGTGTATCCACGCGGCGTAGACACGGTGCGCTTCAATCCCTCGAAGGCGAGCCGCGCCGTACGCGAAGAATTGGGCGTCGCGGACGAGACTCCACTGCTGCTGTATGTTGGCCGCGTGTCGAAGGAAAAGAACTTGCCGGTGCTGGTTGACGCGATGCAGTTGCTGGCGGCCCGCAATCTGGACTTTCATCTCGTGGTTGTGGGCGATGGGCCTTACCGCAAAGAGATGGAGCAAAAACTCTCTTCGACGAAAGCGACGTTTACCGGATACAAGTCCGGCGAACAACTCACGCATCTGTTTGCGTCGGCGGATATCTTCGTTTTGCCGAGCACGACGGACACCTTTGGCAATGTGGTGCTGGAGGCGCAGGCTTCGGGGTTGCCGGTCATCGTGAGCAACGTTGGCGGTCCGCGCGAGATGATCGATGCGGGCGCGACGGGACTTGTCGTGTCGTCGATGACGGGGCCGGCGTTTGCCGAGGCGATTGCATACTTGCTGGGCGATCCCGAACTGCGCAAGGCGATGGGCCATGCTGCGCGCGCGGTCACCGAGACGCGCGGGATCGATGCCTGCGTATCCAGACTCTGGGAGATGTATGGCGAAGACGAACTACGCCACGGGAAAGGCAATGTTCGTCCTTTTCCCATTCTGTCAAGAGATTACCCGTCCTCCCTGCAGCCTGTGGCATAACCTCTTCCCTCATTCGCCGATTCCGGCCTGAAATTGCCGTGGAATTTAGGACATTTCCAGACGATTTTGAATCGACGGCACCCATGTTATTATCAGCGGGTTAGAGTATTTCGAGGGTGTCGTGTATCCGGCCGCGATTGGGCGAATTCGTTGGGAGGAATATCTGTGAAATTCCGACAATGCACGCTGTGGCGGGGAGTGGCTGCCGCAGGGGTGGCATTTTGTAACGCGCTGGTTTACGCCGACGCACCTTCCGGTCCGGTGACCTTCACGAAAGATGTGTTGCCGATCCTGCAGCAGAATTGCCAAGAGTGCCACCGGCCCTCCGGCGCGAATTTGTCCGGGATGGTCGCGCCGATGTCGCTGACGACCTACGAAGAAGCACGGCCCTGGGCGAAGGCGATCGCGACGGCGGTGAGCACGAAGAAAATGCCGCCGTGGTTTGCTTCAGCGGAGCAACATGGGCAATTCGAACTCGAGCGCGGGTTGACGCAAGATCAAATCGATACGATCGTTCGCTGGACGGAATCCGGCGCGAGGCGCGGCGATCCAAAAGATGCGCCGGAGCCGATTGAGTTTCCCTCTTCCGACGGCTGGGTGATGGGCGAGCCGGACATTGTGATCCCACTTCCGGAGCCGTACTGGGTTGCTGATGAAATCGAAGATATCCAGCCGAGCTTTGAAACGATCCTGACGGAAGACATGCTCTCCGAGGACAAGTGGGTGAAATGGATCGAGTTCCGGCCGGGCTGCAAGATCATTCATCACGGCGGCGCGAGCACACAGCCCTTGGGCCCGGATGGAAAACCGGTGGTCGATCCGATCAGCGGCGGCAAACTAATCGGCACGGCGCAGGGCGACGGCCCCGATGTATGGCCGGAAGGCTTCGGCAAGCTTGTGCGCAAGGGATCCCGCTTCGCTTTCAACATTCACTACAACAAAGAGCCGGGTCCAGGCACGGGCGTATGGGACCGGTCGATGATTGCGATCAAGTGGCAGACGACGCCGGTGAAGCACGTGGTGCGGTCAGCGGGCGTGAGTTCGCGCGGCTGGGAAATTCCCCCGAACACGGCAGACTGGTCGGTGGGCGCGGCGAAGACATTCGACGAGGACAGCTACATCATCAACATGATGCCGCACATGCACTGGCGCGGCAGTTCGGCGAAATATGTGCTGGTGCATCCGGATGGGACGCGCGAGACGCTGCTCGATGTGCCGGGTTACAACTTCGCATGGCAACTCACGTACACGTACAAAGAACCGAAGTTTGCGCCCAAGGGCAGCCGGCTTGAGGTGACGATGGTGTATGACAATTCACCGGCGAATGCGGACATCAAGGATCCGGAGCGTCCGATCAGCTTTGGGTCGATGACCAAAGACGAGATGAATATCGGCTGGACGGAATATGCAAACGCCGAGCCGATTGAAGATATTTTTAATCACGACTTTGGCACCGAGGGAACGGGCGTCGAAGATTTGGATCCGGAATGAACATCGGCGAAAGCCGTAAGGAGACTATTGCGATGGTTCGAGGGTATGGAATTGCGGGAGCGATCCTGGCCGGGGCGGTGTGCTTCGGCGCGCAGGCGGACGACAAGGTCACGTTCACAAAGGACGTGCTGCCGATCCTCCAGGAAAACTGCGTGAAGTGTCACCGCCCGGGGGGCGACAACATCTCGGGCATGGTCGCGCCGATGTCGCTGATGACCTACGAAGAGGTCCGGCCGTGGGCGAAGGCGGTGGCGAAGGCGGTCACCGACAAGAAGATGCCGCCGTGGTTCACTACACCGCAGTTCCACGGGATTTTCGAAAACGAACGCGTACTGACGAACGAGCAGATTAAAACGATCGCGACGTGGGTCGAATCGGGCGCCACGCGTGGTAATCCGCAGGACGCGCCTGCAGCCGTTCAATTCGACGATCATGGCGGTTGGTTGACCGGCACGCCGGATCTTGTGGTGAAGATGCCGAAGCCGCATTTTGTTGCGGACGAGATCGAAGACGTATACGTCAACTTTATGACCGATCCGCTCACTGAAGAGCAGCTGCCGAAAGACCGCTGGCTGCGCGCAATCGAATGGCGCGGCGGCAGCGAAGTCGTGCATCACATTGTGGGCGGCGCGAGCATGAAAGACGAGAATGGCGAACAGCTCTACTATGAGCTGGGATCGATCGCTCCGGGCGAAGAAGGCATGCTGTTCCCCGAGGGACACGGCAAGCTGCTGCCGAAGGGATCGAAGATTCATTTCCAGATGCACTACCACAAAGAGCCCGGTCCGGGCACGGGAACGTGGGACCAGTCGATGGTGTCGTTCCGGTTCTGGGATGAGGAAAAGGACCCGAAGATTCAGTTTGCGATGGCCCGTTCGGGGATATCGAACCACACCTTCGAGATTCCGCCAAATCACGGGTCGTGGCCGGTGGGCGCGGCGATCACGTTTGACGTGGACACAACGATTCATGCGCTGCACCCGCACATGCACTTGCGCGGCAAGGACGCACGGTACATTGCATACTATCCGGACGGTACCAAAGAAGAACTGCTCTGGGTGCCGGGTTTCGATTTCAACTGGCAGCTCGACTACACCTATGCGGAGCCGAAGAAAGTGCCCGCGGGTACACGCGTCGAGTTTACGGCGCACTACGACAATTCGCCGGACAATATCTACAACCCCGACCCGAGCATTTCGATGGCGTGGGGCGGCCCGACGACCATGGAAATGATGATCGGGTATATCGCGTACTGCAATACGGAGCCGAGCGACAACCCGATGCCGGCGGCGCGCAAGGCGACCGGCGAAGGCACAGACTGAGTCTGGAGCCTCGATAAGGCTGAAACTCGCCCCGGAATTCCAGTATGGATTCCGGGGCGTTTTGTTGAGTAGAGTAGGTGTCCTGCGGCCTGCATAAATGAGGATCACTTTCATGTTGCTGAAACCGAAATTCTGGATCTTGTCGATGGCATTTGCGCTGGTCGCTTTCGTGTCAAACGGCAGCGCACAAGAGCAACAAAAGCCTGCGAGCGATACGCCGAAGGCAGCGCCAGCTCAGGCAGCACCCAGTGGTGGTGACGCGCCGCAGGCCGCGGCGGGTGGCGAAGATGCGCCGCTGGCAGGCGAAGGTGAAAACAGCGAGGCGGCGGAGCGAGCCCGCGCACGGCGGCGCGCGCAAACAACCACCAATGCAGTGCTAAAGATAGGCGACAAGAGCATTAGTATGCTAGCGGCAATCCTGAAGACCACCGGCCACGACTACAAAGAAATTACGAATGTGAAAGAAGGGCAAGTGCTGCAACTAACGCGCAGCCAATCGATCAAATTGAAGACCGATCTCCCCCTGACATTCGGCAACCTTACGCTGAAAACGGAAAACGTCGCCAAGGGGTACGCCGGAGTCTATGGCGTGTGGCTCAAGAAGACGGCGACCGGCTGGAACTTTGTGTTCAACGAGAAACCGGATGTGTGGGGCACGATGCATGACCCGGCGGCGAACGTCGGCGAGATTCCGGCTGAATACTCGAAGCTCGACCCGCCGAACGACGCGATGAAGTTTGAACTGACTCAGGAAGGCCAAGGCGGCACGCTACGAATAGTGTGGGGCGAGCACCAGTGGTCCGCCAAATTCACAGTCGCCCAATAAAATCGATGCGACTGGCGGCGTTCGTACTTGGCGCAGCACTCTGTGCGCCGGCATTCGCAGGCGGTTACGATACTTCGGCGGGCGAATGGCCGAGCTACGGCGGCGACCTCTACAGCCGCAAGTACTCTCCGCTCGACCAGATCAACGCGGAGAACTTCGGCAAACTCCAGGTCGCGTGGCGATGGAAATCGGTCGACGATTGGGTGAGCAAGACCGTCGTTGGCGGGGAGTGGTGGACGAAGCCGACACCCGTCTTTGAGGATCTGCAAAAGGACAATCCGAATCGCTGGCGCGGAGGTCTTGCGCCGCGGCTTGCGGGCTTGAAAGCGACACCGTTGATGGTGGGCGGCGTGCTGTACATGACGACGGCGCTGTACCAGGCGGCCGCGATCGACGCCAAGACCGGCGAGACGCTGTGGGTCTTCAATCCCAAGAGCTACGAAGCCGGCACGCCGACGATGAGCATCTATTGGAACCATCGCGGGCCCGCGTACTGGACGGACGGCACGCAGTCACGGATTTACTGGGGTACGGGCGACGCGTGGTTGTATTGCGTGGACGCGAAGACCGGGCGGCCGGTGGCGGAGTTCGGCGAGGGTGGGCGCGTGGACATTGCGAAAGGTGTGCCGCGTGCGGAACGCGACAAGCGCGACTATGTCAATGCCTTGCTGTATTCATGCGCCTCTCCCCCGCTTGTCGTGAACGACGTGGTGATTACGGGGCAGTCGATCGCCGATCGACGCGTGGTGAAAGAAGCGCCTCCGGGCTATGTCCGCGGGTGGGACGTCCGCACGGGGGCGCTCAAATGGACTTTTAATGCAGTGCCGCAGTCCGGCGAGTTTGGCAACGAGACCTGGGAGAACGGCTCCGCCGAATACTCCGGCAACTCGAACGTATGGACACAAATGAGCGCGGACCCGGAACTTGGGCTCGTGTATTTGCCCACCGGTACGCCGACGAACGATTTCTACGGCGGACATCGACTGGGCGACAACCTGTTTGCGGAATGTGTTGTAGCGGTAAAGGTCGATACCGGCGAGCGCGTGTGGCATTTCCAGACGGTGCACCATGGCCTGTGGGACTACGACAACCCTGCAGCCCCGAATTTAGTCGATATTGTGGTCGACGGCAAGCCGATCAAGGCCGTTGCGCAGGTCACGAAACAGGGTTTCGTATTCACCTTTGATCGGGCGACGGGCAAACCCGTGTGGCCGATTGTAGAGCAATCCGTCTCGACCGAGACGAACATCCCCGGCGAGCGCCCGGCGCCGACGCAGCCGTTTCCGACGAAACCTGCGGCATTCGAGTACCAGGGCGTATCGACCGACGACCTGATCGATTTCACGCCGGAACTGCACCAGATGGCGCTGGACATCGTGAAGGACTATACGATCGGGCCGTTGTTCACCCCGCCGATGCTGGGCAAGGCGACGATCATGCGGCCGGGATTGGGCGGCGGCGCCAACTGGACCGGCGCGGCCGTCGATCCGGAGACGGGTATGCTGTATGTGCCGTCGGTGGCAGGGTATTCAGTTGTGCATTTCTTCACGCCAGGAGAAGATGTGAAGGGCAATCTCGACTACACCCACGGCGCGCGCGGTGGACTGGCGCAGGGTCCGAAGGGGCTGCCGCTATTCAAGCCGCCGTACTCGCGCGTCACGGCGATCGACATGAACACGGGCGATCATGTGTGGATGACGCCGACGGGGAACGGGGACGTTTATCGCAATCATGCGGACCTGAAAGCGTTGAACCTGCCGCCGCTCGGCGGTGATGGTGAAACCGGGCCGCTGCTTACGAAGACACTGCTCGTTCTCGGGCTTTCTCCGAATGAAGGCGCACCGACACTGACGGCCTATGACAAGAAGACGGGCGCGGTGCTTGGTACGGTGGAGTTGCCGGGCAAACCGATCAGCACGCCGATGACGTACCTGCTCGACGGCAAGCAGTACATCGCGCTGACGTGCCAGGGCAGCCCGCCGGAGCTAGTCGCGCTGGCGCTCCCCGAATAGAGATCGCATATACTGGCCGCGTGATAGTCCGGCTTCGCGATAAGGGGATTGCGCCCGGCCATGACGAATTCTGCGCCGAAAGTCGACGAGCTCAGCCTTCTTTCTCGTGCGATTGAGTTGGCGAGCCTGATCACGGCTGGGGGATTGCTCGGTGTTCAGGCGCTTCGATTTTGCGGTGCGCCCCGGTGGATTGAGTGGTGGACGCCATTCGCCGTTCTTGCCGGGTTCATACTGGCCGATTTCGCTTCGGGCGTGGTGCATTGGTTCGCGGATACCTGGGGCAGCGAGACGATGCCGTTGCTTGGACGGCGGCTCCTGCGGCCGTTCCGCGTGCACCATGTGAATCCGGACGACCTGCTGGTCCGAAACGTTATCGATACCAATGGTGATGTGGCGACGGTGGTCATCCCCTTTCTGATCCCAGGACTCTTTCTTCCACTTGAATCGGCAGTGGGGCGTGCCGCGATGGTTGTCCTTGCAGCAATGAGCGTAGCAGCGCTACCGACCAATCAAGTGCATCAGTGGGCGCACATGCCACAGCCGCCGAAGTGGGTGCGGCAACTTCAGGACTGGCGCGTGATTCTGAGCCGGCGGGAACATTTGAAGCATCACGATGCGCCCTATGCGACGCACTATTGCATTGCGTTGGGTTGGTGCAACAGCCCGCTGAGTGCGATCAGATTTTTTCGTGGCATGGAGCGGGTGATCACGCGGCTTACGGGAATCCAGCCCAGAGCAGACGAGGTTGCATTTGTGACCCAACTGAAGATGGCGCACACGCCGCTGACGGCCGCCGGGAGCCGCGATGACGCGACCGCTCACTGAGCGCAATGCTGCGGGGGAAACGCACTCTCATAAGCGTTTTGGTTCGGGCTGGATCAGCGGTGTCTTGTCGATTGCGCTGGGTGCAATCGGACTGGGGACCGTGATTTGTTTTCTGTTCCCGACGATACTTACGGTGCCTGAACTTCGCGGGCGCTATCCGGTCACCTACATCCGTGGCATTTTGCACTTCGTGCTGGTGTCGGCGTTTCTCCTGGGCGTCATCAGTGTCTGTCTGTGGAAGCAAAAGCGGATGGGAATGACTGGTATCGCGCTCGTGCTGGCGGCGGCCCTGCTTGGGGGATCCAACGTACCCATCGGGAAAAACCCGGATAAAGGGCTTTTTCTAGGGCTCGATTGGTTTTTGCTCAACCTGATCCTGTACTCGGCCGCGTTCGTCCCCCTGGAACGGATGTTCGCATTGCGACCGGAACAACCTATTCTGCGCAAGGAATGGCGGACCGATCTGATGTATTTCTTCATCAGTTCGTTGTTGCTTCAAGTCACCACGATTCTGACGATGGAACCATCGATGGTTTTCTTCGATTGGGCGGCGAATGAACGCGTGCGGAGCTGGGTGCGCGCATGGCCGTTCGTCGCGCAGTTCGCGGCGATTCTTGTAGTGACGGACTTCACACAGTACTGGGTTCACCGGGCGTTCCATCGCGTGCCCATGCTCTGGCGATTTCACGCGGTGCATCATTCGATCGAAACCATGGACTGGCTGGCGGGTTCCCGGTTGCACTTGTTTGATGTCGCCGTGACGCGCGGGCTGACCTATATCCCGATCTACATTCTTGGATTTTCAGAGAAGGCGTTGTTCGTGTATATCGTCTTTGTGAGTCTTCAGGCTACGTTCATTCATTCGAATGTGCGCTTCACGTTTGGACCCGCACGCTGGATTTTGGCGACGCCGCAGTTTCATCACTGGCATCATGGCGCGGAGCGCGAAGCGATAGATAAAAATTTTGCGGTGCATCTCCCGGTGCTCGATTTTCTATTCGGAACTTTCCATCTTCCGAAAAATCACTGGCCGGATTCCTATGGAATTGGCGGTGGAGCACCGGTGCCCCAGGGATTCATTCGTCAGACGATTTACCCTTTTTCACTCCGCGCGCGCGACGAGAAAACTGATTAATCGACGCTGTGAATTGCGACAGAGTCTAGAATTCCAGCCCTTGATCACTGCCAATTGGAGTCCGGTATCGACGCCTTGTATCTTCTATATCTAGTGTGTCCATATGCTTAAATTTCGATATCTAGAAAATTTATGTTGACATCTACTACATGTTGTAGTATAAAGGCTGCGGTGTCAGGGGGTGACACAGCAGGGGGATCGGGTCGGGGCCTACACCTCTCCACAGCCCAGCAGCCGTAGGAACCACTCAAGCCCGGTAAAAAGCTCTGCAACGAGTTGACGTAGCGCGGTGACCGCAGCCCACCCGCCCGTCGTTTTTAGCTCGCACTTCGTGCCTTGCGCCAGGACACGGAGTCACCTTAAAGACACACCCCGCAATTACGGGCGGTGGGTTTCGACCCACCGCCCCGTCTCTTTTTTGAGGGATCCTACTTTTCTCCGTCCGGCGCGTCGTCGTCCGGCTGATCCGATCCCTCTTCATCGAAGACGTCCGGCGCGGTTGGGGGCGCGGTGTCTTCGGGACGGGGCTCCTTCGGTGGGATCAAGCCACGCAGCTCACGCAGTTCGCCGTAGCACAGGAGCACGTCGCCTTCGCGGATGACTTCGTCGCCCTTCGGATTGGGAAGCACGGCATTTCTGCGCGTGATGCTCATTACGTGGATGTTCCGGGCCGTGAGATCAGTCTCACGCAGAGCTTTGTCGGCTAGGTGCGGCATGTTGCGTACGGCGAATTCCGCGATGCCGTAGCCACCGGTGAGGCGCAGGCGCTGGCGGAGATCGACGTCGGGCACGAGTACCTGTTGCTGAATATCCTCGATAATGGCGCCGGCGATGTCCACGTGTGTGGCCTTTTCGATGCCTTCCAGCCCCGGCGAAGAATTGACTTCGAGCACACGCGGGCCCTCGTTCGACTCGAGCATATCCACGCCGGCGAGACGCAGGCCCATAATCTGCGTTGCGCGGATGGCGGTTGTTTCGTAGATGGGGTCGAGCTGCACTGCTTCAGCGGTCGCGCCGCGATGGATGTTGCTGCGAAACTCCCCCGGCCGGGCCATGCGCCGCATCGCCGCGACCACGCGATCGCCGACGACGAAGGCGCGGATGTCACGCCCGCCGCTCTCCGCGACGAATTTCTGGATGAGCACATTTTGCCGGGCGAGCTGGAGCGTTTGAATGATGGCCTCGGCCATCTTGGTCGTTTCGGCGAGAATCACACCGATGCCTTGCGTGCCTTCGAGGAGCTTGATGATGACCGGCGGCCCGCCTAGGCGGTTAATCGCAGGCAGAATTTCGTCCTTGTCCCGCACGAAGGCGGTGGCGGGCAGGCCGATGTCGTATTTGCTGAGGACCTGCATGGCGCGCAGTTTGTCGCGCGAACGCGCGATGGCGAGCGCGGGGTTGATGACATGGACGCCCATCTGCTCGAACTGCTGCACGAGCGCGAGTCCGAAGAAAGTGATCGAGGCGCCGATGCGCGGGATCACCGCGTCAATGTGCGGCAGGCTGCGATGGCGGTAGTAAAGCCCCGGCTTTTGGTGTTCGATCATGATGGAAAAGCGCAGCGTATCCAGCACGCGCGCTTCGTGGCCGCGCTGGCGAGAGGCCTCGCGCAGGCGGCGCACACTATAGGACCGGGGATTCCGGCTCAGGATCGCTATTCTCATCGCTTTGTCTTCTTCAGCTTTTTGAGCTTCTTTTTGGGCGTATGGAGGCCGCGATGCGAAACGTCGACTAGGAAATCACGGTCGAGCGCCTCACGCCCTATCAGCATTCGATAGATCATCGTTTCGCGGGAAATCAACGAAATTTCGATCCGTTTTTCAATGGGCCCGATACGGACCTGGGTCTTTACGAAGCAACGTTCGGTGTAATGCCCGCTGCTGCTGCGCACTTTGCTCCATCGCGAGACACGCGCGGTTACGCTCTTGCGGCGGTTCGCATTTTTTCGCGAGAGAACAACATCAAAACGAACACGGCCATCAGCCAGATACTCGAGGTTTTCGACGTGGAGCGCACTGGTGCGCGCGCCAGTATCAACCTTGGCGTTCAACCGGCGGATGCCCCAGTCAATGAAGTCGACCGACTCGGACCAGCCGATGACGCTGCGCGATGACTTGCGGGAATTCCCCGCGTCGCCGGATTCAGCCGCTGCACTTTTCATCGATGCAGAATATCACAGCCGGGTGCGGTCAATGAGGCTCTGGAGCGTCCCGGTAGTTGAGCGGAGGCTTCTGATTTTTTTCGAGCATCGGCGTGTAACGCAGATGCGCTGTGCGACGATCGAGTTCCTGCTTCGCGCGTTTCAGCGTTTCGGGATCATGCGCGAGATCCCAGGCGGTCGCGGCGAGCACGCGCGCGGCGAGTTCCATGCCTTTGCGGCCGATGGTGGTGCCACCGGCAGCGGCGGCCTGCCAGGAATGTGCCGGTGTACCGGGGACCCAGCAGGCCGTGCGGAATCCGGTCGTCGGGGTGACCCAGGAGACATCGCCGACGTCGGTTGACCCCTTGCTGACTTCGCCTTCGCGATCGAGCACCTGCGCGCTTAAGCGAAGATCCGCGGGGGTATCCAAGGTTTTTTGTATCTGTTCCGCAAACTGCCTCTCTTCATCCGTGTACGTAATATTCACAAGTTCGCGAATATTGCGCACGGTCACGTCGGTTAGGGCGTCATTCGACAATAAATTATAAGTACCGCCGAGATTTTCGACTTCGAGTTCCGTCTCAGTGGCCATTGCGCCTGCCTGTGCGCAGAGCAACAGGCGCCGATAGAGATCGTAAACCACAGCGGCGTCGGGATGACGCACGTAGTAGTAAATCTCGGCGAAGGCCGGGACGACATTGGGCGCATCGCCGCCCGCGGTGATTACATGATGAATGCGCGTGTAGTCCGGTGTGTGTTCGCGGAGCAATTCGGACGCATAGGCCATGATTTCGACGGCGTCGAGAGCAGAGCGGCCCTGCTCCGGCGCACCCGCGGCATGCGCGGCCTTTCCACGAAACCGGAACTTTGCCGAGATGCGGGCCATGTTCGTCGGGTCACCGGCGGTATTGCGATCGCCGGGATGCCAGTGAAGGACAGCATCGCAATCGTTGAACAGGCCTGCGCGCACCATGCAGACCTTGGCGGCGCCGCCTTCTTCGGCCGGAGTGCCGTAGAAGCGAATTGTGCCAAGCATCTCCCCCGCTTTGATTTGTTCGGCGAGGGCGAGCGCGGCGAGCATGGACGCCGCACCGAAGAGGTGAT
>SXGT01085287.1_pt1 | contig 78108 bp, 56 predicted proteins | sample 3176221 | NCBI WGS metagenome assembly SXGT01 (sample SAMN11356862, study PRJNA531348) | freshwater metagenome | isolation source: freshwater sample F1-120 | place: China: Fuxian Lake, Yuxi | collected 2017-12-25 | reverse complement strand
TGCGGTGGAAGCACCGCGGGGCCGACGCAATGCTCGCCCTCCGGTGTGCGTACGCGAGCACAGGAGGCTTCGAGCGTCTCTTCGAGGCGTTGCGCAGAGCGGCTTGACCGGGCGATGTAAAATCAAATCACGGATGCGCCCCGTGGCCAGGGTGGCCAGGGCGCCTGCGTTGAGAAACGGGCGCCCTTCGGATACCAAGGGAGACTGCTGCCGAGGGAGTCATCAATGCTGAGACGTAAATCGCGGGCGGAGCCCACGCCTGGCCGCCCGGGAGTCTGGGGGGCGCCCCCCGTGAAGGTGCTGTTGTCCTGTCTACTCTTCGCCGGTTGCGCCCACTCGCGCACCGCCGAGCCGGCCTCTGACGGCGATTCCGGCGCCAGCGTGACGCTGCGCACGCCCGAGGCAGCGGTCGCGGCCTACTTCGAGGCGATGCGAACGTTGAGCGTGGACGCTCTCTGGCGGCTGATGCCGTCGTCAGCCCGTGCCGGTAGGAGTCGCGCCGACCTCGAGGCAGCCCTCGCAAAGTCAACGCCCGAGCAGAGGGCCGAGACCCGTGGGCAGCATGCGGTCACGCCGGCCAAGATCGGCATCACCCACAAAGGCGACGGCGTGCGCGCCTCTGCCTTCTACCAGCGCGGCCAGGAGCACTGCGAGCTCGAGCTCACCCTGGACGCCGGCGAGTGGCACGTTGAGGTCGAGACCTGCACATCCGGCGGTTGACCGAGCCGGGCTCGCTGGGCGAGGTCCCGGGACGGGAAGCAGGAATTGTTGCTCCCGACCTCCTCAAACTTCGACGACGGCGCGGAGATGTGGGAACTGGCACCGTATGATGCCCTTACTGCACGCCCTCGGCCCGCCCCGGCGCCTGATCCCCCTCGCGCTCATCTCGGCCTGGCTCACCGCCTGCGAGCCGGGCACCACCGCGTCGAGCGATGTCACCACCTCGGACGCGGCGACCCAGGACGCCGTGAGCATCATTCCCTGCGCCGGGAAAGCCGCGTGCAGCAACGTCGGCGAGGTCGAGTGCAAGACCGGCGGGCCTGAGACCCGCGTCTGCAGCGTGGACCCGCTGTCCGGGTGCCTTCGCTGGACTGCCTGGGCCGCCTGCCCGCCTGCGACCGACAAGTGCCACACCTCAGTCTGCCAGCCCGGGATCGGGTGCGCGATACAGCTGGTGCCGTGCATCGACTCCAACGTGTGCACCGTCGACACCTGCACCCCGGCACAGGGCTGCGTCTTCACCCAATCGCAGGCGTTGTGCGACGACGGCAACCCCTGCACCACGGACGCCTGCACACCCGCCGGCTGCACCCACGTGGCGAACTCCGGACCCTGCGACGACGGCAACGTGTGCACCAAGAAAGACGGCTGCAGCAAGGGCGTCTGCGTCGGCGGGTCTCCAATGGTGTGCGGCGCGCCAGATGCCTGCCACGAAGCCGGGATCTGCGACCCCTCGACGGGCCTCTGTGGTTTTCCGGTGCGTCCGAATGGGACGGCCTGCTCGGACCTTCAGAGGTGTACGACCGGCGACGTCTGCATGGAGGGCGCCTGCGTCGGCACGCCCGTGGACTGTGCGGCGGAGCCCTGTCAGATCGTCAGCTGCAACCCGGAGACGGGCCAGTGCCAGTCAACACCAGCGGCGAATGGGTCTGCTTGTAGCGACGGCAACGGCTGCACCCAAGTGGACACCTGTAAGAACGGGTCCTGCATCGGCTCATCGCCCCTCCAGTGCCCCGCCCCAGGGCCTTGCAGCGTCGCGATGTGCGACGGGACGACAGGCGAGTGCGTCACGGCGCCCGCCGCCAACGGCACCCCCTGCTCCGACGGCTTCACCTGTACTGGCGGTGACACCTGCATCGCGGGTGCCTGTGAGCCGGGCCCGTGTCCCGCGGGCTTCCTTTGTGCGGGCACCGACCCCTGTGGCTGCGCCCCCGGCTACTTCGAGCCCGCCTGTTCGGCCTGTGCTCCGGGCCTCGTGGCGACGAGTGAGCTCCTCGTAACTGCCAACACAGGCTTCCTGCCGGCGGCGATCCTCAGCGCTCCCGTCGGGCTCGAAGGGCTCTCCGGGAGTGGACCCTACGCCACGAACGCGCTCCTCGGCTTGGGTGCCGATGGCGCGGTATTCGCCGCATCCCACACAAACCCAGCCCACGTGATCCCCCCGGGGGCCCTGTCCGGCGTGACGCAGCTCGCGGCCGCGTTCACGCACGCGATCGCCCTGAAGGCTGACGGGACCGTCATCGGGTGGGGGAGTGACCCGCTCGGTGCTCACATCGTGCCCACGCTCCCGGGTCCCGCCATCGCAGTTTCGACCGGTTGGTCTCGCTCCGCCGCCGTGCTCGCCGATGGCCACGTCGTCCTCTGGGGCGGTCTCGCCTCCTCCCCGCTGCCGCCAGCCTTCCTCTCGGATCTCGCGCTGGGCGGCTTCACGGACGTCGCTGTGGGGTACGGAAACGGCCTCTTGGCCCTGCGGGCAGACGGGACAGTGCTCGAGCCGTACTACCCCGTGACGCAGACCTGGACGCAAGTCATTGCAATAGCTGCGGGTTTCAACCAGCGAGTCGCGCTCACCTCCAGCGGCGCGGTGCTCGCGGCTGGCCCCAGCCCCTACGGAGAGAGCACGGTCCCCCCCGGGGCCACCAACAGCGTCATCGCCATCGCGGCGGCCGGCCATCACACGCTCGCGCTCAAGAGCAATGGCACCGTCCTCGGTTGGGGGCGCCCCTACGAAGGCCAGCTCAATCTCCCGGTCGGCCCCGTCGGTGCCACGCGGATCTTCGCGACCGGATTCGCGTCGTACATCGAGGTCGGCGGCTGCGAGATCGACGACGAGTGCGCCGACGGCACCGCGGTCTGCGATCCGAACGCCACCTGTGTCGACACCATCGAGGGTTACGACTGCGTGTGCGACCCCGGCTTCATGGACGACGGGACGAGCTGCATCATCGATTGCACAACCTCAGAGCCGGGGACGCCGTGCGACGACGCGGATCCGTGCACGACCGAAGACGTCTGCGCTCAGGGAGCGTGCAGCGGCGCGCCGGTCGAGTGCGACGTCGAGGGGCCCTGCATCACTGGCGCCTCCTGCCAGCCGGATCCCGAGACCGGCTTCGCCTGCGTGCTCACCTTCGCGCCGGACGGTGCGTCCTGTGACGACGGCGACTTCTGCACCATGGACGACGTCTGCAAGAAGGGTGGCTGCACGCCGGGTGTCGAGGTCCTCTGCCCCCTGGGCGAAGAGTGCCAAGCGGATGCGGCCTGCGATCCAGCCACGGGCGGTTGCGTCAGCAGCCCGGCCCTGGACGGTACCGCCTGCGAGGACGGCCTCCCGTGCACCCTCGGCGATTCCTGCCTAGAGGGGCTTTGCACGGCCGGCGCCTGCGCACTCAACCTGGACTGCACGTCGCTTCCTGCGTGCGGTTGTGCCGCAGGCTTTGCGGGGGCTGATTGCGACGAGTGCGCTCCCGGCTTCATGGCGGTCAGCCGCCCCTTCGAGTGGGGCGTCGCGGCGCCGTTCTCGGCGCTCAACTCGATCCCCGAGGGCGTGACCGCGCTCCACGGCGCCGGGATCTACCGCGCCGCGCTCACCACCTCCGGCTCCGTCATCGTCGACGCCGAGCTGTGGAACCCGCTCTCCTGGGTCCCCGCGGCGGCGATGTCGGGCGTCTCCAAGGTCGTCATCAGCTCCACCCACGCGCTGGCCTTGAAGAACGGCGGCGTCATCGCGTGGGGCAGCAACGGTCACGGGCAGACCACGGTGCCGGCTGCCGCGACATCGGGTGTCATCGACGTCGCCCTCCTCTCGAACGGGTCCTTTGCGCTGCTGAACACCGGGGAGATCATCGGCTGGGGGTACCTCCCCGTCAGCAGCTACGTGATGCTCCTCAACGGCGCTCCGGGGCCCATCTCGCGCATCGAAGGCGCTCGGATGCGCTGCGGCGGCCTCCGTCCGGACGGCCGGGTCGAGAATGTCTACCTGGCAGGTGCGGGCCAGTGGCTCGGCGTTGTCGCTATCGAGGGTGGCGGCGGGCACCTCCTCGGGCTCGACCAGACCGGCCGTGTTCGATGTGACGGTGACAACGGTTACGGCCAGTGCAACGTGCCAGTGGCTGCCCAATCCGGCGTCGTGGCCATCGCCGCCGGGCAGCACCACTCGGTGGCGCTGAAGGCGGACGGCACCGTCATCACCTGGGGCAAGGGCGTTCCGGGCGCTCAGGTGCCGCCGCTGCTCCCGGCCGTGCCAGCGGGTATCGACGCCGCGAGCGACAGCAGCTACGCGCTGCTCCAGCTCTGTGAGGACATCGACGAGTGCGCCACGGGCCAGGCCGAGTGCAGCCCCGTCGCGGTGTGCACCAACACCGTGGGCTCCTACACCTGCACCTGCCCTCCGCCGTACGTCGGCGACGGCTTCGAGTGCGAGCTGGGCGGCTGCGAAGGCGCGGCCAACGGGACCCTCTGCGACGACGGCGACCTCTGCACCACGGAGTCGACGTGCCAGGCGGGCGCCTGCGTCGGCGCGCCGATCGTGTGCCCCTCGGCCGGGCCATGCGAGAAGGCTGGCGTTTGCGATCCAGCCACCGGCATCTGCGCTGCCCCGACCGGTGCGCCAGACGGCGTCCCCTGTGATGACGGCAGCCTCTGTACCAAGGGCGATGTCTGCAAGGCGGGGAAGTGCCATGGGATGATCATCCCCTGCGGCCCGCCGGGCTCGTGCCAGGCAGCTGGTGTCTGTGATCCCGTGACGGGCCTCTGTTCCTTCTCGGCGCTGCCCGACGGCTCAACCTGCAGCGATGGCAACGCGTGCACGGGCAAGGACGTCTGCAAAGGCGGCGTTTGTTACGGCGGCGCCGCGCTGGTTTGCCCGCCGGCCGGGCCTTGCCAGGACGCGGGTATCTGCAAGTCCGAAGGCGACGTCGCCAGCTGCGTCCCTGGGCCCCCCTCCGCGAACGGGACCCCCTGCGACGACGGCAACCTCTGCACCGACAAGGACGTCTGCAAGTCAGGCACCTGCGTCGGTGCTGTGCGCCAGTGCACCCCGACCGCGGCGTGCCTCCTCAAGGGCACCTGCAACCCCGACGACGGCAAGTGCTCCTTCCCGACGGCACAGGATGGGACGGCGTGTGAGGACGGAGACATCTGCACCGACTCAGACACCTGCAAGCTCGGGATTTGCCAGCCGGGGAAGTTCATCTGCCCGTGAGCTAGCCTGCGTGGGACCCCTCCTCGCGCCAGTCGGCCGACGACTCGAGGGGGCCGCTCGCGCGTTACGCCACCGGGGCACCGGCCGCCTCGGGGCGGCGTTCCTCCGAGTGGGGTGGTGCACCCGCTGACTTGGGACCCACGCCGCGGCGCCCCAGTGGATCTCACGCCTCGCGACGCCCATACTCGGCAGCGGATGGTTGTGGGTGGCGGCACGTGACACAGGCTTTACAGCGGCTATTCGGAGCGCCGCGCTGCGGCTTCTCGTCCCACGGGATGACGCAGGGCGTATGGGCAGGGCCGAGTCGACGCACGCGCGCGGTGTCCCGGGCCGCCGCGATGGCGCTCCTCTGCGGGCTCGGTTGCGAGGTGGGGGCAGACGGCTACGACGCTGGACCGGTCGATCCGGGTGACGACCCCTGGAGCGTGGACCCGAGTGGCTCCCCTACGGGCACCACCCTGCTCCCCACGGCGCCGCACACGAATGAGCGCGGGGGTCTCACGCCTCAGCCCACGGGCTACGCGGTTGTCGACGAAGTGTGCGGGGCGTTCGCGGTGCGCGACGGAGCGCCCTCCGCCGCCTCGACGTTCGCAGCGCCTCTGTTTCGGAGCCTCGCAGTTGCCGGCTCCTTCGCCTGGGCGGTGGACGGAACCAACCTCTGGACCTTTGCCGTAGACCCCGACGGACTAACACCCCCCGAGGGCTGTGAGGCCGACTGCACGCCGCTGGCGGTGCCGCGCTTCGTGGCCGTCACCGCGCTCTCGGAGGCGGGCGAGGCCCATCGCTCCACGCCGGTGGCCGTGGACGTAGACAGCTCCGGCGCCAATCCCGTGCTCTGGGTGGCCACGATAGACGGCCTCTGGCGCCACACGATCGCGCCCGACGGGCTCCCTGACACCGGCGAGCTCATCGCGCTGCCCGGCGAGGGGCCCGTCCTGGACGTGGCGCTGCACGGCCCGAACACCGTGTTGCTCGCACGCGGCGCCGAGGGCGTCACGCGCCTCACCCTCGGGCCCAGCGGCGACGTCGTGGAGGCGCTCGAGGTGCCGGGGCTCGGCCTCGCCAACTCGCTCACCGTCTCGGGCGATCGCCTCGCGGTGGCCGCGTGCCTCGAGGTGCGAATCCACGCGCTGGACGAGCACCTCACGCAGCTGTGGCGCCTCTCTATGCCGTACGGGCAGGCCAAGGGCGTGGCGGTCGAGGGCGACCGCGTGTACATCGCCGCGGGGCTCGCGCTACTCGCGGTGCAGCTCGGCGCCTCGCCGAGGCTGCTCGGCCACTACACGGACACGGCGCCCGGCTTTTACGTCAACGACGTGCTGGTGCGGAACGGCGTCATCTACGTTGCCGCCGGCGACCAGAGCGTCCGGGCCGTGCGGCTCGGTCACCTCGAGGCCGGGGTGCCGTTCACCTGGGACGCCCCGGACCCGGCCGTAGACACGCCAGAGGCGCTGCCCACGCCCGCTCTGGACGTCCAAGACTTTGTTGTCCAGCGCGACCCCTTGGCCCTCACGCTGGCCGGCAACACCCTCTATGCGCTGGGGAATTTCCGCTACCGCGGGCAGCGGACCATCGAGGTCTTCGACGTCGAGTTGCCGGGAACGCTGCGCACGGTGGGCCGCTGGGAAGAGCCCAACCACCTCGCCTCGCTGGGGCGCCTCGGGGACGGCGTCCTCGCCGCCGGGCCGGGTGGGCTCTGGAGCGCAGCGGCGCCCACGAGCGACGTAGCGGAGCGGCTCGTCGCTGCGTCCGTCGGTCCGCTCGCGGCGCGCGGCGATGTGGCGCTGATGGCGACGACCGATGGCCAGCTCTACCAGGTGGGCTGCGACGGCCCGTGTACGGCGACCGCGTCACGGGGCGTCTCGCCGGTCGGTGCGCCCACGCCGGTGGGTGACCTGGCGCTCGACGACACGCTCGCCTACGTGGCGCGCCCCGACGAGGACGCGCTCGCAGTGGGGCGCCTCGACCCGCCGGACTTGCTCGGGCTGTTGCTCGACGACCAGGGCTTCCTGGGGGAGGCCGCCGTCGCCACCACCACGGAGCGCGTGGTCGTCTACGACCGCGTCACCGGGCTCCTCTCGGGGTATCAGCGCCTCACCGACGCCCTGCCCGCGCGGGTGAGCTCGGCGTGGGTCGGCCCGTGCGAGGCCTACGATTACGCGTCGACCTTCGACGGCTCGCGTCAGGCGCGAGCGCGCTTCGCGACCGACGGCGACCGTCTGTTCCTGCTCTGCCCGCGCCCTCTCAGCGGCCCCCCAACAGTGCTCACGCTCGACCCGCTCTCGCTCGACACGGTCGCCACCACCGCCCTGAGCGATGGGGCCGCGTGCGAAGGTCGCCCCGAGCCCTGTGAAGACGGCGCGTCACCGGTGATGGACCTCGCGCTCTCCGGCGACCACCTCGCCGCGCTCACGTGGGACCCGGCGCGGCTCGAGACGCGGCTCCAGGTGCTGCACGCGGGCGACGGCTCCCCCGTGGCGGAGGCGCGGTTCCTCGGTCACGGCGCCGGCGTAGTGGGCTTCCCGGACGGCGGCTGGGCGGTGGGCGACGCGTTCTGGGGCCGGCTCTGGCGCTTCGACGCGGCGCTCGCCCGAACCAGCGGGCCGAAGCTCGCGCCGTGACGAGCGGCCAGCTACCGGGGCTCGGAGGCCCCGAAACGCCCGATCCAGCGGGCGGAGCGTCCGGACCCAGCGGCGGCGCATCCTCGAGCTCGTCTGGCCTCGGAGCAGGCATGATCGCCCTCATCGTCGTGGGGGTGCTGGCCGGGCTCGTGCTCGTGGCCCTCCTCGCCATGCTCGATCGCATCAGCTGCGATTCGGGGAGCAGCAGCAGCTCCTCCAAAGGCTGCGGGAGAGAGAGCACCGGCGCCAGCTCGTCCAGCGGGTGCGGCTTCGGCGACGACCTCGCGGACACGCGCCAGTGCGGCGTCTCGCCGTTCGGCGACAACGCTGGCGCCGTCGACTGCGAAGACGTGGTCGACAACGTACAGGACCCCGGCGAGACCTGGTACCGCGTGGTGGCCGAGTCCATCTGGCCGCTCCGCGACGTCTTCGACAACCAGACGGCGGTGGCGCTCGAGGCGGAGGGTTTCAAGGTGCGCGGGCTCCACTGGACCACGTCCCGCGACGCCTACCCCGACTGGGTGCAGGTCTACGGCGGACTGCAGCAGCGGAGCGTCCAGGTCACGGCGGTCTACGGGGACGACACCGACGGGACCGCGACGCTCCGGCTCTCGCCGGGCCAGCCCACCTACGACCACTATCTGGTGCACTTCCCAGGCTGCAGTGGAGGGGCTTCGCCCTTCATGGACCACGTGATCTGCCCGGCGGCGCCGCAGCGCCTGTTCCCGGCCAGCGCGCCGCAGGTGCTTGGCGTCTACCGTAATTCGGACACGCTGTTCGTCGTGTTCTCGGAGGTCATGGACGGCGAGACCACTCGCCTCGGGCACGGCGCCATAGACCTCGTGTTCCGCGAAGGCGACGCGGTCCACTCGGTGGTGTCGGACCTCAACCTCGCGGACTTCGACTCGAGCCTGAACGGCCGCGTCTTCGCCGTGGCTCCTATCACCAACAGGCCGTTCGACCTCGTGGTGGGTGGCATGGTCACGGGAGCCCTGGGTGGAGCGCTGGACGTGGATCGCGACGGGCGCCCCGATCCCGGCCGCGCCTTCGTACACACCGTCTACCCAACGCTGTTGGACATCTGCCGACGCCGCTCGGACTACCCCTATCCCTGCATCAGTGAGGCGGAGGCCGCCGTGACCAAACACCAATTCGACGCCCCGATCCCGGTCTCGGTGCCGGTCCCATGACGCGCGCGCTCGCGGTCTTCCTCCTGCTCGCGGGCTGCGGCAACGAGGTGGTGGAGTGTGTGCCCCAGTGCACCGCGCGCCACTGCGGCGCGAACGGCTGCGGCGGAGTTTGCGGGGTGTGCCCAACGGGGTCCGACTGCGATCTCGCGGTGGGCCAGTGTGTATCCCCCTGCGTCCCGCGGTGCGACGGGCGCGAGTGCGGCGACGACACCTGCGGCGGCGTGTGCGGGACCTGCATGGGGGACGAGCTCTGCGAGCCGTCCGGCAGGTGCCAGCCCAGCTGCGTGGCGGATTGTACGCAGCGCAGCTGCGGCCCAGACGGGTGCGGCGGTAACTGCGGCGAATGCGCCGAACTGCAGCAGTGCCTCGCAGGCGGAGTGTGCGGCGACCTCACTGCCTGTCAGGAGCGCGCGTGCGGCCCCGACGGCCTGGGCGGACAGTGCGGAGTGTGCGGGACCGGCACTGTCTGCGCTGAGGGGCGCTGCCTGCCCGACGCCTCGGCCTGCGACGACGGGAGCTGCCTGTGCCACCCGGACTGCGTCCTCCGCGACTGCGGAGACGACGGCTGCGGCGGGAGCTGCGGGGCGTGCCCCGAGGGCTTCGCCTGCGCTGGTGGCCACTGCGTCTGCGTGCCGGACTGCGAGGGGCGAACCTGCGGCGACGACGGCTGCTGGGGCAGCTGCGGGACGTGTACGGGGGGCGCCGTCTGCGCCAACGGCGCGTGCTGCGAGCCCACCTGTACCGGAGTGTGCGGCCAGGATGGGTGCGGCGGCTCATGCGGCGAGTGCCCCGAGGGCTTCGCCTGCGCCGCCGGGCAGTGCCAGTGCAAGCCGGACTGCGCGGACAAGGAGTGCGGCCCGGACGGCTGTCTCGGTGAGTGCGGCTCGTGCGGCGCCACCGGCGTCTGCCTCTTGCCTGGCGCCCAGTGTTGCTTCCCGACTTGCCCCGAGGGCGCCTGTGGCGACGACGGCTGCGGCGGCTCGTGCGGCTCGTGCGGCGTGGGCCAGGCGTGCGCGATCACGCCGGGGGCCACGTTCGCCACCTGTTGCACCCATGGCTGCCCGGCGGGCACCTGCGGGGTGGACGGCTGCGGGGCGCCGTGTGCCTGCGCCGCGAGCGAGGTGTGCGTGGCCGCCGTCTGCTGCGCGCCGAGCTGCGAGGGGAAGACTTGCGGCGACGACGGCTGCGGCGGCTCCTGCGGCTCGTGCGGGGCCGGGTCCGTGTGCGGATCCGAGGGGACCTGCGCGCCGTTCGAGCCCGACGGCGCCCTCTGCCTCGGCTGCGAGGGCGACGACGACTGCGGCGCGGGCTACACCTGCGAGTCCCTCGAGGAGGGCGCCGCGGGTGTGTGCCTCCCCACCTGCACACCGGACGGCCCGACCTGCCCCACCGGCACCACGTGCGACTCCTCGCTGGGGGCGTGCCGCGCCGAGGTCGACGACTGTCCGTGCACCAACGGCGCCACGGGGACCTGTGCGCTGGCCGACGCCGCGGGCCGGTCGTGCCCCGGAGCGCGAGCCTGCGGCGAGGACCAGCGCTGGACCTGCGACGCCCCGAAGCCTGGCGCGGAGCTCTGCGAGCCGCCCGGAGTCGATGAGGACTGCGACGGCGCCACCGACGAGGCCTGCTCGCCCTGACGGCGCGCGGTGGCGCCAGATGCGCCCCAGCACTGACGCCCCGTCATCCCGGACGGTCGCGCCGGGTCCGTGCGGTCGGGGCGACCTCGCCGGCGAAGTAGTCCGTCGCCTCGAACGCCCCGACATGCAGCGGCCCGGGGGAGCCGTCGCCGCCACGGAGCGACGGGACGCCCAGCGGACCCGGCAGAGGCGCAGGCGCCTCCGCCTCCCAGGGCATGAGCTGACCGACCAGCACCTCACCGCGCTCGGGGTACAGCACGAGATCGTGCCGGTTGTCCGTGCCGATCACGAGCAGTCGGACCTCGGCGGTCGTCTCGTTCAGGAGCTGGTGGGCGACGAGGTCTCCCGGCGTCCAGCGCACCCCGTCCCCGGGGGCGAGGACGAAGCACTCTTCAGGGCCGTCGAAGACCGGGTTGCGGCCCTGCCGGCGCCCTCGGCGCTGGCGCAAGGTCGGGTTGCCCTCCAGCACCAGCACGAGCTCCTCGTCCGCGAGGTGCGCGTGCAGCGACGAGGTGAAGGCGCCCGGGGGCAAGCGGTCCGCGTTCACGAAGATGCGCCGCGCGCCCGCCGCCCTCGAGAGCGGCCGGCCGAAGCCCCCGTTCGGGCCCAGGGCGCCCTCCGCCACCCGGTCCGGCCCCTGAACGTGCCCGGGGCGATCGGCGTCTGCGAGCGAGACGACCGCGCGGGCTTCCGCCACTGCGGCCGCTTCGGCGAGGAGCTCGTCGGTGGGCCGAGGGGGAGCCCCTCGAGGCCGGTAGATCCCCACGCCGACGCCACCGAAGGCCACCTTCCCCGAGTCGGGATAGACGCAGACCTCCTGCGGCCACTTGTCCGAGATCACGAGGTACCGGGCCGTGTGCTCGCCGGTGTTGCGGGTCTGGTGCGGCAGCCGCGTCCCTGCGGGCCAGACCACCGCCTCGCCCGCGCGCACGGCGAACTCCCGGTACGACATCTCTGGCCCGGCGTCGGGCGGGAGCTCCCGCACCGTGACCTCGCCCTCGAGCACCACGATGAGCTCCTCCTCCAGGAGGTGGTAGTGGAGCGGGCAGATCGCGTGGCCCGGCTCGAGGGTCTCGATCGCGCCGGAGAGCACGGTCAGGCCCGGAAGCGGGCGCCAGGAGGTGCCGAAGCCGGGCGCTGCGGGTGCCGTCTGGACCGGGAGCTCTTCAACGCGAAAGACGTTAGCGGGCAGAGGCGGTTGCATGGGCGAGGTGAACCACGCAGGGCGAACCGGCGCAAGTCGGCCGGACCGTGGGAGGCCTCGGCCCTCACGGTGCCGCGGCGCCGTCCCCCGACGAGCTGGCGCGCCTGCGGCGAGAGAAGACGGCGCCCGAGATGAATATGGCAGGCAGGACCGCGAAGGGAGGCAGGAGATCCGTGAGGTCGGGGCGCACCGTCATCACCGCGAGCACGACCACGTACGGGATGGTGGCGAAGAAGAGCCACGGATCCGTCGCCAGCCCGAGCAAGACGAACGTGAGGAGGTGGCCCAGCATCTCGCCCCGAATGACCGCCTGTCCGGAGCCGCCTACGAGGAACGCCAGCGCCCCGCTCAACGCGCTCACGGCGAGCGTCACGAGCAAGGCCGACACGGTGGTCCTCGAGACAGGGTGACCAAAGATACCGTGACGGAAGGGCCACGTAGCGGTGGCCATCAGCACGAGCTGACAGAGCTGGATCAGAGCGATCTTGCCTGCCCCGAACGGCTCCCCGTCGTGCGTGGAGAGGATGAACGCCGCAAAGGCGACACACAGGGAGAGCAGGAACAGGCTGAGACGATGCTGACTCGTCGCGGAAGCGGTGAGGTCTCGGCCCGCGCGACCCTTCTCTGCGGCGCGGCGCGCCTCCTCCTTCTCCTCGAGCACGGGCGCCCAACGGCGCACCAGCGGCTCGGGCAGCTCGTGCAGGAGCGCGCGGACAGGCGCGAGCTCGGACCGCGCCAGCTTCCACGGGACGTAGAGCTCATACGCCTTGTGCAGACCTGCACGCGCGCTGGAGCAGGCGGCCCATCCGTCGAGGGCGGCGCGAAAGCGGCTCCGCGCCGCGGAGAACAGGCTGTCGGCAGCCGAATCGCCTCCGATCACGGCCGCTTCCAGCTTACGCAGGGCCGCCTCGCCGGCCGACGTCAGCGCGAGCGCCCGCCGGTGCGAACCGAACTCGAGCAGCGCCGTCTTCAGCTCGTCCATAGTCTGGAAGCGATCGGCCGGAGAGCGCGCGCACGCGCGATTGAGTAGCTCGGCGAGCTCGGTCGGCACATGAGCCGGGTAGCTCGCGGGCTCCGAGCGCAGAGCGTTCTCGATGATCGTGCCGACCGACGTGCCGGGATGACGCGCCGCTCCGGTCAAGACCACGTGGAGTGTAGCGCCAACGAGGAAGACGTCGGTCCAGGGCCCTATTGGCGACGAGAGCATCACCATCTCGGGGGCCATGCACGTCGGTGTTCCGACCACTTCGGTGGTGACCGCGCCGTCGAGGGGGCAGGCGCAGCCCCAGTCCATCAGGTAGACCTCGCCGAACTCACCGACCATGACGTTCTGCGGCTTCACGTCGCGGTGCAGGATGCCCCGGGCGTGCGCGCATCGAAGGGCGTCCACCACCGCAGTCGCGACTTGGAGGTGGCGTTCCAGGTCCAGCTCCGAGACGAGATCGCTCCAGCAGCGGCCGGCGATCCGCTTCATGACCAGGATCGGTCTACCAGCCGAATCCAGCCCCAGAGCGTGGACCGGGACGACGTTCGGGTGGTCGAGCCTCGCCAGCGTACGAGCCTCTTGAACGATCACCTCGCCCAGGTGAGGCGGAGCCCCCTCCAAAGGTCGTTTGACGGCGACCACGCGGTTGAGGAGCCGCTCCTCGGCGGCGTGTACCTGGCCCATGCCCCCCTGCCCGAGGAGTTCCAGCTCGCGAAGCGCGTCGGTGGCGCCATCACCAATAGCCAGCTGAGGGAGCGCTCCCGCCATGGGGAAGGCGCCTGCGAGCCCCGCAAAGGTCGCTCCGATGGTCGCCTCCGGTGTGGCGCCGTCGCCGGAAGGCACCAAGCGTGGGGGCGCAGCGTACGTCGTATGGCTCATGGGAGCCTCTCCGACGACGGCGGCGAGAACGCCCACACGCAGACGCCGGCCGCACCAAGGCCTCCCATCGCGAAGGCCAAGGCGGCGAAGTCAGGCCACGACGCGATGACCGGGGCTGCGATCGCGAAAGGGAGGGCGCTCCACGCGACTCGACGTTCGATCCCGAGCCCGACGATGAGGAGGGCTCCCACGAAGATCGCCGCTTCCATCCGAAGAAAGACCGCAGGAGGGTCGCCGATGAAGACCGACTGGAGGCGGTGGACCAACGAGACGCCGAGCAGCGCCACGAGGGAGAGCACGAGCTGCGCCGACGCGCGGTTGGCGAGCAGTGTGCGTCGGAATACCGCGGCGGCCCCGCCGAAGAGCGCGAACAACGCAGCCGCGAGCACCGCGAGCGCCGGGCCTCCGAGCGCTCTCTCCCCGTGGAAGAGGCTCGTCGAGAAGGCGAGCAGGGCCGACACAACGAGGAGCGGGACGCTCAGCAGCCGCCCCGCCCGAAGGCTCACGCTCCGGTCGTTCTCGGCCGCGTCAGCCCGCTCCGCCGCGATGCGCGCGCGAGCCGCGCGCGCGGCGGGCTGCCAACGTGCCCGCGCTTCGTCGCTGAGCTCGTCGAGGAGCGCTTCAACGGCGCCGACTTCGTCACGCGCGAGCTGCCAGGGGACAACCGCGTCCACGGCCCGTGAGAGCCCGTCTCGGGCAGCCACACACTCGGACCAGCCCTCGAGCGCCGCTTCGAGACGCAGGCGGGCCTCACCAAAGATCAGCCAGGCGCCGGGGTCGTTCGCCTCGATAGCAGCCAGCAGCTCATCGTCGACGAGAAAAACACCCGCAGCCGCGAGCGTGCCGGCTTCACGGTGCGCGCTGAACGCACGCAGCGCGGCCGCGAACTCTTCCACGGTGGCGTAGCGGTCGGGCGGGGCCGCAGCACACGCCTTGTCGAGCACCGTGGCCAGCTCCTCCGGGAGCTCGTGCCCCGACGGCCGCTCCAGGCTCCGGCGCTGACCCGTCAGCACGAAGTACAGGGCCGCCCCAAGCCCGAAGACGTCGGTGGCACGGAGCGCGCGCGGCTCCTGCCCGTGCAGCTCGGGGACGACGTGGTTGGGGCTCGAGGGTGACGGCGCCGGCGCACCATCCAGAGCGGTGGCTGAGCCCCAGTCGATGACGTAGACCTCGTCGAACTCGCCGATGACCACGTCCTCTGGCTTGACGTCGCACTGCACGATGCCGCGGGCGTGAGCGAAGCGAAGCGCGTCCGCCACGGTGAGCGCGATGCGAAGGTCGCGCTCGAGAAAACGGTTGCGTCGGTTCCCACCCGATCAGGAAGCGATCGCGGCCCGTGGTCAGGCGGGTTCGGGGGCTGCTCGAGCCAAACCACCCGCTAGGTGTCGAGCTGCTTCGTCCGCTCTTCTGACGGTTCGGAGTGCGCCAGCGCTCAGAGGTCGAGCGTGTCGGTGGTGGCCGGAAGGTTGGCGCCGCTGTACTGCAGCTTGGCCTGGACGAGACCGGCCCCGGTCCGCGTGAGCGTGCCCTCGGCCACGAGCGCCTCGCCGAGGGGCGACACGTAGCTGAGGCTGGCCGCCTCGAGCTGCCCGGTGGCCGGCCCGGTAACGGTGGCGGTGACCGCGGCCTCGGCGGTGGACGTGAGGCCCACGTTGCGCGCGTAGACCTCGACGCGTGTGGCGACGCCTTCGGCCAGGGACGCGGCCGGGTCGCCGCTCACGGTTGCCTCGACGCGGCTGGTGACGAGGTGCGCGAGCCGCGCCTCGACGCGGAGGTCGATCGGCAGGTCGAGCACCGCGCCGGCCTCTCCGTCGCGCAGGTGGAGCACCAACGTGAGCGGCGCACCGTCGGGGGCCGTGGGGTCCACCGTGAGCTGCGCGTTGGTCACCGTGGCGCGTCCGTCGAGCGAGAGGTAGTGCGGGCCGCTGGCGGCGCCCTCGACGTTGGTGATCAGCGCGGTGGTCTTCTCGAGCGTGCCCGTGAGGTCCATGAGCTTGCGCGACCCCACGTTGGCAACCTCCACCTCGAGCGTGGCGGTGCGGCCCGGCTCGAGGCCCGGGCTGTTCGACGGGCCGCGGATCGCTACGCGCACCACGGCCAGGGCCACCTTGGGCACCACCTCGCCGGAGGTGGCGCCGTCGGGATAACACACCGCCTCGCCGTGGCCGGTGTCTACGCAGAGGAGCGGAGAAAACGCGCCGCAGTCGTCGTGCTTCTCGCAGCGGGCGAGGCAGAGGGAACCCTCGGGCGTCTCGGTGCAACGCGACCCCTCCGGGCAGCTGCCGGCCGTACACGCGCGCGTGCAGACAGCGCGCGCGTCGGCGCCGAGCTCCTTGCACTCGGCACCCGGCACGCAGCCGTCGTAGCCGTTGCACTCGGCGCCGACCGGCAACGTGCCCTCGGCCGGCGTGTAGCCAGGAGTGGTGGAAGCCGGGCCCCCGAGGAACACCTCGCAGCTCCCCGTCAGCAGGGCTAGTAGTAGCGCGACCAGGGCGCGCGAGCTTGGAGAGGGGTTACTCAAGGTCCAGCTCCACCACGGCAGGGAGGGCGGGGCCGTCGGCGACGCCGGCGCCGTCCACCAGCACCCACCCGCGTGTGCCCGTGGCCTCCAGGCCGCGTACGTGGGACGCGCCCAGGTCCAGGAACAGCGTGTCGACGCGCGCCGACCGCGTTGGGTGCGCCGCGTTCAGCACCGCCAGCGCCGTGAGCCAGCGCGAGCCGTCGAACACGCTGCCCTCCCACGCGAGCGCCCGGTTGCCGGTGAGCGCCAGAAACGCCACCGCCGGGGCGTTGAAGGAGCCCAGACTGGGAGGCGTGACCGAGAGGTCGGGCGGGTCGGTGAGCTCCAGGGTGGAGAACGCCACCAGCTGGGCCAGGTCGGCGCTGCGGCGTACCAGCCGGCTCCCTTCCAGGGACGCAAGGCGCGCGCCGTCGAACGCGATACCCGGCGAGGCGTCGAAGTCGTTGGCCCCGAGGGCCTGGACTACGCCGGTGACCGGGTCGAGGAGGCTGAGCGTGGGGCGATCGGATCCTTGGCCGTCCAGCACCAGCCACAAGCCTTGTGGCCCCGACGCCAGGTCGACAAGGCGCGCGCCGTCCAGCCCCAGGGGCCACACCGATTGACCGTCCAAGCGCTCCACGGTGAGGACGCCGGCGTAGCCGAGCCAGAGCTGGCCCTCGTGCAGCGCCAGGCCGCGGGGGGCGTCCGGGCGCACAGCGACGTGGTCTCCGACCTGAACGCCCGCCAGCGGCGTGACCACCGCCAGCTCGTCCACAGGTACGCACGCGTCGCCAAGCGCGTTGGGGATACTTCCGCCCGCGCACGCGCAGCTGCCGGAGGGGGTGCGCGACGCGCCGGGGGGGCAAGATCCCTCGTCCTGGGGAGGCACCGTACACGAACGACCGTCGCCCGACGGGACCCTGCCGGCCTCGCACTCACACACGCCCGCGCCCAGGGCGATCGCGTTGGCGCCGCAAGTCCCCGCGGAGGGCGCGTCGGGATCAGGCTCGCACGCCCCCGCGGCCGTGCAGCGGTCGCCGCAGCCGCACGGCGGGTTGCAGCGCGTGACGCAGACGCCAGACACGCACTCGGTGGTGGCGTCGCAGGCCGGCTGACAAGGCGTGGCGTCGTCGGCTGGGGCCACCAGCGTGAGGTCGGCGATGACGCTGCGACCGGGCTTGAGCGTGACGCAGGCCACGTCCCGCTGCACGTATCCGTCGCGCGTGGCGCGCACGGTGAGGCGCCCGAAGGCCTGGCCCGCGTTGATCGCGTAGCCGCCGGACTGGTTGGTGGTCACGGCCTCCAGGGGAGGCTCGGTGGTGACCGATACGGCGCTGAGCGGCTTGCCCGTGCGGCCGTCGAACGCGTAGCCGGAGACGATTCCAGTGGCGATCTTGGGAGGTCCGGTGGGCCCCTGCTCGTCGCTGGCGTCACCGCCCTTGGGCACCTCGGCGTCGACCGCGTAGGTGCCGCTGGAGCACGCGAGAAAGCAGGGGAGGAGCCAACGCACGCGCGCAGCCTAACGGAACCGGCGCGCGCACGCACCGACGCCCGACCGGTTCGAGGGGCCGAGGTCGCTGCCGTCAGAGCTCGGACTTCGTGATATCTGCGAAGCGTCGCATGGACCCCGCTTACACCACCTTGCGAGGCGCTCTCGAAACCCCAGGCCCTCGTGCCCCGGCGTCTTGCTGCGCCCCGCAACGAAGAACAACCCGTGGGTCATGACCACGCCGCGGCGCCGGTCGCGCCGGACGCCAGCTTCCGGGCGTTTCGGCGGCTGAACGATCCAGACCTGGCTGCCCACGCCGCGTCTCGCGGGCGGGTCGATCGACGAGCGCTGGTCGCGGTGCAAGGCGATCGTCTCGAGGACAAGCTGTTGCGCGCTCTGGTGGAACGTCGCGCCCTACCCGCGAAGGAGGTCTGGGAGTCGTTCGAGGTCGCGGCGCGGGCCCGCAGCGCGATGAAGCGCACGACCGTCGTCGACCTCTGCTGCGGGCATGGTCTGGCCGGGCTGCTCCTGGCGGCCTTCGAGAGGACCATCGAGAGCCTCTGGCTCGTTGATGAGCGCCGTCCGGGCAACCACGAGCGCGTGATGGCCGCGGTGGCCGAGGTGGCCCCGTGGACGGCGGCCAAGGTCCGTTGGCTGGAAGCGCCCCTGAAGCGCGCCCTGCCCCTCCTGCCGACCGGCGCCGGGATCCTGGCGGTGCACGCGTGCGGGGTGCGAAGCGACCGCGCCGTCGACGCTGCCATCGCGGGCGGCGGGCCGCTCGTCGTGGTGCCCTGCTGTTATGAAGGGACGGCGCAGTCCGCACCCGCGGCGCTTCGGGAGAGCCTCGGGGTGGTGGACGCGGCAGACATCGACCGCACCTATCGGTTGGAGCGAGCCGGCTTTTCGGTACGCTGGTCGTCCCTACCGAGAGCGGTGACGCCCATGAACCGGGTGATCCTGGCGTCGCCCCAGGCGAGGGAGGAGATAGAGGATGTCGGCTGAACCGAGCAGAGTCGTCGCCGCCGACGGCGCCAAGGGCGAGCTGATCGCGCTGCAGGCGGGGGTGTTCGGGCTGCGCGCTATTGCGCTTGGCGAGGGGAGCTTCGGCGCGCTCCTCGATGCCGCGTTGGCGTCAGTCGCCGGTCGCCACGGCCGAGCGCTTCACGTGCGGCTGAGCACCGCGGAGCGCCCATCGGACCACGCCTCCAGCCTGATCGCGCGCGGCTTCGCGCGGGTGAGCGAGCGTGTCGAGTTCGAGGCGCTGGTAGAGGGCCTTCCGAACGACGCCACGAGCCCGCTAACGTGGGCGGCCCTGCCTGACCTCGCGGACAACACCCTGCGCGACGCAGGGAGACTCCTCAACCGGGCTGGCCACGGAGACCCGGACTGGGGCGACGACGACGAAGGGCTGGAGCTGTTGAAAGGCTACCTCGCGGAAACGGGGCTAACGCGCGGGCCGGAGTGCATCGCAGTCGGCACGCTCGAGGGATCGCCGGCGGCCATCGTTGTCGCCCAGGTGAATCACTCAACCGGCGTTGGACGAATCACCTACCTCGGTGTGGCCCCAGAGTGTCGCGGGCGGGGTCTGGGCACTTGGGTCCACAGGCACGGCTTCGCGATGCTCAAGGCGCAGGGCGCAGAGCGTTATCGCGGCGGCACCCTCGCGAACAACCTCCCGATGTTGCAGCTCTTTTCGCTCCACGGCTGCGCCGAGTGGCGGCGCCTCGAGGAGTGGGTCTGGCGTAAGAACCGCTGACGAGGCGACCGGCACCGCGCGGGTCTTCTGCGACCGAGCAGCTGCTCACCCCGACAGGGGAGCTACTCGGCGGGCGCTTCTGCCGGCGCTTCTGCCGGCGCCACGCCGCCCTCAGCGGCTGCGGGCTCTGCGGCGGGCTCGGCCGCCGGCTTGGCAGCGGGAGCCGCGGAGCCGGGCTTGAACACGTACGCGAGGCCACTTCCGAAGTCGACCTCGAGATCCCCGCCCGCCGGCGCCACCGTGGCCGTCATCTCGGGCCCCTCGGACGGGTAGTGAAGGGTGAGCTTGTCGCCGGCCAGCGTCCACTTGCCCTGCGTCTCGCCGCTGTCATCACCTTTCACGGCCACGCCATCCGCCTTGAGCGTGACCGTGCCGTACGCGGTGCCGTTCATCTCCATGGACCAGGGGTTGGCCGTGAGGACCGCCGCGGTCACTCCAGAGCCCGAAGCCGCGGCACTTGGGGCACCGGCGGCACCAGCGGCGGGCGCAGCAGCGTCTCTCTTGCAGCCGGACGTGCCAACCAGTAGGCCGAGCGCGGCCGCTAGGATCAGGGATGCTCTCATCGCGTTGGACCCCTTGGGAGTGCTTGCCAAGTTAGGCCGCGGCAATACACCGAGGGCCAGCTTCGCGAGCGTGCGAGGCGGTCATCGCGTGTCTGGCGTCTCGGCGCAACTTCGCTACTCGGCCGCAGTACACAACCCCATTGTGGCGTTGGCGTCGCCGGTGCACTCGAGGCCCTCGGCACACGTCTGGGCCGCGGCGCTCGCGATGAGGCACCCGTTCGCGCTGGTGCCCTCGGGGCACGGGCAGGGCTCACCCTCTGCGGCCGGAGCGCTACAGGCCCCGATGGCGCTACACTCGGAGTCGTCGCACTCGACCCGACAGGCCAGCCCCTCAGCGCACAGCACGGGGCTGAAGAGGTCCAGGGTACACGCTCCACCTAGCCCAGACGGGGGCTGGCACGTACTCTCCAGGCACCGGAAGCCGCTTGCACAAGGCGTTTCTTGGTCACACCCGGCGCCCGCCTGACCACCCGCGACGCACTTCTTGGCCACGCAGGTCGAGGTGGCCGCGCACTGGGTCGGGGTCGTGCACGCGTCGCCATCGGCCCTCACCTCCTGGCAGAGCGCGCCGTCGTCGCCAAGACAGACAAAATTCGTTGTGCAGGTGCAGACCTGGCCGGCCTCGCACGTCACCGCGCTCGTGCACTGCACCCGGCAGACGCCGGCCCCCTCGTCACACCCGAGGCCCGCGGCGCAGTCGGTGTCATGTCCGCACGGCTCGCCCAGAGCGCTGGGAGAGCGGCAGGCGTAGGGGGCCTCGAACCAGGCGCAGATCAGACCCGCCGCGCAGTTGGCGTTGTAGGCGCAGGGTTCGCCCGCGGGCACCAGCCCCGGCGCGACGCAGCCATCGAGGCCGCACGACATGCCGTCGCCGCAGGTGAGAGCGCACTCACACGTGTGGGAGCCGAGCAGGGCGAGATCACACGCGTAGCCCACTCGGCAGTCGGTGGCGTGCCCGCAAGGCTGGCCCGGGAGGCCGGGTGGTGCGCAGGTGTGGCCAGCCCCGAAGTTGCAGATGAGACCCTCGACACAGTCGGCGTTGTGATCGCATGCCTGACCCTCGGTCCGGGAGTACGGCGCAATGCACACCGACGAGGCGCAGCGACCGCTCTCGCACTGCAGGTCCTCCGTGCAGTCGCCGCCGTTGGGCGCGAGGCCGCCCGAACCCGGGATGTCCGCCCCGCCGCCCGAGGCGTCGCCCGTGGTGGTGCTGGGAGAGCCCCCCTGACCGGTGCCGCAGGCCGAGGCCATGAGCAGCAGGGCGAAGATGAGGGTGATGCGGGAGGTGGAGTAGCGGTAGTCCATGATGCGGTCTCCTCGGAGCGATTCACCGGAGCGCTAGAGCGCGGAGGTGAGCAGGGCCGGGGAGCTCTGCTGCCCCGGCCCCAACATGAATGGTTGCGGTGCGCCTCCTCCAGGTCCAAGCGAAGCTGCTCCGCACCGAGCCTTGATAGCAAGTTCCGGCCCACGGCCCGTAGCCGGACCCAGTCGTCCGCTATGGCGCGGGCGGTCCCCCGCGAGGGCGGCGCGCCTCCATCCACGCCACGGCGACCACCACGAGGGTCACGAGCCCGAAGTAGCCCGGCCAGATCCACAGCACGCCAACCCAGTCGGCCGGCATCACGTTGGCCGCCACCAGGGCCGCGGGCACGAGCTGCAGCACTGTGACCGGCAGCCACGCCCACGTGAATGCGCGGCCCGGGTCGAAGCGGGCCCAGGCCAGCCAAACCACCGCGAGGATGGCGAGATACGACGCGCTGTAGACCCACAGCGCGGGGACGGCCGCCTTGCCGGCCCCCGTTTTGGACAACGCGATGGCCGTTGCGACGGCCACGATGGCCGAGGCGGCGATCGCGGCGCGCACCGGGCGCTGATCCCAGGCCGGCTCCGTGGAATGCCGCCGTACGGCCGCCGCGAGGGACCTGAAGAACAACCAGCCGAGCGCGAGCGCCACCGGAGCCGCGATCAGGACGCCCCCGGCGATCTCCTGATCGGACGGCCCGCACTGAATCCCCGTCAGAATGACTGCAGCGACGAACGGCGAGAACGGCATCACATCCCTACGTCGATGTCGCTGACCGTGCCGCTCTTGATGCCCATGTGGAGCTTGCCCGACGCGATGTCGTAGTCCGCCTTGAGGTTCTCGATGTCGACGTGGCCGGTCTTCAGGCTGGTGGTCGCGCTCTTCCAGTCGATCGCCGAGAACGCGAACGTGGTGAGATCGAGGCTTATGCCGTCAGTCGGAGCGGCCTTCAGATCCACCGTGTTCGCTGCGCCTCCCTTCGTCTTTCCGACCGTGACGGAGCCGCCTGGAATCGGGATGTTCTCACCCTCGGCCACGGTGAGCTGACCGTAGAGCTTGATCTGGTCGAGGGCCTTCAGCGACGAGTCGGGATTGGGCGGCTTGGCCTTGGCGACGTTCCCGTACTTCTCCACCAGCGACAGGAAGTCGTTGAGCTCGAGCCCGCCCTGCTCGTACTGCTTCCGCGCCTCGTCCGGGAGCGTGATCCACACCGTGTCGCTGCCGATCTTGAGGCCGACCTGGTTTCCGTCTTGTGTGAAGTCGAGCGCGAACCAATCGACGCGTGTGCCGAACGAGGCCTCGAACGCCTTCTGGTCGAAGACGCCATTCTTGATGTGCATCGCCACCTTCTCGGTGGCCTCCTGCTCCGGCGTGTACCAACCCGCGTCCCACTTCCAGTGGAATTCGGCCGTGAGGTCGCCGCTGACCGACTTCAGGAACGGCATCTTCGGGATGCCGAGCGGGCCGTCTGCGGCCGCCTCGCCCTCCTTCTTCGGGGGTGCGTAGAACCGCTTCTCCAGATCGACGCTGCCCTGCTCGACCGAGGCCTTGTCGACGTGCACCTTCGAGAGCTTGCCGGCGGTCCAGTCGAGGCGCACGCCCTCAGCGAGGCCGCGCATCACCGAGGCGTTCATGCCCGCCGGGTCGTTGTAGAAGAGCGGCGCCATCACGTTCTTCTCGGCGGCGCCCACGCGGATGGACGGGATGACCGCCCACTCCGGCTTCGTGTCCTTGCCGAAGTGCACGTGAGCACCCATCGCGGTGAGCTGCGGGAGCTCCACGAGCCGGCCGCCGCCCAAGTCCACGCCGATGTTCTTTCCGTGGACCCGTCCCGTGGTGACGTCCGTGGTCCCGTCTTCGCCGAACGTGACGCCCAGCGCCTTCTTGGCGCCGTCCTTGTCCATCGTGAGCTCACCCTGCTTGTCGAAGGTGGGCGTGCGGGACTCTGCGTTGATCCCGTTCGCCGAGACGAGGAACCGCGACAAGCCGAGGTGGTCCAGCGTGGCGCTGCCGGTGATCTTCGTGGCCGGGTTCCCGTCCTGCTGGACCGTCTGCGCCGTCACGTTGGCGTCCAGCCCCTTGGCCAGGACGCGCGAGGTGAGGTTCGTCACGCTGTCCTTGCCGCCCACGGTCTTCTTGAGCGACGCGGTGAGCCGCTTGGCCGAGATCTCCTGGGTGTCGATGTCCGCCTTGGTGGTCTGGGTGAGGACGTTGTGGTCGAGTGAGTGGAGAACGAACCCGGTGAGCGTGGTCCCAGTGAGCGACAGGTTGGTCTGCTTCCGGACCGTCTTCCCGTCCTCTTCCACCTGGGCGAGGCCGCCGTAGGTGAGCCGTGGCGCGGTGAGCGTGGGAATGCCGAGCTCGGTAACGATGACGGACTCGAGCTCCCTCTTCTGGTGGGGCTCGTGCGGCTTGTACTTGACCTCGACGCGCTTGAGCGTGAGCGGGTTCGCGAACGCCCCCTGAGCCGCCTCGACCGTGGTGCCTGCAGCCTCGAACTTCGCGTACGGAAGGTTCAGTGCGTCCAGCGAGATGTTCTCGAGCGTGGCGCCGTCGTCGCGGAGATCGGCCTTGCCGCGGAGGCCCTGGGCATCGACCTTGGCGTCGACCCCGTCGTCGGTCTTGACGTGGCCGCTGATGCTGGTGTTCCCGAAGTCGATGAGCTGCCCGCTGGGGCCCTTCAGCGTGAGGTCGAAGCCCTTCGAGCGGAGCGCGCCATCGGTGAGCTTCAGCGCCTCCTTGCCCTTCGGCCCGATGGCCGCGCTGAGCCCGCCGAGATCGGTCGAGTCGACGTGGACGTTCCCGGTCTGCGCCAGAACGTTCACGTCCGTGAGCCGCAGCCAGTCGATGGTGGCGGACTGCAGGGCGAAGCGCTTCTCGTTCTGGGCCTTGATGCCCGTCGCCGGGTTGGCCTGCGTCGCGTCCATGTGGGCCGCGACGTCTTTCGCCGTGACCTTCTCCACGATCACCTTCGTCAGCAGGAGCTTCTTCAGTTCGGACTTGTCTCCGACCTTCTGGGTCTCGATCTCCGCGTCAACGGTGATGCCCTTCCAGTCCATGTGGCCGAGCACGTCGAGCGACTTGCCGTCGCCTTGGAAGTGGCCCTTGGCGAACCCGAGCTCCTGGATGCTCACCCCGCGCACCGTGGTCTTGTCCCCCGACCGCTCGACCTTGCCGGTGACCTCGGTGAGGCTGACCCGGGCGTCGGTGCCGTCCTTCTTCACGTGCGCCGAGAGGCTCACGCCCTTGCCGAAGTCGAGGAGCTGGTGGTCTGGCCCGAGCATCTTCATGTCGAGGCCCTTGGCCGAGAGCGACGCCGTAGCCTCGAGCGTCTCCTTGCCCGCGTCGCCGAGGGCGACATGGAGGTCCTGGATGCTGGCGGACGGGACGTGGACGTTGCCCTTCCGCGCCTTGAGGTCCACCCCATCCGCGTGCAGCCCCACGATGCGGGCGCTGGCCAGGTCGAGCTGGCGGCGCTCGTGGCCCTCGATGCCCTTCTCCGCGTTGGCCAGAACAGCGTCCTGCGTGGCGTGTACGTCCTGGGCGTCGATGTTCTTCACGTCGAGCGTGGTGATGACCACGTTCTCGAGCTGGGTGCGCGCGTCCGGCCCTTCGCCCACCGTCTTCGTGGTGAACTCGGCGTCGACCTTGGCGCCCTTCACGGAGAGCTGCTTGCCACAGCGCACGTGGAGGCCGTCCCCGGCGAACTCGCCCTGCCCGACGGTGAAGTCCTGGAGGGAGACGCCCTTGAGCGTGGTCTTGTCGCCCTGCTGCACCACCGTGCCCGATAGCGCGGTGAGGTCGACCTTGATCGAGCTGCCAGCGGCGGATGTGACCACGCCGTGCGCGTCGAGGCCGCCGATGTTCACCGTCCTCTTGTCGTCGGCCGCGAAGTCCACGTTCATGGCCGAGCCGCTGAGCGAGCCCTGATAGCCGAGCGACTTCGTGAGATCCGCCTTGAGCTGCAGGTCTAGCGCCCCGAGGCCGGCCTTGCCGAGCATCGTGGGCGTGCCGCCCTCCTTCTCGGGGAAGCCGACCTTGAACCCCTCGGCCCAGATCCCGCCGATCGTCCCCTTCGGGACGGCGACGTTCATGCCGCGCTCGGGCATGTGCAGGCCGATCCCGGTGCCCGCGATGCTCACGATGTCGAGGCGGTCGAGCTGCGCCTCGGCGGGCTGCATCTTCGACTCGCCGGTCTCCTTGTCCTTCACCTCGCGGAAGCTGACCGAGCCGGTGGCGTTGAGCCCATTCACCGACGCGGCGCCGGTGACCGACACGCTCGTGCCGCCGGTGCGGTAGTTGAGGCCGCTCACGGCCAGCGCGCCGAGACCGAGGTCCTTGAAGGCGATCTTCGACGAGCTGAGGTCGACCTCGCCGGTGAGGTCCGTGAGCTTCGTGTGCTCGACCGCGCCGTTCTCTGTCTGAACGCCCCAGGCCTCGGCCGAGCCCACGAGCTTGCCGCTGGCACCCGCCGACACCTTGAAGCCGTGCTTCATCGGGTCGTAGTCGGCCTCGGTGACGTTGCCGAGCCCGCTCACGAGGACGTCGAGGTCTTTCACCACGATGCGCTCGGCGAGCTGGCTCCAAGCGCCAAGCGCCTTGGTCGCGTTCTGGAGCTCGGCCTGCGCCTTTGCCTCCTCGGTGGTGCCCCGCTTGCCAGCGAGGACCTGCTCGGCGGTGGTGACCCGGTCCCGCAAGATGCGGTGCTCGCCAAGTCGCTTCCCGAGGTCGACGAAGCGCGCCTGCTCCGGCGCCGTGCGCTCGGACTCCTTCTTCGCCGCGAGCTTCGCGTACTCCGCTTCGAGGAGCCGGACCTTGCCCGCGAGGTTGATGCCGTCGATCTCGATCGAACGCGCCTTCGCGTGCGCGCTGGCGTTGCCCGTGAGGTCGCTGGCGCCGACGTCCAGGCCCTCCACGTGCGCGCGCTGGACCTCGAGCCCCGACTGGCGGTCCCTCAGCCCCTCGAGCGTGAGGCTGTCGGCGGTGACGCCGCCGCCAACGTTGGTGATGCGCTTCGCGTCGAGCGCGGCGGTCAGCCCGCCAGCTTCGGCCGAGGCCTTCACGTTCTGGCCGCGGATCGTGTCGACCTCGCGTCCGTCCGCGCGCACGCCCATCGCGAGCAGGCTGTCGGCGCCGATCGACGCGGTGAGCCCGGTCTTGTCGGCGGTGGTGCCGACCGCCAGGGTGGCGCCGTCCAGGTGCAGCGAGTCCACCTCGAGCGCCAGGCGGCTCTGCAGCTCCGTCTGAAGCGCTTGGAAGCGCAGACGCTGGGCGCCGTCGAGCTGGGTGAGGCCGAGCGCCTTCAGGTCCGCGTACTCGACGAGCTTCGGGCGAAGCGCGGTGAACTGCGCGAGCCGGTGCTTGTCGTACTCGCTGGGCGACGGGCCCGTCAGCCGTTTCTCGAGCGCGAGGACGGCCTCGTCGAGCTCTTTCAGGGTGGGCGCGGCTGCGCGCACCCTGAGATTCGTGACGTCCACCGAGTCGACCGACAGGCCGACCTCGGCCGTGCCGGGGAGCGGGCCCGCAGGATCCGGCGCGTTCGGGTCACGCTCGCGTTCGAGCTTGCTGTCGCTGGCCACCTTCTCGAGCAGCGACGCGTTCGTCATCACGGACAACCCAGCGAGGGCAGCCGACCCTTCGCCGTGGACCGCCTTCAACGTGACATCGTCGGCCGACGCCATGCCGTCGATCCCCGACGCGCTGAGCTCGCCGATGTCTACGACCAGGCCGCCGGCCGTGCCCAGCTCAGCCTGAAGCGCCTCGAGCTCCGCAAGGTGCCCGTAGTCCGCGGGCGCCGCGTGATAGGCGGCCAGCATGGCCTGGAGCTTGTCCTCCTTCGGTCGGATGGCCTCGAGCTCGGCGGCGAGCGTGGCGCGCTGCTCCCGAGCCTTGTCGGCCTTGTCGGTGGCTCCCTGCTCCGACCAGCGGAGGACCGCGCGGTCGAGACTTTGGAGCTTGGCGCGCAGGTAGGCCCCCCGAGAGGTGCCGCCGCCGACGCGCAGGTCCTTCATCGAGAGCTTCCCGATGGTCTGGCCGTGCGAGAGGTTCGCGCCCTCGATGTCGATGCCCGCGACGTTGATCTCCATCGCCATCGGGCTGCGTGGGTCCTTGAACCCGTCCGAGAGCTCCTTGGAGTTGGACTCCGAGAAGAAGATGACGTCGACCAGGTTCGTGATCGAGCTGATCACGCCGCCCAGGATGGGGGCCGGGATCCGCGCCGTGTCGCGGGCCGCGATCACATCCTTCTTGGTGATACCGGGCGCGCCCAGCTTGAACATCGGGCCCTTCGAAGGCCCCTTCATGCCCACGCGGTTCGCGGTCTGGATGCTGGCCTCGTGGACGAGCGTCACATCGTTGAGCACGGCCTCCTGGCAGGCGATCTCGACGGACGCGGGCGCCGGGTTGTCCGCGGTGGGGTAACGCAGCGTGACGTCGAGGCCCGTGATGGTGCCCTCGCCCGTGCTCAGCTTCGTCTGCCCCATGAGCTTGTTGATGGCCGCGATGCGCAGATCGGGGGCGTGCAGGTCGAGCACGCCGTTCACGAGGTCGTACTTCGCGTCGACGAAGTTGGCGCCCTTCTTGTCTTTCTGGGCCTGCTTGCCTTCCTCGCCGAGCTCCTCGTGGGTCTTCAGGCGGGCGCCCATGATGCTGCCGCCCATGACGTCCTGCAGATCCGGGGCGGACAGGCCGGTACCACCGAGGTACTGCTGCGTCTCGACGTCTCCCGATTTCGCGACGAAGTCGATCGCCGCACCGAGCGTCTCGAAGGTGCCGAACGCCTCGTGCGCGTAGTTCGTGCCCGCGAGCTGCTCCGGGACGTAAACCGGAGTCGATTCGGGGTGATAGAGGCGGTGCTTCCGAGCGAGCTCGGGGTGGGTCTTGTACGTCTCGCGCCGCTTCGACTCGTCGAACGCCCACTGGCCATCGCCCGAGAAGCGCGCCATGCGCAGGAAGCCGTCGAGCTTCGCTGGGCTTGACCACGTCTCGTCGTCCAGCAGCGTCGCGCGGATCCGATCGCGGTCTTCGTGGCCCTTGCCGCCCTTGTAGAACGTGGTCGAGGCGGACTCGCGCATCTCCTGCGACATCTCGCCTTCGACTTTTGCCCACCACTCGCCGGCGTCGGCGGACATGAACGCCGCGCGCTCCGCCTCCGGCAGCGCCTTGATCAGGTGGAACGCGAGGAAGGCCTCTTCGCTGGTGACGGCCCAGTCCGTGAAGAACTTCAGCGTGAGCAGGTCGCGGGCGTGCTGGAGCACGTGCTGCGTGTCGCGGGCCGAGAAGAGGCGGAGCGTAGCGGCCCGGTTCGGCTCGGCGAACAGGGTGCTGTGGCCCAGCGTCTCGATGAGCGGCTGCACGTGCTGCCGGGCGTCGAGCCTGCGGACCAGCGCGCCGAGCTCGGTCTCGTCTTTGACGGACCCCAGCGCCTCAAAGAGGGACAGCGCGTTCTCGCGCGAGAGGTCTTGGGCGAGCGCGAGCAGCGAGTCCAGGCGGGCCTTCACGGGCGCCTCGTTGAGCTTCTTCGCGTATTTCTCGGCCACGTCCACGAGCTGGCCGGACTCGTCCTTCTGGACCTCGACGCCCCGGTACTCGCCGGACGCCATCATCTCTGTGGACTGCTGGTGCTCCATGCGCACGAACCACTGCCCCGACTCCGCGCGCCGGAAGGTGTCCTGAACGGCGGGAGGCATGGACTTTACGAGGTAATACGCGAGCTTCGCCTCGGCGTCCGCAATCGCCCAGTCGAACGCGCCGTACGACAGCAGGTCTTGCGCCATCGCGAGGTTCTTCTCCGGAGGGCGCGCGCGGAGCACGAGGAAGAAGGTGCGCGAGTCAGCGCCGCGCCAACGCGCGCCAGAGGGCAGCTCCTCGATGAACCGGTCGAGCCGCCGCCTGTCTTCGAGGTAACGCGCGACCGTTCCGACGATCGGGTCTCCCTTCTCCTTTCGAAGGGTGGTCATCCAGGCGAGCACCGTGGTGGCGTCGCCGTCCGAGACGTGGAACTCGTCGAGCTTCTGCTCGATCTTCTTGGCTCGCGAGAGGACCGAGGTGTCCTGCATCGCGGTGGCGTCGGCCGTGCGGACACCCGCCCGCTTCTGCTCGGTGGCAAGTGCCGCGTCGTTCGCCTTCTCGAAGTCCGCCGCCGAGTAGCCGCTCGCGTTGCGGAGGAGGCCCTTGACCTTGACGCCCTTCTTCGAGTCGAGGACGTCCTTGAGGCTACCGCGGGGCATGTTCCGCAGCACATAGCCGACCTGCAGGTGCTCGCGCGGGGACAGGCCGTCGAGGTTCATGTCCTCGATCACGTCCGTGTCGAGGTCTCCGAACATCGCCGCTTTCGCAGCGAAGCAGCACTCGAGCACCTCGCGGCGGTACTGCCGGACATGCGGCGTGTTCAGATTCGAGATGAAGTCCGCGAGCATCGCCGGATGGAGCGTCTCCATGATGGCGACGATCGTCGGGCCATCGAGGTGCTGGTGGATCGCAAGCACCTTCGAGACGTCGCCGTTCGTGATGGTGACGTCGTCCAGGAGGTCTTTGATGCGCGCGATCTGGGCCTTGCGCGTTGTGGCGACCAGCTTCTTGAGCTCGGCGAACGCCTCGGGCTTCTTCTTCCGGGTGCCGGCGGGCGCCTCGTCAATCGTGGGGGCGTCCTGGTTCACGACGGCGGCCTTGGCCACCGACTGGGCCTTCGCCTCGGCGTCGCCCTCGGTGCTCACCGTCGGAGCGTTCGTGCCGGCTGGACCCTCCTGGCTCGGCGTCGGGACCACGCGGAGGTCCGCCGGTGGCCGGGACGACCCACTGGCCGGCCTCAGCGAGGCCGAGGCCTCGTCGAAGCCCATTCCGCGAAGCGCGGTCCGAGAGGACTGGGTGGCGCCGGTGGTGGACCCGCCGCTCGATTGCGCGGGCGGAGTGGGTGAGCGTGTCTCGTACTCTCCGGCCATGGCGTCACCTGCTCTCGTCGAAGCCCCGAGTCTGGGGCAAGCGGTACGAATGGCAAGTGGTTGTAGGCGTCTTCCGAATCAGGGCGAACGGCGGTAGCGCCGGGGTCGATCGGTCAGTCCACGTCGCTGATCGTCAAGGTTTCGTCGGTGGAGCCGTCGTCGCCGCGATCCAGGCGGGCGGTGAGCTCCGTCCCCTGTCCCTTCCAGTCTCCGTACAGCAGCGTGATGGAGGAGTCATCCACCAGCGCGTTAGCCTCGTGACTGAACACGTCCTCGCCCTCGTCGTCGATGCGCGTGAGCTGGGGCCGGGGCAGCAGAGCTCCCAGGCCCGGCTCACCTCCGCGCTCCGGCGCACCGGTGAAATGGAGTAGCCTCCCAACCCATGGTCCCCGCCTTCTGTCCCCATGGTGGTTGGCTCGTCGCGACCGAGCCCGTGCCCGACGATCCGGCAGATCACTGGGTCTCTGCGCTCCGGGACGTGATCGGCTGCAATCGCATCGTCTGTTCAGCCTGCGGGGCTCGGGTTCGCAGCGCGCGAAACCTCATGCCAGCACGGGGGCTCGGCAGGCGGCTCGTGGAGCTGGGGGACACCGCGGACTGTGCCACCTCGCCACTCCTCGTGCATACCCACGCGACCCGCTTCTACGCGTGCCGCTGTCGGTCGGTGGAGAAGGCGATAACTCGCGACCTGCTCGAGGATCCCGAGCCGAACCCCGCGACGGACCAGGGGCTGCCCTGGGCTTGCGCCGGGCATCCGCCGCCGCAGTTGCGTGGACTGCCACAGGCTGAAGAAGTGTCGCTCGCGGTGGCCACGGCGCTAGGGTCGTCGGAGCCCGGCGACGTGGGGACGGCGCTCTGGTTCTTTCGAGATTGGCCGCACGCGGCGGGGTCTCTCGAGATCGACGCCCTCGCGGCCCGGGTTGGCGCAGACGCAGAGTTCCCCGTGCCCTTCTTCGGACGACCCAGAGCGACCTCCCCGGCCGACGCGCTCGCCGCTCGGAGCGCGGGGATGAGTGAGTCCCGCGGGTGATCTCGGGCGAGAAGCGAGGGTCCAGCGGAGGCGGGACTGGCGGCGCTCGACGCCGGGCGTCCGGACCTTGCCGCCCTCGATGTGTTCCCGGTGGAGCCGATGACGAATCCGGCCGATCCTCTGGTGTCGCATTCACATGTCATCGGCACACCCCATATCGGTTACGTGACTGAAGACGAATTCGACCCGCAGCTCTCGGACATATTCGATCAGATCAACGCCTATGCGGAAGGCGCGCCTATCCACATGACCAACCCCGGGGTGTGGGACCAACAGACTTAGGTCTGGCAGGGTGTGCGCAGCTCTCTCTTCCCGCCCGATCGCGGCGCCAAAAGAAATGGCCGGCCGCCGATGCTCGTGTAACCTACCGCGCCGAGTCGGCTTCGATGCCCAGCAAGAAACACCATGCGGGGGACAACAGATGAATCTTTCTGGAAACACGATCCTAATCACCGGCGGCAGCGCAGGTATCGGGCTCACATTCGCGAAGAAGTTCAGAGAGCTGGGCAACGAGGTGATCGTCACCGGCCGCAGGCTGGACAAGCTCGAGGAAGCGGCCGCCGCTATCCCCGGACTGCACACGATCCAGAGCGACGCGGGGAGTGCCTCGGACATCGCGGCGCTGGCCTCTCGGATCCGGAAGGACTTTCCGAAGCTGAACGTGCTGATGAACAACGCCGGAATCCTCCTCTACAAGAACGTGGCGTTTCCGGACGCGGACCTGGAGGGGCTCACCGTCGAGCTGGACGTCAACGTGGCCGGTCCGATCCGCACCGTGTCGGCGCTGGTCGACGTGATCAAGGCCAACAGAGGCACGATCATCAATGTGTCGTCCGGCCTCGCGTATGTGCCGCTTACCTGCTCGCCCATCTACAGCGCCACCAAGGCGGCGCTCCACAGCTATACGGTGTCTCTCCGCTTCCAATTGGCGGACGCGGGGGTCGAGGTGATCGAGCTGATGCCGCCGGCCATCAAGACGGACATGACGGCCGACCTGAAAGCGGGGGGGGACTTCCAGCTGATGTCACTGGAAGACCTGCTTGCCGCCACCATGAAGGGCCTGGCCGCCGGGCACGCCGAGATCCGGCCGGGGCAGTCCAACCAGCTGCACTGGATGTCGCGGATCGCGCCCGGGTTCATCAACGGTCAGCTGGCCAAGGGGTCCAAGGCGCTGATACCCGCCGCGAAGTCCTGAGGCGCGCGTCTAGGGGAGGATGTCCACCGGCTGCGCCCGGGCGTATTCAACCAGCGCGGGAACTTCGGCGGGCTCCACGCCGCGCCAGAACACGATCCACGGGTCCACTCGCATGAACCCGTCGCACAGCTTCGTGTACCACTCAACGATCGGGTTCTGGGCCCGAGCGCGCCAGAAGAGGCGGGGGTGCGCAGACGCGAACGCGCCCCAGAGATCGCGTGCGATCCCCTCTCCCTGGGCCTCCGGATCCACGGCGAACTTCGAGAGATAGGTGCCCAGCGGCGTCTGGACCACGATCGCCGCCCCCCGGTAGCCGTCTGCGAGGTGCACCTCGGCCATCGGGCGAGCGAAGAAGCTGGGTGACGGCGGGCGCCCGAAGGCGCTGGTGAGCAGCGCTGTGAGGCGTCCGAGATCGAGGGTGTCGTAGCCGGTGGCGCGGGTGATCACCGCGCCCACGCGAAAGAGCGTCCCGGCGCCCTTCGTGGTGAACAGCTCGCGCAGGAGGTTCAGCGGGGAGGTCACCGAGACCAGGATCCGGCGCGGCGCCACCGCCTCCACCACGCGCTGCACACTCGCGACGATCTCTCGATCCGCTGACGTCAGCGCGGGCGACACCTGGAGTGACGCTGCGTCGGCCGTGAGGTTCACGATCGGGAGCAGCGCCCCGCCGTGAAGGATGCCGCCGGGTCCGTGCAGGAACAGGAGCTTCCGGGTCCCGAGCCGGAGCACGAGGCGGGTGACAGACTCGAGCACCGCCGCGCTGGCGAGCTCCGAGTGAGGCGGCCTGGCCGCGACGCGACGCCCCGAGGGCGCGGTGGACGTGGCCAACAGGGGAACGGTGCGGTCGCGGCATAGCTCCGCGACGCGCGACGCCTCCGCATCGCGTGCTGGGAGGCTGGCGGCGGTGGCGCCCGAGCCGATCAGGGCCCGCTCCACGCGGCGCGCGTGGGCGAGGGCGGTGCGTTGTCGCGGCGCGCAGAACAACACCACTGGGACGAGCCCCAGGTGGTGGAGGAAGCGCAGGTGCAACACCACGGCCTCAGAGGCCTCACGCGCCACGGCGTCATCCACCACGATCAGCGCGAACTGCTCTCGAGGGTCCTTGCGGAAGAGCGCGACGTAGAACTCGAGCTCGGAGCGGCGCCCCACGCTCTCGAGGAATCGGAGGACGGCGTCGGCAGGAGCCAGGGCTGAGGTGGGGTCGAGCACGCCCGGAGGGTGCATTCGGCGGGGGGGCGAAGCTAGAAACGGGCCTCTGCCGCAGCGGTTCGGGTGTACCGCGGGCTTGACCTCGTCCGGCGGGGGCTTATGGTCGCAGCACTGTCACCTGCCGTCGCTGCTGACGGGAAGCGTCGCGCCCGCGAGACGGGCTGCCGGAGCAAATGATGAGCCTGCGCCTCACGTTGTCGTCCTTCGTCCTCTCCGCAGCGCTTGCGTGCGGCGCCGAGACCGCCACGGTGATCACGGCCGACCTCGGGCCGGTGGACCGCGGCGGCTCGGGCGACACGTCGGAACAGCCAGTAGACGGCTCGGCGGACAGCACCGGGCCCGGCCTCGCCGATACGGCGGGTCCCGATGCGGCTTCGGAAGACGCGGGGATCACCGAGGACGCGACGGAGGCGCCCGACCTTCCCGGCGACGCGGGCACGAACGACGTGGCGGATCCGCCGGTGGACGTGGCCGTCCCGGATACCGCGGCCCCGCCGGACGTGACGACCGACGTTGCGGTGGACGACGTTCCCGGGCCGATCGACAGCGGCGCCACGGGCCTCGACGACGTCGTGGCCGACGTGGGGGAACCGGACGTCCAGGAGGACACCGGGAGCGACGCGGGTCCCCAGACGCCGGATGTGTCGTTCCCGCCGTTCGTGGCGTCGACGTGCACGAAGTTCGTCAATACGAACGTCACCGGCACCGTGAACCCCTTCATCAGCCCGGCGCGCAACGGCCTCTTCTACGTGAGCTGGGTAGAGAAGGGCGGCAACCTCAAGCTCACCTGGGAGTCGCCGATCGACTGCCTCACGATCGAGGGGCCCTTCCAGGTGAACGCCACCGACGGCGCTGTGTACTACTGGGGCGGGATCTCGGTGGTCTCGGACCTCCAAGGGAACTTCTACGCCGTGTGGGAGTCGTCGGAGAGCGGCAAGGACATCTCGTTCGCGTGGTCGGAGACGGGTATGACGTTCAGCGACCCTGTCGAGCTCGTGAGCACCAGCACCAACGGCCAGGACCCCGCGCTCTTCGTCCCGTCGGCCGGCACCGTCCATGCCGCGTGGCGCGGACACCACCCATCGCTGCCGCAGTACGACACCTTCTACGCGCGTGCGAACGACGTCTTCGCGGGCGGGACTTTCAGCCCGGGGCTCATGATCAACGACGATGACCAGCAAGACGACCAGGTCGCGATCGTCGGGGACGGCAAAGGCAAGCTCTACATGGCGTGGCAGCGCTTCGAGGGCGACATCTACGCCACGCGCTCGCTCGACAACGGCGCGTCGTGGGCGGCGCCGGTGCTGGTGAACGACGTGGCCGGGCAGGCGAACGTGGGCAAGGCTACGTTCATGGCCATCACACCCGCGGGTCGCGTGGTGTTGGCGTGGTCCGACGACCGCAAGCAGAAGAGCGGCAACGAGAACGACGTCTTCGCCGACTCGAGCGCGGACGGCCTCACCTGGGGCGTGGACGTGCAGGTCAACGACGACGACGCCCGCTATCAGGAGGACCCGTCCCTCGCGGTGGCCACCACCGGCGCCTGCAAGGGCGCGGTTTACGTGGTCTGGCAAGACTTCCGAAACAAGTCGAGCTACGACATCTACGCCTCGCGATCGACCGACGGCGGGCTCACCTGGTCGGCCAACGTGCCGATCGCCAACGACCTCGAGGGCGACGAGATGAACCCCGCGATCGCGGTGAACACGCTCTGCACCGTCGGCGTGGCGTGGCGCGACTCCAAGGTGAACGACAACTTCGATATCGGGACCAGCTACATCAGCTGGTGACGTCGCGCCCGGCTGCGTAGCGCCAAGACTGCCAAGACTGCCAACACAGCACCTTGCGCCTGGACGCCGCCGTTCAGACCCGGCGCGCCGCGGGGTCCGAGAGCACCAAGGCGGTCGCGAAGGCGTGTCCGACCACGCTCCACGCCCACACGCTGGTGAACAGGAAGCCGACGCCAAGGCCCAGCAGCCCTAGGAGAGACACGCTGATCGCCGCGAGCGCGATGCCCCACGCGCGCAGATAGGCGCTGCCGCCCCGAAGCGCGCGGCGAAGCGCCATGTCGGGCCGGTAGAGGTACGCGAGGTCGTTGAAGGCGGCGTTGTACGTCATGCCGCCGGGGAGCACGTAGACGGCCAGGGCCAGGAGGGCCACGCCGGACCAGAGCGCAGCGGGTTCGTCGAGCTGCCAGCCCAGCACACCGCTTAGCGCCCCCGGGGAGAGGTACGTCGCGATAGCGGCGAACGCCCGGAGCCCGCGCACGAAGGTGGCGCCGAGCGGGTCAAACCCCCGAAAGTACGGGATCTCCGCGCGGTGGAGGCGCTCGACCACCGCCAGACGGTGTCCGAGGTTGAGGATCCACCCGGGCAACAGGGTCAAGAGCCACAGGCCGCCGACCAGGATGTCTCGGCGCGCGGCGGGGGTGGCCAGCGGGAATCTGAAGCTCTCGGCGAGGCGAGGGGTCACCGGCGAAAGATACCACCCGACGCCCGATGTTCCCCCTTCGCCGGGGGAGGCCGCTCAGAGCGGAGACAGCCAGGGGGCGCGGGAGACGCCGATCTCAACGCGTTGAAGGCCCCGCGAGTCGAGCCCCGTGAACGGCGGAGCCGCCAGGAGCGCGAGGTAGAGCGTGGTCTCGCCCAGGGCGCCCCGCCCAAACGCGACGTTCGCGTAGAGCACTCCCTCCGCCACGACCAGGCGCTGCCCGGGTCCGCGGCCGCCCGGAAACACCCAGACCGCGCTCTCCGCGAGCGCAAGGTCCGCGATCTGATCGATGACCGCGTAGAGGTTGCCCTCGACGTCCATGGTGAGGCCGTCGCCGAAGACACCTAGGCCCTCGGCGATCAGCTCGCGCCCCCCGAACGTTGCGCCCTCCAGCGTGACGCGCTCGATCCGCGCGAGCTTCGCGTCGTACGCGGCGACGTCCGGTTGCCCGCACAGGATCGAGGTGTTCTCCGTGCTGTAGTAGAGGCGGCCGTCGGCGTCGAAGGTCATGCCGTTGGGTCCGCCATCGACGCTGGCGTCGAAGAGCAGCACGTCGGTTACCTGCTTCGCGGGGGGATCGTAGCGACCGATGCGCGCGAGGCAGGGGTCCGTGACGAAGACGGCGCCGTCCGGGCCCACCTCCACGTCGTTAATTCCGTCGAAGGGCAGGCCGGCCTCCATTTCGGAGAGGGCTGTGGTCGCCTGCCCCGTCGAGTCGACGTGGACGAGGCGCTGCTCCTCGAGATCGACCACCCACACCGCGTCTCCGGTGGCCGCGACGCCCCAGCCCTTCTTCGGCGGCTCACCGGTGAGCGCCCGGCGCGTCGCCTTACCGTCCGCCGAGACCTCGAGGAGGCCTCCCGGTGCCCCCATCACGACGCGGTCGCCCACCACCACGAGGTCCTCGGTGGAGACGGTGCTGCCCTCGGCGTCGAGCAGGGCCACCACGTCTCCGAAGGGCGCGCTGCTCAGCGGCTGGTCGCGCGTGGCCTCCACCGTGACCTCCGCCTCGCTGGTCTCCGTGGCGATCCGTAGCCGCTGGAGCACGGGGAGCACGCCCAGCGTCCACACCCCGGTGGCCCGCCCGGCGGCGTCGGTGGTGACGCTGGGCGCGGCCCCGCCGCCGGCGCGCACCGAGACCTCCAGCGCAACGGCGGCTGCGGGCGTGACCTGGACGGACAGGACCACGTCGCTCCCGGCAGGCGCAGTGGTGGGCGGCTGAGACACGGTGAGCACAGGAGCGGCGGCGGCATCAGCGACCTCCGCGGCCTCGACAACCTCGACAACGTCGAGCCTGTTGACGCCCTCCCCGCCCGCGTCCGCCGCCTGGGCCGCGGCCCCGCCGTCGCATGCGAGGACCCAGCTGGCGAGGAGGGGCCAAGCGGTGCGGCCCGAAGGCGCGGTTCTCTTGGTCATGGTCAGCCCTTCAGCGGGTGCAGCCCGCGGTGGACGCGTTCTTGGTTCAGGAGCTCGAGGGCCGGCGGGTGATCCGCCACGAGCCGCACGAGCTGCGTGGCGCTCACCCCCAGCACCATCGACGCGCCGCGTGGATCCCAGCCCGCGGCCGCGAGCTGGTCCAACGCCTCGGCGAGCAGGGCCGGGTAGTCGACGTGCTCGGGGTTACACGCGATGCGGCTGCCACGTCGACGCGAGGCCCACAACGGCGAGACCTCCTGCCGCTCGGTTCGGATCGCCACGGCAAGCGCGCGACGGAGGCGGTCCAGCGCGACGCGGCGATTCTCGGCCTGCGAGCGCCGCTCGGTGGCCTGCCCGATGAGCCCCGTGGGTCGGTGATGGAGATAAGCCGCCGACTCGGTCTTGTTGCGGTGTTGACCGCCGGGTCCGGAGACGCGGCCGAACCGCAGGTCGACCTCCGCCAGAATCGCTTGATCCGTCTGGGCTGCCGGATGCATCAGGCGTCGAGCACGCGCTCCATGAGCACCACGTCCACCACGCGGCCGAGCTTCTCGCCCACGCGCCGAAGAGTTCCCACTCGCTCGAAGCCCGCCGCGGCGTGCAGCGCGAGCGACGGCTTCGCGCTGCCCTCGATGCGCGCGAGGAGGTGCAGCACGCCGCAACTCGGGGCCACGGCCACCAGGTGCTGAAGCAAGGCGCGGCCGTGACCGCAACCGCGGTGGGCTGCGTGGATATAGACCGACACCTCGGCGCACCGGTCGTACCCCGGCCGCGGCGAGAAGGCGGTGAGCGACGCCCAGCCCACCACCTGGCCAGCCACGTCCGCCACGAACACCGGGTGTCGCGCCGGCGGGTGGGCGCGGAGCCAGGCGCGGTATTCCTCAGGCGACCGGACGACGGTCTCGAGAGTCACCGTGGACCCCAAGACCTCCGGATCGTAGATCGCCGCTATGGCCGGGAGGTCTGCGGGCTCTGCGAGGCGAATCACCATAGGTCGGCAGACTCTGGCGCGGGTTGAGCTCGGGTGCAATGGCACGCATGATGCGCGCGTGCGACGCCACACCCTCCGCTGCTTCCTCCTCCTCGGGCTGCTCAGCTGCTCTGCGGACACCGTCTCCGCCAGCTCTGACGCGTCCAGCGACGTCGCCGAAGAAGTGCGAGTGGCCGTGGCCCCCACGCTGACCGAGGCCGAAGAGTGCACCGCCACGTGCGGCTGTGCTGCCACGCGCCTCGAGTACGGGGAGGCCAAGCACGTGGCCGCGAGCATCCCCATCGACTACGACGACGCGCCGCCGGTCGGGGGCTCGCACGACGGCTGCTGGGCGCGATGGGGCGCACACGAAGTGCCCGTGGCTGCTCGCAACTTCGTCCACAACCTGGAGCACGGTGGCGTGGTCTTCCTGCACGACTGCGACTGCGACACGGGGCCCCTCGAAGCCCTGGCCACCTCTCTCGGCGGCAACGTGATCGTCACACCGTATACCGGACTCGGGAAGCCGTTCGCCGCGCTCGCGTGGGGCCACCGGCTCCTGCTCGACTGCTACGACGAGGCCGCCCTCTCGGCGTTTCACGCGGCGCGACAGAACCAGGCCCCCGAGCTGGTCAAGGCGATGCCGCCAGGTTCTTGCCCATAGGTTGCTATCGCCCCACATTTGAACTTGACCCGCCCCAAGCGTCTCACAGCCGTTCGGACGGCCGCCGCGGAGCCCCGAACGGCATGACTCGGGATGAGAAGTTGCCAGAGCACCACTTCGAGTCGACCCTCACGGGCGCGAACTCAGGAGCAGCACAGATGATTACCCGTATCCTCGTCCTCGGCTTGTGCCTCGCTGGCACGGCCTCCGCCCAGCTCAATGCCCGGCTCACCGTGGGCTATCAGCCGCTGTCCGAGGCCTTCGACAACGACGGCGACCGCGACTCGATCGATCGGCCGGTCCAGGAGACGCTGGTTCCCGTCAACATCGCGGCGGACTACACCTTCTTCGCCGGGCTCTACGCGGGCGCGGAGCTCTCCCTCCTCTACCGTGACTTCCCGAACTACGAAGTGGGCGGGGTAGAGAAGGACAGGGGCGCCTTCGGCATCAGCGAGCTCGACCTCAAGGTCGGCTGGGGGGGGAGCTTCGTGGTGGACGTGGGCATCGAGGCCGGCTTCAAGTTCGACCTCGGCAAGCACCCGGGCGACCTCGAGGAAGACAAGGTCACCACCAGCGACAACAACCACGCCTTCCATATCGGCGGGAACGTCGGGTTCTCCGTGCTGCCCATGCTCTCCCTCGGCGCGCGGATTAACCTGGTGTTGCCGCTCGAGCGCGAGGTGCGCAACGCGGCAGACATCGAGGAAGACCGTCAGAGCGGCACGGTCGTGGACGCGGCCGCCACCGTGGGCGGCAGCGTCGGCCTCGGCGGCGTGTCGCTGCTCTACGGAGTGGACCTCGCGTTCTTCTACCAGGGCGCGCTGCGCGTGAACGGCGACGTCGCGGGCCAGATCAACGGGGAGGACCCCACGATCAACATGTTCCACGTGATCCCGATGGTGGGCGTGGGCTTCGGCAAACACCGCGTGAAGCTCACGTTGGGCGCCTTCGGCGAGGACGCCATGCTCGGCATCCCCCTCTTCGGAAAGAACATCAGCTTCGCGACCGTGCCCGTGTCGGTCACCTACGGCTTCGCGATGTAGTCCCCGCCGGGGCGCCTGCCTCGGCCCTGAACCCGCTCTCCGACCAAACTTCGAAAGCGTACGCCATGACTGATTCACTCGCCGTCGGCGACGGCAGCGTCGTCGAGTTCCACTACACCCTCAAGGACTCGATGGGCACCACGCTCGACAAGTCAGAGGGCGAGCCGCTCCTGTACCTGCACGGGACAGGGCAGATCGTGGCCGGGCTCGAGCGCGCCCTCATCGGCAAGGTCGCCGGCGACGCGTTCACCGAAGTGGTGCAGCCCGAAGACGGCTACGGCCGCCGGACGGAGCAGCCCCAGGCAGTGCCGCGGTCGGCGTTCCCCGCCACCGCCAAGCTCGAGCGCGGCGAGCAGTTCCTGACCCGCAACCCCGCAGGCCAGCCGCAGCCCATCTGGATCGCTGGCGTCTCGGGCGACACCGTGTTCGTGGACTTCAACCACCCGCTGGCGGGTCAGACCCTGCACTTCGACGTGGTCGTGGTCAGCGTCCGCGCGGCCACGGCCGAGGAGAAGGCGCACGGCCACGCTCACGGCGCCCACGGACACCACCACCACTAACGCGGCGGCAGCTCTTCGAGCGCCCACCCTCGCGTCGCTGTAGACCCGCCGTGGGGGACGCGTAAGCTCCGGCCGCATGCCGGTCTCTCGCCCCGAAGTTCTCGCACCTGCTGGCGACCGCGAGTCCCTGCTCGCCGCTCTGTCGGCGGGCGCAGACGCGGTCTATTTCGGGCTCGACGATGGCTTCAACGCCAGGGCTCGCGCCGCCAACTTCCCGCGCGCGGGGTTGGCCGACACGGTCCGGCTCGTCCACGACGCCGGCGCCCGCGCGTATCTCACACTCAACACGTTGATCTTCCAGAGCGAATTGCCTGCGGTCGCAGCGGTGATCCGAGACGCCGCCGTGGCAGGAATCGACGCGTTGATCGTCCAAGATCCCGCCGTCGCGTTGCTCGCCCGGGCCACCTGCCCGACGCTGGAGGTCCACGCGAGCACGCAGATGACCGTGTCCAGCCCAGAGGCGGCCGCGTTCTGCGAGGCGCTCGGGATCACCCGGGTCGTGGTGCCGCGTGAGCTGTCCGTGGAGGAGATCGGCCGGTTCGCGGCGGGTACACGGCTCGAGCTCGAGGTCTTCGTCCACGGCGCCTTGTGCATGTCTTGGAGCGGCCAGTGCCTCACCAGCGAGGCGTGGGGCGGCCGCTCCGCCAACCGCGGGCAGTGCGCCCAGGCGTGTCGGCTACCCTACGACCTGGTCGTGGACGACGAGATCAAGGACCTCGGGGACGTCCGGTATCTCCTGTCGCCAAAGGACCTCTCGGGGCTCACGGCCGTACCCGAGCTCGCGCGCCTCGGGGTGCACGGGCTCAAGATCGAGGGGCGCCAAAAGGGCCCGCTGTACGTCGGCTCGGCCACCCTGGCGTATCGGCGCGCGGTGGACGCCCTCGGCACCGCGTTCAACCCCGCGCAAGACCTCGAGAACCTGGCCCTGGGCTACTCCCGCGGCCTGAGCCCGGGCTTTCTCCGCGGCGTGGACCACCAGTCGCTGGTGGAGGGGCGCTTCCCAGAGCATCGTGGCGTCTACCTGGGACGCGTGCTGCGGGTCGACGGATCCGACGTGGTCGTCCGACGCGAGGCCCGTCCCGGAGACCTCGCGCCGCGCACCCTCACCGTGACCCCGGGGATGGGCGTGGTCTTCGACCAGGGCCGCCCACACGAGAACGAGCCGGGTGGGCCAGTCTTCCGAGTGGAGGAGGGGTCCGACCTTCGCCTGGGCTTCGGGCGACCTGGGCCCGATCTGGGCGCCGTACACGTCGGTGACCGGGTCTTCGTCACCAGCGACCCCGGCCTCGCGAAGCGGGTCGACGCACAAAAGCGTGACGCGGGCTCGCTCCGCCGAAGCCTGCCGCTCGAGCTCTCGGTCTCGGGAGCCGCCGGCGCCCCGCTGGTGGTGAAGGCGCGCTGCCGGGGCCATCGCGCGCAGGCCGTCTCCAGCACGCGCCTCGCACCTGCCGCGTCGCGGGGCCTCGACGACCACGTACTCCGCGAGAAGCTCGGGGCGCTGGGGGAGACCCGCTTCGACCTCGCTTCGCTCGACACCACCGGCCTCGGCGAGGGCCTGCACCTGCCGGTCTCAGAGCTCAAGGTGCTCCGACGCGCGGTGGTGGACTCGCTCACCGCCGCCCTCGAAGCGCCGCGCGCGATCAGTGACGTGACGGCGATGCTCGCTGCCTCCGCATCGGAGCCTCGGGTCGAAGCCCCCACGGCGCTGGTCCCTCTGGTTCGGACAGACACCCAGCTGGACGTGGCGCTGGACCTTGGCTTCCCGGAGATCGAGCTCGACTGGATGGAGATGGTGGGCCTCGGCCGCGCCGTGGAGCGCGTGCGGGCCGCCGGTCGACAGGTGGTGGTCGCGACGGTGCGCGTGCACAAACCCGGCGAAGAGGGCGTGGACGCCCGCGTGCGCCGCCTGCGGCCAGACGGCGTGTTGGTGAGACACCTCGGCGCCCTGGTCACCTTCTCGCGCATGGACCCCGCGGAGCGCCCGGCGCTGCACGGCGACTTCTCTCTGAACGTGACCAACGCGCTCACGGGCCGGTTGATGCTGGATCAGGGGCTCGACACCCTGACCGCCGCTCACGATCTGGACTCGGAGCAGCTCTTCGCGCTGGTGGGGGCCATGCCCGCGCATCGCGTGGCCGTGACGCTTCACCACCACATCCCCACGTTCCACACGGAGCACTGCGTCTACGCGCACACCCTGTCGACCGGGCGGGACTTCAAGACGTGCGGGCGGCCCTGCGAGACCCACCGGGTGGGCCTGAGGGATCCGAAGGGTCGGGTCCACCCGGTCGTGGTGGACGTCGGGTGCCGAAACACCGTGTTCAACGCTGAGGCGCAGTCCGCGCCCGCGCTGGCGGCTCGCCTCCGGGCGGCGGGCGTGTCCCGGCTCCGGGTGGAGCTGGTGTGGGAAGGGGCGCGCGACGCGGAGCGGGTCTTGAAGGGCTGGCGCCAGCTCATGGACGGCACGCTCAGCCCCGCCGCGTTGCTCGAGCGCGTGGGTGTTCACGAGCAGTTCGGCGTGACCCGAGGGACCATGGCGGTGCTCGGGACGTGAAGCCGCTGGGCGAGTTCCTGCGGGAACATCGGCCGCTCTGGCACCCCCGCGCATTCTACGGCCTGCCGCTCCCCTGGGAGTCGGAGCTGCCGGAGCTGGCGCGGTGGCTCGATGCGCAGCCCAGCCGGCACGGGCCCTTCGGCGACGCGCTCGAGTGGGCGTTGTCGGGCCCCCCACCGTTGCGCGACTGGGCGCGAGCCGCGAAGGCGCTGGCGCACGTGGATCCGTTGCCCCACTGGTCGAAGCGCGCAAGCGCGCATACCCAGGACGTGGGGTCGGAGCGCGCTAGCGTGGAGACCCAGGACTCGGGGTCTGGCCGCCTGACCCCTCAGGCGACGGCCGCTGGGACCGATGGCGTAGCCCTGAGCCGCCGGGTCCTCGACGGGATCACAGGGAAGAAACAGGCACAACTCCTTGCGTTTGCGTCGGTCCTGCCCCCACTGGGCCAGCGCCCGCTGCTGGACTGGTGCGGCGGCAAGGCCCACCTCGGTCGTCTCCTAGCTACCCTGCGAGGCGCGCGCGAGCTGCTGGTCGTGGAGCACGACCCTGCCCTCTGCCGAGCTGGAGAACGCCTCGTGTCGGCCAAGGGAGCCTTCGGAGCGCCCGGCAAGCCTGCGTTGAAGGCCATGTTCCACACCGTGGACGCCTTGGGGGCCGAGGCACGGGCGTTGGCCGAAGCGGGATGTGACGCCGTCGCGCTCCACGCCTGCGGCGATCTCCACGGCGCGCTCATCGAGCACTACCGCGGGAAGCTCGTCGCGATCGCTCCGTGCTGCTTCCTACGGGCGCTCGGCCCCGACGGCTTGGCGACCGTGCTGTCCGCTGCCGGACGCGACGCGGGCCTCAGGTTGGACGCGAACGATCTCCGGCTGGTTCACGAGTCGCCCAGCGACGCGGGCCGCCGGGACGCAGCCGCCGTGGACCGCGTCCAGCAGTTCCGTCTGGGCTTCGACGAGTGGCTACGCGCGGAGACCGGGAGCGACGCCTACACGCACATGCCGGCCTGTCCGCCGCAGTGGTTCGCCTTGCCGTTCGAGGACTTCTGCTCCCGCTTCGCCGACCTCGGGGGACACCCGAAGCCGCGCGGCGCCCTCGGCGAGTTCGAGGCCGCCGGCGTGGCGCGCTTCGAGGCCGTGCGCCGTCGGGACCCCGTGCGTGCCGTGTTTCGGCGCGCGCTCGAGGTGTGGCTGGTGGAGGACCGAGCCCAGCGGCTCCGCGAGCGTGGCTTCGACGTCACGATGGGGACGTTCTGCCCGGAGGGCGTCACGCCCCGCAACCTCATGATCCTCGGGCGCGCCTGACCGCCGGCCTGCGTACCAACGGTGTCTCGAGAGATCTCTCGCGGGCCTCGTGCGTTTGGAGCGCCATGCGCCAACTCGCCCTCGCCGCGTCGTTTCTCGCTGTCACCGCGTCTGCCGGGATCCCCGTGCCACTGCCGCAACGAATCCCGGCAGAGCTCGATCTGCGTGAGGTCGACGCTGCCTCGGCGCGCGACGTAGTGAAACGCCTGGCCGTCCCCGCCGCGGCGTCGTGGCTCAGCGGGAGCTCGATCGCACGCATCGCTGGGCCGACAACGCTCTTGGCGGTGGCCGACACCGAGAATCACGCGGTCGTGGTGGTCGACGGCGCGGGGACGGTGCGCCACACGGTACCCGTGGGCCAACGCCCCGAGCGACTTGTCGCGGGCCCCGACGGTCGGGTCTTCGTGGCTTGCCGAGGGGACCGCACGCTCGTGATCGTGGACCCCCACCGGGGCGCAGTGGCCCGGCGGGCCGTGGTTGGCGCGGAGCCGTACGCCGTGGCGCTCACGCCGGACGGCGCCACCGTACTCGTCACGGCGTCCGCCGAGGGCGTGCTGGTCGCGTTGGACGCGACCAACCTCGCCGAGCGCTTCCGGGTCACCTTGGGCGCATGGCCGGCAGCCATCGCGGTGCACCCCGACGGGCAACACGCCTTCGTCACACACCTCCTGTCGGGCACGGTCGAGGCCGTCTCGCTTACGAAGGGCGAGGTGGCGTACTCGCTGGAGCTACCCACGAGGGGCACGGGGTTCCCACGAACCGCGCAGGCCGCGGACGACGCCCGTGCCGCCGTGCACGCCACCGCGGCCCTGGTCTCACCCGGTGGCACGAGGCTGTTCGTGGCCCACGTGATGGCCGACGTGGGCGCCACCGAGACCACCATCGTGGCTCAGGGCTACGGCCTCGGCGTCGCTCGCCCCCTCGTCGCCACGGTCTCCACCTTCGATCTCACCACCAAGACGCTGCTGCGCAGCCCGGTGGCGGAGCGCGGCGTCAAGATCGAGACGCTCCGCGACAAGAAGTTCCGCACCTTGGAGGAAGACGCGGCCCCCTTCGGCTTCATCGAAGAGGAGGAGCTCGCCCGCCTGTCCCAGCCCGTCGCGCTGGCGATGGATCCGGTCTTCGCGCGCCTCCTCCTCGTGTCGATGGGCTCGGACCGCGTCACGGCCCTCGACGCGGGCGCGGCGGACCCGATCGGGCGGCCCCTTCAGGGGGTGAAAGTGGGTCACGCGCCGCGAGGCGTGGCCTTGAGCGCGGATGGCCGCACGGCCTTCGTCCACAACGCTCAAGGGTTCTCGATCTCGCGCATCGACCTCGCTGCCTCGGCGTTCCAGGAGGAGTTTCGCTTCGATCTGAAGGCGGAGGACACTTTCGCCGTAGCGAAGGATCCGCTGTCGGCCGAGGCGGCCCTCGGCCGCCGGCTCTTCACCTACGCATTGGACGAGCGCGTCGGCGGCGTCGCTCACTTCGCGTGCGCCGGCTGTCACCCAGACGGACGCCACGACGGGCTCGTGTGGCGCGTCGGCGAGGGGCCCCGGCAGACGCCGATCCTGGCCGGGCGGCTCGAAGGCACCGGCCCGTACAACTGGCTGGGCACGGAGCTCCACCTCGAGGAGAACGTGACCGAGACCATCGGACGCCTCGGCGGCGGCGGCCTCGACCCGAAAGAGACCAAGGCGCTGGCCACCTACATCACGCACCACCTCCCGGGGCTCGATCGACCCGCGCAAGCCGAGAGGGCGCGCGTGGTGCGGGGAAGAGCGCTCTTCGAGAGCGCCGAGACCGGCTGCTCCAACTGTCACTCGGGAGACCACGGCGACGCTGTCCGTCACGAAGTGGGCACGGGCGCCAAGGGCGACACGAAGACCGCGTTCGACACGCCGTCGCTGCGACACCTGTGGGCCTCTGCGCCCTACCTTCACGACGGGAGCGCCACCACGTTGGCTCAGCTCGTCGAGCTCTGCGGCGACACCATGGGCCGCACGAAGCAGCTGACTGCCGCCGACAAGGCGGCGCTCGCCGCCTACCTCGCGACGATGTGACGCCACCCGCTGCGCCGCATGGCGCCTCACAGACTTCAGACTCCGCCCGTTCTTCCGGTGGCCCCGTCAAGGCTCTACACTGGCCGGCGGAGGTCCCTTGCTCTATCGCATCTTCATCCCCGCCCTCGAGCCAACCGGTGTGAGCATGACCCTCGACGTGGAGGCCAGCAATTGGATGCTGGCGCTGCGTCTCGGGCTCGACGAGATCGGCGCCGATCGAGACCTGATCCAGCGCGCGATCTGCGACATCAAGCCTGACAAGTCCATCCACGTGATGGAGCCTGTCCAGGGCCGGGTGTTCGTGCTTCGAGAGGTCAGCGTCGCAGAGTCGGCCGGCCTGGTCGAGGTGAGGGCCGAGCCCGCGTTCGCCCGCGTACCTACGGAACGCCTCGAGGTCGCGGCTCCACGCCCGAGCTGGGACCCGAACACGCCACGGGTTGGCCACGCCGAAGTCGAAGCGGAAGACCCGGACCGCGTGCCCACCCGCAAGATCGAGCTCACGAAGGCCGAGCGAGAGGAGCTGCGCGGCGCGGAGGTAGACCTGCAGCGGAGCCTCACCCCCCAGAAGGTGGGACGACGCATCGACTCCGCCTCGATGAGCGGCGATGTGGAGTCTTCAACCGCCGACTACCCGCTCAGCGAGACGGACCTCGAGAAGTACTTCGAGCCACGGCAGGTGAGCAGGACAGTGTCCAGCCTCGATCTCGCCGCGCCACCCCGGAGCAACTCGTGGGTCGTGAGCCGCACTCCCACCAACAAGCTCGACGACATCGCTGTCCAGGTCGAGGCGAGCATCGAGGACGACAGCGACCTCCTCGTCCGCGTCTTCGAGGAGTTCGGCGAGATCGAGCACCAAGGCTCGGCGGTAGACGACGTCCTGGAGTTCGCGTTGGGCCGCGCGGTTGAGCTGGTGCCCTCCGACGCCGGCTGGCTGCTGCTGGCCGACCTCGGTCGCCGGGACCTGTATTTTGCGGCCGCCGTAGGGGCCAAAGCCCGCGAGGTCATCGACTACCGGTTGCCGTTCGGTAAGGGGATCGCCGGGTTCTGCGCCACCAACGGGGTCTCGCTCACGCTCTCCGACGTGGACCAGGATCCGCGCTTCCAGAGCGCGATCTCGCGCCAGGTCGGGTTGGCCGTGCAGTCGGTGGCGTGCGCGCCGATTCAGCACGAGGGCCGCGTCTACGGTGCGCTCCAGGTGATGAACCACAAGCACCGCGGCGAATACACGACCACCGAGCTCGACGCCGTCTCCTACATCGCGCGTCGGGTGGCGGAGTTCCTCGCCGCGCGCGATGCGTGAGCGTTTGCAGCACTTCTCGGCGGATCGCGCCCTGTTAGTTTCCAATCCGCCCACCGGGCGCTAGAGTGCCGGGCTCCCATGGCTCAGACCATCATCGGCCTCGACATCGGCTCCTACAGCGTAAAGGTCGCGTTCCTCACGGCGTCCTTCCGCTCCGTGTCGTGGACCGGCTTTCGCGAGTTCGTGATCCCGAGGGCGCAACGCGAACACCCGGAGGCCGTAGCCGCCGAGGTGCTCACGGAGCTCGCCAAGGACCCGAAGACGAGGGACGCCTTCGTGGTGTCGGCGTTGCCGGGCGATCAGGTCATGACGCGCTTCGTGTCCTTCCCGTTCTCCGATCCGAAGCGCATCGACGCGGTGCTCGGCTTCGAGCTGGAGAACCGCCTGCCGCTGTCCGTGTCGACCATGAGCTACACGTTCCAGGTCGTAGGAGACACGGCCGAGGGCAAGACCGAGGTGTTCGCGGCGGCGTGCAAGCGCACCAGCGTCCGCGCGTTCATCGACGCGCTCTCGGGCGCTGGGCTCGATCCGCGCATCATCACGCTCGACACCGCGAGCTACCTGAACCTGTACGACCAGCTGGTGAAGGAGGGCACCGTCGCTTTCGTCGACGTGGGCCACCGGGCCACCAAGGTGTGCATCGTCCAGAACGGTCGCCTGTGCATCGCCCGCGCGATAGGGCGAGGAGGGCTCGCCGTAACGCGTGCGCTCCAGCAGACCCTGGGAGCCGACTTCGAGTCCGCCGAAGCTGCCAAGCACGAACACGCGGCGCTGCCCGCGCAACAGGTCCACGGTGGTCCGCCGCCCACGCCACTCGCGCGCGCTGTGGAGCTCGCGCTCGGCCCGCTGGTGGTCGCGCTGCGCCAGACGTTCCAGGCGTTCACTAGCGAGCGGAAGGTCGCGATCGACCGCGTCTTCATCACAGGCGGCGGATCGCGCCTCGCCGGCCTCGACGGCTGGCTCTCGGATCAGCTCGGACGCTCGGTAGAGGCGCTGCCGCTGGAGCGGCTCGAGATCAACCGCGTCCACGGGCTCGGAGAAGAGATCACCGGGGCGGCCACCAGCGTCGGCCTCGCGCTCGTCCAGGCCGCGGCCTCACGTCACCGCGCCACGCTCGACTTCCGCCGCGGCGAGTTCGCGTATGCGGGTGACTTCGAGTTCCTGCGAGACCGGCTGCGCAGCCTCACGGCGATGGCTGCTATCCTCGTGATCGTGGGCTCCGGCTGGGCCGTGGTGAAGAACCAGGGGCTCGAGAAGCAGCTCCTCGAGCAGAAGGCGCAGCTCGGAGACTTCACGGAGAAGAACCTGGGCAAGCGGATGAGCAGCTTCAGCAAGACGCTGAAGCTCCTAGAGAAACCGCCGGAAGACGCGGCCAACGACGCGCTGTTCCCGCCCATGACGGCGGTGGCGATCCTCGACAAGATCACCCAGATCCAGGCCCAGATGAATCGCCCCGCGCCACCGGGCGGTCCCATGGACGGGGTCGGAGTCCCCCGACCCCCGCCGCCGGTCGGCGGGACCCGCTTCGGAGCGCGACCGGCTGGCGGCGCGGATGCAGCGGCAACACCCGGGCTTCGATCGCCGAGGCCGCCGCCAGGGCTCACCCCCCCCCCGGGCGTCGATCCACGCTTTGAGCCACCGATGATCCCACCGGGCGCCTCGGCACCAATCCCGATGGGGATCCCGGGCTCCGGAGGCATCGACCCCTCCGCGCTCCCCCCCGAGCTCGGAGCGCCCGAAGGCGCGGCGACCGAAGCCGCAGCGCCCGAGGCGCCGGTCGACACGTCGAAGATCGAGCTCTCGATGGTCGACATCAACGTGTTCGACGACGTCACCATCACCGCCGAGGTCCACGAGTCCAACGTCAACGGCAAGGAGCTCTTCCGCCAGAAGGTGGAGGAGGTGCCGTGCTTCCGCGAGGTGAAGCGCCGAGACATCGGTGAGGTGGTCTCCACGGGCCGACACGCCGACTGGATCCGCTTCGAGGTGATGTTCAAGGTGCGTTGCCCGAAGGCTGGCGAAGAGGCCGAGGCGAAGAAGCCGAAAGACGACGCCAAGGACGACAAGGCTACAGAGAAAGCCGACGACGACTCGGCAGACTCGGATGGCAGCGACGGGGCCGGGGACGAGCCATGAACGCTGGACTCTCCGGCTCGTTGGGGCGCATGAGCCCGCGAGAGCGAACCCTCGTGGTCACGCTGCTCATCTCCGTCTTGGTGCTCGTGGTGGCGGGCGCCGTGTGGTTCGTCCGCGGGAAGCTGAAGACCAAGCAAGATCAGCTCGCCAAGAACCGCTCCACGCTGGCGCAGATCCACAAGCTCGCGGGGCCCTACCTCGAGAAGCGCGCGGCTGCCGAGGCGCTGCAAGAGCGCCTCAAGACCAACCCTGACGCGCTGTCGCCCGACAGCCCCGTGGCCAACGCGGCCATCAAGACCAAGGTGCGGTACCGCAACAGCGGGGACACGGACGAGCCCTCGTCGATGAACAAGGTGCTCCAGGTCACGGGCGATCTGAAGCAGCGGCCGCTCCTCCAGCGCCCGCGCGGGCAGACCGGCCCCCAGATCTACCGGGTGGACAAGGAGTTCCAGATGCGCCGGGGCTACGTGCACGTCGACGACGTGTTCACGTTCCTCGGCGAGGTCGAGGCGCTGGACAACCTGGTCTACGTCTCGCGCCTCGAGCTCATCCGCTGGACGCGGGACCCGGACTACCTCCAGATCAAGACCCTGGAGGCCTCGACGCTTCGCTTCGAGGACGAGGAGAAGCCGGAATGATCGGCGCGCTCGCCAGGTGGTTCGGGTACTCCACGTGGTTCGCCTTGGCGCTGGCCGCGTCGCTCTACTGGTCGATCCCCAAAGACGACATTCGGCGGCTGGTGCAGCACAAGGCCAGCCAGAAGCTCAAGACCAAGGTCACGATCGACAAGCTGGCGTTCCATGGCGTCACCGGGGTCTCGGTCCTGGGCCTCGAGATGGTGCTCCCGATCAAGAAGGGGGCCCCGCCCGCCACCCCTGGCACGCCAGGCGCACCCGCGGCCGAGCCGCCGCCGGGCGGCGAAGAGCCGGCGGTGGAGACGAAGGAGGAGCCAGCGATCCCGCTGGACCTGCCGGGCCTGCTCCTCGCCGACTCGATCCGAGTCGACGTGAACACGCTCGGCCTGCTCTTGGGCCAGAAGCTCAAGGCGCGGGTCACCGCCGAGATCTCGCGCGGCACCATCGACGACACCACCTTCCAGATCACCCCGGACGGCTGGTCGCTTCACGTCGGCGCGATCGACGGCGTCGATCTCGGCCCGATCAAGGTCCTGCGGACGCTCGGCAAGATGGACCTCGACCTCATGACGCGGCTCTCCGGCAAGCTCGACTTCGAGTGGGGCGGGTCCCTCGACAGCAGCCACGGCGAGGTCGAGCTCGAGCTGGCCGACACGGTGCTCCCGTATCTCCCGATCAAGGATCCGCGGCAGCCGTTCCCCATCGGCGAGGCGTTCGAGGTGCAGCTGGGCTCGATCCAGCTGAAGGCCACGCTGGCCAAGCCCGACAAGCTCCCCGGCGTGCGGCCTCGACCGGGCTCGCCGGTCACCCTCCTGCTCGAGAAGCTCAGCGCACGCGGTGAGCACGTGGAGCTGCAGCTCGACGGCGGGCAGAAGCACACCATCGCGTTCGTCGGGAAGCAGGCGGGAGAGGCGGAGCTCGACATCACGCTCGTCCTCAGCTTCACCGACGCGTTCTTCGCTTGGAAGGGCGTCGGCCACCGGCCCGATGGCAGCGAGGTACCAGACGGGAGCCACGAAGGGCTCAAGATGGGCCTCGAGGCGGGGCTGCGCGCAGCACGCACCGTCATCGGTCAGCGCTCCTACTACGGCTTCCACTGCCAGGGACCGCTGAAGGACTTCAAGTGTCTCCCCAAGGCCCCCAGTCGGCGACTCACCCCGATCGCAGCGCCTGCTGAGGCCGCGCCCACCGGGGGCGCCGACCCGGACGGCGGCGACGTCGAGGCCTCCGCCCGTCCCTCGCCACCGGCACGCCCCGGTCGCCCTGGCGCCCGGGCGAATACCCCCTCGCCTCGGCTCGCTCAGCCCCTCGCGCGCGGCGATCAGCCCGCAGCGCCAAGGCTCGTCGAACCGACGCGCCCAGCCGACGAGCGCCTCGAGGCGTTGCGCGCGCAAGGAGTACCGGGCGCCCCCGGTGACACGCTCGGGCCAGGCGTTGGGGGAGGCCTCGTGCCGCCGCCAGAGCCCGAGCCGCTGCCCGAGGTGCCGCCTTCGGAGGAGCCCACCGCTGCCGAAGCCCTACCCGAGCCGATTGAGCCCGCGCCCGCAGAGGCGCCGGCGGAAGGTGAACCGGGAGAGGGTGAGGCGGCACCGGAAGAAGCCGTCGACGGAGCCGACGGCGTTCCCGCCGAAGGCGAAGAGCAACCCGCCGAAGAAACACTCGAGTAGGAGTCGCCATGCCCCGCAAGCCCGCCAGTTCGGCGCGTGAGGAGGCACCGACCGTCGTCCGCCGCCGCCCGCAAAACAACGAAGAGAAGCTGGCGCGCACGTTCTGCGCGCTCACCTTGAGCGACGACGCGCGCGAGGCCGTGGTGCGAGGCCTCGAGCCGATCCGCGCCACGCTCGACCGCGCCAACTGGGTCCACCCGGCCCGTTGGCACATCACGGTGAAGTTCTTCGGCGAGATCCCGGAGTCCGGCCTCGAGACGCTGGGCAACACGCTGCAGATGGCGTGCGGCGAGCGCCTCAGCGTCCAGCTGCGCGGCGCTGGCGCGTTCCCCGATCTGCGCGAGCCCCAGGTGCTCTGGGTGGGCGTTCGGGACGCCGGCAGGGGTCTCGAGGGCCTCTTCCGCACCATCAACGACGCGTGCGCGCCGCTGGGTTACGCGCCGGAGAACCGGAAGTTCAGACCCCACCTCACCGTCGCGCGGCTGCGGCCCACCAAGGCCTTCCCGGTGGCGCGCGAGCTCACGCCGGTGCTCGATACGCTGTTCATCGAGACCGAGCTGACCGAGCTGGTCCTGTACCGGAGCGACATGGGTCCGGACGGCGCGGTGTACACGCCTCTTCGGCGAATGGCGCTGTCGGTGCCCCGGAAGAAACGGACGCTACAAGAGCCCGCCGACGAGCCGGGCGAGATCCCGCGTCCGGGCACCTGAACCGTCGCGGCCTGTGGTGAAGCCTCAGCGCGCCGTTTGGCTGCTCTGGCTGGGCTGCGCCGGGCCGGCTGACCCCACGGACACCCTCTCAATCGCCGAAGAGGCCGCGCCCGCCCACGGCTGCGCCGCCCCGTGCGACGACGGCGACGCGTGCACTGTGGGCGATGAGTGCACGCCCTCGGGGTGCGTCGGCAGCCCGCGAGTGTGCGACGACGACAACCCTTGCACGGTCGACAGCTGCGTTGTCGGCGACTGCGTGTTCCAGCCCACCGACGGCGCGCCCTGCGTTCACGAGTGCTTCGCGCCCGCCGTCTGCGAGGGCCGCCGGTGCGGGGGCGTCCCCGTCCCGTGCGACGACGCCAACCCCTGCACCGCGGACGTCTGCGTCGAGGGTCACGGCTGCACCTACACGGCGGTCCCGGCCGCCTGCGACGATGGCCTCGTGTGTACCCACCTCGACGCTTGCAGCGGCGGCGCCTGCGCCGGGGTGCCCGCGAAGGACCAGGAGCCGTGCGACGATGGACAGCCCTGCACCGCCGACACGCGCTGCGTCAGCGGCGAGTGCGCCGGTGGCATGCCCACCGTCTGCCCCGACACAACCTGCGCGCTGGGCGCCTGCGACCCCGCGGTGGGCTGCGTCACCCAACCCACGTCGGACGGCGCGCCATGCGCCGATCCTGTCATCGAGGGCGAGGCCACCTGCCGTGAGCCACCGCGCTGCGCCGCGGGTGCCTGCGTCACCCCGGCCGCGCCGGATGGGACGTCGTGTGGCCCCGGAGACGCCTGCCAACCGTCCCCCGTGTGCCAGGGAGGCGCGTGCATGCCCTCGCAGCCCGTGCTCGCCGGCACGGCGTGCCCGGACGCGAGCCCCTGCGTGACGCAGAGCGTTTGCGACGGGCTCGGCGCGTGTGAGGGCGAGGCCGTGGAGTGCGATGACGGCAACCCGTGCACGGCCGACGGCTGCGACGCCGCGCAGGGCTGCAAGTTCCTCGCGATCGGCGAGGGCGCGCCGTGCGCGGGCCCGTGCGGCGAGACGGGGAGCTGCGTCGGGGGCGTGTGCGACGCGCCAGACCTGTGCGGGGACTTCGGGGCCCCCTGTGAGCTGTGGACGTGCGCCCCGGGAGGCGGCTGCGTCTACGCCGGCCTTCGACCCGACGGCGCCTCGTGCGGCAGCTTCTGCGCTCCGGCGAGCTGCCTCCAGGGCGCTTGCCTCCCCGGCGCGCCCCCAGACTGCGGGGTCCAATGCGGCCTGGGCGTGTGCGATCCGCTACACGGGTGCGTGGTCGTCAACCCCGTCAACGGCTACTGCAACGCTGACGGCGATCCGTGCACGCTGCTGGATCGGTGCGCCGCCGGCTCCTGCCTGGCCGCCGCCGGCTGCGACGACCTCGTGGCATGCACGCTCGACGCGTGCGTCGACGGCCGCTGCGTCCACACCTGGGGCTGCGAGCTCGGAGAGGCGGCATGCGCCAACGGGCTCGACGACGACGCGGACACCGCCGCCGATTGCCTCGAGCTCTCGTGCGAGCGCTCCGATCCCGGCTGTCTCGCGCCGTTCGAGGCGGAGATCGGCCCGACCCACGGGCTGGGTCTCTCGGGCCCCGCCTCGATCTCAGGCGGGTTCGTGGTGGACGGCGAGGCCCTGCGGTTTGGCCCCTTCGAGTGGCTGGAGACGGGCACCGCGAGGGTGAGCGCCACGCTGTGTTGTCTGGACGTGCCGTCAGAGGACCTTTGGCTCGCGGTGACCGAGCATGTCGACGGCCTCCCCGCCTACGCGGACGGCTGCCCGCCACCTGGGGACCTCGAGGTGCGCCGCACGGTGTCGCTGGAGCTGCCGTTCTCCACGCCGTCGGGGCTCCCGCTCGACACGGTGTTCAACCTGGATCTGGGCGACACCCCGTGCGGCCTGGAGCACGAGCGGGTGATCCACGTCCCGGCCAGCGTGCTCTCGGGCGTGTCGTCGGCGCGGCTGCGCCTGCGCTTCATGGTGTCGGTCTTTGGGGGGCCGCTCAGCGGCGGCACGTGGCGGCTCTCTTCGCTGCGCGTGCTGGAGGGCCCGCCCTGAAGCCGGCCCAATCCGGGGACTACTTCTTCTCGCGCCGGTAGGCCCGCCACATCCCGACGCGCTCACCGCTGGCGTTGTGGATGTCGCCGGACATCACGTCCTCACCGATCGTGCCGCTGAAGGTGAGCGGCTTTTGCACCGTGGCGCAGTTCGTGCCGCCCGCGGTGTCGATCATGAAGCGCACCTTCGTCTCCTCGAACCGCGGCTGACAGATCGGCACTGCCCGCTCACGCTTGTCCGCGGTGGCGAAGACCGCCACCCCGTCCTTGTCGGACTTGAAGGTGAGGTCTAGGTCGAACGCGGCCGCGACCCCGGTGTGACCCGAGGCCTCCCAGCCACCTTGAATCACCGGACCGCACCCGACGAGCAGGGCGGTGGCAGCGAAAAGCTCAGAAAAACCAATGCGATTCATGTGTCGTCTTCTCCCCAGGACGCGGAGTCTTGGTCCTGCCCGGGCCAGGGGTCAAGATCCCCGTCCTCGGTGATGTCGATGGCGATGTCGTTGGGGCGCGGTGCGCGGGTCTCCTCGACTCTGAGCACCGTGGTCGTGGGGACCAACGGCGGGCGCAAGCCCTTGGCGCGGTTCAACGCGACGTCCAGGGCCTCGTCGAACCCCTCGCCGGTGGACTTGCGGAGCTGCTCGAGGGCGCGGCGCTGCTCGAGCGCCTTCTTCATCTGGCCCACCTGCCGATAGAGCTCCGCCAGGAGCGCATGGACGCCGGTGCGGACGCCCCAGCTCATGGCGTGGCGCAACGCGAGCTGAGGCGTGCCGGTATTGGCCCCCAGCGACCGCCGGAGGGCCCGGCGCGCCTCGGCGTGCCGCGCGTGTTGCAGCGCATAGATCCCGTGCTCCACGTGGATCTGGGGCCGCTCGTTCGCGGCGGCGCGGCGCCAGGCGGCAAGCGCGACCTCGGTTGGCGACGAGCGTGTGTGCCAACGCGCTAGCTCGAGTAGGGCGTATGCGGACGTGGGCGCGCGATCGACGTGATGCTCCAGCTCGCGGCGCTCCAGCTGCGCCGCCTCGCCCGCCTTCAGTCGGCGCGGGCGGCCCTTGGGATCGAACCTGAGCTCGAGCGCGTCCAGGGCGGCGAGCACGAGGCGCGTGGCGGACTCAGCCCAGCCCGTGACGGCGCCCGACTCGAGGTGGACGTCCACCACGTCGCCCACCACGAGGTCGAGGCACTTGAGGTTGCCCTCGGCGTCGGTAGCGATGGGCACGAAGGTCCGGGCCAGCTCCGTCCGCTCCCGCCGACTGAGTCGGTGCCACGCCTCGGCCGTGGACGCCTCGTCGAGCACGCCCTCGACGGACCCGAGGCGCTCCACCACCTCGCTGGTGTCGAGCACCCGGTCCCCCCTCAGATCCAGGCCGTCGAAGCGCGAGAGCAGCTCCAGGTAGTCGGCGGGCAGGGCGTGGCCCACCGCGTGCTCCAACGCATTGCGACGCGGCCCACTCACGGGGTCTCCGCAGTGGAGCGCGCCCCGGGGCCATTGGCGCAGTCGCTCGACGATCGCGGTGACGGTCACGGCCGCGCAGCATACGCGTAGGGCACCGCGCGGGTCGAGGCGCATCTCAAACACACCCCGTGGTAGGCTCCCGGCCGTGTTACGCCGCGCCCTGTTCAAAGAGCTCGTCCTCCCGGCCGCCGCCGCCCTCACCCCCCTCACCAGCTGGCGGGACATGCAGGCCCTGTGCGAAGCCGAGTTCGACCCGCTCGAGCGCCAGCGCGCCCGGCGGTGGACGCTGATCCGCGCGCTGCTCGTCCACGCGTATCGCGAGGTCGACATCTACCGCGTGGCGATGGACCGCGCCGGCGTAGACCCGATCGAGGTGAGCCAGGCGCGCCGCTTCGCGAACCTCCCGATCACCTCGAAGAACGTGCTGCGAGACGGCTTCCCCGACCGCCAGCTCGCCCGGAACTTCCGCGGGCGCGCCCTGCGGTATTCGAACACCTCGGGGAGCACCGGCCGGCCGCTGCTGCTGATTCAAGACATGCGCGATATCGCGCAGAAGTACGCGTCGATCCTGCGCTCGCGGGTGCTGGCCGGCGTGGACCCGTTGGCGACGCAAGTCCGGTTCACGCCCAACGAGTGCCAGCCGTCGCTCCCGAGCGGGGACTCGCCTCAGGCGATCAACCCGATCCACCGAGACCACGGGGTCCCAGGGCGCCGCGCCGCGTTCTACGTGTTCATGGAGAAGCAGGTGGTCAACCCGCTGATCCATGCGCGCCACATGCTGGACCCGCTCTGGCCGGGGAACCATCCAGGTGGCGACGTGGCCCTCGATCCAGTGCTCAGCGCGCTCGACAAGCTCGCTCCAGAGGTGTTCTCGGTCTACCCGCTCTACGGCCTGCTGCTCGCGAAGCACCTCCGGGCCACCGGCCGCGCACCCCCGAAGGTGCGCGCGCTCATCGACTTCTCCGGAGGCCTGGCGCCCCCGCGGGTGGCCAGCCTCATCGGCGAGACCTTCGGCGTGCCCACGGCGCAAGCCTGCGGCGGTTGCGAGTTCGCCAGGTACGGCGCCTCGTGCCCCGAGGACCCCGCGCGGATGCACCTCGCGGAGACCTACGCCTACGTCGAGGCCGTGCGCTCCGACGGTGGCCTGTGCACGCCGGGTGAGCTCGGCAACCTGGTGGTCACCAGCCTGCACAGCTGGGCCATGCCCATCATCCGGCTGGAGCCGGGCGATGTCGGCCGGATCATCGAGGACCCGTGCGCGTGCGGTCGTCGCAGCCGTCGCCTCCAACACGGCGGCCGCATTCAGGCGCTCGTGCGGAACGCGAACGGCGAGTGGATCACGGACGCCGAGTTCTGGGACGCGCTCCTGCCGCTCGACGGCCTGCGCCTGTTCCGCCTCGAGCAACAAAGCGAGACCGACTACACGCTGAGCATCTGGCGCGGCCCCGAGGCCCTCGATCGCGCCGGCCTCGACGAAGCGTTGGGCCGTCTGCTGGGCGCGTCGGCGCGTGTTCGGATCAGCGAGGTGCCGGGCCTGTCCACCGAGGCGTCCGGCAAGTTCCAGCTGGTCAAGTCGAATACTTACGAAGACTTCCGCCCGTCGTCTGCGCGCACGCAACGCGTGCCCGTCAACTGAGCGTGAGCTCGTCCGCGCTCTCGCGGGTCCCGGCGGCGCTGCGCTCGGGGCTCCGCAGCGGCCGAGCCGCCCTGGGCGTGAGCTGGGTAGTCACGAACCGGTGCAACCTGCACTGCGTCTACTGCGACTGCCCTGACGTTCAGCTCGACGAGCTGAGCCCGAAGGAGGCGCTGGACGTCGTGGACGAGCTGGCGGCGTTGGGCACGGTGCGCGTGCACCTCACCGGCGGCGAGCCGTTCATGCGGAAGGACCTCGAGGTCCTGATCCAGCGCATGCGCTTCTTCGACATGCGGGTGTCGGTCAGCTCGAACGGCACGCTGATCCCGAAGCGGCGGCGGATCCTGCCGATGCTGCGCTCCGTGAGCCTCTCGCTCGACGGGCCTCCCGCGGTCCACGACGCCCACCGCGCTCCAGGGCAGTTCGAGGAGGTGCGCACAGCCCTCGGCATCCTGCGCGAGGCCGGCGTCGCGCGTTACCTCACCTGCCTGGTCACGCGAGATATCACCTCCGAGTGCCTCGACGCAGTGCTGGCCGTGGCGCGGGAGTTCGCCGCCGAGGCGTTCTTCCAGCCAGCGCTGGACATCGTGCTGGCGTCGGAGCGCCGCTCGGAGCACGCCCCGGAGACGAGCACGGTGCGCAGCATCTTCGCCGAGCTCGAGCGCCGGAAGGCCGCCGGCGAGCCGGTGGGGAACAGCGTTGCCGGGCTGCGACACCTGGCCACTTGGCCCGCCGTGCGCCCCCTGCCCTGCGTCATCAACCGCATGGCCATACGACTGACGCCAGACGGGGTGATGCTGCCGTGTCACGAGCGCGCCAGCGCCCCCGACGGCGAGTCGGTGCGCGACGGCGGCGTCGCCGCGGCCTTCCAGCGCCTGCGCCTCAAGCAGTGCACGGAGTGTTGGGGCGCGGGTCGAGTCGACATGCGGGAGGCGCTGCTCAGAGGTCCCTTCGGGATTGGCGAGATCTTCGGCAGCTGAACCGGCCACGGGGGAATGGGGCCGAGCCTCGCGGACGTTGGCGCACCATGCGCCCCCTCCTCCTGCTCTTGCTCCTCGCCACGAACGCCGCGGCCGGCCCTTACTCGGCGCTCGGCAAGCCGTGCGCCCTCCGCGAGGCGCCGGCCGGCTTCGAGGTGCTCTACTTCGACGAGCTGCGGCTCGCGTTTCGCGACGCGCTCGTGCGAGGCAGCCGCGATCCCGTGCCCAAGACCGAGGCAGAAGCCGAGAAGCGCTTGTGCGGGGACGAGGGCTGCCCGGGCCTCCAGAGCACCACGTTCCACCCCGAGCACCCCCGCCCCGCGCCCGCCGGGAAGCCGTGGACCGCCCCGATTCACGGGCTCGTGTTCGGCGCTGACCATGGCGCGTGGGTGCTCCCCGACCTCGGATGGGCGGCGCGCTCCCCCTGTGACGGCACGAAGATCCCGGCGTTCACTCCGGTGGGCGACGGTCTCTACCTCGTGGAGCTGAGCGAGTCTGACGGCGACACGTCTGGCGGCCGCCGAAGCGCGTGCCTCCCGAAGCGCTACGCGCGGTCGACCCTGCTCGTGGACCTCGTGGCCCGCAAGGTCCTGTGGGTGGCCGAGGCCATGGGCAAGGACGACCGGGTCGCGGTGTCCGGCCGCAAGGTCGCGGTGTCGGTGTGCGGTCAGCCGGCGCGAAGCTTGACGCTCCCACGCTGACGGAGCGCGCCGGCTCATCAGGTGAACTCCGGGGCGTCCTGCGTTAGAACCCCGGCGTGGCGAAGGCACGAAAGTCCGCAGCTCAGGTGTTGAGGCGCCTCGGCGCCGTGGCGTTGTCCACGGCGGTCACGCTCGCCATCGTGGAGTGCGGCGCCCACGCGCTGGTGGCGCCCTACACCCTGGACGAGCTCCTCGTGCCCAGCGCGGTGGCCGGGCTGCGGGTCGAGCCTCGCCCCAACGCAGACCTCGTCTTCGAGGGTCTCACGGTCAAGATCCCCGAGAGCCGCGTACGCACCGACGCCCGCGGAGTGCGACACCCGGTACCCGCCGAGCCTCGCGCTCGCGACGCTCGGCGCCTGGTCTGCCTCGGCGACTCAGTCGTGTTCGGATGGGGCGTGGAGGACGAGCAGGCGTTCTGCCCCTTGCTGGCCGCCCGGCTCGGACCCGGCTGGGAGGCCCTGAACCTCGGAGTCCCCAGCTACAACCTGGTCCAGACGGTGCTGCGTTACGCCTCTGCCGAATGGGCCGCGACGCACGTGGTGCTGCTCCTCAACGCCAACGACCTGGACGCGGTGGTGAACCCGCTCCACACCAGCGCCTGGGTACGACACAGCGCGCTGGTGCGCTGGGTGGCCTCGCGCCTCGCGCGGAAGTCCGCAGCCGAGTCGTGGACCGTCCCGCCGCGGGACGAAGCGGCTGGCCTGGCCGCGCTGAAGCGCCTGCGGCAGCTCCTCGAGCGGCGCGGTGTGGGGCTCACGGTGGCGCTCGCCCACAGACCCGTCCCCGCCCTCCGCGCCGCGCTGGCTGGCGTCTCGGTCGTGGACGTCTCCGACGTGCTCCGTCAGCTGGAGCTGGTGATCCCGGGCGACGGGCACCCGAACGCGGCTGGCCACCGGGCCCTCGCAGACCGCCTGGCCCAACATGCAGCTCCCGCGTCGCCCGGGGGGTAGGAGCCTTGCGCGGGCTGATCGGCGTTACGCCCCCAGCGTATGCACCCGCCGCGCGAGCGCCGGCCGCCCGTCCAGGCGCGTGCCGAGGCGCCTGTCGGCCGTGACGAAGGTGGCGTCGGTCTTGATGGCGAGCGCGAGATAGACACAGTCATAGACGGGGTGGCCGAGGTCGTGTGCCAGCTCGAGCGCGGCGCCCATCAGCTCGGGCGTACACGGCTGCGTCTCGAGAGGCGCCTCGGTGAGGTCGAGCCACGCGTCGGTGGCCGCGCCGCGGTCCAGGTCGCCTCGCCGCACCTTGGAAGCAAGCGCGTTGGCCGCCTCCACCCAGAACAGGTCCGGCGTGCGCAACGGCCGCGCGGTGAGCAAGGCGAAGGCCTCGGGGGAGAGCGCCTCGTCGACCACCCACTTGAGCCCAACGCTCGCGTCGACGACGAGGGGAGCGCCGTCAGCGATCATCGCGGCCCTGCGCGATCAGCTCGGCGCTGTCGGTCTGTGGGCGTCCGGCCGTGCGTGCGCGGGCCCGGTCGCGCAGACCTTCCCGCCAGTCCCTGCCGCTCGCAGCCGTCTGCACGGCCTCCGTGAGGATGGCGCGCACCTCGGCTTCCACGCTGCGACGACGACGCGCGGCGCGTTCGCGGAGGCGTTGGTGCGTCTCGTCGTCGAGCTGTCTGATCGTGAGTGCTGTTGCCACGGTGACCTCCGAGCGCTTCGAACCAGATGCTATCAATGACAGCATGGCGTCGCAAAGAGCTCTCGCAGCGCGAGAGGCGTCCCGTTCGCGTCATCGTCGAGGAGGCTCTGGTCCAGTACTCGAAGTCGCGCAGCCACGAGTCGGCTCAGCAGTTTCTGAGTCGTCTGAAGAGACTCGCGGTTGACGACGTCGACCTCTCCGCAATGGTGGAGGACAGCCATGTCCCACACGACGGGCCTGTCTTGTGACTCTGCTGAACACGAACGTGATGAGCGACCTGATGCGTGCCGGTCGAATCAAGGCCGACGCACCGCCTCGGGGCGCCCGATCTCGGTCCCCGACGGGCAGATCGCCGCCATCGCGGTCGAACACCAAAGCTAACCGGCGCCGAAGGCGTCCGGTTGAGCGCCTTGTTCGGCCTTCTGCTGTCTTGATTGGGCTGGGCCTCGCTGGCGTACTTATCCTGCCTGAGCGGACGTGGCCTCGGCGATGTCCGTTCGGCGAAAGTCCTCGCCAACGAACAGGAGGGGTTCGGCCGACTTGGACGCCACGGCGTATGTGAGGCAGTCACCGAAATTGAGCGCGGCGGGGTGCCGGCCACGACCATAAGCCGCGAACGCCCGATGCGCCTCCGTGGCGTGGTCCTCCGTGAAGGGAATGACCTCTACGTCGAAGGCTCGCAGGAATAGCTCTATCTCTGGATTCGGGTCGCGTCCGAGCTTGTTTCGGAGAACAATCGCGCACTCGACCAGGGTGGGCGCGCCGATCCGCACAACTGAGGCGAACTCCAAGGTGGCTCTTACCCTCTGGTTCTCAGGGCGGCGGAGAATCAACTCGACGAGCGCGGAACTGTCTACGACCACTCAAACACCTTCGGGCCCGTAGCCCAGGAAGGCGTCACGCTCCGCACGGCTGACCGTCCGGCTCTCGGCGTGCGCGGTGTGAGGCCACACGTTGCGCTCCAAGTGCGCGAAGAACTCGGCGGGACCGACCTGGCGCCTGCGCTCAAGCCGAAGGAGGCGCTCCGCAAGCGCTCGCCGCACAGCCTCGGTCTTGGTCTCGCCGGTCAACTCGGCGACCTCCGCGGCGAGCGACTCCACGACTTGGTTCTTGATGTTCAGCGCCATGAGCACCTCCGGCGGCCATGGTACCACCCCACCCCGCGTTCCACCATGCCAACTTCTGCCGGCCCGGCATCGGGTACGAAGCGCGGGCCACACGCCCTCGGGCGTCGCATGCGGAGCCCGGTCGCGACGGCTTTGGGCTGCCGTATGCGAGCGCGTTGTCCTCCTGCCGTACATGCCTTTGCACTCGCCACGCGCAATACTCGTGACTTCGAGAGTGTCGGCGTACACCGACACGTGCGGAGGGTCCCTTGGAGCTGACAGGCAAGACCATCGTGATTACCGGGGCGTCCTCCGGGCTGGGGCGCGGCCTCGCCCTGGCGCTGTCCACGCGCTCGAACCGCCTCGTGGTCACGGCCCGGCGCGGTGAGCTCCTCGAGACGCTCGCCGCCGAGATCCGCGCCAACGGCAGCCAGGCCCTCGTGCGGGTGAACGACGCCACAGACAGCGCCGACTGCCAGCGCGTGGTGGACGAGACGGTGACGCACTTCGGCCCCATCGACCTGGCCGTGCTCAACGTGGGGGGCTCGCCGGGCGTGGTGATGGGCGAGACGTCGGTAGACACGGTGCTGGGTCTGATGCGGCTCAACTACGACAGCCTGGTGAACTACCTGGTGCCCCTCATCGCCGTCATGCGCGACCGCGGCGGGATCATCGCGCACACGAGCTCGCCCGCCGGGATGTTCGGTCTGCCCAAGTCAGGCCCGTACAGCGCCGCCAAGGCCGCCGGCCGATTGCTCCTCGACACCTGCCGGATCGAGCTGGCCCACACGCCGCTGCGCTTCGTCTCGCTGTACCCGGGCTTCACCGCCACAGAGGGCCTCAAGACAGAGGAGGTGCCGTCGCCGCGCCTCATCATCTCGAAGGACCGAGCCGTGAAGGAGATGCTGTGGGCGATCGAGCGCGAGCGCTCGCACCACATCTTCCCGAAGCGCATTGCCTGGCCCATCCGCCTAGGCCGCATGTTGCCCGAGCCCATGCGCCGCTGGGTGCTCCAGCGCGCCGTGCCCGCCGCTCCCTCCCGCACCCGCTAACCAGAGGCCCCGCTGGGCCTCGGCGCCTCCGGCCCAACAGGGTTGCCACGCGTGCGCTCGCCGGGCGAAGCTCTTGCCGTGACCTCTCGCCCCGACCGCCGAGAGTGGCTGCGGCGCCTCGCGCTCGTGGTCGCCGCCCCCCTCGCCATGCTGGCGGCGCTGGAGTACGTGCTCTGGACCTTCGACGTCGAGGCCCCGGAGCCGGCCCCCGACCCGCTGGTGCGCCTCTTCGACTACGCGGGCCTGCAAAAAAAATTGGCCGGCGAGAGCCCAAGCCGCTTCATCTGCCTGGGCGAGTCCACAGTGGCCGGCTCGCCCTTCGAGAAGCGCATGAACATGTGCAGCCTCATGGAGCAGTCGCTGAGGCGCGAGCCCGAGCCGCCGGCGATGGTGAACCTGGCGTCCTCGGCGCAGGACTCCTTCGACCTCCTGGCGCGCGCCAAGGCCGCGTGCGCCGTGAAGAGCCGCTTCGTCTACGCCTACTTCGGCCACAACGAGTTCCTCCACCTCGAGCGCTGGGCCCTGTTCAAGCCCCCCGAGCCCCTGTTGGCCGCCGGGCGCTTCCTCGAGCGGTTCCGGTTTTTCCGCTTCATGCGGCGCCACCTCGCACCCTCAGATCCGCGCGGCACCGACTTCGACGTGGCCGCCCTCACCGACGCCCAGGTCTACGACCGCTTCGAGGAGAACTACCAGGCCCTGCTGGACGCCTGCCAAGACACGCGCCTCGTGATCTCTACCGTGGTGGCCAACAACGACCTGGGCTTCCCCGCGTCGGGCATGACGCTCCGAGAGACCTGGAGGGCTTTCGGGGCCTTCAACTCGGTGCCCTCCACGAAGTCGTGCCGACACTGCTTCCGCGCCGGGCCCGAGGTGAACCGGATCATCCGCCGCCTGGCCGAGAAGAACACGAGAGACAACCTGCTGCTGGTGGACGTGGAGGACCTGGCGCCCACCGGGCGGGGCTTCGAGCTCTTCTGGGACCACTGTCACCCCAAGCCAGCGCTCCACGAGGCGATCGCCGTGCGTACCCTGGAGACTCTGGCGGCGAAGGGCTGGACTGCGAAGGTGCCCGCGCCAAAGCACGACCTCACGCCCACCGAGCTGGCGAAGGGTCGCCTGGACCGGGCGATCTATCTGTTGCAGTTCGACCCGCCGAGCTCGCTGCGGGAGCTGGACGCCATCTCGCCGGCAGAGATCACAGACCCCCACGGCCCCGTGCTGCTGACAAGGACGCTGGCGGCTTATGTGCTGGACGACGGACCGGCCCTGGAGCGGGGCCTGGCAGGTCTCGTGGCCGCACTGGAGCTGCCGGGTCGGCGTGAGGGTGTGGAGCGCTGCCTGGCGAGCGGAGCGGAGCACAGCAGCTGCAGCCCGTGGCGGCAGGGCGTGATCCTGGGGCCGTCGGAGCGGGCGGAGTTGGCAGCGAGGGCCCGGGGACTGGGCAGCGACCTGCTGGCGAGACTGTTCGAGTCGCTGTAGCGGGGAACCTGGACGCCAGCAGTTGGGCTGACGGTGCGTGAAAAGATCTGGGGAGGCACCCCAGACACCGCTGGCGGCGCGATCTTTCCCTTGTGGAGAGAGGGAATGACGCCCCAGACTGACGCCATGATTCGCAGATACACCTCGCTCCTCGCCCTCACGTTCGCCGTCTCTTGCACCAGCAGCTCTGACTCCACGGAAGACATTGGGAACAGCGGCGCAACCGACGGCCTCGCTGATGGCACCGACGCCGCTGACGCTCCCGATGCCACTGACGGGGTGGATGGCGAAGATGGAACGGACGGCCAAGATGGTGGCGCCACCGAGCCCCCCGCCGTGCTCCGCTTCCCGGCGGCGGTGGGGATCGAGCTCGGAAAGCTCGGGCAGGACCAGAAGGCCGACTCGGCGGCGATCGCCACCACCATCGAGCAAGGGCCCGGCCTCCTGATGGAGAGCCAGCAGGTCGTCGATACCATCCTCGCGGCCCTGCACACTATCGAGATCCCGGTGGGGGCGGACGTCACGGCGCACGACGCGTCGCTGGTCGTCGGCGGCTCGCCGGAGCTCGCGGCACACTTCGACTTCACGGTCCACGCCGGAGACGCCCCTGAGGGCGCGGCGGCCTGCTCCGGCAATACCGGTGCCTTGCCCGTCTGTTTCCGGCTCTCGCTCGGAGGCGAGCCCTTCATCGCCGGGCGCTTCGAGAGTTGGCCAACAGACTCGAGCGCGGGGTCGGGCCACTTCGTCATGCGCCAGCTCGCGTCACTCGGAGGCGGAGAGACCGGCACCGGCATCGCAGCGCGGTGGGAGCACGCCGCCGACGGCACGCGCCGGACCGAGATCCACTGGGGAGTCCCCGGGGATGACGGCGAGTCCTTCGTCGCGTTCCGGCACGCCGTGATCACCGCCACCGGCCACAGCCCGGAGGCCGTGACCAAGACGCTCAGCCTGCACGACAATCTCGCGGCCGCACCCACGCCGTCAGAGCTGCTCTACATCGGCCGCTGGCGTGAGGACGCGGAGCTGTGGGTCGGCCGGGCCGAGGCCAGCGGCGTCTTCGAGAGCATGCTCGGGCTCTCCGGGTTCCCCACCCTGTGCGCCACGATCGGCACCTGGCAGACGGCGGCCGATGGCGCGTGTGTTGAGGCCGGGCTGGCGATCGACGACGTGCTGCCGGTGCCCCTGGCTACCGCGACCGACGTCTCGCTGCCGGCCACCTTCCTCGACTGACCGCACCGCGCCTGGATGTGACCGTCCCGGGCGCCTCAGAACTCGTCCTTCTCAATCCGTGAGAACGAGTCCTCGCCGCTCTCGCACAGCTCGAGATGCCGCAGCGCGCGAGGGAGCTCGGTCCGGAACCAGTAGTCAGCCGCGGCGCGCTTGCCGCGGTAGAAGGCGGCGTCGGCCTTGGATGGCGCGCCCTCGAGGCCGCGCGCGGCCGCCGTGGCCATCACGAGCCACTGCCAGGCGACCACGATGATGCACGTGGCAGACAGGTAGTCCGTGCTGTGGCGCATCATCGATGCGACGTCGCCGGTGGCGCCCTTCATGGCGAGCGTCATCGTGACGCCGCCCAGCCGCTCCATGGCCCGCATCAGCGCCCCACCGAGCGCGTCGAGCCCGCGGTCCTCTGGCGCGGACTCGGCGGCCTGTAACACCGCCCGCTGGATGGCCGCCGCAAGCAACCGGAGCGCCACCCCGCGATCGCCGATGGCCTTCCGACCGAGCAGGTCGAGGCCTTGAATACCTGTGGTGCCCTCGTGGATGGAGTTCAGCTTCTGATCGCGAAGCCACGACTCCGGCAGATACTCGCTGGAGTAGCCGTAGCCGCCGTGGATCTGCAGCGCGAGCGCGTTGGACTCGAAGCCCCACTCCGCGGGGAAGGTCTTGACGATCGGTGTGAGGAGCCCGAGCAGGGACAGCGCCTCCGCCTGGGCGCTGGCCTCGACCCCATGGGACGCGACGTCGTCGAGCCGGGCCGCGGCCAACACCAGCGACAGGCCGCCTTCCACGATGGCCTTCTGGCGCAGCAGCATGCGCCGCACGTCTGCGTGCTCGATGATCGCGCGCTGGGGCTGGGCCGGGTCGCGGTCGGAGAGCGCGCGCCCTTGGGGCCGCTCGAGCGCGTACTGGAGTGACTGGTGATAGGCGGCCGACGCCGTGGCGACGCCATTCGCGCCCACCATGATCCGCGCCGCGTTCATCATCTCGAACATGTACGACAGGCCCTTGTTCGGCTCTCCCACGAGCCAGCCGATGCAGTCGTCGGCGTCGCCGTAGTCGATGACGAGGCTGGGCAGGCCGCGCCATCCGATCTTGTGGATGGCCTGCGAGGCGCGCAGGTCGTTCGGGACGAGCGCGCCGCCCTCGAGACGGCGCTTCGGCACGGCGAACAGGGACACACCGCGGCTGCCAGCCGGGGCGCCAGGGACGCGCGCCAGGGTCATGTGGACGATGTTCTCGGTGAGGTCGTGTTCGCCCGCCGAGATGAAGATCTTGGAGCCCCGGACCCGATAACGACGCCCCTCCAACAGGGTCGCTTGAGTCGTGATGTCGCCCAGGGACGAGCCGGCGTGCGGCTCGGTGAGCGCCATCGTGCCCCCCCAGCGTCCGGAGAGCATCGGCTCGAGCGCCCACGAGGCCAGGTCTGCATCCGCGAACCGCTCGAGCAGATGGGCCGCGCCGCTCGTGAGGAGCGGGAAGCCGGTGATGGCGGCGTTCCCGGCCATCAGGACGAGCTGGCTGGCGATGGAGACTAGGCTCGGGAGCTGCTGCCCTCCAACCGCGTAGGGCCTGGTGGCGCTGAGGAGGCCCAGCTCGAGGAGCTTTGGGTACAGCCGGTGGGCCGCCGGGTGGACCGCGAGGTGGCCGTCATGAAGGACCGGCGGTGACTCGTCCATCGCCTTGTAGGTTGGGAAGAGCTGCTCGCGAGCGAACCGCGCCGCGACCGAGACGGTCATGTCGAAGGTGGAGCGATCATGGTCCGAGAAGTACGGGAGCGCGCAGAGCGCGGGGGCGTCGTGCACCTCGAACAACTGGAACGCCAGCTCACGGTCGGTGACGAGTGGGTTCGAGTTCATGGTGCTGGCTCCTGGGGCCTCGAAATTGGCCGGTCTGGACGTGTGGGCGGAGGGTAGCCGGGCCCGGCGTCTACGTCCCGCTCGTGGAGCACCCTTTCTCGGGGAGTGATTCTGACCTCCGAAAAACCTCGACCCGCGCCGCGGGGAGCCCCTTGACGGCGATGGCTCTCCTGCCGCCCGCTACTGGCAGGGCCCCCATCCATCCGAACACTCGTAGGGCGTGCTGCCGGCCGGCAAGCAATACGCGAAGCTCACCTGAACCTCGGTGTCGCCCTTGCAGCACGAGCAGACCGGGAATTTCGCGGTCTCGCAGATGGAGTTATGGGATTCGGGGACGCTAGTGCCGCAGCAGCTGTAGCGCGAGCCCGGGTAACACGTGGCGGGCACGCCGTCGGGGCCGCCGGACGCCCCGCCAGATATCCCGGTGACGGGGTCGAAATACGGCGCCTTCTCGTTGATGGTGGCACAGACCATGCTGAGGGAGGCGCTGGGGCCACCAATGCACGCGACGCAGCCCGTCCCGCACGACCCGACATCCGGGGGCGACTGACAGGTGCCCTTCCCGAGCCGCTCCGCCGGGATCTTGCCGAGCGCAGCGGTGACGGCGGCCTGAACGTCGAGGAGCACGTGGAGCGGCGCCTCGAGCGCGCCGCCGTTGTTCTGGAGCAGCAGCTGCTTCACGTCGGCTCCGCTCGCCTCCGGCCAGATGGCCAGGATGAGCCCGGCGGCGCCGGAGACCAGCGGACTGGCCGCAGAGGTCTCCTCCAGGAAGCGGAGGGTGCCGTTCGGGTGTGAGGCGAGCACCTTCTCGCCGGGCGCCGAGAGCGTCACGCCACCGTTTCCGACGTCCCGGTTGGAGGTCACCACGGCCTCTCGTTCCAGATCCACCGCGGCGACGGCCACGACGTTGTCCTCGGTGTTCGCGAGCACCGAGGGCCAGTTCACCGCCGCATCGACCAGCGACTCTGGGCCGGTTGTGTCATTGCCCACCGCCATCACGAACAGCACCTTCTTGGCGCCCGCGACGATGCGCCTCGCCTGGCCCAGGGGCGCGTTCATCGCATCGCCATATCGCAAGATGCCTTGAGACAGGTTCACGACTCTGGCCCCGGCCGCGACCGCCTTCGCGAGCCCGGCCAGGATCACGCTGATGTAGGTGCGTTCGCGGGCGTCGAGGTCCTTGACGACGCCGGACGTGACGACGGGCGTGAGGTCGTACGAGAGGCAGTCGAGGCCCCCGAGAACCCCGTTCATTCCGTGACCGTCGGTGGGCGCCCCAGCGATGGATGCGACTGCCGTCCCGTGTCCGGTGGCTGTGGACTTCATCTCGGGCACACGCAGGTCTGCCGCATTCCGAAACGGGAGGCTCGCAAAGACGGGGTCCCTGACCACCTCTCCGTCGAGGATGGCTACCCGCACCGGCGTCAGCTTCGGATTCTGGGTCCAGATCTGATCCCAGGCTCCACGGACCCGAGCCAGGTCGTACGCTTCGAGACCCTTGGCGCCCTTGTAGGCCCCCGGAACGCCTGCGGCGTCCACGACAGCTTGGCCAGCCGCCACCTGCTCGTTGTCGGAGGGTTTCCGAGAGGCGGCGCCGGCCACGAGCTCGTCGAGGGTGGCGCTGGCGACGGCAGCATCCGCCGCCACGATCGCGATCCGGGCCTCGAGGGCCTCCGGCTCTGCGCCGTCGTCGAACGCGAGCAGAAAGACCGACGCAGCACCGATCCAGCCCGTGACGCGGCCCCCGAGCCTTGCGGCCACGACGTCGGCGTCGGCGCGCGCCGCGCCTTGCGCGACCAACTGCACGAGCAGGGTGTCACGCCGGATCCAGCGACCATCCTTCATCTGGGTCGCATCCAGGGTCCCAGGCAGCTCGATCTCATCGAAGACGTCACCGACGCACACGCCGTCGACTCCATGCTCGCCGGCGGGACACGCGCCGCCCTGCCCGTCTGTGCCGAGCGCGTCCGGGGACACCGCCTCGTCGCCGGTCGCGTCGCCCCTCCCCCCGCCGCCGCGACGACATCCGCACACGAGCAGCGCGATCGCCAGGATTATCCGTGTCGTGGTCCCGTCCTTCATGATCCTCCTCGCCGACGGCAGTGGACGCGCCGGACGCTGCGAGCTGCGCTCTTCAACCCAGGTGAATGGCCCGGCTCAGAACGCCGGGAGGCCGAGCACGGATCTGCCAAATAAATCGTAGAGGGTGTCGGAAGTGGGCGCCATCACGGTTGCAGCGCGGGCGTCGCGGAAGGCGCGCTCCACGCCCAGTTCCGGCGTCGCCGTGCTCAAAGGGGTGGTCATCGTCGTTCCTCCAGCTCGAGCAGGTGGCCCCTTGCAGGGCCGGGTTCTCGGGAGCCCTCTCGAGGCCCTCATCTCCGCTGGACGCGTGACGAGGACGGCCGCGCAAGAAGTCGCGATGAACTGGGTCGGGGGCGCGCCAGGGCCGGACCGGACGGCCCGGAGTACACGCCGAGACGACCCGCTACGCGCATGCGTACACTGCTGGCCCAGAGGGGTGCTGCATGCCAAGCAAGTGGTTTCAAAGAGGGTCGTGGCGCGTGCTGTTCTCAGCGCTGGCGCTGAGCGCCTGCGACTCGGAGTCCGGGACTACGCCTGACACCCTCGTGATGGGCCGGATCACCCCAGACGCGACGGCCGGGGACTCCGCGCAGGACGTCGCCGAGCTGACCCTTGACGCGGTGCAGGCCGAGGAGGTCAACGTCGCAGTTCCCGACGCCGAGGATGCCCCGAGCTGCCCCGGCGGCTTCGGGTGCCCCTGTGCGAACAACGACGCGTGCGGCTCGGGGTTCTGCGTGCAGACCGACACCGGCGCCATCTGCACGGTCCAGTGCACCGACGCGTGTCCCACCGGGTTCGAGTGCAAGGGCATCAGCTCGGGAGGCCCCGACCTGTCCTTCGTGTGTATGCCGAAGGCCGATCCGCTCTGCGTCCCGTGCGCGACGGACTCCGACTGCCCGGGCACGGTGGGGCCCGACACGGACGGGAGCGGCAACGCGCGGTGTGTCCAGGATGGGATCGGAGGTGGCCGGTGTGGTCGCAGCTGTGACCTCGACTCGGACTGTCCCGCGGGCTTCGAATGTGACCCGGCACAGGGCCTCGATGGCGCCGAGGCGGGTACGCAGTGCGTCCCTTCGGAGGGGCGGTGTCCCTGCCGGCAGAAGCTCCTGGGGGTCACCTGGCCCTGCGACGGGCACAACGAGCTCGGGACCTGCGGCGGGCAGACCATCTGCACCGCCATCCCGGAGGGCTACGAGTGGTCGAGTTGCGACGCGCCGAGCGCGACCGACGAGCTGTGCAACGGTGCGGACGACGACTGCGACGGCGCCACGGACGAAGGCGCCGCGGACCTGGACCAGGATGGCCTACCGGACTGCACCGACCCAGACGTCGATGGGGACGAGATCCCCAACGGCTCCGACAACTGCGAGACCGGCCCCAACCCCGATCAAGTAGACGCCGACAAAGACGCGCAAGGCGACGTCTGTGACGACGACGACGACAACGACTTCAGCTCGGACGAAGACGACTGCCAGCCCTACAACGCTGCGGTGTATCCCGGCGCACCCGAGCCCTGTAACGGGGTGGACGACGACTGCGATGGGGGCGTCGATGATGGCCTCCTGGACCTAGACGGGGACCTGATCTCAGACTGCATCGACGAGGACGACGACGCCGATGGGGTGGCAGACGTCGACGACAACTGTCCGCTGAACTCCAACACCGAGCAGCTGAACACGGATCTGGACGGCCTGGGCGACGCCTGTGATCCCGACGACGACGGCGACTTCGACCCGGACTCGACCGACTGCGCGCCGCTGGACCCCAAGATCGCCAGCTCCGCCACGGACGCTTGTAATGGCGTCGATGATGACTGCGACGGCGAGACGGACGAGGGAGCTCCCGACACGGACGAGGACGGGACCGCCGACTGCGCGGACGACGACGACGACGACGACGGCGTGCCGGACTCGAGCGACGTGTGCCCGCTGGTCGCGGATCCGGGGCAAGCGAATATCGACTTCGATGGGCTCGGCGACGCTTGTGACGCAGACGACGACAACGACCTCTCCCCGGACGAAGCCGACTGTGCTCCCAAGGACCCGAAGATCTATCCCGGCGCGCCCGATCCCTGCGACGGCAAGGACAACGACTGCTCCGGAGTGGTCGACGACGGGGCCTTCGATACGGACGACGATGGTGTGGCGGACTGCGAGGACACGGACGACGACGGCGACGGTGTCCTGGACCCTGCCGACGACTGCCCGTTGACGCCCGACCCCGAGCAGCTCGACACCGACGGGGACTCGGTGGGTGACGCCTGCGACAAGGATGACGACGCGGACTTCGTGCAGGACTCGCTCGATTGTGCCCCCCTCGACCCGGGAGTGAAGCCGGGTGCGGCGGAGCTCTGCGATGGCATCGACCAAAACTGCGATGAGGTCATCGACGACGGCTTCCCCGACTCCGATGTGGACGGGTTGCCGGATTGCCGCGACGACGATGACGACCAGGACGGCGTGCTCGATACCGCCGACAACTGTGTCTTCGTCCCGAACGACGATCAGCTCGACACCGACTTCGATGACCTCGGCGACGCGTGCGACAAGGACGACGACAACGACCTCAGCATCGACCTCTCCGACTGCGCCCCCAAGAACCCCTTCGTGCACCCGGGCGCGAAGGAGCTCTGCAACGGGGTCGACGACGACTGCCAGGGCGGGGTCGATGACGGCTTCCCCGATACCGACGGGGATCTCGTGGCGAACTGCCTCGACCCGGACGATGACAACGACGGCATCGAGGACGAGGCGGACAATTGCCCCCTCACCGCCGATCCCACTCAGACCAACTCGGACACCGACGCGCTCGGGGATGCCTGTGATCTCGACGACGACAACGACGCCTCGCCCGATCTGCAGGACTGCGCGCCGCTCGACCCCTCCCTCTCACCGCTCAAGCCGGAGCTCTGCGACGGCCTCGACCAGGACTGCGATCACGAGATCGACGAGGGCTACCCGGACCTCGACCTCGACCAAGCCGCTGACTGCGTCGACGGAGACGACGACGGAGACGGGGTGGACGACGCCGTGGACAACTGTGCCAAGGCCGCCAACACGGACCAGGCCGATCTCGACTTCGACACGCTCGGCGACGCGTGTGACTTGGACGACGACGGCGATCTCACCCCCGACCTCCTGGATTGTGAACCCAACAACCCGGAGGTGCATCTCGGCGCCCCGGAGGTCTGCAATGGCGTCGATGACGACTGCAGCGGGGGCATCGACGAGGGCGCTGTCGACACAGACCTGGACGGGACGCCGGACTGCACCGACGCGGACGATGACGCCGACGGGGTGAACGACGTCGCCGACAACTGTGTTCTCGTGGTCAATTCGGGCCAGCAGGACTTCGACTCGGACGGCGCCGGAGACGCCTGCGATCTGGACGATGACGGTGACCTCTCACTCGACACCGTCGACTGCGCGCCCTTCGATCCCAGCATTCACCCCGGCGCGGCCGAGCCGTGCGACGGCATCGACAACGACTGCAACGGCGCTACGGATCAGGGCGCGAAGGACACCGATGGAGACGGCACGGGCGACTGCGTGGACCCCGACGACGACGACGACACCGTCTTGGACCCAGGCGACAACTGCCAGCTGGTGGCCAATCCCCTTCAGGAGGACCAAGACGGCGACGACCTCGGAGACCTCTGCGACAACGACGTGGATGGCGACGGAGTTGGGAACAGCACCGACGACTGCCCGACCACCCCGAACCCGACTCAGGCCAACCTGGACGGCGACGCCTTCGGAGATGCCTGCGACTCCGACCGAGACGGCGACGGCGTCGCCAACTTCACTGACAACTGCCCCGACCAGGCCAACCCGGACCAGGCGGATCTCGATCAGGACGACCTGGGCGATCTCTGCGACGCCGACACCGACGGCGACGGTATCCAGGACGGCTCGGACTGTGCGCCGCTGAACGCGGCCATCTACCCTGGCGCGGCGGAGGCCTGTAACGGCCTGGACGACAACTGCAACAACGCCGTGGATGAGGGCTTCCCGAACCTGGACGGAGACACTCTCGCGGACTGCGTGGACAACGACGACGACGGTGACCTCGTCGCCGACGTGGCAGACAACTGCCCGTTGTTCGCCAATCCGCTCCAGGAGAACCTCGAGGGCGACGGGCTCGGGGACGCCTGCGACCCGGACGATGACAACGACGGCGTGCCCGACGTGAGCGACAACTGCCCGCGGGTCCCGAACTCGACCCAAGCTGACCTCGATGGCGACACCGTCGGCGACCTCTGCGACCTGGACGACGCCGGCGACGGCGTTCAGGACCTCAGCGACAACTGCCCTGCGGTGGCCAACGCAGGCCAGGCCAACTACGACGGCGACGGTCAGGGTGACGCCTGCGACGGGGACGACGACGGCGACGGGGACCCCGACACGAGCGATTGCGCTCCTTACGACGCGAGCCGCTCCAAGTTCGCGGCCGAGGTCTGCAACAAGTCCGACGACGACTGTGATGGCCAGACGGACGAAGACTCCGTGTGCCCCACGGGCTGTTCCGACGGGGGCCGCGAGGGCTTCTTCGACGTCAACGCTCATCCCAGGGTGGCCGCGTGTGCGGGTGGCTTCACGATCCCGGGTGTCGTGGCCGCATCGACCTACTCTCCGGCTTGCGGGCGGAGCTCGGGAGACGACTCGGGCAACCCAGGGGGAGCAGGCTGCAACGCGGCCGACCTGTGCGCCGTAGGCTGGCACGTGTGCACGTCGTCGGGTGACTTTGCCGCCAACGCGCCGTCGGGCTGCGGGCCCATCGGCAATACGGGCTCCCAGTTCTTTGCGAGTCGTCAGAGCAGCCCGGGCAACGCGATCTGCGGGGGCGGAGCCAACGACCTGTTCGGGTGCGGGACCCTTGGTGCCACCCCAGCGGGGAACTGCGCCCCGTTCGACAGGTTCTCGAACGACCTGTGCGGCTCGCTCACGTCGGACTGGTCCTGCGGCGGTGACGGCTACCACGAGGCCGACAACGTGACCAAGCTCGCGGGCTCGGGCGGGGTCCTCTGCTGCAAGGACTGACGTGTCCTCTGGCGGTCCGAGCAGGATCCCCTGGAGCAGGGTCTCTGGATTGGCAAGGTCCGTCGTCAGGTACTGACCGCCACCGTAGGCCGGCGTGAGGGCGTTGGCGCCCGACGTCGGGCTGGCCGACACGATGTGCCTTGCCCGCGCTGGACCGCCTGCCGCACGTCATGCAGCTCGTTCAGGACGAGGCCTGGTTCGTGCTCCACGCGCCCCGCCAGACCGGCAAGACGACGGCCATGCGCGCGCTCGCTCAGGAGTGCCGCCGTAGACGGCTCGCTCGCCACGCCTCGCCGTTGGCGCACGCCCAACCCTGGAGGCCACGCCTCATTGCTTCGCCTCGCGGCCGGACGTAGCGTCGGGAAGACCCGCCGGGTGGCGAGCGAAGAGGGCCAGATGAAGAGCGTCGTACGAGTCGAGGTCACGCTGCTAGCGCTCGTTGTGGCCGCTTGCGGGAGCACGGAGCCCGCGGGCACGGGCGACGCGGGCGTCACGGACGACGCGGCGAGCGCCGATGCAGTGGCGGGCGACGCGGGCGTCACGGGCGACGCGGGGATTGTGGGCGACGCGGGCGTTGTGGGCGACGCGGCCGTGGTGGAGGACGTCAGCGGCGAGCCCCTTGTCTGCACCGTCGGCACCCGCTGGAAGCCTGGCGACGCCGCGTTCAAAGACGTCACCGAGGCCTGGGGACTGCAGGGCGTGCGCGGCGCGCGGATGAACGCGGTGGACTACGACAGCGATGGGTGGACCGACCTGCTCGTGCACGGCGGTGGCACCAACGTATGGGGCGAAGGCGGCGGCCGCGACACGTGGCTGCTGCGCAACACGCGCAAGAGGACGTTCGAGGACGCCACGCAAGCGAGCGGGCTGCTGCAGCGTCGACTGACGCCGTCGGCGGACGAAGGTCAGGGCGCCTCGGTCTACGTGGCCGGCGACGTGGACAACGACGGCGACATCGACTTCTTCCTGGGTCGCGGCATGGTCGCGGGCGCCACCGACACGGAGTCGAGCGAGATCTTGCTCGGAGACGGCGAGGGTCACTTCACCCTCGGCCCGGCCGACAACCCGCTGCGCGCCGTGGGCCAGGCGGCCGTGCCGACCTCAGCGGCGTTCGTGGACTACGACCGCGACGGGTTGCTCGACTTGTGGGTGGTGCACAACATGCCCGGCGGCGCACAGCAGCCGCTGCAAGACCGCCTCTGGCGCAACGACGGCGCCGGACGCTTCGTGGACGTGACCCAGTACGTCGGGCTGAGCACGCTGCCCTGGTCCACGCTCCAGGCCCTCAACGGAGCGCTGTCCCACTCGTGGGCCTGGGCCGCGACGGCTTGCGACCTGAACAATGACGGCTTCGACGAGCTGCTCAGCGCCAGCTACGGCCGCGTGCCCAACCACCTTTGGCGGGCCGAGCTGGGCGAGCAGGGGGTGCGCTTCGTGAACGAGAGCGTCGCCTCCGGCTACGCCTTCGACGAGGGGATGGACTGGCGGGACAACCTCTCGGCGCAGTGTCACTGCGCGGATGTGCCCACGGACGCGGAGTGCGGCACGGTGCCGGAGTCTGACCCTCAGGTGTGCGCACAGCTCGCGGCCGCGTTCGGGCCGAACTATCGGTGGAGTCACCCGGACGACCGGCAGCCCTGGCGACTGGGCGGCAACAGCGGCACCACGGTCTGTGCCGACGTGGACAACGACGGCTTCTTCGACCTCTTGACCAACGAGATCAAGCACTCGGACGTGGGCTCTTCGTCCGACGAGAGTGAGCTGCTCTTCAACACTGGCGAGCCGTTGGTGCGGCTGGTGCGGCCGGGCAACGCCGTAACCGGGCTGACGCGTGTGCACGACGGCTCGTATTGGGACCAGGGCGACATCACCTCCGCCATCTACGACTTCGACAACGACGGCTGGCTCGACGTGCACATCGCCGCCTCTGACTACCCGACCAACCGCGCGCTGCTCTGGCGCCAGGTGGCGCCGCGCCAGTTCCAGGAGGTGGCCCCGGCAGACTTCTTCGAGCGCTTCCGCGCCGCTGGCGTGGTGGCCGCCGACTTCGATCATGACGGCGACATCGACGTGGTCACGGGTCACACCCGGATGCGCTGCGAAGGTCAGCTGGGCGCGGACTGCCAGCCCGACGACCAGATCCACCTGCATCAGAACCAGCTCGGCGGCCACTTCTTGCAGCTGCGGCTCCAGGGCGGCACCGGCAGTAACGGCGCGGCGATCGGCGCCCGCGTCGAGGTCACGGCGGGCGGCGTCACCCAGACCGGTACCGTTGACGGCGGCCACGGCCAAGGCAGCACACAGCGTGATCCCATGCTGCACTTCGGGCTCGGGGATGCGTGCAAGGCCACGGTAAAGGTCACATGGCCGAGCCTCACTCGTGAGACGCAGACGTTCGAGCTGGCCGGGGACAGGCGCTACCTCGTGGTGCAGGGACAGAGCGCCGTTGACGCTGCGCGCGACCCCATGCCATAGAGGCCGAGCGATGGTTGACGCGGGGTCAGGCGCTATATGGCCTCCTCCCACGTCTCCCAGTGGCGCAGCTCGACATTGGGGTCGAGGGGGATGCCACGAAGAGGGAATCCGGTTGGAATCCGGAACTGCCCC
>SXGT01587680.1_pt1 | contig 78273 bp, 68 predicted proteins | sample 3176221 | NCBI WGS metagenome assembly SXGT01 (sample SAMN11356862, study PRJNA531348) | freshwater metagenome | isolation source: freshwater sample F1-120 | place: China: Fuxian Lake, Yuxi | collected 2017-12-25 | reverse complement strand
GTGACAGGCAGGCGTTATAACCAACTTAACTACCGCCCCACTAGATTTGTTAAGTGGGTTAGAGAACCTAATGTCATCGAGCCTTCTTTGTCAAATGAAGGCTTTAAAAACCTTGGGAAAACAACCAAAAACCCCTTTTTTGACGTTGACTCTTTTCCAACCTGCCTTAGAATCCGGACCAGCTCAAATATTGGATTGGCCCGTCGTGGCAACTCCGTTTGAGCTTAAGATTAAAAAACTTACCAAAAGGATTTCTATGGCCACGGGTCAAAGCATCGTAAATGACTTTAGTATTCGCGTCGCTACCGTCAACGGAACAGGTAGCCAATCTTCCAATAACCTACTTTTTAAATCGCTCTTTAGAATGGGTATTGGGGTTTGCGCGAAAAATTTATTTCCTTCAAATATCCAAGGTCTTCCCACCTGGTTCCAAATTCGAGTAAGCCCTCAAGGCTACCAAGACCTTCGTGAACATGACGACATTGCTGTTTGCATGAATCCAGAAACTGCAAAAGAAGATATTGCTGCCATGAGACCTGGAACCACCATTTTTTACAATTCCAGCCTTATTAAAGTGACCGAGGATCAACTCAAACCCGGAATGAGTCTCTACGCTCTTCCCGTTGAAGAATTGGCCAAAGGGATTACCGACACTAAACTTCGTCACTTATTAAAAAACCTATTTTATGTCGGTGCTCTTTCTCACTTGTATGGCATTGAGATCGATGTAATGAAAAGCGTAATTCAAGATACTTTCAAAGGAAAGCAATCGGCCATAGACGCAAACTTCGCAGCTCTTCAAATCGGTATCGATTACGCCAAAGCAAATCATAAAAAAACTGACAACTACCTTTTCCAACGCGCGAATATCAACCAAGATAAAATCATTATCGAAGGAAATACGGCCTCAGGGCTTGGAGCGATTTACGGTGGATGTACTGTAGTGGCTTGGTACCCGATCACCCCTTCAAGCTCTCTTGCAGAAAGCATGGAGGGCTACTTGAAAAAACTTCGAGTTGATAAAGATGGAAAAGCTAAATTCGCAGTGATTCAAGCTGAAGACGAACTCGCAGCCATAGGTATGGTTCTTGGAGCAAGCTGGGCGGGAGCTAGAGCCATGACCTCTACAGCAGGTCCTGGAATCTCCTTGATGAGCGAATTCTTGGGGCTAGCCTACTACGCTGAAATACCTACAGTTCTATTTAATGTTCAGAGAGTTGGCCCCAGTACGGGTCTTCCTACTCGGACTCAACAATGCGATATCCTCAGTTGCGCACTCGCGAGCCATGGGGATACCAAACACATTCTTCTCTTCCCATCCTCTCCCAAAGAGTGCTTTGAAATGGGATATGAAGCTTTCAACCTAGCTGAAAAAATGCAAACCCCCATTTTCATCATGACCGACTTAGATCTGGGTATGAACTCTTGGGTAGATGACGAGCTAGAATACAAACCCATGAAATATGATCGCGGCAAAGTGCTTTCAGCTGACGATTTAAATAAGGTTAAAGATTGGGGCCGTTATCTTGATGTGGATGGAGACGGTATCTGTTACAGAACTCTTCCTGGCACCAACCACATGAAAAGCGCTTACTTCACTCGGGGATCAGGACACGATGAATATGCTCGTTACACTGAAAGCCCTGTCGTTTACACCCGAAACATGGACCGACTTCTCAAGAAATGGCACACCTCCAAAAAATATCTACCTAAGCCAATAGTTAAAGGAGATGTGAATGCTAAAGTAGGTATCTTGGCCTATGGAACTAGCGACCACGCAGTGGTTGAAACCATGGATCGATTGAAAGGAACCCCTCTCAAATATATGAAAATCAGAGCCTATCCTTTCACTCAAGAAGTGGAAGAGTTCATCAAATCCTGTGATGAGATCTACATGGTAGAGCAAAATCGAGACGGTCAATTGCAACAACTCTTAGAAATAGATCTGCCGGGCTACCAAAATAAAATTAGATCCGTCAGATATTACGGTGGGTTCCCACTTTCAGCAGATATCGTTGAAAGAGAACTAACCAAACAGATGGGGAAATAAACCATGAACGCTGAAACAAATTGCAACCGAATTGGATTAGCTAAAAACGATTACTCAGGAAAACCTTCAACTCTCTGTAAAGGCTGCGGTCATGATTCCGTTACGGCAGCTATCATTCAGGCCTATTATGAATTGGGAGTTCCTCCTCACGAAATCACTAAGTTTAGCGGTATCGGATGTTCCTCTAAAACTCCGACCTACTTTGTCGACCGCGGGCATGGATTTAATAGCGTTCACGGACGAATGCCTTCAGTCGCCACTGGAGCGAGCCTGGCCAACAAAAAACTAAGCATGATTGGTGTCTCTGGAGACGGGGATACTGCAAGTATCGGAATGGGACAATTCTGTCATCTTGTTCGAAGAAATGTAGACATGGTCTATATCATCGAAAACAATGGAACTTACGGTTTAACCAAAGGTCAGTTCTCAGCCACCGCCGATCCTGGTTCTAAAGCAAAAAAAGGGGCGGCAAATACTTTTCCAGTGATTGACTGTTGTGCCATTGGAATTGAACTTGGTGCTACTTTCGTAGCCCGTTCTTTCTCCGGTGATAGAAAACAGATTATCGCTCTTATTAAAGCAGCTCATGCCCACAAAGGAATTGCAATCCTTGATATCATTAGCCCTTGCGTAACCTTCAACAACCACGAAGGCAGTACCAAGAGCTACACTTTCGTGAAGGAGCACGACATTCCTCTTCATGAACTTGGCTTTATCCAATCCCAAGAGGAGATCGCTGTAGAGATGAAAGATGGCGAACGAAAAGAGATTGAGCTCCACGATGGTTCCAGACTTATGCTTCGAAAATTGGATAGGGATTATGATCCTACTAACAAGATTAAAGCCATGGCAGCTATCTCTGAATCTCGTGAAAAACAGGAAATTATCACTGGACTTCTTTATTACAATTCCTTGGGAATGGATCTCAATACACTCTTAAATACAGTAGAGACTCCACTTTGGAGTTTAGGAGAAAAAGATCTCGATCCAGGTCCAGAAGTTTTGAAAAAGATTAATGCTAGTTTACGTTAATTGATCTAAACGATTATTTTTGAAAGGTAGGCAACTTGTGTCGCCATCTCGCGACTCAGATCTGTTTTTTCTGTCTCAAGCTTTTGATGAGGCTCGAAAAGGAAGGGGTTTTTGTGCCCCCAATCCTTCAGTCGGCGCTATTATCGTTAAAAATAATGTAATCATTGCTCGCGGTTTTCATTCAAAAAGCGGAGCGCCTCACGCCGAGGTTGAAGCATTAAACCATTTGTCTAATGACGAGGCTGAAGGGGCGACAGTTTATGTCTCTTTAGAGCCTTGCTGCCATCACGGCAAAACACCTCCCTGCACCGATCTGTTAATCAGAAAAAAGATCGCTCGAGTTGTCTATGGATTTAAAGATCCCAATCCTATCGTCTCAGGAAAAGGGGAAAAAGCTCTCTTGGAGAATGAAGTCAAAGTCAATTACTTACAAACTCCTGAGGGCGATGCTTATTATGAAGCCTATGCCTTTCGAACAACACAAAAGATTCCTTGGATCACGGCTAAATTAGCCTTAAGCCTAGATGGAAAAATTGCGGGTAAAAATGGAGCAAGATTATTATTAACTAGCTCAGTGGCTAATGCATTCACTCACCTATGTCGAAAAGAGACCGATGCTATTTTAACGACGGCAAAAACGATCCTTAATGATAATCCTCAACTCAATGTGAGATTAGAAAAAGAGACCCATGCAAAGCCAGTCTATATTTTGGATCGAAACCTAGATCTTTCACGAGATCTCAAAGTTTTTTCCACCGCTTCACACGTGACCCTTTTTTGTAGCACCTCTATTTTTCAAAGCAAAAAACACCCAATAACTCAGACTAATGTTTCAATTGTTCCGGTGAAAGAGAATGAAGAACTTTTAGACCTATATTCCATCTTAAGTCATATTCATCATGACGGAAAACATGAGCTCTGGGTTGAGGCGGGGGGGGTACTTTTTCAAAAACTTCATGAGGAAAAATGGGTCAAACGAACTCTTATTTACTCATGTCCCGTTTGGATAGGAGATGAAGGGACTTCAGCTTTTCAATCGGCTCAAGCCCCTTTCTTAAATGAGGTCCAAACAACCCATTGGCAGTCATTAGGCCGTGATGGCCTTTTGGAAATACGTTGGTGATAAAAATAGCAGATCCTCCTCATCTAGAACTTCTCTTGGAATCATATCGTAATCATCACCCATAATATCTCTCATATGGGATTGAATCCCCCCACGCTCCAAGGCTTCCATTTCAGTTAAAATAGATCTCACGCACACTTCCATACATCCTCCCTACGTTATCTCTCTAGTTCGAGAGTTTTGATTTGCGATTTCCAAATGCAGGTAGCATGCCGTCCTAAACCACATTGTTTAGGCACGAAAAACTGCTGGTTAAATAAAGAGAGCTCTCAAGTTAGAGATCTTATCCCGGTTTTGAGAGGAATCACCCGAAGTAAAGCCGTACCTTTGGGTGTTACCCGTGGTGGTAAGGCATGCCTTTTAGAATGGTAAAAGCACGGTAGATCTGCTCAGAGGCCATGATCCAGGCAAGATCACTTGGTAAAGTTCCATTCGAGAGCGACCATATTCCATTAGCCTTTTTTCGAATCTCATCATCAAGGCCATAGGGCCCCCCAATAACAAAGGCCACCGATTTAATTGCAGGATTATCAAGCCACTTCTTAAACTGCTGAGAAAGCCCAGGTGATGTCCACTCCTGACCTCTTTCATCCAAAGCAACTACCCATTGGCCAGGAGTAAAAATTGCCTTGCTACGACTTTTTAGGCTCTCTAGATCCTTATATTCAATGCTTTCGATAGGATTTAACACTTTCGTACGGGTGATATACATTTTAACTAGAGATTTGGAATCCTCAGTTGTCGGTTTTCCAATTTTTATTACTTCAATCTTCATACTTTTATTTTGTATCCCTAAGGATAGTCAGAGGGAAGGGTTTAGTTTAGATTGCTCTCTATGTTAAATGATTTTGAAATCTTAAAACTTATTACTAGCTCAAGCACTCGATTTTCACTACCCAAATCCTTATGGCTAAATGCCCTTCATCAAACTGTAGAATGGAGTTTTCCTGAAAAAGTCTCTCTCTGGAAAAGGCTTAACTCCCTACCTTCTAACCAATCTCAAAAAATTCTAGATTCGGTCAACTATTGGAGAAAAGAAGCTAAACTTACTCCCTTAAAAACCGCTTCCTATCGAACCTTTCAGGTTGAAATTGCCTACCTTGCAAAACTTAAAGCTTTCCAAATCTCAAAAACCATGGCGAGCAAAGGAACATCTAAAGATAAAAAGTTATGGGTTTTACAGAGTCTTCACTCTACATTTTTTATTAACCTCTCTAAGAAGACTTTTTTAGGAGATGAATGTTTAGACCGAATACTAGGTCTCAATGAAAGAAAAGTTAAAACAGAACTTTTAGGGCAAAATATCAAAGCATTGTATCGTAACGAAGATATTTACCTGGATCTCGACCCTGAAGATCTTTTTACTCCCTATAGGGTTCTCGTTGAAATGTCGGATAAACTCAAAGTTAAACCTGGAGAACTTTTGGTCGACTTAGGAAGTGGCTTAGGGCGAGTGGGTATTGTCATGGGGCTTCTTAATCCTAAGCTTAAATTCATTGGATTAGAACTCATGACAGAGCGACACTCTCAAGCTCAAAAAGCTTCAAAACAGCTGAATCTCTCTAATAGAATTAAATTTGAGTGCTGTGATCTTTCTAAAGTAAAGATTCCTTTAGCTAGAACCTACTATCTCTTTAATCCTTTTTCATTTTTAACACTGAGACGAGTTTTTCTTGGGGTTCAAATCAATTCAAAATCAAAACAAATTAGGTTGGTAATGGCTCAGGTGGGACGCCCACCTCGAATGGTGAAAAGGCACCCGTGGTTAAAACAGGTTTACCTTTCACCACTCGATAAAAACTGGCGAGCTCACGGCTTTAGCATTTACGAAAGCCGTTAGAGCTTATAATGAAGCCGTTAAGACAAATTGAAATGTACCACCTTCAAGAGCTTTTCCAAATTGCGTTTTGGAAAGATTAGAGGTGAAAAAACTATCATTGTTGTAATAGGCTAATCCCAAAATCAAGTTATCACTTACTGCATAATCTAACTCAGGATTTGTCCAGACAGAAAAGGACCAAGACGAGTTATTAGCCGCATCACTTCGAAAGTTTGCAGTGCGAGTCTGGTGAAACATCACTGGAACAGATAATGAAAGCTTCTCAGTCAATTGAATATCCGTTATCAGATAAACACGATTCTCAAAAATACCGTTGGCAGTTACCGTTCCATCGGAAGAAACATTGCCCGACCGACTATGAATCATCGGAATTGCAATTTCACTCAAAGTTAACTTCACCTGTTCAGAAACAATTTTTGAGAGCTTTAAATAATTTCTTACGGAGGTTATTAACCCTCGCTCTTGGGAAGCTGCATCCACAGGTAAGTAGATTCGATTCTCATATCCTAATGACAAACCCTGAGATTCATTTTTCCAAATATTATTCACTTTGGTCTTAACAGCTCCAGGATCTATTGCGAATTTCATTCCGCTTTTATCTTTAGAACTTACAGAATCATAAAGATTAGTGCTAAACCCCTGCATATAAGATAACGAAATATCTGAACTTAATTTAGCTCCCAACTCCGCTGTGTTCTCTGTAGTGAATTTCCCTGTTTGGGAAACCCAGGAAGGTCTCAGATCCACATAACCTGTAGCCTGAATACTTGGAATCGTTTGCTTAGCCTCTATCTTTGCTGTTTGAGTCGGTACAACAGTGGCTCCATTAGCACGGGAAGTGATTCCACAAATACAGGCAGAAAGAATTCCTCCCCACCATAGGTTCGATAATAGATTTTCAAATTTGGCCATAATTTCTCCTTTTTCAATTTTCTTTTTACTAGTTCACTTTGCAAAAGCAAACCTATTAAACATAAAATGAATCAAGAGCAAGGCTTAGGCCAAATTCAACTGAGCTTAATAGATTTAGCTAAAGAACTTTCCCTATCTTTTTTTCAAAAAACCAGAGTCATAATGTCACCAAATGAAAGGATTTTAGAGCAGAATATTGATACCTAAATCGAAGGAGACCCCATTAACTTTTTGAACAGAACTCAAACTCTGTTGATAGGTCACCCCAAAGGTAAACCCGCCAAACCAGTCAGAAGGTGTTGCCCCCTCTAAAAAAGAAAGAGCTGGAGTTAGGAAATAATAGGGAATCCAAAAACTACTATTGGCCCCCCCTACACTCCCCGATTGATAAAACCAGTGAGTTCCACCGCCCAAAGTTAAAGACGGTTTAATATAGGGAAAGTTAGGTAGACTGTAGAGAAACTTGGCTCCAAGACTCATAGGAACCCAAGAGAGTTTGAGATTTTCTCGAATCAACTCCCCATTCATGCGGGTCATCTCAAATATTCCGGTTTTATAACTAAATCCCAATTTTGCTATCGATAAAAATCTGAATCTTCCTATATTGAAGAGAGGAGTCACCGCAGCAAGCCCAGCCTGAGTAAGGCTAGGAAATCCCTTAGAATAAACAACTTCGAAGTTAGGGTTGGATAGAGTCAAAATCGAAGGCATAACTACAGACACCTGAGGCATAAGCCAAGTCGATTCTATGAAAGTGGAATTCTTAAGTTGCTCTTCAGAAGTTCTCTTCGAAGAGGTTGCAGAGAATAAAGAATCGGTAAAAAAAAAGGCTTGAAATAAAAGCCCAAGAACGCAAAAAGACTTAAAAAAATGTAGTTGTGTCACTTTTAAAGATCCTACCTCAGGACAATCTTTTTGGCTACTAACCCATGAAATGGGCAGATTATTGTTTAAGAAAATATTTATCTTATAATGTAGGATATGCGGTTTTTATACAAAAAGGAAGGGTACCAGAGAGAGCGTTATTCCTATTTTTCACTAATACTATCTTTACTTTTTTTAACTGAGATGGATGAATTTTATCTCCATTTCTTCTGACCCCCTTTCCAACCTCATTTTTTATATTGCCCATCATTGGAAGTTCGTTAAGGTTGCCATTTAACCAACTTTCTATTTCATTGTGATGGGTTGCCATAACTGTACCTATGGCTGATTCTGCGGTAGCTCTATTTAAAAATGTAGTAGCCTCATTTGTGTTAACAGGTAAGGGATGTGCTGAATTTGAAACAAATCGACTCATTAACTCGTTATTTTTCTTATTCACATGTAAAGATAGAACATGAGAAATTCGGCTCCCGCCTATCTCCTCACAAGCCTGCGCAATTGCCATTCCAGCGATACACCATGCATTTTTTCTTATACTATAAGTCGTCGGCTCACTTGCCTCAGCAGTCGACTCCCAAAATGATGAGCTAACTTTCAATGAAGATAACCCTGCTAGTAATGAAGTCTTTAATCTGCTGAATGATGAGAAAGCAGGTCTAGGTTGTGTCCAGTTTGGTCTTTCACAACCTAGACCTGCTTTAACAATAGCTCTAGACTTCTGTTTAATATTTCTTATGAAGCTTTTAGGTAAAAATTTGAAAGGTATTCTTGCTAAACGTTTATTAGCTATTCCCAGTTGAATGAGGGAATGCCAATTTCCAGTTGTAATGGCCTCTGCAGTAACAAGTACGATATTTGAGCCTGTTGCAAAAGCCGAAGTGCTATTAAGTTTTGCAGTAATACCCACTTTACCCGCTTTCGCCGCCACACCCGCCAATACAGTTGCACTAGATGCAAGATCAATCAATATAGACCCCGCTGTATCTTCTATATTCCATATACCCTCATCATGAATAGACAGAGCTGTGTTGAACCCTGGTACAAAGGATCCAATCATTGTAAGGGCTATTTCTGCAGTTTGTAGATCCGCCAAGATTCTATCGTCTGTTACATAGTAAGCATAGAGTGTTGCCGGATTTGTATGTAATGGCCTAGACGAACCTATCGCCCAGTACAAGACTTGGGTAACATTGTGTGGATTCTTTCCACTAACTGGATAGATCACAAAACGTTTGTCCCCTATCTCCAAGGATAGAAGCCAATTTTTTGCATCGACCCAGTTGTTGAATCTAGTACTACCGGGCGGGCTAATATCAGTTAAGATTCCTGTCCATAACATTACATCAATGTTTCTCTGCCCCCTTATGTTCCTAGCAAAAGGGTCAGGAAGATTAATACATTTTCCACTTTGAGTATGAGAACTACCTATGCGCTTATAGGTACAAGGCAATATCTTATTACTTGTAAGTCTTTCTAAATGGGTGTTAGTGAATGGCCCTGGCTGGGCAATACAGGAAGTTGGGGACCGAATTAAGAGACCAAACCTCTTATAAGCGTCCTCCTTTGGATCGGGAGCAATTCTCGTAATCCAGAATGTACGATGATCGTAAAAAGCTGAAGTAGCTTGAAGAGTATATGGGTGATGAGCTATAGGATGCCCTTGCATTTGACAGAGTTTTGCACCATAAAATATAGTAGCTGAACTAATTACTGCGTTATCAATATTCGCGAAAGTCAAATCTGCGCTTTGAAAATTAGCTCCTTGTAAATCACTAGAATTAAAAGAGGCTCTTATCGCTTCAGACGCTTTAAGGTTGGTGTTAATAAATGTGGCTTGTTCAAAATGTGCTTCGCTTAAACGTGTATTTGCCATATCCGCCCGATTAAAAGATCCCGATAATCTGGTTCTTTCCCCACTAAAATCCGCAAGTGCAAGAAGGGAATCGCTAAAATTTGGATTGCCTCTTGCATTTCTAAATTTTGTATTTAGAAGAGCTGCTCCTGTAAAGTTCGCTTTATCAAGTACTGTTTCATCAAAGTTTCCGTCTGGAATTTCTGCTTGGGTTGCATTTAGACCCGTAAGATCACGATTGCTAAGATTTAGATCTGCAAAATAACCTACAAGAATTAAACCTCGAACGGTACTTAAGGCAAAACTCCATTTAACAATATTCTTGCCAAAGGATTCGTCCAATCCTTCCGTTGCCTGAAATTCATTTACTGGAGAACCGTCAGTCGAGTTTTCGTCGCCAGGCTGGGGGTGTTCGTGATCAATAGGATGCGATGTTAAAGGATTAATAACCGTAAAACAATCAGTAAGTGTATCATCATCAGAATAAAGATATGAACACGGTTTTTGAGTTTCATTTTGGTTTAACCAAAGAAAACAACTATTTTTATCGAGGTCATATCTACAACTCCAGTGATCACCACTTTGTGGGAGCGGAACATAATAACTAAAGAGATCTTCCTCAAGGGGGCTAGCATCAAACTGAGCAGTAACATTTTGTTGGTTATTAATGATGACCGAGCAACTTCCCATACCAGAGCAAGCCCCGCTCCACCCCGCAAAAACACTTCCGTTATCAGCATAGGCATTTAAGGTAACTGTGGTGTTTGAATTATAAGTTTCCCTGCAATCAGAACCACAGTCTATTCCGCTACTACTAGGAGAAGATATCACCGTTCCACGGCCCGTTCCCGATTTCTCTACTATTAGTAGTGATCGGGAACTCGCGAAATTAGCAACAACACGCTTTGACCCATTCATGGTGAGCCGACATATTCCGGTGCCAGAACAAGCCTCCCCGCTCCACCCACTAAAAACACTTCCGAAAGCAGCAGTGGCGGTTAAGTTGACACTTATGCCTGACATATAAGAGCTCTCACAAGAAGTATAGACATTAAGACCGCAATTCATTCCGTCAGGAGATGAAATTACTGTGCCTGTACCCCCTCCTGATTTTACCACCGTTAGTAAGTAAGTCAGTGAGCCTTCAGACATGTTTTTAATGGGAATTAAAAAAACAAAAAAAATAAAAACAAACTTAAACACTTGCTATGCCTTTCGTAACAATCAACTATCCCTCACTAATTACAATCGTAGCAAAACATTATGAAGGAATTATGAGGCCAAGCGATTTTTTACAATTTCGAATTTCCTCATCCCATTAATTCACACAATTAAGGTAACTTAAGCGAGTGTCAGTTTTTTCGGAGTGGTTTTATAAGGTGAAAAAGAAAAAAAGTGAGCTTATTAATATATTGCAAGAGCTGGATGATAAGAGAGCCTTTCTTCATTTTGGCTACACTTCACTCTTTCAATACGCTGTCACCTCCTTAAAACTCTCCGAGGGACAGGCCTATGCCCTTATCTCTATCTCAAGAAAATCAAGAGAGGTCCCAGAACTTAAAGAGGCCATTTCACAGGGGACTTTAAATAGCAGTCAGGCCAAAAAAAATAAAACAAAGGATTGTATCTGTGATTACGCCAGAGAATAAAAATAAATGGATTGCCATGTCACAAACTCTTTCTCAAAGAGAGCTCGAAAAGAAAATTGTGGCAGAAAGACCTAAAGAGGCAGTGAGAGATAAGATAACCTATCTACAGCCCACCCAAGTGAAACTCGTGTGTGGTATTTCAGAAGAGCTTATGAAGGAGATTGAACGAGTAAAAGAGATTGTCTCTCAAAATACGGGAAAGCCCGCAAGCCTTGAAGAGATCCTTAAAGCCATGGCCACTTTATATCTTGAAAGAAAAGATCCTATTAAAAAGGCTGAACGAGTTCTCACAAAAGAACAAATTCCCCCTTTTTCCTCTTTGAAAAGAGAGGAATCCCTTTCACTATTCTTAAGGAGAGCAGGTAACGCCCATGGTAAACGAACTCCCATTCCCGTCCAAATTCGGCACGAAGTCATGAAACGGGACCGTGGCCAATGTACTTTTAAAGATAAAGTAGCTACCCCATGTCAGAACAAAACATGGTTAGATCTCCACCACAAAAAAAGCATTGCGAATGGTGGAGAGCATAGCCTTAGCAATATTACAACCCTGTGCCGGCAGCATCACAGATTCCTTCATCAAAAAATCTTTTAGCGGATGGAGAACCCGATACAAAATCACATTAAAATAACTAAATTTAATCGGCGTGACCTGGAACACTTACTACGCCAAACGGCTCACTTATTTGTCAGATCTCCAAACCTTAGTCTACGATTTTATTAATTTAAGATTCAAATATTTACGTGAAATATTTTTTCGGTTTTTTAGTAAAAATGATTTATTGAAACACTCATTAATTCTTCGCTCTCAAATCATAAACTCGCCAGTTGGAATTTTCGAAAGAGATTAAAAAACCTCGCTTTGCCTGTTCGACCTTTTCAATAAAATGAGTGCCCTGAAATTCATTAGCTAATGCCACGACTCCTGCATCAGGCAACTTATTGTAGTTGGTAGTATGATAAGATTCATAAAATTTATGAAGTTTTAACTCTGCCTCTAAGGATTCACGATTTCTAAAATAGGGAAGAATTTGATTCTTGCGATATCCTACAACCTGAGCTTTTCGCTGGGCAACCCCTCTCCACGAGCCTGTCTCCATGAGAAAGACACTGTCGGTAGGGGAGAATTCTTTAGCCCATTTTTGAAGTTCCCATCGGGCTTTAGCTTCACCTACAGTGGACTCCCTCCCCACCTGAAAAGATTTAAACAACGCAAATACCGAAGCGATAAGAACTAATCCTACTCCGATCTCTTTTTTACTTTTAACTTTCCATAAAACCCAAAAGGAAAGTAAGAGACTAAAGACAAAAGTTAACCCTATCTTTGCCACTGTCAAATTCGCTCCTGGTGCCATAAGGTGACGAAAAAAACCCGAAACATCAGGCCCCATGAATTCTCTTAAGGGTCTTCCCATGAGTAGAAACAACATCCACCAAACCATTATGATTCCAACAACTATTTTACCAGATGATTTTTGTTCCTTTTTGAACTCGTTTACGGCAAGTGCTAAAAGCGGCCCCCAAAAAAGCCCTGCCTCAGAAAACAGCAAAAAGAAAACTAACGAACCCGCAGCCCAACTCACACTCCAGCGACACGACTGAAGTTTCTTAAGTAGATAAATAAACCCTATGGGCGCTAGTAACACTGAATTAATAACACTTACTCGAAAAGGACAAAGAAGAATAATAGAGAGAATCTTGAATTTAACTCCTATAAAATGTATCGCCCCCATGACGACCAAAGCCATAATATTAGCCCACCAAAAAGCTTTAAGTTTTGGAGTATCATTAGACCAAGGACGGCAAGCTAAGAAAGATAATAATAGGGCCGCTACAATACTAGGAAATCCCCACGGCCAAAAAGTTGTGCTCTCCCAGGGAACGAGGTGAGGATTTAAAAGCGCAGAAGGTAAGAGTTCAGAATTGATCAGTGGATTTTCAAATTTAGGAATAAAAAAGAATGGAACTAACAAAGAGGTCACTACAGCCGGTACAAAGGAAATATATTGCAAAGGCTGAAATTTCTCTTTTTTAAGTGCGAGTAAAAAAAGTCCCAATAAAAACAGAAATTGAAGCGTTTGACTGGGATGAATAAGCCCAGCTATCGCTAAACTGAGGGTCATTGCCCCGCGCCGTTCCAAGACAAGAAAATAGACCGCTATCACTAAGAAGGGCATCACGAGATGGCCCGGATAAGGGGAGTGAATCATGCTGGGATAATAGGCAAGATTAAGCTGCCATGGAGTCATAGCAAAACTCAGTAAAGCCACTGCCGTCGCTATCCATTTTTCTTGAGTCCAAAGTCTTGAAAAAAAATAGAACGCCAATCCTAAACCAAGATTTTGAATGAACACATAGATCCAACTAAGTAGTATCGGAAAATTTTGATTCCACCTCACGGAAACCATCGCTAACAAATTGGGTAGGGTTGCTTTTGCGAAAGATTTAGCCATTATAAAATTACTATCACCCCGCCAAAAATCAGGATTAGAAAAATAACGGGCCCATACGACAGGGTGATCATCTCCGTTACTATTAGCGAGTCTCGATTCAAAAGAGCCTACTAACAGAATAGTCAGAACTGCAAAGATTAAAACCAGAACTGTACTTTCTGTTTTTGAATTAGAATTCATATTCATTGTTTTCAAGACAGATCCCATCTTTAGATAACCAATACTTTTTAGTGCTTAATTATAGCACTTATGAAATCATTACCCTGATGCGTTAAGACAACTAGATTACTAGCGAAAGCATTCTATCTAGAGCGACTTTGGCATAACGCTGAACATCAGTGGAAACCTGCACTCTTTCAAATGTCTCTAAGTTCTCCAGTGTGTAGAGAAGTCTGCCTAAAGTGATCTGATACATCGTAAGGCATAGAGATCGGTGGAGTTTTGTGATCATGCGATCCGGATATTCGGTTGCCAAATTCTGCACTAAATTTATCTCTGTACCGATAAAAATCTTATCTCCAGGCTTTGTCTTTTGGGCCACAAACTTTCGAATAAAATCGGTGCTGCCCACTTCATCTGCGGCCTGAACAACTTCGGTAGGACACTCTGGGTGAACAATAACAATAGCCCCAGGATAGAATTTTCTAACCTGTTCAATATCACGCACAGTAAACTTTTGATGAACAGGACAATACCCTCTCCACAAAATCACTTTCGCTGATTCGTAATTTTCGGGTTCACCCCCATCAGCCTTTTCCGGATCCCATACGGCAATATCTTCTGGATCAACCCCATACTTAAGCGCTGTATTTCTACCTAGATGCTCATCAGGTAAAAAGAAAACTCTAGATGATTTTTCAAAAGCCCATTCAAACGTTTTTAAAGCATTACTTGAGGTACAGATCGTCCCCCCAAACTCACCACAAAAAGCTTTGATATCTGCAGTGCTGTTCATGTAGGTCACAGGAACGGGTGGATGAGCCCCTTTTAAATACTCCCAGGCTCTACGAACCTCAGAATAAGAGGCCATATCTGCCATAGGACAACCCGCTTCTGGATCAGGATGAAGTACCTCCTGGCTAGATCGACATAGAATGGCCGCACTCTCGGCCATAAATCTGACCCCAGCAAACACAATATATTTCCCCGAAGATCTCGCTGCCGATTGAGAAAGTCCAAATGAATCCCCGACAAAGTCAGCGAGTTCTGTAATCTTTTTTCGTTGATACAGATGAGCGAGTATACAGAGATTCTTACCCTGGCTCTCACGAATCTTTTGAATTCTTTCAACTAGAATTTCATCCTCTAAAGATTCTAATTGTTGAATTCGTTGCAGATCAAATTTCATATTTCCAAATCCTCACGCTGGTAACAACCCAAACTTTTTGTATTTCTCATACAGGCCTCTAAAATTAGGTTGGAAACCAGAACCGCCTGACGAAGCCCAATTAACCCATCACTCAATTGCGCTTTCCGATAAAACACATCAATACCACGAGAAAGTTCGGTCAAAATTCCCTGCGCTCGCTTCAAACGAGTTTCAGTTTTGATAAGCCCCACATAGTTCCACATCGTATTTTTCAAAGTTAGCCAATCCTGAGTAATAAAAGAGCTATCCACTTTAGCGGTTTCACTCTTCCAGTCGTCAATCTCCGGAATGGAGGGGATAGCTTCGGAACCTATTTTTTCTCCTATCGCCCTCCCCGCTTGAGTTCCCCATACCAGCCCCTCAAGTAAAGAGGTGCTGGCAAGACGATTGGCTCCATGCAATCCTGTACAGGACACCTCTCCTACAGCCCACAAATGAGGGATAGAAGTTCTGCCCTCGAGATCCACCCACACCCCTCCACAATGATAATGGGCCGCAGGAACTACGGGAATTGGCTTTTGAGTGATATCCACCCCCTGCTCTAAACAAGAATGATAAACAAAAGGAAATCGCTCTTTAATCCATAGAGCCTCTTTAAAACTAATGTCTAAATAAACACAAGGTTGACCGCTTGATAAAAGCTCTTGATGAATGGCTTTAGCAACTCGATCTCTGGGGGCCAGCTCAGGCACTGCATAATAGGGCAAATACTTAGGTAAAAACCTCTCCCCTTTAGTATTAAGAAGAATTGCCCCCTCACCTCTCAACGCCTCTGAAATTAAAAATCGATGACTAGTAGGCTCGTAAAATGTGGTCGGGTGAAATTGAATGTACTCCAAATCCTCCATTCGACATCCTGCACGCGAAGCTAAAGCAATGCCATCACCTCGTGCGAATTGGCTGTTAGTATTATGCAAAAATAACTGACCGATTCCCCCTGTTGCCAAAACCGTATGTTCTGAAACAATCGGATAAACCTCATGAGTCGTTTGATCGAAAACAAAAGCTCCAAAACAACGGGCCTCTCCATGCCTTAACGAACGATCTTTCGAGTGAAACGAAGTCATCAAAAGATTAACAGCTGTATGAGATAGCAAAAAATGGATGTTCGGAAATTTTTCACAATATGAAAGCAGAGCCGTCTCTATGGCCATTCCGCTTTGATCTCCTTTGTGAAGTATTCGGCTTTGGCTATGACCTCCTTCACGAGTCAAACTTAACTCTCGACCTTCACGATCGAAAGGAACTATAGCCTTCTCAATTAAAATGGATTTCACAAGCTCGGGACCCAGTGTGGCCACCTGCCTTACCGCCGGAATATAATTGATCCTACAACCGGCTTCCAAAATATCATTTTCTAACTGTTCGGGAGATTCTTTGAGAGCTTTATAAATAATACCGCCCTGAGCGTAAAAAGTGTTGCTCTCTTTAGCTTCATTAGCAGCGGTTAAGACAGTAACTTCCAATCCCTGTTCGGCAGCTGCAATGGCAGCTGAGATTCCAGCGATTCCTCCCCCAATTATAAGACATTGGGTTTTTTGTTTTCTCGTCATAACTTCTCTAGATCCATTGACATATTTAAAGAGGGACTCGAATGGGTGAGTCGTCCCACGCTAATATAATCAACTCCCATGGCTGCTATTTTAGCTACTTTATCTACGGTCATTCCCCCAGAGACTTCAATTTGGCAATGTGAAGCCTGAGTGTGTTTTCTTATCTGTTGAATGGCCCTAGGCAATTCACTCTCTGAAAAATTATCTAACATAATCACATCTGGAGACTTTTGAAGCACACATTCCAAAAGAGAAAAATCTTGGACTTCGATCTCAATTCGATGAAGAGGAGATCTGTTAACCCTAGCTCTACTTAGTAGAGTATAGGAATCTAAAAAAATTTGATGGTTTTCTTTAATTAATATCCCATCACTTAAATTTCGACGATGAATGTGCCCCCCCCCTGCAATAACCGCCTGTAACTGAAGGGCTCTTAGACCAGGCAAAGTTTTTCGGGTTGCTAAAATTCGGGTTGGGTGAGGTTTAACAGCCTCGACAAAACTATGGGTTAATGTGGCTATGCCACTTAGATAGCTTAAGTAATTAATTAATGTTCTTTCTAAAGATAAACACTGGTCTGCAGTTCCCTCGAGCCTCAAAATCTCTTGATCCAATTTAAGCTCATCACCTTCTTTGATATTGCTAATGACTTTGACTCGACTCTCGAAAAGAGAACTAAAGGCTTCAATAACTGATGAGCCCGAAAAAAAACCAGCTTCTCTAACTCGTAAAATAGCTCTAGCTGAAATGGATTGGTTTTCACCAAGAAGTCGAACTGTGACATCGTCATTAACCCTATCAACTTCACACTCGACTGAAATAGCATGCATTAATTCAGTAAAATTCAACACTCAGTGGTCTTAGCACAGGAGAAAACAATACACAATTAACGGGAAGGAATCATAAAACCTTAGTAAATTTAAAGGTTTCTAAGATTTTATTGTACTTAGAATGTTGAGTGGCTAGATGGGGGATGAGCTTTTTTTCAGCTAATGCGACCAGAAATACAACTGTCAGCCCCCCCACAAGATCTACAAAATAATGCTGTTTAGTTGTCATGGTAGAGACAATGATGGCCAAAGTCCAAACCACAAAAGGAATAAAGATAGCTTTTGAACGGCTCCTTAAATTCCAAGTCGCTATCGAAGTTAAGGCCACATGCATACTCGGAAAACAATTATTGGGACTATCGGCCATATAGACTAAGTCCATAGCCCTTTGAATTATTAAGTTATCCAAAACTGGATAGATAGGTCTTGGATAGGTAGTTGGGAGTAAAAGAAAAAATAGGCCACAGATAATAAGCGCGAAAAACATCATTCGACTTAAAGAGTTAAAGGACAGTTTATCGTCAATAATAAGAATAGTTAAACCAATCAGCACATAATCAGAAGTATAGATCAAAAATGTCCAAGGCAAAAAAGGTACAGCCTGATCCAAACTCGAAAGTGGAAGTAGTGAAGGTTGCCAGGTCGCATAGAAATTCGGAAAAATATAAAACACCCCATATCCCACAAAGAACAACAACAGCGGTCTCATTTTTTCCCTAAAGGAATATATTGGACTATAACTCATTAGCTTATTTCATCAAACATGCAGATTATCGTCAACTTAAGGAGGGAAAACAGGCTTACTATTTCATCAGGGTTTCTATCTCTCTAAGAATCGAAATATCCATCCAGTTTTGAGGCCCTCGATAGACTTTAAATATTTTACCCTGCTTATTAATCAAAATTGAAACAGGAAGGCTATCAATGGAATAGGGTTTTAGTTGCTCTTTGGAAAAGTTAAAGACTAAGTTCTTAGGTAATTTGGAACTGGCTATCTTGCCTGCGAGAGTCTGTCCGTTGGCCTCGCCGATATTAAAAGCGAGTAGAATAAACCCTCTATTTTTAAAATGTTCTTCTAACATTCTAAGGCTTGGCATCCCCTCCATACATGGAGTACACCAGCTTGCCCAAAAATTGATAAAAACCACTACCCCTTGTTGCTGAGAAAGACTGACGGTTTTTCCGGTACTCGACTGAAACTCAATTTCGGGAGCAAGTGAGCCCAAAAAATTATTTTGTGAAAGCTCCCAACGGCCTGCAAAAAAGAGGATAAGCCCAAAAACTAGACAAACAATTCCTATGGCGATTATCACTTCGTGCGGCTTCAATATTTTATTTCCGCTCGTAATTGCCATAATTTAAACTCCAGTATACATCTTAATGATAGCATAATGGCGACCTAGTACATCTTAAATATAGTACAATCTGCCAAGATGCTAAAAGTAAGATTACACAAAGGAAATTATCATGGCTGAATTACCTCTATACAGTTCCCCTAAGGTTGGTGGGGATATCCTCGCTTATTGCTCAAAATGCCAAGGGGAATTTTCCCATGTCGTTGTTTCTATGGTTGATAAAAAACCGGCTAGAGTCCAATGCAAGATGTGCAAAGGAAACCATAACTTTAAAAGAATTGGGGACTCCCGAGCAAAATCAGTGTTGAAAAATGCAACATCTAAAGAGCCTAGAAAAAGGGTCGTGCTAGCTCAGGATTATTGGCAGCAACAATTGGACCTACAAAAAGGGAAGCCTTTAAAGCCCTATAGTCCAAAACAGACGTTCCAAAAATTGGATGTCATTAATCACACCTCTTTCGGGGTAGGTATTGTTGAAGAGATAAAGATCGACAAAAAAATCGTAGTGATTTTCCGCTCTGGTGAAAAACTATTAATTCATGCTTTATCTTGAAAAGTACTTAGGTACGCTAATGCCCGTGCTTGTTTCAAAAACAGTTTTAGTGATCACCTAAGTAGGCTTTTCTAACCACATCATTATTAAGTAACGCTTGAGAGGTATCTGAGTAGGTAATGTCTCCTACTTCTAAGACATATCCTCGATGAGCAATCTTAAGAGCGGCCTGAGCATTCTGCTCTACCAATAACACTGTAGTTCCAGTTTTATTAATTCGCTGGATAGTTTCAAAAATTGATTTGGTAATCTGGGGGGCCAAACCTAAAGAGGGCTCATCGAGCAACATAAGTTTTGGACGAGACAATAAGGCTCGACTAATAGCTAACATCTGCTGTTCTCCGCCTGAAAGTGTGCCAGCAATCTGCTTTTTTCTTTCTGCTAAACGAGGGAATAAAGCATAAACCTCATCAAGATCTCCAGCCATTAACTTTCGAGTGTAGGCCCCCATAAGAAGATTTTCATAGACTGTCAAATTGGCAAAAATACCACGTCTCTCAGGAACATGAGACATCCCTCGTCTAACAATCAAATGAGGCTTTACATGAGCAATATCTTGCCCATCAAAAATAACACTGCCTGAAACTGGTTTAATCAAGCCAGAAATGGTTCTAAGAATAGTTGTTTTTCCGGCGCCATTAGCTCCAATGAGAGCCACGATCTCCCCTTTTGGAACCTCCATCGATAAATTTCTAATCGCAGAGATTAGCCCGTAATTAACCGACAAATTTTTTACCGAAAGAATCACCCTACCCCCAAATAAGCTTCAATCACTTTTGGATTATCTTGAATATCTCGAGGGGTTCCAACCGCAATAACCTCACCATGATCTAGAACCGTAATTTTTTCACAAATTCCCATCACAAGTTTCATGTCATGCTCAATTAGCAAAATGGTCGTCTTAAATTTATTACGAATCTCAGCAATGGTTCCCATGAGAGCTGCTTTTTCCTGAGTATTAAGGCCGGCTGCCGGCTCATCCAGTAATAACACTTTAGGTTCAGTGGCTAGAGCTCGAGCAATTTCAAGCCTTCTTTGGTCCCCATAGGCAAGGCTCTTAGCTTTATCATTTCTTTTCTGTTCAAGTCCCATAACTTTAAGTAACTCAGTTGCATTTTCTCGAAACTGATTTTCAATTTGGTAGTACCGTGGAGTTCTTAAGAAAAGATCCAAGTAACCGTAGCCTATTCGCATGTGATAAGAGACCATCACATTTTCAATAACGGTCAAGTCTCCAAAGAGACGAATATTCTGAAAGGTTCGAGCAATTCCAGCCTTAGAAATTTGATGCGGATTAAGTCCAATAAGAGAGTTTCCATTCAACACCATAGTTCCTGAATCGGGAACATAAACTCCTGTAATCAGATTAAAAACTGTTGTTTTTCCGGCTCCATTAGGACCGATTAAACCCTGTAACTCCATGGGCTTAATGTGGAGATTAAAACTATTGACTGCTTTTAATCCCCCAAAGGAGATTGAAAGAGAATCAATTTTAAAGTCATCGCCTAAAACTTGTACTTGTTCCTGGCTCACGACGAAGCCTTCTTACGGAAAATTTCCCAAATTTCTTTATGCCCCAACAATCCCATAGGACGAACCAACATTAAAATAATCAAAATAAGTGGGAATATTACCATTCGGTATTGTTCAAAAACACGAAGAAGCTCAGGCAGAAGGCTCACAATAATTCCACCAAAGATTGCTCCAGACAGACTTCCCATGCCACCAATAACGACCATGATGACCGCTTCTATTGATTTATTAAAAACAAAGGAATTGGGATCAATAAAACTTTGTAAATGAGCAAATAGTCCCCCGGCAATCCCTGCAAAAAAAGAGCTCACTACGAAAGCTACAATTTTATAACGGGAAATATCAATTCCCATAGATTCTGCTGCAATTTCATTTTCCCTGACCGATAGAATCGCTCTTCCGTAACTAGATCTTAACAGTCTCAATAAAGCGACAAAGGTGATCACTACCCAAAGATACACCCAGAAAAAATTGGATTTAGGAGGAATTCCAGATAAACCTCTTGCTCCCCCAACCGATTCAATATTTAAAAAACAGATCCGAATAATTTCTCCAAATCCAAGAGTCACGATAGCTAGATAGTCACCTTTCAATCTAAGCGACGGTAATCCCACCAAATAACCCGCAATCGCGGCCGCAATCCCACCTGTTACGATGGCGCATCCTACGCCTAGATCTGTTTGAAAGAAGGGGGAAAGATTTAATACGGTAGTGATTGTAGCGCTCATATAAGCTCCCACTCCCATAAATCCTGCATGGCCCAATGAAAACTGGCCTGCACATCCATTTACAAGGTTAAGGCTCATCGCCAGGATCATTCCAATGCCACAATTGATAATAACTCTTAGAATATAGGGATTAATATTCTCTTCGAAAAAAAAATTGAGTCCCCAGAGAAGAGCGACGACACCAAGTAATATAGCCACTTGAAAAATCTTCATACTTTTTCTCTTCTAAAGGTTCCAAATAGTCCCGCAGGTCTAAAAAGCAAAATAAAAATTAAAATTCCGAATGCAATTGCATCTCGGAAAGTTGAGGATATGTAATAAACCGTGAAGGCTTCGGCCAATCCCAATACAATGCCCCCCACAGCAGCCCCCATGATATTACCAATGCCGCCAAACACAGCGGCCACAAAAGCTTTCAATCCAATCATGACACCTAAAAGTGGCTCAATTTTAGGATAAGATAGGCCATAAAGAATAGCTGCAGCTCCTGCTAACGATGATCCAATAGTGAATGTAAATATAATGATCGTATCTGTCGGAATACCCATCAAGTTTGCGACTTCGATATCAAAACTTACAGCTCTCATTGCGATACCAAGCTTAGTATGCCGAACTATCCAATGAAGAAGTACCATTAAAACTAAGGAGACAATAACCACAATCACTTGAATATTATTGAGAACTAAACCCTCCCCGCCTAAAAGTGATTGAGTCGCAATCAGAGAAGGAAACACCTGAGGATCAGCCCCAAAAACAATCTGTCCAAGATTCTCCAAAAAGAGAGAAACACCAATCGCAGTAATAAGAACATTAAGTCTAGGAGCTGATCTAAGGGGTCGATAGGCAATCCGTTCAACTGTTAATCCCACGGCCACACAAAAAGCCATACTTCCAAGAATGACCGATACTAAGAGAAAAATCGGATTAGAAACGGCAGGGGATAACCATTTTGCCAGATAAAATCCTGCAAAGGCTCCCAACATAAAAATATCGCTGTGAGCAAAGTTGATAAATTGGAGAACACCATAAACCATGGTGTACCCTAAAGCCACGAGAGCATACACACTCCCCTGAGCCAGACCATTGATGATGTTTTGTAAAAAAGCCTGCAACATCAAAAATTCTTCTTAGGGATTAATTGTTGTTATGTAACTGAACTTTTGAGGGCCAACAACTTTTAGAACTACTGCAGGTTTCACGGCATTTCTCTCTTCATTAATAGTGATCATACCGGTAACCCCTTGGAAATTTTTGGTTTGAGCTAAAGCTTCTCTGAATGCTTTTGGACTCATTTCCGTGGCTCTTTTCATAGCATCCACCGCAACCATCGCAGCATCATATCCTTGGGCAGCTAGACCACTAGGAACTTCACCATATCGAGCCTTAAACTGAGCTACAAAGTTTTGAACGACAGGGCTTTTATCCTCATGCGAATAATGGTTACTAAAATAACCCCCTACAACCGCATCTCCACCAATCTCTGTCAGTTTTTCGCTGTCCCAACCATCGCCACCTAAAAGCACAGCCTTAAGACCGAGCTCTCTAGCCTGACGAGCGACTAAGCCAACCTCAGTGTAATATCCAGGAATGAAAAGAACATCAGGGTTCTTACCTTTAATAGAAGTTAGCTGCGATTTAAAATCCATATCTCCGCCGGAATAGGAAACATCAGCTACAATTTCTCCGCCCATTTTTTTGTATTCATCTACGAAAAAGTTAGCAAGCCCCACACTATAATCAGCTTTAATATCTCTGAAAATCGCTGCTTTTTTTAGCTTTAAATTGTTAATAGCAAATTTAGCCATCACAGAGCCTTGAAATGGATCAATAAAACAGACTCGAAAAATATAATCGCCCACTTGAGTTACTTTGGGATTGGTACTGGAAGGGCTCACCATAGGAATTTTATATTGCTGAGCCACAGTGCCCGCAGCAATGGATCGAGAGCTTGCAACTTCACCTAAAATCAAACTTACTTTGTCTTGTGTAATTAACTTAGTAATAATAGTTACAGCTTCAGCAGCCTGCCCTTGATCATCATAGCTCTTAAGCTGAATCTTTTTTCCATTTATTCCACCCGCTTTATTTACCTCATCAAGCGCCATCAAAATACCTTTATGAGTTGAGACACCAAACGTACTTTCTGATCCTGTCATTGAACCATACTCACCTACCCAAATCTCATTTCCAGTAGGTACATTGGCTGAAGAGCTTAAAGAGCCCCCCTCTTTTTTTACACAGCCGAAATTTAAAAAAATCGCCAAAATGCCAAAAGCTAAAAAGGCCCGTGGGGTCATCGTTTTTAATAAAATCATCTTTTTTTAATCTCCCAAAATAGCAATTTAGGTATGTAAATATGCCGGATACTGGTTGTCAATAAATCGCAAAAATTTTAGCTATTTAAATCCATCATAGAATTTGACAGGGCTTTCTTTTATCTCCTAATGTCCCACTTATGGAAAAAAAAGAGGAAAAAGCCAAACCATTTGAAGTCTCCTTGAAAGAGCTTGAAAAGATAGTCGCCGACCTAGAGCGAGGTGAAAACCCTTTAGAAACCCAACTCAAGCACTTTGAAAAAGGGGTAGCTTTATCCCGGGAATGCATAAGTCAATTGGAAGCGGTTGAGAAAAGGGTTGAAGTTCTGATGCGGGACAGTGAAAACCAACTGAAATCAGTTCCATTTACAGAAACACCTTAAGCAGTTGACACTCTTTGATTAAGTCACCTATCCTTTTCATGGGAATTGGGGTGTGGCATGGGTGATAAGGTATCACGTGCGTATAGTGAAGCACGAATTAAACTGATTAATGACTATTTGGAATCCAATCTAATCAGATTTGAAAAATCTTGTTCTCAAAGATTCGAGCCTCTTATCGAGGCTATGCGGTACTCTTTAGAAGGGGGAGGCAAAAGACTTCGCCCTATTTTAACTCTATCTGCTGCAGAAGCCCTCGGGTTAAACCCCGTAGATGTTCTCCCAGCAGCTTGTGCTCTAGAATACATTCATACCTATTCACTTATTCATGATGATCTTCCTGCCTTAGATGATGACGACACTCGAAGGGGAAAGCCATCAAACCATAAAAGATTCGGTGAGGCAGTTGCCATATTAACGGGAGATGCTCTTTTAACCGAGGCCTTTGGCCAAGTTCTATTATTGGGAGAGTCTCAAAAATTTCAGCCAGCTCAAATTTTAGGGGTCATGGATCTTCTAGTTCATCATTCAGGGGTTAGAGGAATGGTAGGGGGGCAACTTTTAGATGTAACCATCGACACTTCCGACTCATCGCTTCCAGAAATTGAGTTTATTCATATTCACAAAACCGGGGCCTTGATACTAGCCTCAGTACTTATTCCTACTAAGCTAATGCCTCTGGAAGAAGAAAAAGTTCAAAGTTTTCGAAGATATGGAGAGGCTATTGGATTAGCTTTCCAAATTTCGGATGATCTTTTAGACTCTGAAACTTCTATTAGATATTCACGCGGTCCAAGAAAAAAACCCAAACCCTGCTACACCCAAGTCATGAGTCCTTCGGAGATGAAACAGAAGTTAAATCTTCTCATTGACCATGCTATAAGCTCCATTAGATCCTTGGGTGACAAATCTCAGAATTTGATAGATATTGCAGAGTTCATCCGTACAAGGAAAGCTTAAAAACAACCATGAAACTTTTAGAGAAAATCAATTCTCCAGAAGACTTAAGGAAACTTAAAGCTTCTTCTTTAAAACAAGTAGCTCAGGAAGTTCGGGAGCTTATCTTACAAGTTGTTTCGGAAAAGGGGGGGCATTTTGCCTCAAACCTTGGAACCGTAGAGTTAGCAGTAGCTCTGCATTACGTGTTTGAAACCCCAAAAGACAAGATCGTTTGGGACGTTGGGCACCAATCCTATCCTCATAAAATTTTAACTGGTCGAAAGGACCGTTTTCACACCATTCGACAAGAAGGTGGCCTTAGTGGCTTTACTAATCGGTTTGAAAGTGAATACGACCATTTCGGAGCGGGTCATGCCAGCACCTCTATTTCAGCTGCTTTAGGTATTGCCGAAGGAATGCGCTTAGCAGGAACTCCTCACATGGGAATTGCTGTTATCGGTGATGGCTCAATGACGGGGGGCTTAGCTTATGAAGCTCTTAACAATGCGGGCCACATCCCTGCAAAAAATTTGGTGGTGATCTTTAACGATAACGATATGTCGATCGATCCTAATGTGGGTGCTCTTTCAAAATTCGTCAACCATACCGTAACCCATCCAGGCTATAATCGTTTTAGAAAAGAGATCCGTTCTCTAGTGGATTCTTTAAATAACCATGGAGTTCCCGTTAGAAATGTAGCCTCCAAGATCCGAAAAAGTGTAAAAACATTTTTTACTCCGGGAATGTTATTTGAGTGCTTTGGCTTTCGTTATTTAGGTCCAATCGACGGTCACAACCTTGAAGAACTGGTCGACACACTTAAATTTATTCGTTCAGAAGGTGTTGAGAGCGGGCCCTATTTAGTCCATGCTATCACCAAAAAAGGCAAAGGTTACAAACTTGCTGAAGAGTTGCCTCTGAAATATCACGGGGTCACATCCTTTAAAATTAATGATGGTATTCAAAGTTCAGGCCCAAAAACACCTAACTATCAGGATGTTTTTGCGGATACTTTAATTAAACTTGCTAAAGAAGATCCCCGAATTGTAGCGATAACTGCAGCGATGCCAAGTGGAACTGGCATTAATAAATTCCAAAAAGAATTTCCTACTCGAACTTATGATGTAGGAATTGCCGAAAGCCATGCTGTACTTTTTGCGGCTGGTATGGCCACAGAAGGATACCGTCCTGTAGCTGCAATTTACTCAACCTTCCTACAACGAGCTTACGATCAAATCATCCACGATGTGGGAATTCAAAATCTTCCAGTCATTTTTGCAATGGATCGTGGAGGCCTGGTGGGGGCCGATGGAGCAACCCATCAAGGAGCTTTTGATCTTAGTTATTTGAGGGCAGTTCCAAACTTCGTTATCATGGCGCCTAAAGATGAAAATGAGTTGCAGCACATGATTAAAACTGCAATTCACCATCAAACAGGCCCTATTGCTTTCAGGTATCCTAGAGGTGAAGTTGTCGGTGTTAAAATGGATAAAGAACCTATCTGTTTACCGATTGGAAAAGGCGAGCTTCTCTCTGCTGATGCGGAACAGGTCGATATTAGTATCTTCGCCGTAGGACAAGCTGTTCAGTCCTCGATAGAGGCTCAGAAGATCCTGCGTGAACAAGGGCTAAAAACTGTATTAATCAACGCCAGATATATTAAACCTCTAGATGAAGAGCTTCTCCTTTATTGGGCAAAACGCTCAAACCTTGTTGTAACTATCGAAGAAAACTCAGTGATGGGGGGGTTTGGTTCTGGGGTGCTCGAGCTTTTCCAAAGACAGAATCTTCAGAAAAACTGTTTAGTTTTAGGTTTACCTGATCATTTTATTGATCATGCATCTCCAAAGTCTCAGCGCGCCATGTGCTTTCTAGACGGCAATGGAATAGCCACAAAAACTATCGAAAAGTTGAAGTCTTTAGACTTGGCACCCAAGACAACAACAACAACAAAAACAAAATCCAAAAGAACAATTAAAGAATCCTCTTTATCATTGCAGTAGTTTCGAAATAATTATTTAAAAGCACTGGGAAAGCTGAAGAGTTCTTTCAGGAACGTCACTTGCATCTCCACCAGATTGTATAAGTTTTATCTGGCCACAAGTAGAAGAAAACTCAATAACTTCCTCGGTGAATTTTCTTCTTCGAACAGTAGGTAAAGCATAAAGACTATTAAATAGGGTTGTTATTTTCCCAGAAGAGGGCCAACAACAGGTCGCATCCTCATATCTAAGATCTTCAGAAATAGTCGAAAGCCCTAAAATTCCCTTTGAATTGAACTGAGTACGAATTTTACCTCCGGCTAAAACAACTGGAACCGCACCTGAATACTTGACCACCAATGGATAGTCATCCCCATATTGAAAATCCAGATTAGCATCTTTACGTTCATGTAGGCGATCTCCAACTTTAATTGAAGAGAAAGTCTTATCCGAGAACAAGGTCAAAACCCCATCACTTGGATTATTTTGCATGCTAACATAAAGCTCCAAAGGGTTATTGATCTCCCCATTCACAGGTTTAAAATCTTTAACTTGAAGACCGTGAATTAAAAGACTTCTTTCATTTGAGGCGGGAAAAGAGACTTGAATTCCACCCTGCTTGGCCTCGAGAAATCCCGTTGGAAAATCACTCCATAAATACTGAACATTCCCATCTTCAGAAAATACAATATTTTGTTCATCTCCATTAGGTCCCAAGCCAAAATTAAGAGTAATACTTTCATTGACCAAGGAATTTGCGTTAATATTGGCTGGGGTAAAGCCATCATTATTATTGTTTCTGAACGCGTTGCAGGTCGCTTGATCAGGGAATTCAATTCGGTGATAAGATCTCCACCAAGGCATCATTTGTAAACCCTGAAATTGACAAAGCCCCCAATAACGTCGCAAGTATCTTCCTGGATCTTCTACAATTTTATCGGTTTGAAAGTCTAAGCATTTAGCGAAAGAATCATCCTGATTAGTAATCTCAGGGCAAGAGGTGTTGCTTTGAGGAAAGTGATCAAATGTTTGTTTTGCTAATCCCCTTCTGGAAGGTGGAGATTGTGTGGCTAAAACAGCCCCTCCAATAACTCCGGCTAGCGAATCGGTGAATAGCAAATAGGTATCTTTAGTTCCACAGGAACCCAAAATCAGAAGTGAGAAAAACGAAAAAAATCCCACGCTCATTATAGACGCTACAATATTTGAATTGGATATCTTCATTTATGCGAGATAATAATCTCGCATATTAGCAAGTCTTTCAATAAAAAGTATTCAGCGCTATACACTCAATTAATAGTAAGGGACATATTGCTCCTTAGGCGCCTCAAAATAATCGACGCTGCATCCCAGGATTACATATCCAAAAATGCCAGTTGTCCTAAACTGCCCTTTTTGCATGAGAATTGGAGCCACAGAAAGAACGCGGTTACTTCCCCCCAAATTAGAGGCTTGAAAAACATCCACCGATCTCTGAAGAAAAGAACGATTGAGCAATCTATCAAAATAGGTCTTGAGTCTCTCCCCTCGATAACTTCGAATGTTAATGGGATGCTCACCTTCATCAGCATCTATCTGCATTGACTCGACTCTAAAACCAGTAAGAGGTGAAAACCCACTCACATTCCAAAATTTTGGATGTGCTATAAAATCCATCTCACTATCAACAATATAAATATAGTTCCCGTTTTGATAAGACTGGAGCAGGTTCTGTTTTCGCTCATAAGGAAATGTAGGTTGAGTTAACAATTCTTTTAAATAACGATAATCCAACCCAAGTAAAAAAAAGCCATCAGCAGCTCGATAGACTACCGGCAAATAAGAACCTTCATTTTTTTCATTCTCTTTTTCCTTGGAGTACCATCGAATCAGTCTTCCGAAGTAAATTTCTCCTTCAGATAATGATATAGCCTTTTTAATAAGCTCAGCATCACATAGATTAATACCGGAACATTGATTAAATCGACGAAGCTGAGACTCTTGTTGACCATTTTTTAGTCGAAGTTGCTCATCTCCATGTAAATTTAAAAATATAATTTCATTGTAGAGAGGAAGTGGAATGATATTAACCGAGTCATCTCTGGGATCCAATTGAGTTAACTGCCCCACTCTTGAGATATAAAACTTAGTAAAATTGGCCGGTGTCGTAGGGATAAGAGAAAGGGTCTGAACATCATGAGCCGCTTCCTCAAGAAGGTGAGACACTTCGCGAGCTACTTCCATAGCATCATGAGCTAGAACCTGATTCTGCCGTTGTATAAATTGACTAGTAACCCTTTTGTAATCCGCTCTAGCGGTCGACCAGTAATAAAAAAACAATCCCACAATCAAAATCGGAATTGGAAATACAAATAAAATAAGTGCCCAAGGATTGAGATTAGAGAACCGCTGATTCGACTTTCCTATTTGTAAGTCCACCGACATTCAGGCAATCTAGCATATTGAAATGAAAAAACGAGTAGACATTCTATTGGTTGAAAAAGGGCTGGCTGCTAACCTTGAAGAATCACGAGCCTTTCTCATGGAAGGCATCGTTTGGAGTCAGAATCAGCGAATCGATAAGCCGGGAACTCAACTAAAAACCGATATTTCTCTTGAGATCCGCAGTAAAAAGTCTGAATTCGTCAGCCGGGCGGGGGATAAGCTTAAGCATGGACTCAAAATCTTTGGACTTAATCCTTCAAATAAAGTGTGCTTGGATATCGGGAGTTCAACAGGTGGGTTTACAGATTGTCTTATAAAACAGGGAGCTAAAGCTGTTTTTGCAGTTGATGTGGGATACGGGCTTTTAGACATTAAGCTTAGAGAGGATCCCAGAGTCATCGTAGTTGAAAAAACCAATGCGAGACTACTTACTCAATCTCAGCTTTTAAGTTTATCCCTCGAAGCTGAAAATATTGAACTACTAGTCTCAGATGTCTCTTTTATTTCTCTTAGAAGTATTGTTCCTAATTTAGTTTCACAGTTTCCCAAAGGTAAACAATGGTTACTTTTATTTAAGCCTCAATTTGAATTATCTCCCGACAATATTTTGCAAGGTGGAATCGTTAAAGAAACGGCTGACGTCGAAGGGGCGATGAAAGATTTTTCATGTTGGATAAAGTCTCAAGGACTGATTTTAAAGGGGGGACCTGAAACATCTCCCCTAGTAGGGAAGAAAAGTGGTAATGTGGAGTACCTTTTATTTTATGAACGTTTATAAAAAGATCCTCATCAGCTCAGTTTTATTACTCATGGTCAACTTAATCAGTTGCTCATTCTTATCCCCCTCTAATTCTTCTCAACCTGAAGAGAGCGAACCCACTAAATCCACCGAAACTGAATCGCATTCTTCCCTGGCCACTCCGATTGAGCCTGCCCGACCCATAGCCGAACGAAAAAAAATCACTCTAGTTCTAGGTGGGGCTGGAATAGCAAGTTTTGCAACGGTTGGACTCTTAAAAAGATTCCATGAAGAAGGGATCGAGATTGAGACCCTTATCACAACCGGATGGCCTACGCTTTTTGCTCTTGCTGGAGGATTCTTAAAAAGTATTCATGATGTAGAGTGGTTCGCCATGCGACTCCAGGAGAAAGACTTTTACAAAGCCAGCATCTTTGATCCCAGTAAAGGCTATGCAGGCCACGACAAGCTCTCGGCTCTAATTGAATCCAATTTTCGACAGAAGGAAATTGAAGAGTCTAAATTTCCATTAGTAATCTCTTCCGCAAATACAGAGGGAGACGCTAGTGATATTTACGACCGCGGAGATTGGAGAACACCTCTTCTAAAAACAATGTCAGTTCCCGGAATCTTTCGCCCCTATCCTCAAGGCGCTCAACAAGAATGGATTCAATCACTTCAAGGACTTGATGTAGAGGAGGCAAAAAAACGAGGGGGTAAAATTATAGTAGCTGTTGAAATGTATGATGATTATTTTGAATTCCTTAAAAGTGGAAAAAAGGATTCCAGCGATGGGGTTTTTCGCCAGCTTTATCTTTCTTCTTTGAAAAAAAATATAGCTAAGGAGTTAAAAGAGGCTAACGTAATCGGGCACATTCAACTCCAGGCCTCTCCCACCAGTTTCACCCAAAAACGCCTAGCTATTTTTTCCGGGTATAAAGAAGGTGTCCGACTCGCAAAGCTGATTAGAAATATTGTAAACAACTAATAATTTCAGTATTTCAATGCGTTGTAAGTTTTCCTAATGCCAAATTGACACAAGGCATAAATTTATCTATATTGCCCCCATGCAAAGGGTTTTCTGGGCGATTCTAATTGGGCTATCTTTTTTCTTTGTAGGCTGTTCTAGCCCACCTGAACTTCCCATTTTAGAGAATTCAAGAACCCAATCTTTTCCCGAAATCGCTCTTCGAGATTTACTTACTCCAGATGATTTCAGAAAAATATTTGAAGCTCTCAATTCAAAGGGACAACTCAATGGATTTAAACCCTGGTTAAATTCGACTTCAAATCATGACTTAAAAATTTTGGGAGCTGCGGCTAACGAATATCTTTATCAGGATGCTTTCAATCCAGAAGGCCTCCCCGCCCTAATTCAAAACCAAGTAGATCTAAAAAGTTTTTCCGACCTATCAAAAGATTTAGAGAACTTGAACAAGAAATACCCATCCCTTCCTCTTAATCAAGTTTTGAGTTCGACTCTTTCCCATTCTAGTTTGCCCAAGCTTTTAAAAAGAAATTCTTATCTTTTTAATCCTGAATGGCATCGAGCCTTCAAACCTTTTAAGGTCTCAACTCTTTCATATTCGGAGTTCTTAGCAGATAACTCTCAGCTCCTAAAAGATTTAAGCCAGTTATTTGAAAATCCCTCATTTGAGAAAAATCTAATAATCCTATCTAAACATTTAAGAGTCTCTGAATTAGGCAAAAATGTATTTCTTACCTTTCAATCTCTAGGTCAAGAAAGAGGAGCTTCAATCTTTCGAGAGCTAAGTCAATCTGTAATAAAAAGTTTAAAAGCAACTCAAGAATCACCTTCTCAAGTTACTCGATTTCTTAAACTTGCAGAACTTTTAAACCGCCCCACATCTGGCCTGTTTTTAAAAGCTCAACAAACTCTAAAAACCGATGAGGGTCAGGCATTGGTAAGATTACTCTCAGAGAGATTCGAGCCCATGATTCTAAAGGGAACTTCCGGTTTTATTCGAGAGACGTTAAAGGAGCCTTTCGATGATCTGGAACTAAATGCTAAATTCTGGTTAGAGCTCCCTCGAAAAAACATTTCTGATCCCCCCACAAAAAACTTAATTCATCTCTTACAACGTATTCAGTTTGCTCTAGATAAAACATCAAATAGCTCTAGAATAATTAAAGATACTTCAGTAACTCTTAACTCATTTTTATTGGCTGAATGGTTTGAACATTATGCCAGAGCAAATCATGATCTGATTAATGCATTACCTGTTGAAAACTTCGATAAATTCTTCTGGCAACAGCCCATAAAATCTTTCTCGTTCGCATTAAATTTATTGGAACTGGATGAAGAAAAAAAACCGATTAAGGACAACAATGGTAAGTTTATTTTAGCTTCAAAAATCGATTTAGAACTTAAAGCTCTTGGACTAAAAGAGTTCTCTAATGATTTAGAATGGTCTGTAAAACAAAAATCATTTGGCCCAACAATCACCAAGATTGCCTCAGGTGGAAATACCTCAACCTTAAAAGAGTCCCTTGAAAAGACCCTAGTAGCTCTGCATAGAGCCCATCCTCTAGCTGATCCAGTTCCATTTTTAACTTCAATGGCTTTTCTATTTTCTAGACCCGAAGAGGGAAGCCCACTGATTCTGGCCGATTTAGAATCTCCTAATATGCTGAACAGCATTCAAAATTTTTTAAAGGGGCTCTCTTTCTCTCACATTCGAAAACTAATCACATTCCTATTTGAAGATCTTCAAATAGGAAATATTTCTATTGAAGATCGTGAAAGATTAAAAAGTCTTTATCCTAACAATCCAGAAACCGCTGAACTTTTAGACAGTATTTTGCAAAATCTGCAAGTGCTCTACGAATTGGACGCTCACCTACCCAATCAAATAAGTCTACTTGAGTTCTATCATTCTTTTCTTGTTCATTGCCGAGATAATGATATCAAAGGACTCACCGCGCTGTTCTCGTTTTTACAATCGACAACGCTGTTAGAAGTTTCCCCTTCAGGAGCCAAATACCCGGGTCTCATTCAGGCTTTAACCCATGAAATTGCATTATCTAGATTTATTCAAAGTTTAGGAGAAGCAACTCAAGAGCAACAGGAATCCCTTCTAAAAATATCGCGCTCTGTAATCGGGACTAAAGATTCAGATATCAGCGAACTTAGTTCTTTTTTTAAAGATATCCTAATTAAAAACATTAAAACTTTACAAATTTTAATCAACCTATCCCAAGAAGGCTCTTTAAATCTCTCTCTCACCGAATCCGAACAAAAATGGATCTATCGATTCATCAGCTCTGGGTCTTTTTCAGATCTATACCGGATTCTAGTAGAGTTGAATACTTCGCAAAATCTCTCTCAGTTCGTTTCAGAGCTTGAAGCTCTTCAAGGGCGAGGAGAGTTTGAAAATACTATTAAGATTTTAGGAAACTTAAAAAGCGATCGCATGCAACGCCTGGCGTCGATATTATGGAGATGGGAAAAATCCCGCGAACTTAGGTCCCTCTTTTCGTTAATAAAAAGTCTAACGAAAAGTTGAATTTAGGAGGAGAAGGTTTTATGGTGTCAACGAATAAAGTAACGGTCAAAAACCAGGTCTTAAAAGTTATGGGAACGTCAACGCTTCTGATAACAAAGCTCTCAGTTCTAGGTGTCCTAACTCTAAATGCTGGGCTTATTTTGGCTGGAGTTGGAGATAGACCCACGATCCCAGCTTCGGGAGAGGATCTTAAGCTCACCCAAGGAGTCCCTACTAAGAAATTTTTTGCCGATCGACTCGCAGACAAGCAGTGCCAAGCAGAACTTCAAACAGTTCAAACTCAATACCAATACAATAAAAAGGCTTTGAACGATCTCATCAATCAAAAAAGCAGCCCTGAAAGTATCGACCGTGCTGAAGAGAAAATGAACGAAAGTCGCAACCTACTTTTAGGAAAAACCCGTAAGTGTGGATCTTGTGCAAATCAAGATCTGGAAAAAAAGGTCGTAACGACCCACAAAAAAGAATATTGGTATCTTACCGATGGATCCTGTTACTTAGGACAGAATAAAGACGAAGCAACTCTAAATCGAATCTATGAAAAGGCTGTTAGTCGGCTCAAAAACATCAAAAAGTACCCTAGTAAATCAGGCGGATTTAAAGCCCTTCTTGAATTCAATGAAATCGATATGAACTCTGGAGATCTTTTGCCTCCAGTTGAGAAGATTGATTACACACCTTTTTATGCTTTTATTGGTGTCCGAGGACCTATGGCCTTTGGATTTCCAGTGGGCTTTTGGTATATTTTTAAAAATGATTTAATCGAAAAAGAACAGGGTAATCTAAAAGAATTTTCAATTCGTTTTGAGTCGGTTCAAAAACCGGCGAACTTTCCTACTCCTGAACTCAATATTCAATCAGCTAGTGGCAAACTGTTCCCCACTATTCAGCGGGAACTGACTTTGGTACAAGGAATGTGGTATGTAAATAATCAAGGTTACTTCCGTTATTACACGGGTGCTGACTTTGGAATAAATATTCCCTTTGGGATTGATTTTGCACTCAATACACTTCTAGAGACTTTACTTACTCTGACAGAGGACAGTGTTTCAGAAGAATAAAGTAAAGAGTGTTAACTAAGGAGACTCTGTGATCGCCAGGTATAGCCGGCCTAAGATGGCATGGGTTTGGTCCGAAGAAGCACAATTTAGAACCTGGTTAGACATTGAAGTATTGGCCTGTGAAGGCTGGGCCAAACTCGGCAAAATCCCTGAGCCTGAACTCAAACAAATTCAAGAAAAAGCCAATTTCAATATCGCTCGGATATTGGAAATCGAAAAGGAAACCAAGCATGATGTAGCAGCTTTTGTCTCTGATGTTCAAAGCCACATCGGAGAGGCCGGTCGTTATGTTCACTTAGGTCTCACCAGCAGCGATATTCTAGATACAGCTTTATCTTACCGAATGACCAAATCGGCCGAGATTATCCTGGAAGAATTAGATCTATGTCTTAAGGTTACCCAAGAAAAGGCTTTGAGAGACAAACACATTCCCATGATTGGACGAACTCACGGAATTCATGCAGAGCCCATGACTATGGGTCTTAAGTGGCTCTTGTGGCATGACATGCTTAAACGGTCAAAAGCCAGAATTCTAGAAGCTAAAAAACAGATCGCAGTGGGAAAACTCAGTGGAGCGGTTGGAAATTATGCTCATGTTCCCCCTGAAGTTGAAAAATATGTAAGTGAAAAATTGGGCTTAGTTCCAGATTCTATTTCGACTCAGGTTATTTCCAGAGATCGTTTTGCTAGCTATTTCTCAGCTCTAGCGCTGCTTGCTTCTTGTGTTGAGGCGATTGCAGTCGAATTGAGGCATTTACAAAGAACTGAAGTCAGTGAAGCAAGAGAGGGCTTTTCCAAAGGACAAAAAGGTTCTTCGGCTATGCCTCACAAAAGAAATCCGATAAGCGCAGAAAATTTAACTGGTATCGCACGACTTTTAAGAGGCATGGTGATTCCCTCAATGGAGAACATAGCTCTCTGGCACGAAAGAGATATCAGCCACTCCTCTGTGGAACGAGTCATCGGACCCGATGCGAATATCTTAGCTGACTATATGTTAGCAAGACTTAACCAGCTTTTAAGTAATCTTGAAATTTTCCCAGAGCGAATGAAAGCTAACCTAGATCAACTACATGGGGTTATCTTTTCTCAAAGAGCTCTCTTATTTCTAGTTGAAAAGGGACTGTCACGTGATGATTCTTACGCTATCATTCAAAGAAACGCTCTAGCGGCCCTTGATACTAAAACTTCTTTTTTAGCCCTTTTAAAATCAGATGCCTCAATAAAATCACTTCTAGACAAAGAAGGGTATGAAACATTAGAGAAACTTTTTGATACAAACTGTTATTTTCAACATCTCGATTATCTTTATAAAAAGGTACTTCAAACATGACCCCTAAAAAAACAACCCCGATTAGAGAGGGGAAATCAAAAATACTTTACTCGACCGACAGCCCTGAACATGTCATTCAGTTTTTTAAAGATGATGCGACCGCCTTTAATGCTCTAAAAAAGGGAACCATCAAAAACAAAGGATTTATTAACAATAAAGTTTCATCGGCCTTATTTCAGTATTTGGAAAATCATGGGGTTAAAACTCATTTCGTGCATTATCTTTCTGAAAGAGAAATGCTTTGCAAAAAACTTGAAATTATCCCAGTGGAAGTCGTTGTTAGAAATCGGGCTGCTGGAAGTATTTGTAAAAGACTTGCGATACAAAAAGGACAAACCTTTGAACCGGCCCTTATAGAGTTTTTCTACAAATCGGATGCTCTAGGAGATCCCCTAATTGCGGAAAGCCATATTTATCATTTCAAGTGGGCCACCCCCAAAGAGCTCGAAGTCATGATTACCCAAAGCATAAGAGTCAATGATCTTTTAAAGAGTGTCTTTAGCGAGATTGGACTTGAGCTAATCGATTTCAAGCTAGAGTTTGGACGTGAAGCTAATAGCAATGTTCTTCTTGCTGATGAATTTACAGCTGATGGCTGCCGACTTTGGGATAAAAAAACTGGAGAACCCATGGATAAGGATCGATTTCGTCAAGACTTGGGCGGTGTCGATGAAGCCTATCTGGAAGTTTCTAAACGACTCCAAAATTACTTTGAGGCAAGCCTATGAAAGCTAGAATTCACGTATTTTACAAAGACTCCGTTTTTGATCCTCAAGGAAGTACTGTAGAGGAGTCTCTAAAGAGAATGGGATTTAATAAGATCAAGAACATTAGAATGGGTCGAGTAATTGATTTAGAGATGGATTATGACTCTAAAGAAGAAGCTAAACGAGATGTTACAAAAATGTGCGAGAGACTTTTAGCAAACCCTGTCATTGAATCTTTTAAACATGAGATTTTAGATTAATGAAAGCTGGAGTTATTACATTTCCTGGAAGTAACTGTGACGACGATGTTGTCGATTCATTAAAAAAGGTAGGGGGCTTTGATGTCGAAAGACTATGGCACAAAGATACTCCCGACCTAAGTTCCTTTGCTCTCGTTGTTCTTCCTGGAGGATTTTCATATGGGGATTACCTTCGTTGTGGAGCCATGGCAGCCCGTTCGCCTATCATGGAAAAGGTAAAAAATTTCTCGAGCAAAGGGGGATTTGTTCTTGGAATCTGTAATGGATTTCAAATCCTTTGCGAGTCGGGCCTTCTCCCCGGAGCTCTTGCCAGAAATTTAAGTCTGAACTTCATCTGTAAAGATGTCACAGTAAAAATAGAGACAGTTGAAACTCCGTGGACCCGTAGCACCGAAAAAAACACAACTTTAACTCTTCCGATTGCTCATGGAGAAGGACGATTTGTGATTGATAATGACGGTTACGAAGAACTTGTTAAAAATTCTCAAATTGTATTGACCTATCAGAACAATCCTAATGGCAGTACTCACAATATCGCTGGAGTTTGCAATAAAAACAATAATGTTTTCGGCCTAATGCCCCATCCAGAGAGAGCCACCGATCTTAGAATTCACGATGGCCTAAAAATTTGGAGCTCATTAAAAATACAATTAGGATTGCACTCATGAGCCAGCAAATCACCGACACATCTCCCTCAACTTTAGAGTTAGCTAAACTTTTAGGCCTTTCATCCACCGAATACCAGCATGTGTGTCAAAGTTTAAAAAGAGCTCCAAACTACGCTGAACTAAGTATCTTCTCAGCGATGTTCAGCGAACATTGTAGTTATAAATCTTCGAAGAAATTTTTTAAGCGATTTCCCACTCAAGGAAAAAGGGTCATTCAGGGGCCTGGAGAGAATGCAGGTATTTTAGATATTGGAGAGGGTTGGGCAGTCGCCTTCAAAATGGAAAGCCACAACCATCCCTCTTTTATCGAACCTTACCAAGGGGCTGCCACAGGGGTTGGAGGGATTCTTAGAGATATTTTTACAATGGGGGCTCGTCCTATCGCTTCGATGAATGCCCTTTGTTTTGGAAGTCTCGACTATGAAAGAACTTCAAGCATTGTAAATGGCGTGGTTAAAGGAATAGGCGATTACGGAAACTGTGTCGGAGTGCCTACTGTAGCCGGACAAACTTTTTTTCATCCCTGCTATACCCGTAACCCTCTAGTGAATGCCTTCACCTTAGGGATTGTAAAATCCAATGAGATCTATTTGGGCTATGCCAAAGGCATTGGCAATACCGTAGTGTATGTAGGGGCCAAAACGGGACGAGATGGAGTTCACGGAGCCACCATGGCTTCCAAAGAATTCTCGATAGAAAAAGAGCTGGAACGTCCCACAGTGCAAGTAGGAGATCCCTTCACTGAAAAACTACTTCTAGAGGCCACACTTGAAGCGATGAAAGCGGGTGTCATTGTAGGAATACAGGACATGGGAGCTGCTGGACTTACCTCTTCCTCTTTTGAAATGGCCCATAGAGCAAAAACAGGTTTAGAAATTAATCTAGATAAAATTCCCACTCGTGAGTCTGGAATGGCTGCTTTTGAACTACTCTTATCAGAATCACAAGAACGAATGCTCTTAGTCACCTCTCCAGACAAAGTGGATTCATTAAAACGTATTTACGAAAAATGGGATCTCCATGCCGAGGAGATTGGAACTGTTATTTCTGGAAATCGTATTCAGATGACTAAAGCTGAAAAGATTGTGGTCGATCTTCCAGTAGAACTAGTGACCGAGCCTTTGATGGCAGAACGAGCTTCAAGTCCCCCTGTAGATCTTAAACAACGTTGGTTTTTAGATAGAAATCGAATGCTAGTCGCAACCCTCAACTCTAAATTTCAAACCTTGATGGAAGAGATCAATTTTGCAAACCCTGAAAAACTAATTTCACAATATGACTCGATGGTAGGAAATCGAACTCTAGGTAGCTCACAAGATGATGCGGCTGTGATCAGAATAAGAGAGATGGGAGAGAAAGAGATTAGACTTGCAGTAAAAGCCGATTGCAATCCCAGAGTCTCTTGGCTCTGGCCCCGCGAGGGGGGAAGACGGGCAGTCGCCGAGTGCGCTATGAATCTTGCTGTACGTGGAAGTGAGCCTATCGGCATTACCGATTGCTTAAATTTTGGAAGCCCCGAGAATCCAGAGGTGATGTGGCAGTTTTGCGAATCGATTGAAGGAATCTCAGAAAGCTGTGATGCTTTAAAAATCCCCGTCGTCTCAGGTAATGTCAGCTTTTACAATGAGACCGATGGTAAACCTATCTACCCAACACCAATGATTGGAATGGTAGGTATTATCGAGGATAAACTCGCTCTACCCCATTCCAATTTTTATAGTACTCAACTCGAGTTAGCACTTATAGGCCCCATAGAGGGGGGGCTCGGGGGAAGCTTAATGGCCTCTAGCTGGTTCAAAAGAGAATGTGGTCAGCCCGAAGAAACAGATCTCGCCATGCTCGAGAGAATGCTTAAATTCTGCCAACGCCTAAGAAAGAAAAAGCTAACCTATGCGGCTCACGATATCTCCGATGGAGGACTCGTATGTTCGCTGCTTGAAATGGCATTTCACTCTCCCTATGATTGCACTGGAATAGATCTTCATATCCCTTCTGAAATCGATGTAGATAAATTTTTATTTGGTGAAACTATTCCTAGAATTGTCCTGGCCTATGATCCGATTGAACAGGTAGACATTGAAAATACAGCAAGCCAAGCTGGAGTTAAATTTACCCATATTGGAAACACAAATGATTTAAGCGCAATGAATATTCGCCAAGGGGGGGCACAAGTACTCTCCGCCCATATTCCCGATCTTAAGGCGAAATGGACCCAAAAATGGAATAAATTTTTCAGGTAAGGATCGTAATTTTTTATGTGTGCTATTTTTGGAATTTCAGGAGTTGATGAATCCTCAAATCTAACCTATCTAGGTCTTCATGCTCTCCAGCACCGAGGTCAAGAGGGAACCGGAATCGTTTCCACCCATGGAAAAGAACCCTTTGTTCATAAAGAACGGGGGCTTGTAGGTGATGTTTTTACAGCTTCAGTTATCAATAGCCTTCAAGGACATACAGCTATAGGGCACAATCGATACTCTACTGCAGGTGGAAATACTTCTGAAAATTTGCAGCCTTTAATAATGAAAAGCTCATTAGGCTGGGTGAGCATTGCTCATAATGGAAATCTAGTCAATGCGACTGAACTCACTAAGAAGCTCGAGCAAGAAGGTTCAATCTTTCAATCCACTGCTGACACCGAAGTCATTCTGCATCTGATGGCAAAATCCAAGGAAAGAGAACTAACACGAGCGCTGATACACGCTCTAAATCAAGTCATCGGAGCCTATTCTCTTTTGGTATTAAACCATGAATACCTTATAGCGGTCAGAGATCCTCAAGGATTTCGCCCCTTAGTTATGGGTTCTCATAAGGGAAGACCTGTTTTTGCTAGTGAATCCACTGCCTTTGATCTTATAGGTGCTACTTATGAAAGAGAAATAGAGCCTGGTGAAATGGTTATCGTTTCTCTAAATAATAACTTCAGTGTGAGTTCGATTAGACCTCTAAATTCAGCACTAAAAAAACGCTGCGTATTTGAACAGGTCTATTTTGCTCGTCCTGATAGTCTTGTTTACGGAAGCACCGTGTACCATACCCGCAAAAACCTAGGAAAACAGTTAGCAGAAGAACAACCTGCACTCCATGCAGAAATGGTAATCCCCGTACCTGACTCTGGAGTCTATGCAGCTATAGGCTATTCTGAATTTTCTAATCTACCATTCGAAATGGGAATTATTCGGAGCCATTATATTGGTAGAACCTTTATTGAACCCCGGCAAGCGATTCGAGATTTTGGCGTTAAACTGAAACTCAATCCAGTTGCTGAAATTATTAAAGGCAAAAGTATCGTTGTGGTAGATGATAGTTTGGTTCGAGGAACTACCTCTAAAAAATTAATTCAGCACTTACGAGATGCTGGAGCCAGAGAAGTTCACTTAAGGATCTCCGCGCCTCCGACCGCACATCCCTGTTTTTATGGGATTGATACTCCAACTAAAAAAGAACTTTTGGCATCCTCAAACTCCATAGAAAAAATCAGAGTCTTTGTGGGTGCTGATTCGCTGGGCTATTTAAGTCTTGAAGGGCTTTTAAAGGTTGCCTCCGAAAAATCAGGAGAAGGCTTCTGCCACGCCTGTTTTTCAGGAGATTATCCCTGTCTCACATGAACAGCTCTGAATTTATTCACAAGTTTTTACCCTGGTAATTTCGTTATCCACAAAACAACCAAGGCTAGTGCTTACCAAATACTTCGTACTGTTCGACATGAAAAACAGGATCCTGTTTAACAGCAATCTTCTTGCCGAATCGCTCTTCTAACATGGCCACATGTTTTTTCTCTTCATTCATCATACGAGAAACAACTGCAGGAGCGGCAAACACCACAATATTTTTGGTGTTTGATATAGCCTCTTTTTCGATCTCTCTGAAGATTTCAAAACAGACTGTACGTCTACTCTTGTGATAACCACGTCCTTCACAAATCGAGCAAGCTTCTGTGAGATAACGAATCAGGTCTTCGTGTGTTCTCTTGCGAGTCATCTCCACTAGACCCAGTTCAGAGATCTTTAAGATGTTAGTTCGAGATTTATCTTCACTAAGAGCCTCTTGTAACGCCTGATAAACTTTTTCTCGATTCTCCATCGATTCCATATCGATAAGATCAAGAATGATAATTCCCCCAACGTTACGAATCCTAAGCTGATATGCGATCTCTTTAACCGCCTCTAAGTTCGTTTTGAGAATAGTCTCTTCCAAGCTTTTAGAACCCACATAACGACCTGTATTGACGTCAATTGCCGTTAAAGCCTCGGACTGATCAAAGAGAAGGTATCCTCCAGACTTCAACCAAACTTTTTTATTTAAAGCCCGCGAAATCTCAGCTTCAATTCCATAGTGTTCAAATAACTGAGAAGGACCTTTGAAAAGTTTTACAGTGTTCTTAAGCTGTGGCATGAACTGTTCGATAAATTGGAGTACATTTTCATGTTCCTCGGCATTATCGATCACAAAAGAGTCCACCTCTTCAGTAAAGAAATCTCGAACCGATCTCATTGAAAGAGAAAGATCTTCGTGAATTAAAGCTGGGGCTCGTTTCTTTTTAGAGTCTCGTTTAATTCTAGCCCATGTTTTTAATAAGTATTCCGCATCAGCTTTGAGATCTCTGAAACTCTTACCTTCAGCTACAGTTCGAATAATAAAACCTGCATCCTTTGGACGAAGTCTCTTTGTAAAAATATCTCGTAGTCTTCGCCGCTCTCGCTCACTTTCAATTCTTCTGGAAATTCCAAGATGCTTCACTGTCGGCATGAGAACCAAATTACGCCCCGGAAGACTAATGTGAGTTGTAAGTCTAGCTCCCTTAGTTCCAATTGGAGCTTTCGCAACCTGAACTAGAATCTCTTGTCCCTCTTTCAAAAGGTCTTGAATATTGGCGCTACCACGAGTTCGACGTTTCTGGAATCGTCGATTATTTCTTGGCCGTCCAGTATGATGATGAGGTCTGCGAGGTGAACGACGTCCCCCCTCATTACTTTCCTGACCTCCACGGTCTCTAGTATTTCGGTCTCGATTATTTCTGCCTTGAGCTCTTAAAGGGCGATTTCTGTCCCTTGGATCACGCTCGGTTCGTTCTCGAGACTCGGAGCGATCTCTATAGTCTGATCGGTCTCTGTTTTGGTCTCTGTTTTGGTCTCTGTTTTGGTCTCTGTTTTGATTTTGATCTCTGTCACGATCGGAACGATCTCTATAGTCTGATCTGTCTCTGTTTTGGTTTTGATCTCTGTCACGATCGGAACGCTCCCTATAGTCCGATCTATCTCGGTTTTGGTTTTGATCTCTGTCACGATCGGAACGATCTCTATAGTCTGATCTGTCTCTGTTTTGGTTTTGATCTCTATCACGATCGGAACGATCTCTATAGTCTGATCTGTCTCTGTTTTGGTTTTGGTCTCTATCACGATCGGAACGCTCCCTATAGTCCGATCTATCTCGGTTTTGGTTTTGGTCTCTGTCACGATCGGAGCGATCCCTGTCTTGAAATCCTCTATTTCTATTTTGTCCTCGATTAGATTCCCGATCATTGCCTCTCTCTTGATAAGACTCTGAACGATAGCCTTCTCGAGCCTCTCTTGAATAGGAAGACTCCCTATCACTAGGGGCCCTGTACTCATCTTGTCGATTGTAATCCCTATCTCTACCTTGTCGATCACGTGTTTCGTAAGAATTTCGATTTCGATTATTTCGATGTGAATCTGGGCGAGATGACGAGTGTCTTTGTCCCCCTCTTCCCCAACTTCTACCGCGAGGGCGTCCTTCTTCTGAGTTACCACGGGAACTATTAATCCGATTTCCTAAATTATCGTTTTCATTTTCATTTCGATAATCAGGTTGTCTTGATTCTTTAGGTTGGGTTTCAGAACCTTCAGCAAGAATTTCAGATGTCTTAGCTTCAACTTGGCTCTCTTTCGCTTCAAAAGGAACAGGTTCAGATTTGGTTTCTAGAACTTGCTCAGTAACGGCTTTCGCTTCTGGGGGAGCCTCTTCTTTGTTTTCTAATTCATCTTCAAACTCAGTTTCTTCATCCTCTTCAAAATCTTCATCACTTTCGATATCTTCATCGGATTCATCACTCTCCTCTTCATCCTCGGCTGTATCCTCAGATTCAAAGAGCAACTCATCTTCATCGCTATTTTCATCTTCTTGAGCAGTTTCCACCAACTCTTCGGCTCTCTCTTCTGGAGATTTTTCAAAAAACTCTTCAGTTTCTTCAGTAGGGGCTACTACTGGCTCAGTCGAGGCAGGGTTAACCGTCACAGCCCCTTTAGCAGAAATCTCAGTGACATCCCGTTCCCATTTTTGACGTCCCTCTTCCGATTCAACCTCTTCATCATAGCTCTCTTTGAGAGGCTCTCCATCATCTTCAGCGCCTAGCTCAGTAGATTCACCTTCAACAGATGAATCTTCCTCAAGCAGATCAAAATCCCCACCAAAAGGTTGATCGATAATGTCATCCACATATAAGAAGGCAGTTCGTTCCAGTCCTAATTCCAAAAATGCAGCCTGCATTCCTGGTAAAACTCTTTTAACAACCCCTAAATATATATTTCCAACAACATTTTTATCTTCTTCACGTTCTATGTGAAGACTGCGTATTTCCCCATTCTCCAGGGTAGCCACCCGCGTCTCATAGTGGCTAAAATTAACCAAAATCTGCTTACTCATGAACCCTCGTTCTCAACATCTCTTTCAACCCAAAATATGGTTTACTATAAAAAGTACAAGATCTTACCGATAACATGAGAGAAAGGGCACTTCAATCTAACTCTTCTAATCGTTAAAGAGTCTGAACCGTTTAACGAACTAGATCAAATAAGCCCCTTAAGGAATTGCAAATGATTGTTTTTATTTCTCTTTTTTTACTTTTTTTGGCGGGTATCGCGGCCTGTACGACCCCCCCCAGTCTATTTAATTTAGAAACAACTCTAAGTTCAGGCAAACTCCATCTATGGATGATAACAATTAAGGCCTTTGGAATTCCTTTAAGTCTCTTTTTACTTAAGTTTACCAAAAATCATTTCATCAAACTTGCCTCGGCCCTCTGGGGAACTTTTCTAACCTTATTCTCCCTAATTCTTATTTTTACGATTTCAAGATTAGCCCCAAGTGTGAATCTTTATGGAGTTCTATTTATTGTGTCAGTTTTAATCTGTTCAACTAGTGTAGCCATTTTCTCTTGGATAGATCTCTCGATCCTCTTGAAAGAACTTCTGGACAGATCAAAGAAAGCCCAAGAAAATCCGCCCACTCCAACCTCAAGCGAGATCGAAGGAACTTATCAGGCTCCGACCAATCCGTCCTGAAGGCATTACCTCAGATTCAGAACAGATGGAAATAATATAGGGATTAAAGGACTCAATGATTAAAGTTGGGGATTTTAAACTTAAGGGACCTATCCTATCGCTTTTGACTCGATAGATATCATCCTTAGCAAAGTGAATCTCAAAGCAATTAAGACCAAACTTCATTCCTAATCCCACGGCTTTAGCAGCGGCCTCCTTTGCACTCCACAAAGCAATATTCGGATTTAAAGATTTTCCATTTGTCGCAAAAACACCCTGACTTGCTAAATTTCTCTCAAAATCGCTAGCAACCCGAGTGACAACTTTAGAAGCATCTCGATCCGCCAGTTCGATATCCACTCCCACTGGACATGGGGATAATGCCACCGCCACAATCGATTCAGTGTGAGAGAGGTTGACATACAGATTAGAAAAACTTTTACCCTCCCCATTAACCACTTGAAGGTAACCATAATTAGGCTCAGGTTGAATATATCCCTTAATACCTAACCGTTTAAATGCAATAGCTAAGGCCGCCCTACCCGCCCAATACGAACGCATTCGCTTGACACTTCTGCCCAACCTTTTGGGGGCAATGGGTAAAAGAACTTTCTTTCCTACCGACTCAAGACTCGCTGCATCACACTCTTCAAAGGGAAATAGAAATAGTTCAATTCCGAAGACTTTATTTATGGCGTCAACATTATTCATGTTCTTACCTAAGAGTTTAACCAGTCTTTATCTTCTTGCCAATATTGATAAGTATTTAAGTCTCTTTGGATTTTTTCCGAAATGTTAAGTGAACCCTAATTTATTCGAGAAATATAGTTTGAAAAACAGATCTCAAAAATCAATTTGGCTTGATAAATGGATAACCATTTGCCTATTAACGATGAGTTTTGTTTCGGTCGTTAAAGGGGAAGAACTTCAAGAATCACTTTCTGATAATTTCAACGCTAGCTCAGCAGAAGCGGTTCGAATTGAGAAATTTAAACAATCAGCTAAAAATATTCTAATCAATAAGCTCACAAAATCTGACGGAGATTCCGCAAAAATTTATATTTTAAAACCGATCAACTACACCGATCTGAAAACTCTTGAGCCTGTTGTTTCTACTATTGAAAGTTCAATTCAAGCTTATAGCTCTTCGATTAATGTCAAAAAGACCGATCAGACCATGCCAAGTCTGACCCTTGAATCATTTCGTTTTACAATAGCCAAGCTAAATGCGGAAATAGTGATTATCTCAGTCTTAAATGCAAATAATTTTGAAATGTATCTTTATGATAAGAGAACGCCTAATCAGATTTATGCGCACACTGAATCCCTATCAAGTTCCGCACGATATGATCTAAATGCAGAAGCGGCCAGTTACTATACCAAACTCCTGATTCGAAGAACTCTTTATCGCTATATTAAAAATCAATATTATGAAATGCCTAGGGATGATAGTCCCGCCATTCTTCAATCAGAAATTCCAAGATATATTGCAAGCACCTCTTCTCTAGAGCTGGTTAATCGAGAGGCTAAAAGCCATTTCTATTTTTCCGCTGGACTAGGTGCCGCTATCTCCCGTGGAAAGGCTGGTAAAATCTGGAACTCTAATCTTATCTCAGGCAAATTAGCTGTTCGGGTTTACGATAAACTTTATCTGGAAACCTCATTAAATATGTTTGCCTACAATGCCGTGACAGGCTCTTTCAAATACCTATTTTCTGAACGAAATAGCCCCTTTAGATTTATGGGGGGATTGGGTGTAAGTTACTTTCTTGAAGATCGTCTGGTAGTGAACTGGGATCAAACTAGTGGAGACCTACAAAAAAAATACTATATAGTTCCTAGCGTCTCTATCATGCTACCTATTTCACATGTATATTTGAAAGCTGAAGCTCAGCTCTATATTCCCTACAAAAGTAGCAACAGGTATGTGTTTGCTATTATGCCAGGTCTATTGGTGATGTTTTAAAGAAAGACGATTAGACCCACTCCCTGACTTAAAACCATTCGATCTAATCCATAAAAGGTAAACCTTACTTCAGCTTTAATTCCAACCTCTACAATAGGAATTAAAACTCCGAGCGCTCCAAAGCCCATCTGCTTTATTCCGCCTAAACGACCATAGCTCTCTGCTTCAGAGGGGCCCTGAGAAAGTCTTACTGAACTGATCTCCGTTCCTATTCCAATCCCCGCAAAAGGCCAAAGTGAAAAAGTTTCAGGTCGCCAAATATATCGATACCCCCCAAATATATTACTGACTGCAGAAACCTCTAGCCCCAACTCAAAAGCATGTCCTTTATTAGTCACATATCCCACTGAAAGGCCCTGCATTCCAGAGGTATATTTTGTAAATTTAATAGCCCCTGTTTGCTGTTGATAAACTGAACTAAAGCCCATCAAGTGGTTGAGATAGATTCGATTAAACTCAAATTTACCTATAGTATTTACAATGGTTGAAAGAATAGCTCGTCTTACATAATGCTCACTGCGAATAGCCTCATAATTATCAATGAATGCATCTTCATGTTTAAAATCGATTCCACTCTCCTCCTCTTCCTGTGTTTTCTCTTCCAGATTAGAATCCAAACCTCTCTCAATATTTTCAGAGGATTCCTCCGAGCGGACATACTCTAGCTGAAAATACTCTTCTAGCTCCTCTCGCTCAGATGAAGTAAATGTATCAATTTGAGGAGAACCAATAGGTTCAAGACTTGCTTCAGCTCCTAAGTCCTGAATTTTACCTTCCGCCCGAAACTCATTTCCGTGTTCTATCAGTAAAGAAGGATTAGTTTGATCAAAGAGAGAGGTGACTTCAACTTGTCCTTCACTTACCGAGATCCTTTCAGCCACAATGCCAGAGGAATCCTGCTGCCAAATAACGTAGAACTCAGTTCCGCGAACTCCAAGAACTGAGGTAGGTGTCTTTAAATTAAATTCTCGCCTTTGACTTTTAAAATCCTTAGAAACTTTTACCCGTAAGATTCCAAACTCAAGTTCCAAATTTATATTATTTGAATCTTGAATGATTTCACAAGCGGTTAAGGTGAACTGAGAGTTGTCACCTATTTCAATGATAGATTTGTCTTTCAAAACGAGTTCAATTCTTGAATTCTCTCCCGTTCTGATTTCGGAACCTTGATTCAGTTTTTGATCATTAGTTATATTGTAGCCCTGATTATAACTAACAATCCCGAACATCCCTGTCACTTTGGCACAAGGTTCGCCCACATCACCAAATGAATAGGCCAAAGTGATCCATTGAAATAAAACAAAAGTGATAACATGTGTAAGTTTTGAATTAAGCATCTCTATAAGAATAACCAAAAAAGATGGGTCTATCCACACTCTTCCGAAGGATTCAATGACTCAGCGATTAAATATTAGTAACTTCGAGCAAAGATAACCCTACCCTGAGATGGCGCCTTGCAATAAACGCAATTTCCAGCCTCTTTTATCTGCGCAAATGGAACGCAGCGAATCGTAGCTTTGGTCTCTTCTTTAACCTGCGATTCACACTTAGCACTTCCACACCAATGCATTTGATAAAAGCCAGATTCTGACTCGATCCGCTCTTGAAACTTAGCGTAATCATTTTCTAAATGCATATTACTTTCCAAAAACTGAGCGGCCTTTTCATAAAGACGTTTTTGTAACGCATCTAGAGCTTCCGTAGTTTTAATGGCAATGTCACTGAGTTTAACTTGAAATTTCTCTCCTACTCTCGGAGCAAAAACACAGATCTCATTAGCCAGATCTCTTGGACCCACTTCCACTCTCAGTGGAATTCCTGCAATTTCCCATTCATTAAACTTATAGCCCGCACTCTGACCTTCTCTATCGTCTATCTCCACTGTAACTCCAACACCCTTCATGGTGGATTGAATTTGCTGACAGGCTTGAAGAACTGCCGAGTTATCTTTGTTCTTTTGAGTGATAGGTACAATCATCACTTGAGTGGGTGCCGCCTTGGGAGGAATGACCAATCCCTGATCATCACTATGGATCATAATTAGGGCACCAATAACTCGAGTCGTAAGCCCCCAAGAGGTTTGATACACGTATTGAAGCTGTCCATTTCTATCTTGAAACTTAATATCAAAAGCCTTAGCAAATTTGTTTCCAAAATAATGGGATGTACAACCCTGAAGTGCTTTCTTATCTTGCATCATGAGTTCCAAACAATAAGTCTGTTCGGCCCCCGCAAATTTTTCACTCGGTGTTTTCTCACCAGGGATTACCGGAATTGCAAAAATATTCATAAGAAACTGTTTGTAGATGTCCAACATCTTGAAAGTTTCTTTTCGTGCTTCATCTTCAGTTTCGTGGCAAGTATGCCCTTCTTGCCAAAGAAATTCCATAGTTCTCAAAAAGGGCTTAGTTCTCATTTCCCAACGAACTACGTTAGCCCATTGATTGATCAGCACAGGTAAGTCTCGATAGCTTGAGATCCATTTCGAATACATCGCATTGATAATGGTTTCAGATGTAGGACGAACCACTAGAGGCTCCTCCAACTTCTTTCCCCCACCATGGGTCACAACAGCGAGTTGAGGTGCAAACCCCTCCACATGATCTTTTTCCTTATTGATAAAACTCTCAGGAATGAACATAGGAAAGTAGGCATTTTTATGCCCGGTCTCTTTAAATCGTTTATCCAACTCTCGTTGAACCACTTCCCAAAGCGCATAGCCCTGAGGTCGCAATACCATGCAACCTCTCACAGGACTGTAATCTGCCAATTTGGCATGAGTAATTACGTCCGAGTACCACTGGGAAAAATCTTCACTTCGAGGAGTAATTCTTTGAGCCATAGTTACATTCTCTCAACTTCGCTCATTAAGTATTCAAGCATTTCAGATTCAGGAACTTTTTTAATCGCTTTTCCTTTTTTGTAAACAAGCCCTTCGCCTTTACCTCCAGCAATACCGATATCGGCTTCCATAGACTCCCCCGGCCCATTAACTACACAACCCATCACTGCAATTTTGATGTTTTTCTTAAGTCCCAAAGCTCTTCGTTCCACTTCCTCGGCTAATTTATAAACATCGATATCGGCACGACCACAACTGGGACATGAAATAATCTCTGGTGTGTCATTTTTAAGACCTAACGATTTCAAAATATAAACGCCAACTTTGATCTCTTCAATCGGCTCCGTACTCAAAGAGACTCGAATGGTATCTCCAATACCCGCTAGAAGTAATGAACCGATACCCACAGCAGACTTCACAGCTCCGTAATTTTTGGTTCCGGCTTCAGTCACCCCAAGATGAAGAGGGGCTTCCGTTTTCTCAGATAACAAACTATAGGCTCGATAGTTCGAAAGAACATCAGAGGACTTGATAGATACTTTGAAATTAAAAAAGTTTTGTTTTTCCACAAGCTCGATAGCACTTAATGCGCTTTCAACAAGTGCCTCTGGAGTTGGATGGCCATATTTTTTGAGAAGCGGTTTTTCTAAAGATCCCGCGTTAACTCCGATACGCACAGCCTTTCCCATATCTCTAGCCATTTTAATGACATCAAGTGTCTTCCATTCGGCTCCAATGTTACCCGGATTGATTCGAACACAGGCGATATCATGTTTCATCGCTTCAAGCGCCATTTTGTAGTCAAAATGAATATCCGCAATCACAGGAATACGAACCTGTTTTAGAATTTGCGGTAAAGCATCCGCCGATTCTTGATTGTTTACTGTAACCCTAACCAACTCACATCCCGCAGTTTCTAATTCATGAATTTGTTTGACCACCTCAATAACATCATCGGTCTTGGGCGTGGTCATGGACTGAATACGCACAGGGTTACCTCCCCCGATTTTTACTCCCCCTACATTGATCTCTCTTGTCTTGTGGCGCTGAATTTTTTCAGTTGCTATCATACATTGCCCCCGTAATTGGTGATGTTTGATTCAATTCCGTAAACTTTCATCTTCTTGTGCAGATGGCTTCGCTCAACCCCTATGGTATTTGCCGTTTTCGAGATGTTGCCCCCGTTTTCAGTGAGCATCTTTAAAATAAATTGCTTCTCGAACACAGCTCTTGCTGAACGCAAAGTCTTGTCTTCACAAGTAAACAAATCTTGAGCTATCAAGGGCTCCGAATCTTCCAACTCCATTGAGTCGATGATTTCTGTTTTCGACAAAATACAGGCCCTTTCAACCCAATTTTTTAACTCTCTTACATTACCTGGCCAAGAGTACGATGCCAAGATTTCACATGTCTTTTCACTGATTTTTCGCACTTTTCCGCTAGAGTACCTCTTTATGAAATGCTGTATCAATTGAGGAATATCCTCTCCACGCTCTCTAAGAGCGGTGACCTGAATAGGAATTACGTTAAGCCGGTAAAAGAGATCCTCCCGAAACTCCCCCTCTTTAATACCCTTTTTCAAGTCCTTATTGGTCGCAGCAATAACTCTTAAATCTAAGTCAATAGATTCATCTCCACCCACTCTTTGAATAGTACACTCCTGTAAGGCCCTTAGAATCTTGGCTTGCATCTTTAGCCCCATATCTCCCACTTCATCTAAAAATAGAGTTCCACCATTAGCCTGTTCAAATTTCCCCATTTTGCGATCATGAGCGCCAGTAAACGATCCCTTTTCGTGACCAAATAATTCACTTTCAATAAGTTCATCTGGAATAGCTGCACAGTTAACCGCCACAAATCTTTCTTTTCGACGGGGACTCCCCTCATGAAGCGCTCGGGCGACAAGTTCTTTTCCTGTTCCATTTTCTCCTTGAAGCATAACCCAACCATTGGAAGGGGCTGTGACCTCAATCAACTTTTTAAGCTTAACCATCGCAGGACTATCCCCAATAAGGAAATCATCATCGTGTAACTCTTGCTTTAAATATTCGTTCTCATCTTTTAACTCTTTGAAAGCAAAAAGATGGCTTAACAAAAGAATGAGTTTGTCAAAATGGATCGGTTTTTCAAGGAGATCAAAAGCCCCAAGCTTGATAGTTTTAACAGCAGTTTCAACCGTGGCATGTCCCGACATCATCACAACAGGGGTATTGGGGTGAGATCTCTTAATTTTCTCGAGCACTACGACCCCGTCATCTCCTGGCATCCAGATATCAAGTAGGATTGCATCGGGATTAAATTTCTTAAGCTTTTGAAGCCCTGCAGTACCGTTCTTAGCGGTTTCTACGATAAACTTTTCATCTTCTAAGACCCCTTTTAGAGTCGCTAAAATATTTTCCTCATCATCAATGACAAGAATCTTTTTTAACACCATGGGTTTTTCTCCAATTCTAAATCTTCAACGATGAGGTTTAAGCCATGCTGATTTTTAGTTTCTTTAATTTGTATCTTCTCCGGAAATTCAATTATGAAGCTAGTCCCTTTAGAATCGTTAGATTCAGCTCTCACAGTTCCTCCATGGTCAGCCACAATCCGTTGAACAATGGCAAGTCCCAATCCAGTTCCACCCTGTTTTGTGGAAAAGTAGGGCTCAAAAAGTTGATCTAGACCTTGAGGATCAATGCCACAACCTTCATCACTCACCATGAGTCGTATCATTTGTGAATCTTCAATAATCTCGGTAGAGATCTCAATAATGCCTTTTTGATTCATAGCGGTCACTGAATTATCAAAAAGATTAATCAGAACCCTTTTTAGTTGTGATCGGTCTAACTGCATCTTGGGAATTTCCGAAAACAATTCGAGTTTGAATTGAATGGAATCATGAGCAGCTTTAAAAAGATTAACCGCCTCGATGACAACCTCATTTAAATCTTCGTTCTTTTTTTGTATCTCAGGAAGCCTTGCAAAAGAAGAAAACTCATTCACAAGGGTCTTAAGCGCATCAACCTCTTTCAAAATAATTTCTGTCGATTCTCCAAAAGTCCCATCATCATTAATTTTGTCCAGATATCGTCGTCTTAGCCGTTGCACCGACAACTGAATGGGGGTTAATGGATTTTTAATCTCATGAGCGATTCGTTTAGCAACTTCCCGCCAAGCACTCATTCTTTCAATTTGTTGAATTTCGGTAACATCATCAAAAACTGCAAGAACACCAATCTGGCGTTTATTTTCATCCCTTAGAACACTTAAAGTTACAATAAGATTAACCCAATGGCCCTTAGCATTTTGAATTCGCAATTCTCTTCGAATAGATTTCGAAGATCCATAAACTCCTCTTAATAAATCTCCTAATTCCTCACGATGAGAGGGAGGAACAAGGGCCCAATAAGGCTGCTTTAATATTTCCCCCATAGGAATCTTAAAAAGCTGTGAAGCCGCAGGGTTAATCATTGAAATAAGACCCTTTTCATCCAGAGAGACCACCCCTGATTGAACATTTTCCAAAAGAATCTCGATGTATTTTCTACGGTGTTCTATCTCTTGATTAGATTTTTGTAATCTCGAATGGGTGACTTCGATGTCTCTCTTATTTTCTCTGAGTTCTCGAGTCATGCTATTAAAAGAATCAACTAGTTTCGCCAGTTCATCTCCACCCGTTAGATTAATATGATAATCCAAATTTCCTCGAGCCACCTCGCCTGTGCCCTTAACCAACTCCTCAATAGGTCCAGTTAGCCTTTTAGCCACATAAAATCCTGTCCAGACAGCGGCAAAAAGTACAAGCAAAGTCACCATGGATAGGATAAAAAAATAGGTCGATTTAATGGGATAGTTAAGCGGATTATCGAGTTTATAATCCGAATAGGTCATGTGAATATCTGCCAACTGATTAGCTAATTTGAGTGGAATAAAGTAGTTCGCAAATAACACCCCCCGACCCACGCCCAGAAAGGCTCCACATCTAACCAATTCTCCCTCACCTACATTTTGAACTTTGCACTCATTAGTTCCAGAAAAAGCCCGCTGCAAAGTTTCAAGACTTGCAACAGGAATTACATTCAAACGATCAGGAGAGATCGAGGCGACCCTAGTGGCAAAGGGGGATACATAGTATTCAATAGCATCGAGTCCATATTCAATTCGAGCCTGTTGAAGCTTTCGATAAAAAGCTTCCCCACTTAAAGAATGTCTCTCCAATGAAAATGAGATCTTTCGAGCAAAGTGAGAGGCATTTCGCTCGGTGGTCTGATAGTAGTTTTGTACCACTTCAATACTTCTCTGAAGGGTTCCTTCAACTTTTACGTTAAACCACTTATCAAAACTACTCTTGATGTACAGCGCCGATGTCGTAAAAAGAAATACCGTAGGAATAGTGGCAAATAAAAGAAAGCTCACCACTAGACGCGTTTTTAAACGCGATCCCAATCGTCCCCGACGTTCATCTAAAATTAGCTTCAAGGCATTTCTAAAAACCAAAAACAGAAGCACCATGACCAGAAGAACATTTAAGTTCATCAACCCAAAGAAGAAAATACTATTAACAAAAGGGAGTTTTGAAGAGAGCTTTAAAAGGTGAACTTCAATAGCGGTAAAAATAATAATGGTCACAAAGACCACCCCCGCGATCACCTTCTCGCGCTTACGGCGCTTAAATTCATAGCTCTCTTTGGGCGAATACATAAGGGGCACTCTATTGTAAAAGGGCAAAAAAGACACGGTCGAATTGTGTTATTTTTAACTCACTTTTAAGCTTTGGACTTAAGCCCAATTAGGTTAGAGTGTTGCGTCAAAACCATGATTTACGCAGACTACAATGCAACGACCCCATTAAGTGACGGAGCCACACAGGCAATAGCCCAAGCCTTAGAGTTTTGGGGAAACCCCTCTTCAAGCCACAAATATGGCCGTAAAGCATTAGAATTAATTAATAAAGCTAGAGAGTCGGTGGCTACCTTAGTAGGAGTTAATGCTAACAATATAGTTTTTACTTCAGGGGGAAGTGAAGCCAATACTTTAGCTCTTATGGGAACGGCTTTAGAGATGGCTCCCGGATTTAGACTTTTAACCTCCAAAGTAGAGCACTCTTCAATTAAAGACACTCTTCCCCTTATAGAAAAGATGGGGGGAGTAATTCAATATATTCCAGTCAACTCAAGCGGTAAAATTTCGCTGCAAGATTTAGAGATAATTCTAAATACTTTTAAGCCCCATATGATGTCCTTAATGACAGCCAACAACGAAACTGGAGTTATTTTTCCCATACCTCAGATTCTTGAACTCTGTGAGAAGTATGGCTGTCTCTTTCATACCGATGCGGTTCAAGGATTAGGAAAATTAGATCCTTCGTTTTATCGAAAGGCGCATCTGATCTCTATTTCAGCCCATAAAATTTATGGCCCCAAAGGTGTAGGAGCTTTAATCGTTAAAAAAGGGGTGAAATTGGTCGCAACTCACTATGGGGGGGCTCAAGAGATCAAAAGACGGGGTGGAACCGAAAATGTCATAGGTATTTGTGGTTTCGGAGGATCTGCTAAGGAGCTTATTCAAACCCACAGCTCTCAGAATTTAAAAGAGATCCGCGATCAATTTGAAAATCTCATTAGTCATGGGCTCGATGGAGTCACTATTCAAGGGGACAAAGAGCCAAGAATTCCCAATACTTCTAATATCCGTTTCAAGGGAATTGCTTCTGAAGTCCTTTTAGGAGCTTTAGACCTAGAGGGGATCTATATTTCAGCGGGATCTGCCTGTTCATCAGGCTCAATTTCCCCAAGTCATGTGCTTTTAGAAATGGGACTTTCAGAAGCTGAAGCAAAAGAGTGTGTCCGTTTTAGTTGGGGACAAAGCAGTTCATTAAATACAGTTGAAGAGGTTGCCCAAAAAGTGATAGCTCACGTAACGAGAATTCGTGCTAGAAACAAGTTAAAAGAGGTCTCAAAGTAGGTCAGAAAAGTGAACCCGATGATTCAAAATCAACTCCCCAAAAAAGGGGCCAAAGTAGTCGTCGCCATGAGTGGCGGAGTCGATAGCAGTGTAGCTGCGGGCTGGCTTTCTAAAAACGGTTACAATGTGATTGGAATTTCCCTCCAACTTCATGACATGGCCGAAAAGATAGATAACGAATTTGGAACTTGCTGCAGCTTAAGTGATCTTAATGACGCACGAAGAGTCGCTGAAGTTCTAGATATTCCTTTCTATGTGAACAATATGGAGACAGCTTTCAATGAAGCTGTAATCGATGATTTCGTTCAAGAGTACTTAAATGGACGCACACCGAATCCGTGTGTTCGCTGCAATGAAAAAGTGAAATTTAAAAAGTTAATGGATTGGGCCTTAGATCTTGGTGCCGATTTCTTAGCTACAGGCCACTACGCTACTATTCAATGGAATGCGAACTTGAATCGTCATGAACTTCATAAAGGTGGAGATAACGGCAAGGATCAATCCTATTTCTTATTCACAATGAAAGAGGCTGAACTAGCTAGAACCCTCTTTCCCGTAGGTAGTTTTGAAAAACCGATCGTTCGAGCTCTTGCCGAGGAGTATGGATTACGTGTAGCTAATAAACCCGATAGTCAGGAGATCTGTTTTGTTCAAGGGAAGAGCTACAAAGACTTTATCGAAGAGAAAGTTCCGGCGGAGATTTTACGTCCTGGAAATTTCGTTAACGCAGAAGGAAAAGTTTTAGGACAACATGCAGGCCTTCATCAATACACTGTAGGCCAAAGAAAAGGAATACAACTAAACTCCCTGGAACCTCTCTATGTTCTCGCCTTAAACGCTAAAAACAATGAGGTGATCGTAGGGCCCGAAAGTTCTATTTTCAGAAAAAGTGCTATCGTTAAAAACATCTCTTGGGTTAACGAAATGGATTTATCTTCCTCTTTAAAAGCTCTAGCTAAAATTAGATATCGTAGCAAAGAGAGCCCAGTTGAAATAATTCCCATGGATGACTCCTCGATAGAGGTAAGATTTGAAATTCCTCAAAGAGCTATCACTCCAGGTCAAGCTATGGTCTTCTATGATGGAACTCGAACCTTAGGTGGCGGTTGGATTGAAAGCTTATCGGTGCACTAATGCGAATCGCAATTAAAACATTTGGATGCAAAGCCAATAGCACTGATAGCGATGCCCTATTTTTAGAAGCAAAAAAACGGGGCTACGAAATTGTTGACGAAACGGCTCCTGCCGATGCCTATGTAATCAACACCTGTACAGTTACTGAAAATGCCGATCGAGATGCCAGGCATCAAGCCCATCGATTCAAAAGACAAAACCAAGGGGGCTTAGTGGCTATGGTAGGTTGCTATGCTCAAGTTGCCAAAGACACTTTATTACAACTACCAGAAGTTGATTTCGTGGTGGGGACTGCCAACAAATTTAAGATTTTAGATCATTTTGAAAAAGCATTTAAAAATGAAGTGATCTCTAAGGATCAAGTCGAACCCGCTAAAGGATTCTTGCCTGAACAATTTCCAGGTTCCAGATACGCCAGAGCTACAATTAAAATTCAGGATGGCTGCAACTACCGCTGTAGTTTTTGTATTATTCCAGAAGCAAGAGGACGAAGCCGAAGTTTGAAATTAGAGGTTATTGAACAGCAAGTAGCTCAAGCCTATCAGGAAGGTTTTAAAGAGGTGGTTCTTACAGGGATTCACTTAGCTCATTACGGTTGGGATCAAAACACAGATCTCGTAGAGCTAATGAGAAGACTTCTAAATAAACAGGGGCCACGAATTCGACTGAGCTCATTAGACCCTTTCGAGATTCCAAATGAACTTTTAGATCTTTTTCAGACCCATGAACGATTCTGCCCTCATTTTCATATCGCCCTTCAAAGCGGAAGTGATTTGATCTTAAGTCGCATGCGCCGAATCTATCAAGCTAAAGAATTCATCGAGATTACCAAGCGTATTAACAGCCTACGGGCAGATACTTTTATTGGAGTCGATGTCATTGTAGGTTTTCCTGGCGAAGGGGAGAAAGAATTTCAGGAAACTTTAGACTGTTTGGAGAAATCTTACTGGACTAAACTTCACGTATTTTCTTTTTCTGCGAGAAAAGGAACTGTAGCAGCTACATTAGATGCCCAAGTTCCTGACAACATCATTGCAGAGAGGTCTGAAGCTTTACGTCGGTTAAGTGATAAACAATATTTCCAATTTATGGAAAGCCAAATTGGAAAAACCAAAAAAACAATTCTTGAACGCCCCTCGAAAAAACATCCTGATGTCTGGTTGGGCCACACAGAAAATTATTTACCCACCTACACATTACTTTCAACTGCTCAACCCAAAATGGAAGTAAGTTGCGAAATTATAAAAGTTGAAGGCGATAAGGTTTGGACCATTTTAAAATAACGGTCGAGGCTCAAGCCATCGACCGTTTATCAAATCACTATTAACCTTTTTTATCTTTTCCAGGCTGGGTTAATTCAATTTCAAGAGTTATCTCTACTGTTTCCCCCAGGGCCAAGCCCCCATTATCGAGGATCTTATTCCAAGTAATTCCAAAATCCTTACGATGGATTTTTGTTGTCCCCGACAAACCACGGCGTAGCTTGCCAAAAGGATCTTTTAAAACCGGTGTTAACTCCCCTTCAATAGAGACCCCTTTAGTAATACCTCTCATAGTAAGATCCCCTACCAAAGTAATCTTATCTCCCTCGCCCTTTGTGATGCTTTTTGTTTTAAAGGCCGCCTTAGGGAATTTATTAACATCAAAAAAATCAGGAGCCTTTAAATGATTGTCCCTATCAGTATTGTTCGTATTAAGGGTGCTCATATCAAGGGTGCCTTCAAGACTCATTTTGCTGCTGTCTTTATCATCCACCTTGAATATACCGGTCATGCCAGTGATTTCACCGCTCACATTAGAAACGGTCATGTGACGAATCTTAAAACGAGCTGAGGCGTGGGCCCCATCAATGTCCCACTGCGCCGCAAAACCTAAGTTAGCCAGAAATAAAACTAAAACATATTGAAGCTTCATAACTATTCCTTTCTAGAAGAGATATTTTTGTTGGGGGAAAATTGTAACGAGCCCCTTAATCGATTGCAAATAACTATTATCCTCAGCTCTTTTCCCTGTCACTAAGGTATGAGATAATGATTTTGGTTTTTAGTTCCAGGTCCATTTCTAAAGGAGTCTTTAATGTTACGAATTATAGCTTTGTTCGCTTGCCTTGGAGTATTAGTTTCCTGTTCAAGTCAACCAACCTCAGATAGCTCTGCAAGTAGCGCTTCATGCAACAGCGGAGACTGTATAAAAAACTTAAATAAACTTGCGACCCCTCCTACCGGGCAATCAGCAATTAAATCTGCCGCAAAAAAGAAGGCCGGTAAGTAGTCTTCAGCGGATAATTAGCTCAGAGGAATGATTATCTGAAAGGATAACTTCAGTGACTTGGGTTGGAAAAAGCGCCCTGAGAAAAGAGGGCGACAGTAAACTAAGAGGTCAGGCAAAGTATATTGATGACATCTCCCTTTCTGGAATGATGCATGGAATCACCGTTCGAAGCCCCATTGCTCGCGGTCTTCTAAAAAAAATTGAATATCTACCTGGTGTCAACTGGGACGAATTCATTACAGTGACTGCAAAGGACATCCCAGGAAATAATTATGTTGCCCTCATCAAAAAAGATCAGCCCTACTTGGTTGATGAAAAGATAAACCACCCAGAGGAACCGATACTTCTATTAGCTCACTCAAATAAACACATTTTAGAAAAAGCTCGAAGCCTAATTAAATTTCACATTGAATCTCTTCCTCCAGTTTTCACCCTCGAAGAGGCAATAAAGCAAGACCCTATTATTTGGGGAACAAACAATACTTTTAAAAGTTATGCCATTGATCGAGGAGATGTCGAGTCGGCATTCAAAGACGCGCATATCCTATTAGAGGGAACTTATGAAACCGGAGCGCAAGAACAACTCTATATTGAGCCCAATGGAGTCATTGCTATAGCGAATGAAAAAGAGGGGGTTACTATTTGGGGCTCAATGCAATGCCCTTACTATGTTCACAAAGCATTGGTTCCACTATTTAACCTTCCCCCTGAAAAAATCAGGGTTGTACAAGCAGAAACAGGTGGAGGCTTCGGTGGAAAAGAGGAGTACCCTTCAGTTATTTCAGGTCATGCGGCCCTTCTTTCCTGGAAAGCAAAACGCCCCGTCAAAATAATCTATGATCGAATGGAAGACATGGTTGCAACCACCAAGCGCCATCCCTCCAAAACTCGAATCAAAACCGCCTTTGATAAAAACCATAAACTAATAGCTCTAGACATTGATTTCACAATCGATGGAGGTGCTTACGCAACTCTATCCTCAGTGGTTCTCTCAAGGGGCACACTCCACGCTTCAGGACCCTATTTTTCTTCGAACATTAAAATTCGAAGTCGTGCACTAGCAACTAATACCCCTCCTCATGGAGCCTTTAGAGGATTCGGAGCCCCTCAAAGTCTTTTTGCAATTGAAAAACATATGGAATTCTGTGCTAGAGAACTCAAACTAGACCCCGTTAAATTTCGAAAGCTAAATTTCATTAAACATGGAGAGATCTTAGGTTGCGGTCAGCTCGTCAAAGAAAAGATCAAACTTAATTCAGTTGTAGAAAAAGCTCTTATAGAGAGCGATTTTCACAAAAAACGAAAAGCCTTCGTAAAAACCAATAAAAATAGTCCGATTAAAAAAGGGATCGGACTTGCTGTGTTTATGCATGGAGCCGGTTTCACTGGATCAGGAGAGACATTTTTAGCCTCCATCGCCGCAGTAAAAGCTACGCCCGAAGGAAAGATTGAGATTCTAACTTCTAATACCGAAATCGGGCAGGGAACAAATACCATCTTCTCCCAAATGGCTGCCGATGCTCTTAATATCGACTTCTCTGATATCGAAGTCGTTCAACCAGATACAGCTCATGTACCCAATAGCGGTCCGACTGTCGCTTCAAGAACCTGCATGATTGTAGGAAAATTGGTAGAGCAGGCTTCCAAAGATCTGAAACAAAAATTAATTTCAGCTCAATTACTCAAAGAGAAATATACAAGAAAAGAATTTATTTCAGCCTGTAAAAAATATATCAAAGAGATTGGAGAACTCAAAGGAAGCTCACAATACAAAGCCCCCTCTCATATTGTCTGGGATGAACAAAAATACCAAGGAGATGCCTATGGTACTTACGCTTGGGCTGCTTATGTAGCAGAAACATCTACCGATACTAGAACATTTGAAACCACCGTCGATAAGTTCTGGGCAGTTCAAGAGGTTGGAAAAGTCATTAATCCCCTACTAGCTAAAGGACAAATCATTGGAGGGGTAGCTCAAGGAATCGGTTATGCACTCTATGAAGAGGTTATTTGGAAAGAGGGAAGGATGGCTAACAATAAGATGAGTAACTACATCATGCCGACTACCTTAGATGTTCCAGAGATAGAGGTTCATTTTCTGGAACTCCCCTATTCGTACGGAGGTGGAGGTTCAAAGGGACTTGGTGAGTTACCCCTAGATGGCCCCTCGCCTGCTATTTTGAATGCCATGGAACATGCTCTTAAAATAACCCTTCGCCAAATTCCCATGACACCTGAAAAATTAATGGCTCAAATGGAAGAGATAAATAAATGAAAAAAATGAGCCTTACAGTCAATGGCAAAAAATTAACCGTCTCATGCCATCCCTTTTCCAGATTACTCGATGTCTTAAGAGAGGAACTTCAACTAACTGGAACTAAGGAGGGGTGTGGCGAAGGTGAATGTGGAGCGTGCTCAGTCATGCTTGATGGAAAACTGGTCAACAGTTGCTTAGTTCCATTATTACAAGTTGAAGGCAAAAAAATTCTTACCGTAGAGGGACTAGCAAATAAATCTCTAACCCCTCTACAAAATAGTTTTATGAAATGTGGCGGAGCCCAGTGTGGAATTTGCACACCTGGTATGTTAATGGCGGGCTATGCCCTAATAAAAAAGAAAAAAAAGCTCTCAAAACAAGAGATCCGAGAAGGGCTAGGCGGGAATCTTTGTCGTTGCACCGGTTACTCTCCTATTATTAAAAGTGTTCAAAATTGCGGAACCAAACCATGAGAGCTTATCTTCCAGACTATTCATTCCACAGAGCTAAGACTCTTACAGAGGCTTTCTCACAGCTTGAAGCCGGCGCAAAACCCTTCGCAGGAGGGACCGACATCATGGTACTGTTAGATGCTGGGGCCCTTCCTCCTGATAACTATTTCGATATTTTAGCTATCAAAGAGCTTCAAGGAATTAGATCCACAAAGAAAGCTCTCTCGCTTGGAGCCTTAACTACCTACTCAGAAATTCGCAATCACAAATTAATACAAAGTAACTTTCCTATTTTATGTGCTAGCGCACGAGAGGTGGGGGCTATTGCAATACAAAACAGAGGCACTATCGGTGGAAATATAGCCAACAGTTCACCGGCTGCGGACCTTCCGCCTGGGCTATTAGTCTATGAAGCTCAAATTAATCTAATTTCTAAACGTGGACTACGAACATTGGACTATACGAAATTTCATCTTGGATATAAAAAAAATGAACTACAAAAAGATGAGCTCATTCATTCGATAACCTTGAAACCAGAGTTCCAAAAACATCATCATTTCTGGAGAAAAGTGGGAAGCCGGAGATCTCAAGCTATCTCTAAAACTATGATAGCGGCCCTAGCTAAAGTGAATAGGAAACGTATTGAAGATATTCGCATAGCCTTAGGAAGTGTGGCGCCTACAGCAGTCCGTTGTTTAGAAGTTGAGACTTTCTTAAAAGGAAAAATTCTCAGCCCCTCTACAATTCTTGAGGCTAAAAAAATACTAAGTAGAGATCTTCATCCTATTGATGATATCCGCTCAACCGGAAAATATCGTCTTATTGTCTCTCAAAATATGCTAGAAGAATTTTTATGTGGGATTGGATAGGGCAAATCGAAAAATTCAAGCAACAGAGCAAACCCGTTTGTTTAGTCACTGTGGCCGGAGTCGAAAGTTCAGCCCCAAGAGAAATTGGGGCTAAAATGCTCGTATTAGAGGATGGGGCTTTCTTAGGCACCATCGGTGGCGGAAATTTAGAGCTTTTAGCTATTGAGGAAGCTAAGAAACAATTAAACCAAGGCAATTCAACCAAAATCAGATTCCCCTTAGGTGCCAAAACCGGCCAATGTTGCGGTGGAGTCATGGAACTTCTATTTGAATCTCTAAACACCGGGCCTCACCTATATATTTTCGGTGCGGGTCATGTGGGGCAATCTATAGCAAGAGCTTTAAACGACTCGGCTTTTTCAGTCCATGTTGTAGATGAAAGAAGTGAATGGATTTCTCAATTGCCTGAGAATGTTATTTCCCATGCCATGGATCCTGAAATATTTATATCACAAAGCCTATTTAACTCTTTAAAAACCTATTGCCTCGTTCTTACACATCGACATGATTTAGATGAAACTCTAATCAACATACTACTTAAAAAAGAAACTCGTTACTTAGGCCTTATTGGTAGCGAATCAAAGTGGCGAAGATTTCAACAGAGACTCTCAGCCAGAGGTGTATCCCCAAAAAAACTAGAACAGGTAAAGTGCCCCATTGGGATTGGAGCTTTAGGTAAATCTCCGGGTGAAATTGCTATCTCAGTTGGCGCTGAACTCTTACAACTTCACTATGGTCATTCACAATAGAGTTATTATCTTAGCTGCAGGCAAGAGTAGTCGGATGGGAAAACCTAAAGCGTTAATTCCTTTTCAAAACAAAACCCTGCTCGAGTTTCAAATAGATAGCCTCTACTCAATGGGCATCCAACCCATTATAATATTAGGCTTTCACGCTGAAGAGATAAAAAGAAAGATTCCTAACTTAAATAGCAAGGCTACTTTAGTTATAAATCCCAATCCTGATCGCGGACAATTTTCATCACTAAAGTTAGGATTAGAACTCACGCAATACAGGCCGGCTTTCATTCTTCCATTAGATACACCCGCTCCTGAACCTTCGGTTTGGAAGGCCCTCGAAGAAAATCTAGGTATTCATCAAGTTGTAGTTCCTCGTTATAAAGATCGAGGGGGACACCCAGTTTTACTTAGCGCTGATTTTATCTCTCAGCTTTGCTCTGATAAAATTCCAACATGCGAACAGAGGCTAGACCTTCAAATTAGAAACCTAAAAAAAAAACAATACCTCTCAATATCCGTTCCTCAATGTTCAGTAATTGTAGATCTAGACACTCCTAAAGACCTCAAATCTTATTTTAAGTGCCTTTAAAGTCTGGCTATGTAAAAATAACATTATGCCCCTTCTGACCAGCATCTTATTACTTCTCATTACAGCCCGACTCCTTGGAGAACTTATGATTCGATTAAAGCAGCCTGCTTTAGTCGGAGAAATTTTCGCAGGTATTTTATTGGGGCCTGCGATTTTAAATTGGATAGAGCCCAACAAGGCCCTAGAGGCAATTTCTGAACTAAGTGTATTTCTTATTGTCGTAGCTGCTGGATTAGAGATGGAAATGGGCGAGGTAGTGAAGTCAATCAGGGGAAAAGGGTTCATTGCAGCTATGCTAGGCTTTCTTATTCCACTCGGGGGTGGAATTGCATTGGGCACAGCTTTTGGTTTCGATGCCATTAGAACTTTTTTCTTAGGTCTATGTATGTCTATTACAGCTCTTCCTGTAACTGTTCAAATCCTAAGCTCCTTCAACCTATTACAAAGTAAAATCGCAAATTTCTCAGTTGCAACTTCGATACTGAATGACATTTTGTGTCTACTTTGTCTTGGTATTATTTTAGATCAATCAGAAGTGACCAGCGCTAAAGGACTGCTTCCTTTGATTGTTTCTGTGATCAAAACCTCTTTTAAACTATCTTTATTTGCTATTCTTATTTTTATCACCAACCGCCTAATTCAGTGGGGAACTCACAAAACAAAACAAATTGAAAGACTCATAGAAAAACTTGAAGATCTTTTCGGCCGCGAGGCCATATTTAGTGTTGCGATTATCTTTGTTCTCTTCTTCGGTTCCATGAGCGAAACACTGGGTTCTCATTTTATCATTGGAGCCTTTTTCGGTGCATTACTTTTGAGCCGTGATGTTTTCGGAACCTCTGTCTTTTCAGAATTACAAAATACAGTTTTATCTTTAACTAGTGGATTTCTTGGGCCAGTTTTCTTTGCCTACATTGGTTTAAGCTTCAGCATTCACGCTTTTTCTAATCCCACACTCGTTATGGGTGTCTTAGCAGTCTCTATAGTCACCAAATTACTCGGAGGCTATCTAGGTGGCAAGATATTGAAGATGTCACATCTTGAAGCGTTAGGGGCTGGAATTATCTTAAATGGTCGTGGAATCATCGAGCTTGTAGTTGCTAACATTGCGTACCAAAGAAAGCTCATTGATCAAGATCTGTTTTCGACTCTCATCATCATGGGGATTGTAACTACCGTCATCACACCGATGCTTTTTGCCAAAACAAAGCTGGGTTCGATCGTTCGCCCTCGTGTATAATATTTAAGTAAGCAATCAACTTATCTTAATATATTTTCATTCCCCTTTAATTTAAATAACTTATTTTTAGAGGTCCGCTTGTTGAAAGTTATAAAAAACTTCGAGCAATCTTCATTGGCCTGGGTACTTTTTGGTTTTAGTGCTCTTTATCTCACAGTAGCTTTCCCATTTTCTTTCTTTCGTCATGATGATTGGCTCATGATTGGAAATGTAGCTAGAATTATTCCTAATCATTGGAAGTTTATTTTTGAACCCTATCTTATTTTTAACTCTGTTCCGGAGGTGTGGTTTTTCAGGCCTTGGTTCAAGCTGATACTGTATCTGCTTTATCATACCTTTGGACTCCAATATTACGGATGGCTAGCAGTTAACTTACTATTAACTGTGGGAGCTCTTGTTTTTGGATATTTAACAATTGCTGATCTCACTCGTAGTCGCTTAAACGCTCTTATTTTCGTCCTCTTTTTTGTTTTTTCGGTTCACTTCCACTTTGCAAGCCTAGTTTGGGTAGGGGAAGGCACAATGAACTGTCCTCAAATTTTTCTCCTGTTTTTAAATTTCTATCTTTACAACAAGGCTTTTAATTCCGTTACTCCCAAAAAAGGAATAATATTTTACGGACTTAGTATTTTTATATTCATACTTTCGCTTGGTTTTAAGGAGGCAGCTATTTTCCATTTGCCCTTCCTTCTTTTAATCCTTTTCAATAAGGCGAATGGTAAAAATTATTCTCTAACCAGAAAAATTAAGTTTTTAATCCCTTATTTTATTCTTGCTTGCATCTATCTCTATTTCAGACTCTTTTTAGTTCCATTTAATCCCGGATATAAACCTCGTGGAGACTGGACTTGGTTTCTAATTCCGTTCTTTTTTATCTGTGCCGCCTTTCTCATTCCCCTCTTTTCTATGGTCATTGGGGCGGCCTCTTCAAAAGTTTATCTTAATAAATGTTTAAAAGAGATTCTCTTAAGGGGCGGCTACTTCGTTTTCTTTATCCCCTTCTTTATAACCTACATGGGACATGGATTTTTCTCACCAGGCTGGTTGCTTGCTCCAGGATTTTATTTTACCTTTGTATTGGGTCTCACCTTTCCAAGTACACTTCTTAACCACAAATTCATTGCGACCTCTCTGGTATTTACTTGCATTGTTTCAAGTGGCTTAGTTTTTTATCAAACACATAATTTAAGCTGGTGGTCATGGCACCGACCCCAAAGACAAATCTTAGAGATCATCAAAGGTGTAGCAACTTCCGAAACTCAAACGATTCAAATTTACAATTGCGAACAGTCCGAAAAAAACAATCCTCACCTGCATAGAGTTGTGGGTTACTCTGATTCAATTCAAGAAATTTTTTGGCTTGCCCACAAAAAGCTTCCCACAGTCAATGTGCTTCCATGTGAGAATATGCAAAGATCACTCGCCTCAGCAGCCCCCAATACACTTTCTCTAAAATGGAGTTTTCCAGAATTCACAGTTCTAGTGAATTGAGCTACGCTTTTTAAACCGAGTACTTTTCTCGATTCGGTAGATTTCCAGACAACTTGTCTCTAAGCGCGAAAAAAGCTTGGGCAGTTAACTTCACATCCCCCATCGAGCGATGTCGATCTTCGGCATTCACTTCAAAGCCAAGTCGATGGCAAATGATATCTAAATTGTGTTTGCTTTCACCTGGAAAAGCACGTCGCGAACACACCATAGTATCCCACACTTCAAATTGGCGTTTAACCCGAAACTGCATCAGATACTTCATAACAAACGACATATCGAATCTAGCATTTTGAGCCACGAGCCAAGAATTTCCTATAAACTCTAAAAATTTTGGAAAGATATCTTCAATCACCGGGGCTTCAGCTACCATTTCGTTAGTAATGCCATTCACTTTCGTGGCATTAGACGGAATTAACCGTTTAGGATTCACTAATGAATGAAAAATCTGAGCATCGTTCATGTTCTGACCCCAAACCTTCATAGCGCCGATTTCAATAACTTCATCTCCCCCCCAAGGAGATAACCCTGTGGTTTCTAAATCAAAAAAAACGTACTCATCTAAATCCAAACTTAGCTGCATTTTTTATCACTTTCTGTATTAGATCCCAAAAAACAGAGAGATGATTTAAGAACCCCTTTCGAAAGGGGTCAATAGATTCCGCAACGTGTTGAAACACTTGAAATTTCTAGGGGTTATATTTCCATTGAAAACTTGACATTATGCTTCATTTTAGGGTTCTTTATAGGTCATGAACCCTAAAATTTTAAAGGATCTTCAATACTCTGAACGCCGGTATCAACTTTCAGAAATTAATCATAAATACGGCAAACAAACTCACATTTTAAGTGATCCCTATCTTTTTACGACTCTCGCAAAACTCTGCCGCTCTGATTGCAAACAGCCTTTAATCAACCAACTATTAAATACTTTATACCGAGAACTTATAAAAACTGTAGTGAACCAGGAATTTCCATTGGTAAATACTCAACTCGAAACTCGAATGGCAGCATTCCATCCAGAGGGCCGTTTTGAAGCTCCAGTTTTAGATCCCTCAACAAAAGTTGTGTGTGTCGATTTAGCTAGAGCCGGAACAGTGCCATCTCAAATCTGTTTTGATGCACTTAATTATATTTTAAACCCTGATGGGATTAGACAAGATCACATTAGCATCAACCGCAAAACAGATGCTAATGAACAGGTGATTGGAACCCATCTTGGTGGGGTGAAGATTGGCGGCAATATCGATAATAGTTTCGTTTTAATTCCAGACCCTATGGGGGCTACCGGTTCAACCCTCAACACGGTAATGGATATCTATAGCACTCATGGTAACGCCAGAAAGTTTATTGCTATGCATTTGGTTGTAACACCTGAGTATCTTAGCCACTTGAGCAAAAACCATCCTGAGGTTATTGTTTATGCTCTAAGACTCGATCGAGGTTTGAGTTCTGAAAAAATTTTAAATTCAGTTCCAGGAACATTTTGGAATGAAGAATGTGGTCTAAATAAGAAACAATATATCGTTCCTGGAGCTGGCGGCTTAGGCGAGGTTATTAATAACTCTTATGTTTAATATTTTTACCATCGCCTTTTTTGCTGTGTTCTTAGGATTAGCGTTGGCCATGTTCATTACTCGGCAGAAAACTCCGGAGCCTCTTCAGCTTGTTCCCCCCGAAGATGATTCTCTTAAAGATCCCAAAGAGATTCGAGAATTGACTCTAGAAGATCTCTATCGGGTTGGGGAAAAACTTTGTGAAGAAAATGGTCTAAAAATAAAAGACCGCGTTTCTGTAAGTGAAAATGAGGTCTACTGGATTGCCGAAAGCTCCAATGAATTTTTCTTTGGAAATTATGTTTTAGGATTCTTTAAAACAGACCTCTCTCACCCCTATGTCTCTTTGCCCACTATTTTTGAATTTAAAGACTTTATTAAAAGTGTAACAAGCACCAAAGGATTTTTTTTCACCACAGGATACTTTACCAAAGATGTTCATCAGCCTTTAGAGGGCGCAAAAATTAGTCTTTATAATCGTTTAAAAATTTTATCTGAGTTTGATCGATTTAAACTTTCTCTTTAGGAGCGCTTGATATGGCCATCAGAAAAGTAGCTGTCATGGGGCATCCGGTTTTGCGGCAGGTCGCAAAACAGGTTCCGGAAAAAGATATCTCAAAGCCCGAGATTCAAACATTGATTCAGGACATGATTGAAACAATGTTTGAATATGATGGAAGAGGGTTAGCCGCTCCTCAAATTCATGAAAGCCTTCAAATTGTCGTTATGGTTTGGGACTTTGAACCTGAAGCTAAACCTTATCTTAGAGTATTAATTAACCCTGAGATTAAACCGCTCACCGAGGAAACCGCCTCCTGTTGGGAAGGCTGTTTAAGTCTTCCAGGCCTTAGAGGTAAAGTTAATCGACCCAATAAAATTTCGGTTACAGGCCTGGATGCCAAAGGGCAAAAAATAGATTTTGAGGCCGAGGGCTTCGCAGCTACTGTCATTCAGCATGAATGCGATCACCTGATTGGAAAGCTCTATATTGATAGAATTACTGATCTATCTCAATTTGGCTTCTCCCGAGAATGCAGCCAGTTTTTAATAAAAGAGGAACCCGTAGATCACTAGAGTAAAAGTTTCACTTTTTAAGCCATAAAAATGCAGCTAAAGTACTGCAAATTAAGAAAGTTATCCGATTAAGCTACATAGGTACGCCATGAAAAAAGACAAGAAAAAAATCACACCTGAAAAATCCACTCCGAGATCTCTAGACTATTCAGTTCTAAATAAAATTTGCGATCGGGCCTATTTCATGGCGCTAAGAATGATCGACATCGCAAATAACCGACCTAATATAGAAAAAGGGGAACCCAAAGTCGGAGGCCATCCGAGTGCTTGCGCTTCATCACAACATATTTTAGCGGCCATTCACTTAGTGATGAGAGAACCCGAGGATTATTTTGCTTTTAAGCCCCATATCTCCCCAATGGACCACGCTTTTAATTGCTTGCTTCATAATTTTAGAAACGAAAATAACGAACTCTTTTCCAAAGACCAACGAAAACTAGCCATGCACCATTTGCGGCACTATTCTCATGAGGGAGAACCCGTTTTTCAGTCTTATCATGCTGAATCGGATCCAGATAATTTCAGATATTTTCCTTCCGGATCTGTAGGGATCCCTCCAGTAAACGCCCTCTATACCTCTTTGGGATATCACTTTGCTAAAGATCATAAATTTGAACTAAATGAAGATCCTACTTTCTGGTGTCTAATGGGAGACTCAGAGTTTCGAGAAGGATCTCTTCACGAAGCTATGCCAGATGCAGGTGAAAGACAGCTCGGAAATTTAATTTGGATTGTTGATTACAATCGACAAAATCTCGACGGCACACGTGTTCTAAATGAAAAGGCCCTTGGTGGAAGTGATGCCGATCGAATCGTTCATTTAGCCAAAGCCAATGGTTGGGAAGGAATTAAGTTAAAGCACGGAAAATTACGAGAGAAACTCTTTAAAAAGCCAGGGGGCGAAGAGTTTAGACGCGTTCTCGATGAGGAGTTTACCGATTTCGAATTCCAGGCAGTACTTGCGGCCAATCGCCCGGAACTCACTCGAAAAGTTTTAAGTGAAAAATCTAGCAAACTTAAAAGTTGGCTCAAATCCTATTCTGATAAAGAGGTTCAGGAAGCCTTTAATAACTTAGCAGGGCATGATCTCGAATCACTTGTAGAAGCTTTTAAAGCAGCAAAAAAAGATCGAACACGCCCCACTCTAATCGTAGCTTACACGATTAAAGGAAAAGGGCTTTCCTTCCAAGCTCACTCAGGAAATCACTCAGCCATGCCAGAGGAGCAAGAACTTAGAGATCTTGCATCCACATTCGGCACCTCTTTCGAAGAGCCATTTGAAGATTTTCCTGAGAGTTCCACTGAGGAGATCTATCTTTCAGATCGAAGACAAAAACTCCTATCAGGAATCGATCAAATACTGGGTGAAGTAGCAGAGCGAAAAGAGAGGTGGTTAGAAGAGGCTCAAACGATTGAATGGCCCGTTGACTTTGATATCTCAGCATTAAAGTTTAATCCTGTAGCCCATACACAGTGGATGTGGGGTCAGATTGCTGCAAAACTGGACAGACTTGCCCGAGGGGATAGAGGAAGCAAAAATGACAATCTAGGCAAAGGCTGGGGACAGGTCGCTAGATTTTTTCTTACTATGGCCCCCGATGTAGGAAGCTCTACAAACACCAGTCCTAATATGAATGGAAAACTCTATGGCGATGTAGGCCAAAGAGATTTCGAGGCAGAATATGGTGCGAAGGATGAAAAGGCCCCAGATATCATGCCTCATACTGACGTGAGAACGGGCCATATTCGATTCGAAATCGCAGAAGGCAATTGCATGTCAGCCGCCGGATCTATCGGAAAGTTTTATTGCTTCACAGGGATTCCCTTTTTCCCTGCGATGACTATTTATGATTTCTTTATCAAACGTGCGCATGATCAGTTCTACTACAACTTGTATTGGCACTCTTCATTCGCAACTATTGGAACCCCCAGCGGGATCACCTTAGCCCCCGAAGGGGCACAACACTCTTGGAAATCAGATTTTCAAATCCCTAATTGTGTGACCTGGGAACCTGCTTTTGCCAAAGAGCTTGAATGGATTTTAGCTGATGGCCTAAGACGGCACTTCACTAAAGACAATTCCAACAGAGAATCTCTTTTGATCCGCTGCGTGACTAAAGGCTTGGTTCAAAAAGATTTCTTAGATCGCCTAAAACGCCAAAAGCGTTTTATCGAACAGTCGGACGTTGAAATCTTAGAGGTCATTAGACAAGACACTCTAAAAGGGGCTTATGCCTTAATCGACTACCGTGGCTACGATGACTATACTCCAGGTGACAATGTAGTACATATTTTCGCCATGGGGGCACTTGTAGCAGAGGCCATAAAAGCCTCTGACCAGCTCTATGAAAAAGGAATCTACGCCAATGTGTTTGTCGTCACGAGCTCCGACCTATTACTTAGCAACTTCGCTGATGCTGCAAACTATGACCACCTAAAAAATGGACTCGGAATTTCAGGAGATCTTTATTTAGCATCCAGTTCAGAGGTTTCCACTCAAAGTGCTTGGCTCTCTCTTCAAGGGGGAAGAGTTCCAGTGCTATCTGTTCACGATGGAGAACCTGGGCTTTTGGATAACATCGGCTCAATCGTAGGAACGAAACAAAAATGTTTAGCCGTTAGAAAAACTTCAAAATCAGGAACTACCACCGACATTTTTCATCTGCATCATTTAGATGCCGAAGGCATTGTAGCCGGTGCATTAGAGATTCTTGAAGAGGTTTCTAAGGAAACATTTAATGTTTCAAAGATCTTAATCTAATCACATCTTTCATTTAGCAACGTAACTAACTAAACTCTATCGTCACTATTCTCCTGAAAGCTTGTCCCCAGGACAGGCTCTATTACCTATGCAGAACATACTAAAGTGATGACGACAACCCAAAGAACAATTTTTCTGTTCAGTTCCACACTTGTTTTCACAATAGTCTATTGCTTTCTGGTTATACCCCTGTGTTCCGTCACAATAACGATCTCTCCCATTACGAGTTTTTGAATAGAAAAAAGAGGAAACATTACAGGCCTCTATTACAGCAAAACTTTCACCATCTTTTAAACCCCAAGCATTAGGATTTCCTGCGTGATCGGTTCCAACAAGTACTCCTTTGATTCCCTGTTGAGTAGTTTCAGCCCCCTCTTTTGCTTTAGCAACTACGACTTTAGCTGCTCCTTTGGCTGCCTCTTGAGCAATTTCAGCCCCCTCTTTTATTTTATCAGCAGCCGCTTGAACATTTTCAATAACCTTATCTAGACCCGCTCTTGAATACCTACTTAAAGTATCATTTGCAGCTTTCAATGGACTGTAGTTAAATTCTGTAGTTTTACTTAGTCCAATATTTTTATTACATGCTTCCTCCATTCTTTTTAGATAATTAAAAGGGAGATGATTTTGTGCCACTTGAGTTCCAGCCTGGAAAACTTTTTCATCGACGGGAATTGTTTCAAGTCCAAAATTGATATCTGTTAAATCTTGAAATGGAGGATTTAGTGCCATAACAGGAACAGGATCATTCTCAATATAATAATGAATAGCCTTACTATTATCTATTGGCGGAGTTTGAATGCCGTTTGGATTTATTATATTGTTTATTAGCCCAGTTTTACCGCTGTTTTGTATAGCTACTCTTGGCGTACCAAATAAAACCAGTTCCGGTCTAGGTCTAAATGACTCAAGTTTTTTTCTCAATTCTTGATTGAGATTAGCATTGGCCATAAGATAGGCTATTGCACCCCCCAAACTATGCCCTGTAAAAGTTATTTTAGGAGCTACACATTCTATGGGAAGTTTTTTAATTTCATTCAAAACATATTCAGCATAAATTTCTGCAGCCTGCTTAAATCCATCATGATAAACTCCCCCTTTTTTGGGTAAAAAATTTACATCGTGTATTATGTCCTCTACCTTTGAAATATCAGTTCCCTTAAACGCAAAAACTAGGTCGCAATCCTTTGATTTATAAACGACAAGCCTGCTTGGAGAATTGGCGGGTTGATAACTTTCTTTAAACGCATACTCTTTTTTTTCATGTTTCAGAGTGTCATTTTTTATATCGTTTTCACCCCCAGGCTTAATAAGATTATCATGAAGCCTCGCAAGATCTCGATGCCAACACAACTGGGTACGTGGTTCTTCAATAGGTCTATTTTGTACTTGGTTAGGTTGATGATCCTTATTAGGCTCTGCAGCCCCACCCACTGTAACAATCCACAAACTCCACAAAACACTATAAAAATATATTTGTCTCATGCTTATCACCCTGTTCCATTTTATCCCATTTTTTGTATTTGAATTATACTACTATAGAAGCTCTTGCTAACAACAATAGTCGGAGGTAATTCTGCGCTATGAAAAGCTTCACTGTCCTAGTTTTCGGAATGACTTTCTTCCTCTGCCTCGGTCTAGCCGAACCCAAAGGATGTGAGCTGGACACGGTCCCCGTCTCAGTATACAGCGGTAATTTGAGCTACACCGGAACCCAGCCCGCCGAGAAAATGAAGACTCTTGCCGATAACGCGGTGAAATCTCTCAAAGATGCACCGGACGCCATGCTTTATGTCCTTCCCGAACTCATTCTAACACCCAATCCCGTTGATAAGGACGACTTCAACGATGTGAAAGAGGCATCGCCCTACGCGTATCGCGCACCACCTTTGCACCAAATTCCAGTAACGGATCCCTTCGAGCAATTTGCCAAAGTGGCCAAGGATCGCAAAGCATTCATCCAATTTGGATTTCTAGAGAAGGGCACGGGAGATGACGAGGGAAAGCTTTACAACTCTGCGCTGGTTATTGGGCCCGACGGCCGCGTGAAAGCGAAACATCGCAAGGTCAATCTGGTGAATACGAAATTCGCGAACGAGAGCAAATACATCACCGCTGGCAATAGTGCGACTACGTTCGATGCGAGCTCCGTAAGTTTGGGCACGGTGGGTATCGCCATATGCGCCGATATTTACGATACCGCCGACATCAACGACGAAGAAAACAAGTCGCTCAAAGAAATGAATCTCGCCATCGAGGCCTATGAAAAGAATCCCACGCCAAAGGAAAGAGAAAAAATTCTCGCACTGGTGGAAAAAATTAAGGAGATTTCATTGAGGGCGCCTGCCCATCTGATAGAGAAATACCGTGGGGCTAACGTCGATCTTCTAGCCGTGAGCGCCCACTGGCTCGAGAAAGAGGACTCGGAGGAGGGATTCACATACAAGTGGACTCCGAAGGAGTTCTTTCAGAACACCGCGAAGTATCTCAACCACCCCAACCGCGAATCCAGCTTGAGCCGCTATCCGATGAAAATGCCGGAGGGATTTCTTTCCGGCATCGATTACAAACAGCGTAAGGACCGCAACGTGTATGTAGCGTTTTCCAATATGGTTTCCATGGCTCCTACCGTCGGAATCTACGGACCTGGGGGAAGGTATCTCGTTCAGCGTAAAACCACACAAGAGGGTTGGGTAGTTGGCTGCGTACCGAGCGTGAAATCGCAAAAAGTGGAGATACCCAAACCACATGAACTGAACAACCACGGGCTGCGCCCGCGTTAATTAATTTAGGTAGGTAAAGGTCTCAGGAGCGAAGTAGGCAATGGGATTAACAGCCTTACCTTTTTCTCTGACTTCAAAATAGAGACTGGGCTTCTCATTAGTTCCAGTGTCACCCACGGTACCAATGATCTCACCTTGTTCAACTCGGGAACCAACACTTTTAGAGATCTTAAATAGGTGTGCATTCAACGTATAAAGACCTGAACCATGATGGAGAATAGCCACATTACCTAAGCCCCGAACCCAACCCGAGTACTCCACAATTCCAGTAGCAACGGCACTTACAGGAGAATTATGTTCGGCTTCAATCTCCAAGCCCTTATGATAAATTACAGTTCCAAACTTTTGATTAACTGACTTACCAAATCCTTGAGTGATTCTTCCAACTACGGGAATAACAAACGAACTCTTTTTAGATTCCATTGGAACAGTATCATCTTCAGGTATCTTAAATTGATTAAAAATTGAATTCAGTTTGGCAGATAGCCGTTTGTATTCCTTAAGAGCAACTTGATAGGAGTTCTGCTTTTTATTGATTTGAGCCAAAATCTGTTTTTTCTGAGACAAAATTTGATTAAGAAGAGTCTCTTGTCCTTTAAGTTCCTCTAATGAGATCTGCTGTTCTCTCTTGGCCTCACTCATTTTTTTCTCACTCTCCTCAAGTCGATTAGCCCGTTCTTTTAACTGCTTTGTAGCTGTAGTATGGGATCTCAGAGTTCGATAGAGAACTCGCACTCTTGCAGTTAGCTGGCTTAAATCCTGCCCCGTAAAAACAAACCTCAACATTCCTTCTTTTTTAATTCGATAGGCAATCTTTAGAAGAAGATACATCCGTCTTCGATGCAACTGCTCTAGCTCTTTTTGACGATTATACTCAAGGGACAGGTTTTCAAGGGCCATTGACATTTCAGTTTGACTCAAAGCAAGGGAGCTAACCCTTTCGCGAACTTTATTTTGCTCTTCATTAAGTCTATCAAGATCACCCAGAATATCTTTTCTTCGAGATTCTCTGATTTCAAAATGAGGTTTTTCCTTTTGAATGAACTCTTTAAGCTGTTTGGCTCTTTCAGGAGTTTGGGGCTCAGAGAAAACAGGAGGGACAGCTAGACACAAAGAAGAGGATCCAATAAAGAAACTATTCACAATCCAAATATAAAGTCTCTTGTTCATTACAAGGTATCTTCTTGAAAACGAAGGAACACCGTAACCCCTCCGAGAAGAGCCATGGTAATTCCAATAGCGTAGATAACTAGGATTTGAGCAAAAGACAAAAAACTCCAATGAGGCATTCCAAGAAATGTCGACCAGTGGGCAGATATCAAGCTTGAGAAAAATATTTTCACAGAAAATAATACCGTAATAGCGATTGAAGATCCGGCAATCCCTTCAATAACCCCCTCCCAAATATATGGAGTAATAATAAAATTTCGATCCGCGCCAATAAGGTTCACTATTTCAATTTCATTTCTTCTGGATTGGTGTCTCATTCCCATAAAGTTTGCAATGAGGAAACTACATCCCACAATCATGAATCCCATTATAATGAGCCCGATAATTTTGACGATTTGGCTAATTTTTTTATACTGCGCCAACCAGTCATCAGAGAAATCAACTTCTGCCACCTCTGGAAATCGAGAAACAATCCCTTTTATAATTTGAATTTTTTCAGGCGAAATATCCTTTTTAACTTCCAATTCCAACACATCAGGAAAAAGTTCACTTCCGGGCAGATAGGATCCTCCAGACGAACCAAGAAAGGCCTGAAGTTCTTCTACTACATTACTTTTCGACTTAAAGGACACCTTTTGAACATTCTCAAGTCCTAAAATTCTATCGCGAAGAGCCTGAATTTGTATCTGAGTTAACTCCTCTTTCAGATAAGCAGTTCCAGAGATTTGGGGGCTGGTCTTTTCAGCAAGCTTCTCGAAGTTTCGATAACACAAGAAAAAGCAGCCAATAATCACCAGGGCTACAGAAATCGTCATAATACTTACGAAGTGTAACCAGGGTTGCCTCTTAAAATCAGAGAAGCTGTAACGAAAGCCTTTGTATTTGCTCATCGGTCACACGTCCATTCGGTGATCAGAAATAACTCTTCCTTTATTGAGAGAAATAACTCTTGAGGGATATTCTTCCATCAAAGCTTTATCATGAGTTGCAATGAGAACTGTGGTTCCCATTTCATTTATTTCTAAAAATAGCTGCATGATATCTCTTGCCGTTTCAGAATCTAAGTTTCCTGTAGGTTCATCAGCTAAAAGAAGAAAGGGTTTACCAATAATAGATCGAGCAATAGCTACTCGCTGTTGCTCACCGCCGGATAAGGTCAGAGGATAATCACGAGCCCTGTCGGCCAATCCGACTAGCGATAGGACACCCCGGACTCGATAATCAACCTCAGAAGGGGTCATTTTTCTAATCTCTAATGGCAAACTCACATTGTCATAAACTGTGAGATCCGGAAGAAGTTTAAAATCCTGAAATACAAAACCCACTTCACGACGGTATTGAAACATTTTCCCTTTGGGCAACAAAGAAAGGTCACGATTATTTACAATAATGTTACCTTCTGAGGCCTTCTCCATCGCAAAGAGCATCTTTAGAAGGGTGGTTTTACCAGCTCCATTATTTCCAGTGATATAGGCGAACTCTCCACGTTGAAGGTCAAAAGAGACACTCTGTAGAGCATAGCGATCAGTCGCGTATCTGAGCCCAACTCGATTGAGACGAACCAAACTAGCCGACATGATTTTTCCTTTTTTAATTAAGAAATGAGGAAAGAGGTCCTCTGAAAAGAGAACTTCCCACTGATTATTTTATCGTTAAATCCCAAAAACTCCTAATTTTCTCGTGTTGATGCGCCGTAGCGTTCTGTTAAATTGGCCCGAGTGATACAAAGCGTTGCGTCTAAACTCAAAAAGGGCTACAACTTTTGTTTCCATGGCGCCATAGCCAAGTGGTAAGGCAGAG